>Ga0307374_10001791_pt1 | contig 39293 bp, 33 predicted proteins | sample OX3MG_FD_202532 | JGI IMG/M metagenome (GOLD analysis project Ga0307374, IMG submission 202532) | Soil microbial communities from Risofladan, Vaasa, Finland - OX-3 | ecosystem: Environmental > Terrestrial > Soil > Coastal area > Acid sulfate soil | place: Finland: Risofladan, Vaasa | collected... | reverse complement strand
CGCTCGCTCGAGTCGTCAAACTTTCTCCTGCGACCTGATGGAACGATCGAGCTTTCGGTGTATTCCTCCGGGCCGATTGGGCGTCTTGTTCCTGAAGACGTCATCGATATTGTCAGACGAAGACGCAGGCAATAGGGCATCGGAATACAACAACAGCTGCGCTTGCGCTTGATCGCTGGAGAGATGATGGAATGACGCACGCTCGGCGGACCTGCCACATCGGTGACCGGAATCGGGGGAAACAATTTCGGCCAGCGCTTTGGACGCGATCAGATCCGGGAGGTTGTTCCTGGCACACTTGACTGCGGGATCAATATCTTTGACACCTCCAATTCCTATGGCGGAGGCTCCATGCACCGAAGACCCGTCGGGTGATGTCGCTGCCTCCGTTCGCTCGGGGGATAAGGCGTTGGTGCCCGGCCCTGGTATTGCGCTCATGGTCCCTGGCGGACTTTTGCTCCTCTTCGCAGGCCTCCGGAGTCGGTTCACCTTCATGGCGCATCGGCGCTCCTTTCGACCGATCCAGAGAGGGGTTTCCGGCCAGAGACCTGCCAAAATCACCGCGCGTATCCGGCCTCTTTGACAGAGTTTGTCTCCAGGTCGTGATAACCCCTAGATTGTCGCCGTGCGCCCACCGCCAGCTCGAACCGGTGATTACGCCCGCATCATTCGTCTGGCGCTGTTCTTTGCGACGATCATCTCGGGCGTGGCCGTCTCCTCGGGAGCAGCATCGGTCCAACGTGCTCAACGTTCAATCCACGTGAGACAGGCCCCGCGCGACATTTCACCAATTCCGAATTTCATGAACATCTGTTACCCGGACGGCTATGACGTCTCGGATCCGTGTTTCACCCAGGTCGCAAATGCCCTCCAGCATGCGCTCGACGTCGAGCATGTCCCGGTTCAATTTGACCTTGCCAATATCGAACTCCAATCTCCGGTGGTTCAACTGTTCATCGCAGCAAATATCGACCGAACAGCGAGAGGCCTTGCCCCGGTAGAAGAGCTCGTCAGCGACCTCAACACCGTTGCAGCGCGTGGAGTCGCATCAGGATCTGACCCGGTGCTTTCGGCCTCGCCATCAGTTCGCATCGGAGGCGAAAACGTGGTCGGGTGGGGATCGAACTGGGGGCGTCAGACCTACAATGCGCTCGGCACCGAGTACTTCTGGATGTACGAGGATGGGCCGCACGGTTACAATCTCGCGTGCAAAAGAGGTCACGCAGCGGGATGTATGGGGCATCGCATGAATATCCTCGCGACCTACGATAATGCGAAGCCCTACTGCGCCAACCATCACCTCATACTCTCGATGGGCGCAGCCTTCGCGGTCTCTCACTCAGCACCATCATTCAGTGAGATCTTTGTCGCTACCTGTCGAGCGCCACGCGGGGAGGTCATCGCGAGATGGAACAGCTTCAAACACACGGTTGTCATCCCCAAATAGCAGACATCACCTCTCGTCGAGTCTGCGAGATGTCAACCTCTCTCGAGACCCATTCGATGAAGACCGATAACACGCGCTCAGCACAAAATGTCCGCCCGCGCGAATACAGCGTCTTTCAATCTCCATCATTCCCGTTAGGATCAACGGACAACTAGGGTAATCGTGCCTTTTCTGACCTCGGGAGGTGCAAGCGAATGCGTACCGTGACCGCTTATGCGACGAAGAGTCCGAAAGCTCCCTTTCAAAAGACAACGATTGAACGACGCGATCTTGGTCCGAAAGATATCCTGATCAAAATCGCCTTTGCGGGAATCTGTCACAGCGATCTTCATACCGCGTGGGGCGAATGGGGCGATGCCATCTTTCCACTCACTCCGGGACACGAGATCGCGGGCATCATCGAAGAGGTCGGCGACGCCGTCTCGCGTCATTCCGTAGGTGACCGCGTCGGTGTCGGATGCATGGTCGATTCCTGTCGCGAATGCGAGAACTGTCTCGCGGGACAAGAGCAGTATTGCCTCAACGGCTTCATCGGGACCTACAACGCGATCGGCAAGGATGGCCGACCGACCGAGGGTGGCTATTCCACCCACATCGTCGTCGACGAGGATTTCGTCCTCGCAATACCCGAGGGCATCACGCTCGACGTTGCAGCGCCGCTTTTGTGTGCTGGGATCACGCTCTATTCACCGTTACATCATTGGAGAGCAGGACCGGGAAGCCAGGTTGCAATCGTCGGCCTCGGTGGACTTGGCCATATGGGTGTCAAGATCGCGCACGCCATGGGCGCTGAGGTCACCGTCTTGTCTCAGTCGCTTGCAAAGCGAGACGATGCAGTCGCGCTCGGAGCCGACCACTACTACGCGACAGCCGACGCGAGCACCTTTGATTTACTCGGGAGACACTTTGATCTGATCATCAACACCGTGTCCGCACCTATCAACATCAACTCCTATCTCGCTCTGCTTCGTCTCGACGGAGTGCTCGTCAGCGTCGGCGCACCGCCAGAGCCCATGGCTGTGCAGGCCTTCTCGCTTGTTGACAGTCGCAGGAGTCTCAGTGGTTCACTCATCGGAGGAATCCAGGAGACCCAGGAGATGTTGGACTTCTGCGCCGAACACGGATTCGGTGCCGAGATCGAGGTGATCCGTGGCGATCAGATCGACACTGCCTATCAACGAATGCTGGGAAGCGATGTCCGCTATCGATTCGTCATCGACATCGCTTCGTTGTAGCCCTCACGCTCCAAAAGAAGGTCGCGTCAGTGACCTTGGTGATCGGGGAGCATCTCGCATGGGGTCTGTCTTGGACCAAGCCCCTCCCAGTATCGGTTGGTCTCGGGCTCATATCTGCCCTGCATGAATCCGCCGCTCTTTTGAGATCGGATGATGATTGCAACTGCTCGTTCACCGGCCGATACCTCGCGATGAATCTCGTAGGGCCTAACGAGATCGATCTCCCCAGGACTGACATAGCTCTCTCCTGTTCGATGGATCTCTGCATAATCGGGTCGTGACCCGTCATCGATCCTTACCGCTCGCTCGATGCGCTCGTGACCGTCGAGTACCCCATAAAGCGTGTAGATATGCGCATGGTCATGCAGATGAACCTGAGTCTGGGCACGCTCCCAGGCGATACGACCCTCATCTTTGGTGAGGCCATTGACCGCAAAGCCGAAATCAGGGTCTTCATAGAAGATGAGGTTCTCTGCGCGACCATCACGCGGTACGCACTCGGGCCAGTTCTTCGAGGCTGCGATCACATCGGGGTCGGCGAGCAACTTTGCGAGAATTGGCGCAAGCAGCTCCCATCGCCTCTCGATATCAGGCTCTTTCGCAAAGAGCTCCCGGGTCGTTGCGACAAAAACATCAAGTGCGTTCTCTGTCTTTACCGGTGTACTCATCGATGCTCCTTCAAGGTTTCGGATGCTCTGTCGCCAATCGAGAAATTGCTATTTGACCGCGTAAAACTTTGCGCAGTTGTCCCAGAGGATCTTCTGCTTGGCCTCGCGCTCGAGCGGGAGTTCGAGAAATCTTGAGACAGCGTTGGGATAGCGCGAGTCCCCATGGGGATAATCGGTCGAAAAAACGAGCTGGTCCGCGCCAAAATCCTCAATCATGTGTCGAACCGGAGTCTCGTCGGGCTCGACCGAGACGTAGCACTGTCGCTTGAAATATTCGCTTGGAGCCATGTTGAGCTCCGGCATGAAGACATCGCCCTCGAGCTCGTAGTGCTCGTCCATCCGCCACAACAACCACGGTGCCCAGGAACAGTTCGCCTCGAGAAAGGCAACCTTGAGCCTTGGATGGCGTTCAAGGACCCCTGCACAGAGAAAGCTCGCCATCGCCGTCATGTTCTCGAACGGCTGGCCATAGATCCTGCGGAGTCCGATATTGGGCATGAAGTGTTCGCCTGATCGGCGAACGCCACCAGAGAGCGCCTCGTGAAATCCGACGGGAATGTCAAGATCTTCCAGCGCCTCCCAGAGGGGCTCGTAATAGAGGTCATGCCAGTTGTGGTTGTTCACGACATTTGCCCGGATGAACACTGCACGAAATCCGAGTTCGTTGACGACCCGCCGACTCTCTTTTACCGCATCATCAATATCAAACACCGAGATCATTCCAGCTCCGAGAAGGCGCTTGGTATCAAGAGCACAAAAATCAAACATCCAGTTGTTGTACGCGCGCGCGATCGCTGCAGCAAAACGCGGATCTCGTCCAGGACGATCAAGCGCGTGGAGGCCACGACTCGGAAACAGAACGGCGACATCGAGACCCTCGTTGTCCATCGCCTCAAGCTGGCACTCGGTCGTCCAGCCGCGACGCGAGTGTTCCGCGTACAACTCCTGATTGCGCTCGTAGTTGTGCCCGTTCTCAAGTATCGACCGGTGACCGCGCGATCCGATTGGATCAACGACCTCATCGCTGGGAAAGATCAAACCAAGATCGCGCACGTTCTCAGAGGTTCTGCCGATCGGGGCGAATGATTGGAACTCAGACTCGAGATAGCGTGGCCAAAGATCAGCAGGTTCCATGACGTGCATATCGCTGTCCATGATCTTGTAGCCGTCTAATGCCACGTCCCCACACCCCCACTACATTAGAAGATACCTCAAATGACCACTCCTTCGAGAGTGTAACGATCATGCTCTCGATGAACAAGGAGGTTCCATATTCGTCAAAGAAACTTGCCACGAGTCGTCAACTTCGCGAACATCATCACGTTGTCGTCATGAGAGATGCACGAACTGCAGGAAAATGTTCGGATACCGACGAATCGGCAACACCTCGCACAAACGGCAACTGTCGAAAGTGCACCTCAACCGCTGAGGCAATTTCGATCCGCCCCCACAAACTGCGCGTAGATGCTGGTCAGCGCACGCTGTATTGAAGTCTGACACTCGGCAACGCTCAAAGACTCCAGGAACCAAGGGAAAATGCGCAATATCTCGACGATCCAGGTGTCGCAGGCCTGGCCTTGTACAGAATCACTCGCGGGTTAAGGTACTCGAATGTCCTCTCGCCTCTCGTCTCTGACCGTCGCCACGAAGGGATGCGATCACAATTTGCATTCGCTCGTTCTGTGCAATTTTGCTGCTGCCGATATCCTCTCAATGAAAATCCGAAACCGATGATCGCAGGCCAAATCCGGCCTCCGAGACGTTCGGCCTCACTTACGGTCGCGGTCGCGCTCTTGGGTGTGATTCTGCTCGCCTACACGGGGCCAGCTCAGGCAAGAACTGTGGCGAAAGCAACCCACAGACGCCTCACGGCTGTCAATGGAATCCACAAGATCCGCCACGTTGTCGTCATCATGCAAGAGAACCGGTCCTTTGACAATTACTTCGGTACCTTCCCGGGCGTCGATGGAATCACCATGACAAACGGACAGCCCACCGCGTGTATCCCGGACCTGCGTCGCTCGCGCTGCGCCTCGCCGTTTCTCGATGTGACCGATGTCAATGGGGGTGGACCACACAGTCACGCTGCGTCGCTCGCAGATGTCAATGGCGGCAAGATGAACGGGTTTGCCAATACACGAGATAACTCGCTTGGCACCTGCAACAGTCCCTTGGATCCCGCATGTTTAACGAAGAAGTCACTCAATCCTGACGTCATGGGATATCACAACGCGCAGCAGATTCCCAACTACTGGGACTACGCAAAGAATTTTGTACTCGCCGATCACATGTTCGAAGCAGTTGATTCATCATCGATCGCGGCGCATCTCTACATGGTTTCGGGATGGTCTGCCTACTGCGCGAATACCGCGCCTTTGAGCTGCACCAACGAAATCCAAGGACCAGATCCCTTCAAGACTTTTGATCGTGCGGTCGGGCAGGAGATCGTGACTGGAAAGACATCGATCAATCTTGCATGGACTGATCTCACCTGGCTGCTCTATCACCAACACGTGAGCTGGGCCTATTACATCCAAAAGGGCAACCAGCCCGACTGTGCGAATGGCGCCAACGAGGTCTGCCCAAAGATCTCCCAGTCCTACAGCACACCGGGGATCTGGAATCCGCTCCCGCTCTTTACTGATGTACATCTTGACAACCAGCTCGGGAACATCAAGCCACTTGATTCATTCTTAAGCTCCGCAAAAGACGGAACGCTTCCCGCAGTGAGCTGGATAACGCCATCTGGGGCGAACAGCGAACATCCTCCGGCGAGCGTGCATCAGGGTCAGGCGTATGTCACTGCGCTGATCAACGCGGTGATGGAGGGTCCGGACTGGAATTCCACGGCGATCTTCCTCGGTTGGGATGACTGGGGAGGCTTTTATGACAATGTCGCTCCTCCAACCATTGACAAGAACGGCTTTGGCATGCGCGTGCCGTTCATCGTGATCTCTCCCTACGCGAAGAGCCACTTCATCGATCACCAGATTCTCTCAAGCGACGCGATGCTGAAATTCATCGAGGACGATTTCCTTGGTGGAGCGCGTCTCAATCCAAAGACCGATGGTCGGCCCGACCCCCGCCCGGACGTGCGGGAAAATATGCCACAGCTCGGAAATCTCGTCAACGACTTCAACTTCGCGCAACGACCTCGACCGCCATTACTGCTCGCAACGAATCCACCTACTGATTCTCCATTGATACCGGCACAATTCGTCAATGCTCCCGCCTGTGTCGGTTGCACCCAAATCCCCTCTGGCTAGAGGGTTCAAAGGCTCCCGCTCGTCTGAACTTGCGCCTGGGCGAAACCTGCGATCTCAGGCAGTAACGAGAGATCGCTCAGACGAACTTGACCGTCTTTGACCGTCCGAGTTCAGTGTGAGATTCATCAAGCGCTGCTACTGCGACATAGGTCTCTTTGGTGTGAACCGTGATCGCCGTCTCAAAGTGACTCTTGGGAATGACCACAATCGGCCGCATTCGAGACGCGCTCGGGCCAGCAAGTACCTGCCAGAGCCTGATCCCAGTTGCTCCATTCCAACTTGCATAGACCGTGCTGCCCCCAACGCTGTCAGCAAGCACCGCAATATCAGGTGCGGTCGTTGGAACCGCCGACCAGGGCATGCGAAACGAGCGATAGGACTGGTCATTGGTTGGAAAGCGGCCGTCAAGCACCATCTGGCCATTAGCGTCGAACTCGCTGAAATAGGGCTCCGCTCCCCAACCGACGAACATGTGGCCATTTGGCAGGACCTGAGCGCTTCCCTCATAGGGAGCAAGGAGTTTTGCAGGATGGGTGAAGGACTTAACGAGGCTAACGACCATGTTCTGTTCGTCCACATCAAGGATAAGTGCGCGTGACTCGGGCTCTTCCTGGGGTGTTGCGCCATCGTCGAACAGAGAAATCTGCGTTCCCGCGAGTCGAGTCGCGTGATGTTGCCAGTGAAAATTCGTGCCGGGGCCCATGGTGAAATCGCTCTTCTTGCCACCGAGTCGCCAGACCACATTGCCACTCGTGCGATTGATCTTGTAGAGCGCCCAAGTATTCCTCGCGGAGACGAGAAGGTTGTTCTCATCGTCAAGGCTGACCGAGTTGACGTGGAAATAGTCAAACGGCATGCCCTTTCGGTACGGGATATGCGTCTCGGCAAGATCAATGTGATCGAGACTGTGCCATTCAAAGATCACGCGTCCTGAGGCAACATCGATCTCTTGCACCATGCTGTCAAATACAGGGTCGCTTTTCCCTCCGCCAAAGTTCCGCAGATCCATAGTCCGATTCGCGTAGGCAGTGATAAGCGCTGTGCCGTTGGCGGTGAGAGTGAAATCGTGAAGGTCAACACCAATGGCACTGTCGCCATTGATGATCGCGATCTCGCGGTATGAGGTGTCAAGAATCACTCCGACGCCCTTGCCCGTTCCACCCGTAATATCTCCACGCCAATAGGTGAGAACCGGAGCACCCGCATAACTTTGCACACGGAGATTCGTTGGAAAGTGCGGGAGCGGCTCGAACCAGATGAGCTCACCAGTCTGGTCAAGAATCATCAATCCCTCTTGCCCAAGGCCGCTCTGAACTGCAAGTTGCTCGTTCACTCCACGCTGTGCTGGCACAATGCTCGGCGTAAGAAAGATAAGACCCGAGCTATCAAGCGGACCGATATTGGTGATGTGCGCCTTCATCGGATCAAGATCAGGACGCGAATGAAACTGTGGAAGCAAGACCGTCTTGATGACCTGATTGGCCTTTGACTTCGAACGTGGCCAGGTATATCCGATCACGCCTGCGCCGCTGAGCGCAGCCACGCCTGCAATTCCCCTTGCTGCATACCCCAGGAGCGCGCGACGAGAGATGACCCTCCGAGGCTGGCGGGGATGTTGATGTTCAACAACTGTCTGGCCGTCCGAATTGGTGGACAAGGTTCTTACAACTTTCTCTTATGACTCCTTTGGATGCACAATCGCAACACGCTCACGCACGCCACTCGGGCCATAACGCTCATCGCCCCCAACGATGAATCGCCCCCAACGATGAATCGCCCTACGAAAATCTTCCCTCGCAGTGGGGAGATAACCAAGTATTTTCCTGTAAGGAGACTGTGAAGAATGTATCGAGAAACTCAACAATTACGTAATGGAACTACGAAAAGGAATTCGGCTCGAGGTTCCTTGCAAATACCCGATCAACCCATTTGATCCAGCAGTGGCGCGTAGGTCAGATGAGACATCGTTGCCGCCTCAATCCGCGCGCTCGCCTGCAGAAGCTCTCGATCACCATTGGGAGGTCCGACGAGCTGTAGTCCGACGGGAAGGCCATCATTGGTCACACCAAAGGGAAGCGCGATCGCTGGCAGCGCTGTCGTGGAGATCAAATAGCAAGAGGCCATCCATTCGAGGTAGTCACCCATCTCCTGGTCATCAACGACGTAGGGGTACTCCCAATCGATCGGGAATGGCGCGACCTGACTGACGGTGAGCCCGAGGAGATCCACGCTCGAAAAGAAATCATGTAGCCGAACAGAGATCGCCCTCTGTTCAAGCTTCGCGTTTTCGATCTGTGATGGCGCAAGTGAAAGGCCGACCTCTACATTCCAGCGAATTGCCTCTTTCACCGATTCCGGATGATCCTGGACAATCTGTGCAAAGGCCTCTGCAAACTGATGAGCACGCAGAATGCGAAAGACCTCATCTGCGCCCGAGAGATCTGGCAGGTCTTCGACGACCTCCCATCCGAGCTCTTCAAAGATGACCGGGCATCGTTCGAGCGCGCTAAGGACATCGCGTTCAACCGGAAACATTCCTCCGAGATCAGGCGACCAGGCGATACGAAGTCGCTTGCTCGAAGGGGCTGTCACATCGACGAAGTAATTCTTGGGAAGCGCCAGTGAATAGTCAACGCGCGCATCCACGCCGGCGATTGCCTCAAGCATCAGGGCGATGTCACCCACAGATCTCGCAATCGGGCCCGGGACGCTCAATCGTTCGTCGGGCACACTCGATGGGAAATTCGGAACGCGACCAAATGAAGGCCGCATTCCGACAACTCCACAGAACGAGGCAGGATTTCGCAGCGACCCGCCCATGTCACTTCCGTCGGCAAGCGGGTGCATTCCAAGCGCCACTCCCACCGCAGCACCACCGCTGCTTCCACCGGCAGAACGCGAAAGATCGTAGGGGTTGTGCGTCGCCCCAAACACGCGATTGAACGTGTGAGAGCCGGCAGCAAATTCAGGAGTATTCGTCTTGCCGATACTGATCGCACCGGCGCCGTGGAGCCTTTCGATGATGAGATCGTCCGCTGCGGGAACGTTGTCGACAAAAAGAGGAGATCCAAAGGTCGTACGGATCCCCTTGGTCCGGTGAGTGTCTTTGTGGGCCATCGGAAGACCATGCAGAGTTCCGAGCGGTTCGCCAGAGGCCGTTTTCGCGTCCGCGGCCTTTGCATTCACAAGAGCCTGTTCGGGGACAAGGGTGACAAATGCATTGACGCTCGAGTTATACCTATCGATCTGCGCGAGGTGCGCTTCGAGAAGCTCGACTGCAGAGATCTCCCGGTTCTTGATCATTCCAACCATGTCCCGGGCACTTTTGCGACAAAGTTCAGCGTCTTGCATAGAACGTGTATAGCCCGAGATCGCCTACTAGCGCATCTTTGGCGACCAAGATTGTCGGTCACGCATGCCTGCCACTCAATCTTTCGCGACAGCACTGTTCCCGCCCACGCTCTTCAAAAGCAGTCTCTCTGCCTGCTCGCACCCACCTTGGCGAGGTTGCTAGCGTCAGTCAGACGAAACCGCCAGAGGTGGTGACCGTGGCCTTTGCCATCGCAATCTGACCGGGGAGCGACGACGTGACGCAATCATTCGAATCCGCGAGCAGCAAGGTGATTGCGCAGATCACAAGAACGTATGATCCTGTCTTTGATGCACGAGAACCCCATCAGCTCGCCAATCCGATGCACAGCGAATGCTCGATCTCTCCTCCTCCCCAAGGATACGTCTGGGAGCAATACGTCTTCGAAGGATCGATCGGTAGGCATAGCTTCAAGACGTTGCTCCAGATCGTGCGGCCCATCGATCCAGCACTCGCCTCTCGGGTAGCGGTGCTCGAACCATGGCATCGAGCGGGCTACTGGACGCTCTATTCGAAGGTTCAGCGCTATCTCGCCCGAGAACATCACATCGCGGCAGTGGTCGTCGCGAATCCAAAGGTGCTCGAGAGCTTCATCAAGCCAGCCAACCCGGGACGATTTGATGATCTGTTCCTTCCCGAGCTTGAGAACACCGACTCTGAGGTCATGGCCCAGGCGGGCGCACTGATCAAGAGCGGTGCCCTGCAAGGCGTCAGTCCACGCACCGTCGTCCTTGGTGGACAATCCACCGAGGGCTACTGGGTTCGGCGATACATCCAGCAAGAGCACGGCCGCGCATCTTTCCGTGGTGGGTCGGTATTTGACGGCTACTACCCGGCACAGTCCGCGCTGAGCAGTCCGAGGGGAATGATCAGCGATCTTGACGTTCCCGTTGTCGAGGTCCAGGGCGAGAGCGAACTCGTCCGTTCGATCGCAAAACCAGGCAGCGGGGCCGACTATCGCCGTGACGATGCAGAGCTCTATCGCCTCTATGAGGTTCCCGGAATGCCTCACGTCTGTACGAGAAGAGGAGCGAGCGCGGAGCGCCTGCTCACCATGCAATGCGAATGCTCGAACTGGTCAGACTTTCCACTCTTTGAGATCCACCACGTCTGTCTTGACAATCTGATTGCATGGGTCGACCGAGCCATCCCCGCGACGACGGCACCAAGGATCGAGACACGAGACAACGATCGCGTGATCGTACGCGATGAACACGGTAATGCCAGGGGCGGTCTTCGCACGAGCTACTTCGAGGTTCCTACGGCAACGATTCATGCGACCTGTGGACCCACGCCAGAGGATTTCAGTGGAGACCGTTGCGATTTTCTCGCGTGGGAGGAGCCGTTTGACAACACAACGCTGACCTCGCTGTATTCCACCCACGCGGAGTACGTGACGAGAGTCAACCGGGTGCTCGACGAGCTTGTCGCGCGTCGCTGGTATCTCGAGACAGACGCGCGCGATCTCAGAGAAGAGGCAGTGGGTTTTGACTGGGAGCAAAGAACCCGTTAACCCATCGGTTCACGCCGGTTCGCGCAGCATCTGCTCTCTTGTCACTAGCCAAGTAGCTGGCTTGGGCCCTCGGGAATATCGATGGCGTGTTCTTTGAGCACCTCGAGGGGAACGATGTCGAGCACGCTCGCGTTCGTCGCACGAAGCACGACGAACGCCGCCTTGCCATCAATGTGTGCGCGCAAAAAATTCGTCGCCGTCACGCACCACTGGTCGCCCGGCACGAGACCAGGAAAACCGTACTCGGGCATGGGTGTCCCAAGGTCATTGCCAATCGATCGTTGATGATCGAGAAACTCCTCGGTGACGACTGCGCAGATCGTGTGACTGCCGAAATCTTCAGGGCCAGTAGCACAACAGCCATCACGGAAGAACCCGGTCAACGGGTCATGCGAACATGGTTGAAGTTCGCCTCCGAGGACATTGCGGTCATTCACGATCGCTCCAGGGAGATTCGCTGGTAGAGATGATCAATCCGAGAGACAGGCAGTAATGGTCCGGCGAGTCCAGACATCGACCATCGCGCGCTTGTAGGCCTCTGAACCACGCTGGTCATCTGAAGGATTCGCGCGGCTCGCCGCACTTTTGCCTGCCGCAGCGATGAGCTCGTCGGTTGGACGGTTTCCGATCAGAAGCGCCGCTGCCTCGGTTGCCAAGAACGCCGTGGAGTCAACTCCACCGAGTGCGATCTTTACGTCCTTGACACTTCTATCATCCGCGAGCGTCATCGCAATTGCGACGCCAACAGTCGGATAGTCATCTTCTGAACCAGGGGTGAAGCGCGTGTAGTGCGTGCGCTGTCCTTGGACCCTTGGAACCGTGACCTCGGTGACCAGCTCGTCCTCGCTGGCAGCGGATTCCATGAAACCAATGAAGAACTCTGAAAGCGGGACATCGCGCTCTCCCGATGGACCGACAATGTGCGCCGTAGCACCGAGTGCGAGGAGTACCGGTGGAAGATCCTGGCGGGGATCGCCGTGGACGATCGCACCACCGATCGTCGCAACCGAGCGGACTCTTGGGTTACCGACACGGCTCGATGCAAAGGAGAGCATCGGAAGTGCGCTGTTGACGAGCGGAGAGTGCATCAGCTGCAAGAGTGTCGAGGTTGCCCCGATGCGCACGGTATCTGTGTCTGTCGAGCGCTCATCGACACCCGATAACGTCGGCACCCTGTTGAGAAGAACCAACCGGTCGGGCTCAATCAGCCGGTTCTTCAACATCAGTGCGATCGAGGTCCCGCCGCCGACCGCGAGGGTGTTCTCGTTGCCAAGCTCAAAGAGCGCGTCAGCGACTGTGGTCGGAGTGGAGATAAGCATCTCATTTGCTGGCAAGGTAGGCCCTCACTGACTCGGTGATGGTGACATATCCCGTGCAACGACAGAGGTTGCCCGCCATGAACTCGCGGATCTCCTCCTCGTTTGCCGTTGGGTTCTCGATTCCAAGTGCATAGGCAGAGACAACCTGACCCGGTGTGCAGATCCCGCACTGCATGCCCTCTTTCTCGACAAAGGCATTGAGCAGCGCAGAATCTTTCTCGGTGAGACCCTCGACCGTCCAGACGTCCTGTCCTTCGGCGAGTGCCGCAAGATAGATACAAGAGGCGACGGGAACATCGCTGACAAGGACCGTGCAAGCTCCGCAGACACCGACCCCGCAACCCTCTTTGGTTCCGGTGAAGCCGTTGAGTCGCAATACATCGACCAACAGGCCATCGGAGGGAGTCTCCGCCGAAAACGGCTCCCCGTTGAGTGTCATCTTCACGTTCATTGTTGCCCCTTCAGCGCCTGGTAGATCTTCTCGGCCGTAATCGGGAGATCACGGATCCTGCATTTGGTTGCATCGAACACCGCATTTGCGATTGCCGCAGCTACCGGAGGTGTCGTCGACTCGCCGATGTTCTTCACATTCGCCGTACCGAGTCCTATTGCTCCGGGAACCTTGACGGTCTTGTAGGTCGGAACGTCGCGAGCAGAGGGAAGCTTGTATTCACCCATGTTTGCTGCCCACACCTGACCATCGGCCTCATCGAGGTCCTCAAGCGTGGCAAAACCCACTCCCATCGTTGCGCCACCATCGATCTGCATCTGGAATGCAAGCGGGTTGATGATTGCTGCGATGTCGACCGCATTGAGCAGCTCCAGAAGCTTCATCTGGCCAGTCGAAGGATCGATCGCGACCTGGGCGACCTGGACGGTATAGGAACCAACGTCGATGCCGCTGTCCTCATTGATCTCGACGACGATTGCCTCGTCACGCGAACGGTTCATCCACGCCTTGGCGGCAACATCGACCACCGCGGCAAGACCGGCGGTGACCCGGGATGCTCCCGCACCGGCGTCACGTGGCAGGTCGTTGGTCGATACGCCGACAATCTCGATTTTCTGCGGCGCAAAGCCAAGCTGGTTGGAAAGCATCTGACGCAACGCCGTGTGGCTTCCCGTGCCCGTCTCAACCAACGGGGTCTCCACACGAAGACAGCCATCGTCGATGGGCGTGAGGCGCAGGCTGGTGCTTGCCATCGAGGTCGTCGGTCTACTGTAAATCGCAATCCCGCGGCCATAGAGCCAACCCTTGGGAGGATCGATCGGGACCACCGCGGCGAGTGCTGCCTCAAGCGTCTCAAGGCCGCGGTGTTCGATCCAGTGCACGTGCGACGCGTCGGCTTCACCGGTAACCAAGAGATTGCGTCGACGCAGTTCAGCGGGCTCGATGCCAATAGCGAGCGCGAGTTCGTCCATCGCCGATTCGAGAGCGAATGTTCCCTGCGGAGCGCCGGGTGCACGCATGTTCCCGCGCGGAACGGTGTTGGTATAGACGCGATTCGCCTCGGAATAGTAAAGCGGCACCCGATAGGAGGGGATCTCGACCGCTCCATGGGGAGCGGGCACACTTGGCGTGAACGCTCCATAGGCACCGGCGTTGAGGCTCGCAACCATCGAGGCAGCGACGATGCGGCCCTCTTTGTCAGCACCGATCCTGACATCGATCTCAGCAGGATGACGCGGGTTCGTGGCGGTGAGATCCTCGTTGTAGCGAAGCGTCATCTTGACTGGTCGGCCCGTCTTTCGCGACAGTTCTGTACAGAGCGGCGCATCCTGTGGCGATCCCTTGCCGCCAAAGTCACCACCGAGGGTGATCGGCGCCAGCTCGATTTTCTTTGGGTCGATGTCGAGACACTTGCCGACCATCTCGCGCACGCGATAGGGCGCCTTGGTGGTCAGCCAGATCCGCACCTCATCATCTGAGACATAGTCCGCGATACAGGCCTGGGGCTCGAGATAGCCCTGATGGACTCCCTGGGTCGAGTAGTGATGATCGACAACAAAGGCTGCATTCGCGAGCGCTGCATCGACCTCCTCTTTCGAGCCGTGTGTGCCGCGATGGATGAGGTTGATCGGATCGCCCTCTTTGGCAGCGGCTCCCATATAGGCCCAGGGCTGTTCGTGAACCGCAGGCGCTCCGTCGGCAAGTGCCTCGCTCAAGGAGAAGACGGCATCGAGAGGCTCATAGTCGACTTCAATCATCGCTGCTGCGTACTCTGCCTCCTGGCGCGTTGTTGCAACAACGGCCGCAACCCGTTCACCGACAAAACGAACCTTGTCTCTCGCAAGCAATGGCGTGTCGATCAGCGCTCGACCATAAGGAGTCGCCGAGACATCTGCTGCGGTAAAGGCCGCGATCACGCCGGGACAGTTCAGGGCCGCGCGGGTGTCGATCGAAACAATGCGGGCATGGGCCATCGCGCTTCTCACGACAGCGGCATGGGCCATATTCGGCACCGCAAAATCTGCGACATAACGGGAATGACCAGAGGCCTTCAATGCCGCGTCAACACGACTCATTTGGTAACCGCCCTTTCCCCACTGCAACTTTTGCGCCTGCAAGCATGACACGCAAAGTGAACCCCCACAGCCTACGGGTGATCAAATTTCAGAGTCAATCCGAGGCGATCGTGCGTTCTCTCGATTTGAGCTCCTGTGTCTCTGGAAGAAAACGCCACGTAAAGAGCGTTGCAAAGAGTCCAATCACCCCGACGACGGGCGTGGCAAGACCAAGCGAGAAGGCTCCGATCAGCGCGCCATCAACCAATGGGCCACTTGCCGCGCCAGAGTCAGAGACAAGGCGCCAGAGTGCCAAAAATGCAGGTCTTCCCTCGTCTGGTGCACGGTCTGCGCCAAGGGTCATCACGATCCCAGCTCCAAGGCCATTGCCAAATCCAAGAATCATGCCGACTATGAGCATCGTCGAGAAGCTGTGCGTGAGGGGTAACAAGATGTGGCCAATGGCAAGCAGCGCAATGCAAGGAAGCGCGACGGCGCGTCTACCGTGGCGGTCCGAGATCGAACCCGCGGGATAGAAGAGACTCACATCGAGCACCGAGGAGATGCCATAGAGAAGCGCAATCTGCTTGACATCGAGGCCGATATGAGCCCCCCACAGCGGCAGAACCACCTGTCGGCTCGAGCGAAGCACGCCGAGCATGTAGCTCGTCACTCCCGCCGTTGCAAAATCGCGCTTGTGGGTCTTGATGATCTTGATCGGTCGAAGGCCGACCGCCGAGGTGTGTGTCGCCCCGGCATCCTTGCGGTCGCGAGCAGATTCGAGCCAGATCCATCCGATCACGGCAAACAGGAAATAGATCACAAACGAGACGCGTACCGAACCCTTGGTTGCGAACGCTGCAACAAGGAAAGGACCGATCACCTGTCCTCCGCGACTCACGCCACCAAAGATCGAGATCGCCCGGCCACGCGTCGTCGCGGTCGTGATCCGGCTGATGTTGGTGAGTCGCACCAGACTCCAGATCGACCAGCCAGTTGCCTGAATGAAGATACCAACTCCAAGGAATCCGACCTGTCGGGCGAAAAAGCACACGATGAGACCACTCAGGAGCATCGCGGTAGCGACCATCGCTGAGCGTCGCTCGCCAACTCTTGCAACCACCCAGCCAGCAGGAACATCCATCAACATCGTGCCAAGACCGTTCAAGGCAACGACCAACGCCGCGACCGAGGTCGAGGCACCAAGGTGCTTTGCCGAGATCGCGAGGACCGGGATGATCGCGCCCTGTCCTGTCGCAAAGAGGAGGTTCGGAAGATACGTTCGGACCCAGAGCATGCGGAGCAGCCGCCGCTCGTCCACCGCGTTCTCTTCCACTACTTCTACTCCTTGTTGTTGTTCACACCGACTCTACCGAGGGGTCCAAAGACAACTCGGGACCTCTCCAGGAACGCTGCCCAACAGGACAAATCAACTTACGAGAGGTCGCATGGAACTTGACGTTCGGAAGGGCGTAGGATAAGACCTTAGACAAGCTAACAAGCTGGGTCCATTTGGACGGGGCTTGCCCACGAGACGAGGTCGGTCCGAGGGAGTCCGGTATTTGAGTCATCGCTCAAGACTCACGAGCAAAGGGGCAGGTCATGGTCACCAAAGAACACAACGATCGTCTTACCCAGGTCGGCAAGGGAACACCGGGTGGCGAGATGATGCGCCGTTACTGGCACCCGATCGCTCCGACCGCGAAGCTCGACGAGAACCCGGTGCAGTCGGTCCGCATCCTCGGTGAAGACCTTGTGCTCTATCGCGACCGCTCCGGCAGCCTCGGTCTGATCGGCAGACACTGTGGTCACCGTTTGGTCGACATGGTGTTCGGGATCCCAGAGGAGAGGGGGCTTCGTTGTCCCTATCACGGCTGGTGCTATGACGAGACCGGTCAGTGCATCGAGACGCCCCTTGAATCACCCAACTCCAAGCTCAAGGACCGCGTCAACATCGGTGGATACCCCGTAAAGGAGATGGGTGGACTTGTCTGGGGATACCTCGGACCCCTTCCAGCTCCGGTGCTTCCGCCCTGGGACTATCTGGTCTGGCCAAACTCAGTGCGCCAGATCGCGGTCACGGTGATTCCGTGCAACTGGTTGCAGTGTCACGAGAACTCAGCTGATCCCTTTCACACGATCTATCTGCACGGACACTTTTTCAAGTACGTCCTCGAGCGCGACGGCCTGATGAGCGAACGTCATGCCGATGGCGACGTGCACCGCTCCGCGAAGGAGATCGAGCGTGGTGTTGGGACGGACCACATCGTCTTTGAGCGCGATCCCTTCGGATTTCGCAAGGGCGTGCACTACAGCGTCGAGCGCGGTGCCGACAAGGATTACGACTTCTGGCACCAGTACAACATCTTCCCCTACTACTCGCGTGGTGCAGGAGGCCTGCGTTCGCAGGTCAACATGCGCGTACCGATGGACGACACGCACACCTATCACATCAACTATTCGCTCTTCCATGCTCCTGGCATCGAAGCGCCAAAGCAGGATTCGATCCCATATTTCCATGCGCCGATGTATGACGAGGATGGCAAGCCAATTCTTGACTACGTCCTCGCGCAGGACATGGCAGCTTGGTGCTCCCAGGGCGCCATCACCGATCGCACCAAGGAGACGCTTGGAGCGACCGACCTCGCGATCATAGAGTTCCGCAAGATCATCGACGAGCAGATCACCGCCGTCGAAGAGGGACGCGATCCGATGAACGTGTTTCGTGATCCAAGCGAACTCGGAGAGATCGTCAACCTCGAGCCCGCAATCGGATCGAAGATGACCTTTGGCGGAGGACGCGAACGCATCCACGAGGGCTACTACCGCGACGATGCCGATCGCTATAGCCCAGCAATGGAACTCGCATCTGATCTTTCACGACGCGCCTGGGAGGCGGGGGCCTACAGGTCCTAGGCACACCTCGCTCAAGCCAATCGGGAAAAGCGCTGGCAACATTCGCCTCGCCAATTTCATTCGTCGCAATGTCGCGCGGCTCGATCTTTGTAAAGAGGCGGCGGGGTTTGGGCGACCAGGGGATCTCGCGCGCTTTGACGTGCGGTGTCCGAACCATTCGGGCTCAATAAAGAGTCGCCTGCTCTTGCTCTCTCGCGGCTGACATCGCGAGACCAGCTCATGGCCCAATCAGGACCTGTGCCGATGACCCATGTCCCTGAGATCAAGAACACTGGTGACGATGATCCCAACAACGAGTACGACTTGCACAAGACTCACAAACCAATAACGCCGAACAAGCAGATCAAAACACAAGAGAGCAACCACCACCACCGCAAAGACAACGCGCAGGTTAAACCACCTCGGTTTTGTGCGTCGTTCCATGCTCGGCTCCTGACTCAGTTTGGTGGTGGCGCATAACCTCTTTTCTGCTCCACCGTACCTGGGTTGGCGCGTCTTGTTGGTTGGTCGATGCGTGACGCTAGAACATCTGAGCGCTTTCAAGCGCGGGCACGGGCTTACGTCGGTCGTTGTTGACCAGGTGACGTTCGGCCCAGAGGCAAGGCCTCCCTGAGTACCTCTGCAAGATGTCGTGGCCGGTGTGAGCTGAACTCCGCGATCTGGGTGCGACACGAAAAACCATCCGCAACGATCTCGAGCGGCGCGCTATCTGAGCTTTCGGCTCTGGCAATCCTCGCAAGCACCGAACGCTCTGCAATCTTGCGTGACAGCTCGTAATGACCCTCTTCAAATCCAAAGTTTCCCGCGAGTCCACAACAGCCTGTCTCGAACTCGACCAAATCTCCACCGAGGAGACCGAGCAATGCCTCCTCGTTGGCAAATCCTGTCGTAGCGCGCTGGTTGCAGTGCACCTGCGCGAGATAGCGACTCCCAGTGAGCGAGAACGGACTCGGGGAGAGGTTCGCAGCCACCCTTGTCACATATTCGCCAAACGAGCACACTCTCGATGCAACTGCCCTTGCCAGCTCGTTATCGCCAAGGAGCTCTGTGATCTCCTCTCGCATCATCGAGGCACAACTCGGCTCGAGCACCACGATCGGCAGCGCTGCGGGAGAGAGCGCACACAGCGTCTCGACCGTCGCTGCCAACGCGGACTTCGCTCGGTCAAGTTGTCCCGTTGAATACCAGGTCAACCCACAGCACACCGCTCGCCTTGGCATGGTGACGCGTTCCCCGAGAGCCTCAAGTACCTCAATTGCCGCCTCACCCACCTCTGGCGAGAAGTAGTTACTGAACGTGTCAGGAAAGAGAATCATGGTCGGAGCGCCTTGGTCCAGATTGGTTCGTCTTTGCAGGCTGCGCTCGGCAAATTTTGGAAGAGTCCTTTGAACATCAATGCCGCCAACCCGTTTTGCCATCACTGCAAGTGGGCTTGCAAGAATCTTGTTTGCAATCTTTGCAAAGCGACTCATCGACCTCGCCCACCAGGGCAGATACCCGAGCGCATAGTGCGAACGCGGACGCATGCGACCCTCGTAATGATGTGAGAGGAACTCTGCCTTGTAGGCCGCCATGTCAACACCGACGGGACAGTCCGAGGCACACGCCTTGCACGAGAGACACAGATCAAGCGCCTCTTTCACCTCCTTTGATCGCCAGCCATCGACGATCAGATCTCCAGCGAACATCTCCGAGAGCAACCGGGCGCGTCCTCGCGTCGAATCGCGTTCATTGCGTGTCACCTGAAAACTCGGACACATCGCTCCACCATCGAGCTGGCGACACTTCCCCACTCCAACGCAGCGCCGAGCACTGCGCTCGAGATCGCCGTGGTCCACATTGAGCCCAAGATGGGGATTGTGATTGATTGCACGCACCGGAATGCGGACACGCAGATCCTCATCAAGCGCTCTTGGTGAGACGATCCTGCCGGGATTCATCTGTGATTGGGGATCAAACATCGCCTTGAATTCGCCAAAGGCATCGAGAATGACCTTGGGATACATCTTCCCAAGCAGTTCACTTCGCGCCTGGCCATCCCCATGTTCACCAGAGAGCGAGCCTCCAAAGGAGACAACAAGATCAGCCGCATCTTCAATGAACTGGCGAAAGTCCCGACGCCCGTATTCGGTGAGAAAATCAAAGTCGATGCGGATGTGCATGCATCCCTCGCCATAATGGCCATAGTGCATGCCCTGACGTCCGTGATCGGCGAGGAGGGCATCAAAACCACGCAGATAGTCACCGAGTCGTTCGGGTGGAACAGCAGCATCCTCCCAACCCGGCCAAGCCTCTGATCCATCGGGAAGTCGCGTTGCAAGACCAGCTCCATCCTCGCGAAGACGCCAGATCGCGCGCTGCTCTTCGGGCTGTACCGCAATCGTCGCCCCCACCGGCACCGATGTACCGAGCACCGCGCGAACGAGTTCGTCTGCGCGACTGCGCGCCTCGTTGAACGAATCTCCTCCCACCTCGAGTAACAGCCAGCCGTTGCCAGGTGGCAATAATCTCGCCCCGGCACCGCTTGCATTGGTGTTGCGTGCCAGCGCGACGAGACGTGCGTCGAGACCCTCGATGGTAAGTGGTTGATGACCAAGCAGCGTTGGAACAAAATCGGCAGCGACATAGAGATCGGGAAAGCCAAGAACGACTAGGACGCGTGCCTTTGGTGTTGGAACAAGTTTGAGCGTTGCCTCCAACAATGCAACACAGGTTCCCTCGGTTCCGACCAATGCGCGCGCGAGCGATCCGCCACGTTCGGGCAGTAGGTGACCCAGGCCATAGCCAGAGACGCGCCGTGGCATTGGCGGCCCCATCTCGTTGCGAATCGCTGACTCATATCGGGTGAGGAAATCTTGGCATCGTCGTGTGAGTTCGCGTGCAAAGTCTGTGTTCTCGATCACAAGCGCGTCGAGCGTCGAGAGGTTGATCACCTCGCCGGAATAGGTCGCGACCCTCATCGCGAGCACGTTCTCGTCGGTCTTTCCCCATGCAAGTGAGTGAGCACCGCAGGCATTGTTGCCGATCATTCCACCAAGGGTGCAACGATCGTGCGTTGAGGGATCGGGACCGAATCTGAGGCCGTGCACAAGCGCATGATCTTGGAGATCATCGAGCACCACACCTGGTCGGACGCGTGCGAGCTGGTTCACTGGGTCAACGACGGTGATCTGGTCGAAATACCTCGAGTAATCGATCACGATGCCAGGCCCCACCGCCTGGCCGCCAGTCGAGGTGCCGCCACCGCGCTGGACGATCGATACTCCGTTATCACGCGCGGCCGCAAGTGTCTTTAACACATCGTCTTCCGATTTTGGGAAGACCACCCCGAGCGGCACGATGCGATAGTTCGACGCATCGGAGGCAAACAATGCACGCGCGGAGAGCGACGCGTCGACCTCTCCCTCGATCGAGGAGCTCAGTGCGGAAAAGAGTGCCCGATTGTTCTTGGTCAGGTCGGCGTGGGTTTTCATACCATGCGGACCTTGACCCGATTATCCGTGGCGGGGCAACACAGTGAGCGAACGGACCTTTGCGACATCGCTGCGGATCTGATCGACGAGATCGCCGACGGATTCGAACCGGTGCTGTTCTCTGACGTGATCGGTGATCTCAACGCGAAGGCGCTCGCCATAGAGGTCTCCGTCAAAATCAAGCAGATGTGCCTCGACAAGACACAATCCCGTCTCGTCATAGAAGGTTGGACGACGGCCGATCGAGATCGCCGCGATGTAGACCGTTCCCTCCGCGCGGGTCACATATCCGGCATAGACACCCTCGTCAGGAAGTGGCACTGACTCATCACCAAGAACGTTCGCCGTCGGGAAACCGAGTTCTCTCCCACGACGATCTCCGAATACGACGATCCCCTCAACGACGCTAAGCATTTTGCGACCCTAGCAAGCAATGCCGGACCGAGGCCAAATCGCGCGGAATACGAGCGGTCGCGGCCAACACAAAACCGGTCGCTCAGCTCCGTCGCCAGCTGAAATGAACGACCACGAGCGCCACGAGCGCGAGACCAGAGGCGAACGCAAATGGAACCACGGGATCAACGCCAAAGAGTGCTCCGCTGATCGCCGCGGCAAAGGCGGTCGCTGCAGTTCGTGAGGTTCCAACCGCGCCCTGAGCCGCGCCCTGATCGTTGATCCCGACGGACTGGGAGACGATCATCATCGCCGAGGGGCCGCCAAAGACCGCGCACATTGCCTCGACGGTACCAAGTCCGACCAAAAGAACTACCACATGCATGAACGGATAGACGACCGCAAAACCAGCGGAGATCAACATGGAGATCATTGCCAGGCGTTTGCGGTTGACGCGTTCCGCGAGCCTTCCCGCAGGAACACTCAGCGCGGCATACGGAAGGGCAAAGAGTGTCCAGGAGAGTCCAATCTGGAAGGTGGTCGCGCCTCTTGCATCCAACAGCAACGTCCAGCAGGATTCGTAGGCTCCGCCGAGAAATCCCCCCGCCGTGAAAAATGCGATTGCCCCGATGAGGCCGGGGGTGAAGATGGTGATGTCTTGATTGCGATGGAGCAGCGACACAATGCGCGCGCTGATGAATCCCTCCTTGGTCGCGATGTCATCGATCGATTCCACCTCGATCTCATCCGGCGCGAGCGCAACTTTCTCTACGCTTGGCAGCTGCAACACCATGCGACTCATCGGCAACCACGCAAGGACGGCGGCTATTCCAGCGGCGACAAACAACTCACGGATTGATCCAAGTCCCGCGATCGAACCGAGCAGTGGTCCGACCGCAAAGGCAAACATCTGACTTGCGTAGATCGCTCCATATGCACGACCCTGACGCTCGTGGGGCACCTGTGTGCCGATGATCGCCCCCTCGGCGATGCTTGCGGCACTTGAACCGATGCCCTGTAACCCGCGACAGACAATCGCGATCCATGGACCCGAGCTGAGCGCGAATCCGATACTGCCGATAGCAAAGACAACGAGACCGCTAAACAGGACAGGGCGCGCTCCGATCCGGTCACACAGACGACCTACGGGATACTGGGTCAGCACGCTCGCGGCAAAATATGCCGCCATAACGATGCCGACAAGCCCCGGATTTGATCCGCTCTCTCGCAGAAAACTTGGCAAAAGCGGCAATATTGCGCTCGCACCGATAAACAGCAAGAAGTTCGACAGGACAATCGCGACAATGAAACGCCGGTAGCGTCGCTCTTCGGTGACCTGCCCGCTCGTTGACACCGGCTCACGCTAGCGAGGATTCCCCCAGATAACTGTCCGACTACCTCCTGAACTTCGGCTCGCGCCGAGCTGGCCCAGAGGATCGGTGCTTCATCGTTCGGATCATGACGAAAAATTATCCGGCGACGAGAATAATCGCGCGCTTTTGGCGTTGCAAAAAGCGTTACCCCAAAGCCGTCGAACCAGCGCTGACCACCGAGGTCTTTGCAACGGGCGTGGGGCCGAAGAACATCTGAAGAGGTCCTCTGTGGCCCCGCTATTGCAAGATATTGACGGCGCGCGAAATGACAATCGCGACGGTCAAGAACGAGGCGAGTGACTGCACCATCATCAATAGCTTTGCCCACGGGGTAAGTGGCATCGTGTCTGTTGGGCTGAATGCCGTTGCGTTGGTAAACGAGGTGTAGAGGTAGTCGAGAAACTTCGGACACCACGCACCACGCGTCGTACCGATAGCGGTCATCTGGGGGAAGAGAAAGTCCGGCTCGCGGTGATCTGTGCCAAGACGCGCTCCTGGTCCCCCGCGATCGAGCTCCCAGTACCAAAGGCCAAAGACCAGAACGTTCGTAAGCCAGATCGGAATCGATGCAGTGACGAGCTCCCGTCCCGTTGCTGGCGAAGAGACATGGGACAAAAGCGCATGAATCAGCTCACCGAGTGAGACAACATTTGCCACATTGATCAAGACGATCAACGCAATCGCAGCAGCCCGGAGATGTCGGGCCTCGCTTGACACGCGTTTTGGATTTGCGATCAAGAGTGCTGTCGCAAGTGCTGCCTCCAAGAGCGGAATCAACCAGCGGGGGCCCAGCCCGCTAATCACACGATTCGGCAGAATCACCTGCAGCGCAATCGCCACTCCAACCGCGACCGATGCTGGCCAGCGATGTTCTGAGAGCGCGACGAAACCCCACTCGGCACGATGATCAATCTGTTCTGCACCAGAGTCCTCAGCAGAGGTAGACATGTCGCGCGCTCCTCGAACTCAGGGAATATCGCGAACGATAGTCCCGCCTACGCCTGATCAGCTGCCTCAGCGACCCTTCGCAGGAGCTCCTGAGCAAGTGGGATCGCCGGACTGTAGCGATCGACGTCATCGTTGTAATAGTCCGAGCTGTAGTTCGCCCGAAAAAGTGCAACGGCTGTCTCTCCGGTCTTTGTTCGAGCCGCGAGACGCGGTTCGAACTCGATCATCTCGCCGATCTCCTCGCGGTCAAAAAAAACGTTCATCGGCTGCTGTCCTGATTCGACCAGCGCGATCTGCTCCTCGATGATCTTTCGAAACTCGATGATCGCAAGGTCGGTGGCGCCGAGCTGTTCTTTCGAGCGGTCGGTTCTTTCACCCTGAGACCACCACGCGGCCATGTCCTGTGAGAGGACGTAATCAAGCACTGGCTTGCCCTGATCGTCAAAGATCGGCGCATCGAAATAGGGCACACTGTCTTGCGCGGGAGCCTCAACACCGGGCGCGTGGAAGACGAGGTAACTCAGGTGATAGGTGTGTGTGTCGTCCATCGGTACACGGATGTTCACCTGGGTCCGGATACCACCGGCACCTCGTGAGAAATAGGGATAGATGTTGTAGGGGAACCAGTGCACAGTGTCCTCTTTGGCGCCCTTTGCCTTTGACATCTTGAGGCCTTTTTTGAATCCGAAGGCGTCTCGTTCAAAGGCGATGCCATCAGCGGCATCGGTGCCGCGCATGGAAATATACGCGCGATGCGCCTCGGGGTTCGGCGCGCGTTCATCGAGAGTCCCGAGCCGCTCGAGCTGGTACTTGAAAAAGTGTCCATGCAGATAGGTGTTGTGAAAGGGGTCAGCTGAGTTCTCGTGACACTGCAGCCAGTTGCACGGAATGACGGTGACCGCGATCGTCCGGATCGCGTTTGGCACCACCAAAAAGTCATAGGGCGGCAGTATTGGAGCTGGGAGGGGTCCGAGGTATCCCCAGACAAGTCCACCCATCTCCTTTACGGGGTATCCACCGATATTGACGCGGTCCTTGAGTTTGGAGTTGGGTGATTCAAGGGGTGTCTCGATGCACTGACCGGTCTCGTCATAGCACCAGCCGTGATAGGGACAGCGAAGCCCCTTCTCCTCTGGGATCCCGAACACCATGTCGACAAGCCGGTGACCACAGTGTCTGCCGATCAGACCAAGGCTGCCGGAGCGGTCGCGATAGAGCACAAGGTCTTCACCGAGGATGCGGACCGACTGCACCGGGTTCTCGTCGAGCTTCGCGGTCGGAGCGATCGGGTGCCAGTAACGGCGCATCATCTCGCCACCCGGTGTTCCCTTGCCGACCTGGGTAAGACGATCGTTCTGTTCTGTGGTGACCATTGCAGACTCCCCTGTCGTTACACAAACTTTGAACACACTGGCGCGCTTCGTCTCCTATCTTGGCATCTTCGACGCACCGGCCGGGCGCGTGAGCCAAGAGAATCCGGTTGTTCAGTGATCTCCGAGGTTCATACCCACTCCATGCAGGACAAGTGCCTCACTGGGAACCGCCCAACTGACAGGAATCCCAAGATCGCTCTGGATCTCGTCGCAGAGCCACCAGCGAGCTCCCGCACACTCCTCGCAGACGCTCGTCAGTGCCGGGGCTGGAAAGACCTCGACTCGAGAGCGTGATGGTGGTGGCTCGGTGAGCATCGAGGCAACCGCACCACATCGATAACACGTTGGCAGCAACAAAAGACGCAGGATCCGCTGATGTTCGGCACGCATCTCCCCACGCTTGGCGATCACCCTGCCGCTGAGTTCGACCTCGAGTAGATGAGAGAGCGGATAGCGCGCATAGAGCACAAGCGATTCGCTCGTTGCACGGGCAAAGAATCCACATGCACAGTTCGCCACCGGGGCGAGATGCTCCTTGTGCTTGAAACAGTGCGCCCTCGCGTCAGGCTCGACGAGGACGCCGACTGTGCCAGAGCGCAGATGCAGATGATCCTCGACGACCACGATCTCCGAGAGCTTCCAGCCAAAGAGGAACGGCATGACTTCGTCTGACATCGCCCTCCTCTCGCAGCATCTGCTGACCAGCTCAAGAGCACCTGTCCTCAGGGTGCACCAGGACCGGTAGACACGCCTCTTCGCAACTTCGCCTCTTGTCTTCGGGCGAGACTAACCCGACCAGCTTGCTCAGACAGCGAAGAATCTACGGTTGTCCGAAAAAGCGCACGGCGTTATCCCACATCATCTTTCTGTTCGCATCCTCACTGACACCGGAATCGCGCCAGCCAAGGACACGGTCGACCGAATCTGGGAAGCGTGACTCGGCATGGGGGTAGTCCGTGCCAAAGGTGAGGATGTCATTACCGAGGATCTCGGTGAACATCTTCACCATCTCTGGTCCCTCGTGCATCTCGATCGAACAGAAGAAACGGCCCGACTTGATGTACTCGCTCGGCTTGTACTTCAGGTTCTCGTTGCAGTATCCGACATAGATGAGCTGATCATCGAGTCGCACTGCCCAGTGTGGGAGCCATCCAAAACCCGATTCGAGCACGCCAAATCGCAGGTCGGGGTAGGTATCAAACATCCCTGAGCCAATGATCGCGCCGACAAAACGCGCGGCAGCCCACGGATGCGATGCCGAACGACCAAGAAACGGGTTGTTCCACATGTCGCGATATCCCGGATAACCCGTTGCAAACGAGTGGTGCACGATCGCAAGACCCTCCTCTTGTGCCGCGAGGAAGATTGGAGCAAGGTCAGGGTGGTCGATCGGATAGTCGAGCGGCATATACACCTGGACGCCGACCGCCCAGTGAGACGACCCGTACCGATGGATCTCCTTGACCGACCAGTCGATTGAGCGCGAGCTCACCACGATCAAGGACTTGAGCCGGTGCGGTGCCGCCTTGGTGACATCATCGATCCACCGGTGCTGGGCGGCGAGCATCTCGTACTCGATTTCGGGGTTCTCGGCTCCGTTGGCGGGATCGGGCACGAGCATGTGGACGTCGACGCCCTCCTCGTCCATGTCCTTGAGCCGCACCTTGACGAGCTCATGTCCGCCCTCGCCCGGGAGGCGCGTCCCCATGAACCTCTGAAAGTGGCGTTCCTGCTTGCGTGGCTCAGCCTCTCCGAGAACGCGCGGCTCGCTCGATCCCCATCCCGCCACGGCGTTTGCAAACCGGTAGCGGTGACGAAACGGGGGCTCGTTGATCTCGCCGGCATATCCGATACGCACCTCATAGAGGTGCTCTTCGAGGTTGGGAACCAGTTCGTGAAGTCGTGGAGAGAGGTAGTCCGCGAGTTCTTCGGCAGAGGGTGAGATATGGGTGTCGGTGTCATAGACCGAAAAACCGTCGCGCATGAACTCTGTCCCCCGTTCATTTGGAGCGCACGAGGCGCTACTCGGTCACGAGATTAGAACAACTCCTCGCTCGAGCGACAGTCGCCAGCTCATCGGGCCCTATTCCCAACAATGGAAACTGCCGGTCGATCAAGGAAGGCTTGTCGCCAGGGCTAAGGAGGTGGCGCGATAGATCAGACCGACGAGGTCAGTGAGCGAGGAGAGCGAGTGCCCGGAGATGAAATGGTCGACATGGGGCAACGCTGCGCTCATGCCCCGGGCGAGTGGTTCGTAGCGGTCCCCTGCTTTGAGCGGATTGACCCAGATCACCTGGCGCGCGACAAAACGCAGACGCTGCATCTGGCGACCAAGCATCTGTGGATCTCCTCGGTCGAGACCGTCAGAGACGATGACAACCGTCGCTCCCCGAGCAAGGCCACGCACTCCGAAGACGTCGTTGAAATAGCCGAGCGATTCGCCAAGGCGAGTTCCACCAGACCAGTCGCGAACCGAACTCTGTATCTCGCCGAGTGCCTCATCGACCGATGCAGTAGCGAATGCGCGCGAAAGACGCGTGAGCCGAGTACCGAGACTGAAGATCTCAACGCGCAGGTTCGTGCGGGAGATGCCATAGATCAGTCTCAGGAAGGCTGGCACATAGGTCTCCATCGAACCAGAGATATCGACAAGAAAGACAACCCGACGCAGCGAAGTACGCTTGGTTCGATAGGCAAGCTCGATCAACTCGCCCTGGGTAGATCGCGCATGATCGATCGAAGCACGAAAGTCAAGCACGTGCGAGGCCTTCGCTCCCGCGCGCATCCGACGCCTGAACGCGCGTGATTGTCGTCTTGCAACATTGGTGAGCACAGAGTTGATCATCTCAAGCTCTTCAGCAGAACAGCTCGCGATGTCGCGATCCTGGAGATGCTCGTGCCGGCTATAGGCAGCAATGACTGAAGTTGCCTCCTCTTCGCGAGCCGCCTCAGGCTCGCTCGGTTCACCGCCCCGTGATTGCACGATGGCCTCGTCGGGTATTACCTCGTCGGGCATTACCCCGTCGTGGTCAACCACCTGGTCAAACAGGTCAGAGAACGCCAGATCAAAAGGTGCCTGTTCCTCTGGGCGATGGACACACAACGCGCGTGACGCGTAATAGAGCACCCTTGGTCCGACATTGGGAAGATGCCGGTACGCGTCATGCAGGTCGATCGCAGTTGCTGTCGAGAGTTGAAGACCATGTCGTGCGCAGCTTCTCCGCAGCAAAACCGCAAGTTCGGCAATATCGACCTGATCGCTATCGAAAGAGATCACGACTACTCAAATCACGATATCGCCTGAGCTACGAGATCTTCGATTCCAATCTCTCGCACACGGGCAATGTCCTCGCGATATTTCAGAACGAGTCCAAGCGTTGCATCGACCGTTGCAGTCTCAAGGCGGCTCGCGCCAAGCTCTTGAAGAGCGACGGTCCAGTCAATTGTCTCGGCTACTCCGGGAGGTTTATAGAGACCAATCTCGCGAAACAGTCGAACCGCCTGTGCAACTTCGCGCGCGAATGTCTCGCTCACCATTGGCACGCGGGTGCGCACGATTGCGATCTCGGTCTCAAGTGAGGGTTGGTCGAGCCAGTGATAGAGCGAGCGGCGCTTGAGTGCATCATGAACGTCTCTCGTCCGATTCGAGGTCAAGATGACGATTGGGGGATGCTCGGCGCGAATCGTTCCGATCTCAGGAATCGTGACGGCATAGTCAGAGAGCGCCTCAAGGAGAAATGCCTCGAACTCATCATCGGCTCTGTCGACCTCATCGATCAACAACACCGGTCGAGCCTCTCCAGTCTTTGCCCCAAGCGCGCGAAGCAGCGGTCGACGGAGAAGAAAACGCTCGGAGAACAGTTCGTGCTCATCAAGATCACCGTTCTCTGCACGCGCCTGCGCGAAGCGCAGATGTACGAGCTGGCGCGAATAGTCCCACTCATAGAGTGCCTCAGACGAATCGATACCCTCGTAACACTGGAGTCGAAGGAACTCACCGCCAGTTATCTGCGCAATCGCCTTGGCGAGTTCGGTTTTCCCAGATCCAGGTTCACCCTCGAGAAAGAGTGGACGTGCCATCACGAGTGAGAGGTAGACCACCGTCGCGAGTGCCTCTTCCGCGAGATAGTCCACCTCGCGAAGCGCAGTACGGACCGCCTCTGGTGAGGAGAATGTCTTCATCGCTCTCCCGTTGAGTCGCGCATCGCCTCTGTCTCTCTAAAGATGCCATTCAACATTTCGTGTGAGTTCCCATCAACACCGTTTCACCAATGACATCACCGGCGATGTCCACCCAAGCGTAGGGGGCAATCACCGGCTCTCGACCATCGTGATCTCAGATCCCGAATGGACCGGGCCCATCAGTGAAGGGGAAGATCTCTGCGTTCGTAGCTCTTTGGCAAGAAGATCTCGGGAAGGCCCTTTGCGTGGACCATGACGAGTCGCTGGGTGGCACGGGTTAGTGCGACATAGAGATCACTCAGTCCACGCGGGGAGGACTCGATCATCATCTCGGGTTCGACCAGCACCACGACATCGAATTCGAGCCCCTTTGCGTCACGCACATCGAGTAACACGACGCGCGCATCGTCGGTGCGCGTCCCGCTGGCAAACCATATCGGCAGGAGTCCGGCGAGCGTTGCGCGGATCTCGTCGATCAGTGCGCCAGGTGCGAGCACACAGAGCCGCCCCTCATCGAGATTTTGAAGTTCATGCGCCACGGCGCGGAAGGTGCTGACTCCAAGTTGGTCCGAGGTGCTCTCATAGGCGACCGGGAGATATCCTGCGTCACGGATTGCCCCCGGAGCAACCATGCCTGGTGACCCGGCGTGGAGCACAGGGGCTGCGAGCTCCATGATCTCGCGCGGCGTGCGGTAGTTCACCGTCAGTTCAACCTGGCGCCAGCCATCCTCACCGTATGGATCGAGCACCGATCCCCAGCTCGGGGGTGCCCATGGGGAACTCGCCTGGGCGAGATCACCAACGATCGTCATCGAGCGCGTCGGATTGCGGCGAAAGATCATCCGCCATGTCATCGGAGAGAGCTCCTGGGCCTCATCGACAATCACATGACCAAACTTCCAGGTGCGATCGGTCGCTGCTAGTGCGGCGAGATCTTCTGGTCCCTTGCCCGCAAATCGGTCCGCGAGCAGATCTGCATCGATGTCGAGATCCACATGAAAGGTACCGAGCACCTGTTGCGCGTAAGCGGCCTCTTCCTTTCGGTCCATCATCTTGCGACGCTCATCACGGCGCCGTTTCGCGTCGTCAGCGGGACCGAGCAGTTCGGCTGCCTCGTCAAGGATCGCGACATCCTCGATCGTCCAGTCGATGCCGACGGCGTTCTCGGTGCGTGTCCGCGCGAGCGCCTCGCGTTCGTCGTCGTTGAGCTCGTGGGCCGCAGAGACCAGCAGAGCGGGTATGCCGAACAGGTCATTGAGTAGTTGTTCAGGGGTAAGGATGGGCCAGATCCTTTCCATCGCGACACGAAAGTCATGAGATTGCGCGATCGCTCGCCGGATCGTCCTGATCTCATCTTGAGGAGGGGCTTGCTCGCCGAGTTCGGTCATCGCCCTTACGACCTGTGCCAAAAGGTACTCCGTCAGCGCGCTTTCGACCGCGATACGACACTGGTTGTGCGTACGCTTTCTTGAACGTCCGATGTCGCGCGCCCTTCGTGCGACGGCCCTTGGCAGGCGGAGTCGCATGCGCTCGAATGCAAGCACCTGGTCCTCGCGCGGCACGCGCTGGCGGTCCGCTATCGCCTTTTTGATGATTTCGACCATCACGAGATCACCCTTGATGCGAGCCGCGGTGAGTTCGTCATGGCGGGTCGCACGCACACCTGGGTAGAGCCCATGTGGGGTCGCGAGCATCGCGCCCGTCTCGCCGAGTGAGGGAAGCACCTGTTCGATGTAGTGCAAAAACACCCGGTTTGGTCCAACGACGAGTACGCCGTTCTGGATCAGGCGGTTGCGGTGCGCATAGAGCAGATAGGCAGCTCGATGCAGAGCGACCGCCGTCTTGCCGGTACCTGGACCTCCCTGCACGACGAGGATCCCCGAAAGCTCAGAGCGGATAACCGCGTCCTGTTCGCGCTGGATCGTCGCGACGATGTCGCCCATCTGAGTGGTACGTGCGCGCCCGACGGCGGCAAGCAGCGCAGCGTCACCGTGCAACATGGCCGGGTCACTGTGTTCCAACAACTCGCGATCAAAGATCTCGTCGTCGATGTCGATCACGTCACGGCCCTTTGCGAGCAGGTGTCTGCGCATGCGCACTCCCTCAGGAGCACCAGAGGTCGCGCGATAGAACAACGCAGCGATCGGGGCACGCCAGTCAACAAGCAGCGCCTCCTGGTCGTCGCCGCTGATCGCGACGCGACCGATGTGCAGGACAGATTCGTCCTCGAGATCAATGCGCCCAAAGCACAGAGGCGCGTCTCCGATCGAAATTCCCGCAAGTCGACGTTCGAGGTTGTAGGCAAGCGCCTCGCGCTCGGTCTTCCATTGATGGGTTCCCGTCGCCGACGCGGCGCGGATATCGGTCAGCTGCTCACGGATCTTGTCGCGATAGTGATCAAGTGCTGAATAGAGCATCGCGACGTAGTGCTGTTCCACCGCAAGCTCTGTTGTTGGCTGACCGACCTCATTGATGTCGATAAACGAGCGCTGTTCGAACACGGGCGTCCTTTAGCTCAAACCGATGGAGACATGGCTGCTCGGAACAATCGGGGAAAATCTGATCATCCAGATTACCCCTTTTGCCATCATCGACAACCGCTCACGCAATAGATGCAACCTGACATGCTGGCAATACGTTGTTTTTATGGCCAGTTCCATCACCTGGGAACTATCGTTCTCCCTCGGTTCAGACTTTGATCGCGTGACATCCGGGTCGAATCACCGACAAAGAAGTTCGAGAATCTTTTGCGACAGGGGCGGGTCATCGATTCATGAGCGGGACGAGCCAAGCCGGAGTGGACCAAGGAGCCGCATCGTCGTCGACTGACGGGATGAAGGCGTGGTCCTGGGCGGCCTTCAACTCGACCTATCTTCCCGCGCTGATTCTTGCGATGGGTACCGGGATCGCTGTTCCCTCGATTCCTGCGATCGCGCAGTCCTTCCATGTCGGCTTTGCCGTTGCGACAGGAATCACAACCTCGTTCCTGATTGGAAACGTCGCAGGCGCGCTTCCCGCGGGCTGGCTGATCGACCGTTTTGGCAGGCGTCGGATCATGTTGATGGGTCCAATACTCACGGCGGTGATGGCCTTTGCGGTGGTATGGGCTCAAACCTACCCCGAGCTCCTCGCACTGAGATTCGCCGACGGATTTGCCGCACAGCTCTGGCTTATGGGCCGACTCGCCGGAATCTCGCATGGCTCAGCGCCTGAACAACGCGGACGACAGGTCAGTTGGATGTTCGGCATGGACAACACCGGACGGGCGCTTGGTCCACTTATCGGTGGCGTGATGGCGACCTCGTGGGGCATCCGATCTCCCTTTGTCGCCTACGGCGCGCTCGCGTTGCTCGCGCTTGTACCTGCCTATCGCTACATCCAGGACACTCCAAAACGCGAGGTCGTGCCGACGGTCACGACGAGCGCTGAACCGACGACTGCCGGTGCAAAACGACCGCAGGTTCAGGCCTACAGCTATCGGCGCCTCTTGACGACGCGGGCGAACTACTTTGCGATCGCGTTCTTCGCCGCCTGTGCTCGGGGCCCAATCCAGGCGAGCCTGTTGAATCTCTATGCGGCCTTTCGCTATCACCTCAAGCCCGACCAGATTGGCTTTCTCGCCTCGGCCGCTGCATTCATCATGTTGCCGATTGGATTTATCGCCGGCTGGGCGATGGACCGATTTGGTCGCAAGCGGACGATGGTTCCTGGATTCGGAGGCGTCGCGCTGACCATGACCGGTCTTGCGCTGACGGCGATATTCAATATGACCGTCGCTATCTATGTCACGATCTTCCTCTTCACCGCGTTCTTTCAGGGCATCACTGGAGGATCCATCCAGACCGTTGGTGCAGACGTCGCCCCACCAGAGGCGCGGGGGAAGTTCCTTGGCCTGTGGAGATTCGTCGGCCAGGGCGGCGTCGCACTGTCGCCTGTGATCTTTGCCTCGCTGGCGACGGTGAGTTATGCAGCCTCGTTCCTCTTTGTCGGTGTCTCAGGCGGCATCGCCGCAACGATCGTCGCGTTCAAGGTTCCAGAGACCGGGGGTAAACGCGCCTTCGCGGAGCGTCGCGTCAAAGACAAACCCGCTAAGAAATCCACTTAGGCCTCGCGACGCGGTGATCTCTTTGCCATATTCGATCTATCTCGCTAGCCCCCTCGGATTCCTTCCCTATACGCGCGCCTTCAATGAAAAACTCATCGCGCTCATCACTCGGGCTGGTGCACAGGTACTTGACCCATGGAGCACCGATGAGGGTCGAAGCCTTGGTGAGCTGTGTGCAAATGGCGCAGATGATCATGAGATCGCACAGGCGAACCGACGTGTCGGCAGGGCAAACATTGCAATGATCCAGAGTTGCGATGGGCTACTTGCCTGTCTCGATGGCGCATCAGTCGATGATGGAACCGCATCAGAGGTCGGTTATGCCGTCGGACTCGGCCGAGTGGCAAGTGGCTTTCGACTTGACTCACGATCAAGTGGTGACAACCGGGCAACTATGGTCAACCTACAGATAGCGGCACTCATTGATGCAAGTGGAGGAGCCATCTTCACAACACCTGATTTGGCGATCGCAAACCTGCTCGAACAACTCAGATCAAGGCGATGACGATGACCGGAGACTCCGTGGAATATGACACCGAGGTGATTATCGTCGGCGGCGGTCCCGTCGGCATGGCACTCGCAATAGATCTTGGCCAGCGTGGCATTGCCTGTGTGGTGATTGAGCGTCGCGAACACGTCGGCACGATCCCAAAGGGCCAGTCGTTGATGCACCGAAGCCTTGAGCACTTTTACTTCTGGGGATGTCTTGACGAACTACGCGCGGCACGCGTTCTTCCGCCTGGCTATCCAATCGGTGGCATCACCGCCTATGAGAACCTCATGTCGCGATACTGGTATCTGCCAGAGGGTCTCGGCGTTGTCGATCAGTACTTCTTCCAAAAGAACGAGCGACTCCCCCAGTACCGCACCGAAGAGGTGTTGCGCGCAAGGGCAACGATGCTTGCGAACGTCACGACTATCTACGATACGACCGTGAATGGCCTCGAGGAGACAGATGGTGGCGTGAAGGTCAGCTACGAATCGACCGAGGATTCTTTGGAGACCGGTGAACTTCGTGCACGCTTTGTCGTTGGCTGTGACGGTGCCAGATCGCTTGTGCGTGAACGCGCTGGCATCGAACGCAAGACGCGTGATCTCTCCCAGAAGATGGTGCTCGCGGTGTTCCGCTCGACAGAGCTCCATGTTGGCCTTGAGCGTTTCCCCGAACGGACGACCTATCGCGTTCTCAATCCGAAGTACCACGGGATCTGGCAGTTCTTTGGAAGAGTCAAGCTTGGAGAGACCTGGTTCTTCCACGGTCCGGTACCAGATGACATGGAATTGACCGACACCGGAACGCTTCAGGCAATGCTCGAAGAGGCGGCAGGTTTCTCCTTCGCGTGCGAATTTGAACACATCGGGTTCTGGGATCTCAAGATCGAGGTCGCGACCAGGTATCGCAACGGGCCAATCTTCATCGCCGGCGACGCGAGCCATGTCCATCCGCCCTATGGAGGACTCGGACTCAATACCGGTCTCGATGATGTTGCCAATCTTGGCTGGAAGCTCGCGGCATACCTTCAGGGCTGGGGTGGCGAGGAGTTGCTTGAGTCCTACAGCGAGGAGCGCCAGCCGATCTTTGTACAGACCGGCGATGATCTCATCGGACAGTGGATCGATGACGACGACGCGTTCTTTGCCCGCTATAGCCCAGGTGCCAACGAGCCCGAATTTGAAAAGGCATGGAATTCGCGCACCGGAGGAGAGTTCGCACCTCCCTGGTACGAGCCGCACTACGAGGGCTCGCGCGTGGTTGTCGGTGCACCATCAGAAGACATTGGAATCCACGGAGAGCACACCTTCCGCGCCCAGCCAGGACATCACCTCGCGCCCTGTCGTCTGAGCTCTGATCGCGATGTCTTCGAAGAGCTCGGACGAGACCTCGCGCTGGTCGCCTTAGACGCGGATGACGGTGACGTCGAGGCAATCGTCAGTGCGGCAGGCGCGCTAGGGATTCCGCTCAATGTCATACGCGACGACCTCGCGGACAATCGGTCACGCTATATGGCCACACTCATGCTGGTGCGACCCGACCAGTACATCGCTTGGTGCGCGGACCATGCACCGGGTAATCCCACAGAGACACTCGCCCGTATCTGTGGGATCGAGGCGCACTGAACAATCGGCGCCGCGACAACACAGCCCAGAGCCGATGCCAGAGATACCCGACAGCGCGCGAGATCGCATCTGACCCGGGATGGCATTTTGCTCGGATGAGTCATATGCAACACGCGTCGGTGCGGCTATGGCACAACATCAGAGCTGGCCACACCGTGGGCCTACGAACATGATCACGCCAACTCGACCTAGCTGGGTCGATATAGCATGCACCATGATGACCGATGCGAGCGACGCCTTCAACCTGGACTTGGCGCTCTCGTCGCTTGGCGCCGATGGGGGAGATATCCAGCTGATGTTTCGCCTTCTTGTCGAACGCCTCGCCGTGGCACTTGGAGATCGGCTTCGCGTCGAGCGAGCGGGCCGTCTTCGGAAAGACGGTCGTATTCGCCGGATCGAGATTCAGCTCGCGGGCACTCAGTACATCGCCGAGCTACAAGACGGAGCTCCGCGGTTCTTGCTCGCGCGGATCTCTGGAGGTATCCGTATTCGCAGCGAGGAGACGGGCGTCGCAGAGTGGCTCTCTGCACTCCTCGAGGCTCTGAATCAAGAGGCACAGCACAGCACGGTCACCCGTCAAGCGCTTGAAACCATCATCATCGGAGGAAATTAATGCCAAATGTTCCCGAGGGCCTGCCTGCGGATCTTCCAAAGGACGCCGCTCATCGCCTCGAAGAGCTTGAGCACGGCCTGTTCACCTCGGATCTTTCGGTCAATGAGTTCCTATTGGTCAAAGACGCTGGATTCCATCCTCTCGGCTTCGTGATGGGATCATCGATCTATCACATCGGACTCCAGACGAGAAAGTGGAACTCGAGTCAGGAGCTGGTAAAACTCACCTCTGCGATGTACGCCGCTCGCGAGCTCGCTGTGACCCGTATGGAAGAAGAGGCAATGGAGCTCGGCGCCGATGGAGTTGTTGGCGTAAGACTTGACGTGAACTACTACGAGTTCGGTAAAGACACGGCGGAGTTCATCGCGATGGGGACCGCGATCAAGGCCGAGGACGGACGGTCGTATAGAAACGTGGAGGGGAAACCCTTCACCTCGGATCTTTCGGGTCAGGCCTTTTGGACGCTGCGACAGGTCGGACATCTTCCTCTTGGCCTTGTGATGGGCACCTGCGTGTACCACATCGCCCACCGAGGCATCGCGCAGACGATGTCGCAGATGGGAAAGAACACCGAGCTGCCCAACTACACCCAGGCACTTTATGACGCGCGAGAACTCGCGATGACGCGCATGCAAGATGAGGCCAGCCGGCTTGGGGCCTCCGGCATCGTCGAGGTGAAGTTGATCGAGAAGTCCCACATGTGGGGAAGCCACACGATTGAATTCCTCGCGCTCGGTACAGCGGTGACAGCCGAAGAGGGCGCGGCACCGATGTCCGCCCCACAGACGATCATCTCCCTTGACAACTGACGCGGTCTCCGGATCGGATTCCCGACCACCTGCTTGGTCGTCGGGACTGTCAACCAACGATTTTGCCGCCTGTGGGTCACTCGGCCTGCGTCCGCTCGGTTTTGTCCAGGGATGTTCGGTCGTCTCGTGGAACTTCTACGGGCTCGGCACCTCACTCATGGGTGGTGGCTTTGGCACAAACCAGCTCAGTGGGTATTCCGAGCAGTACAACTGTCCGCACGGCTTCGTCTCGAATGAACATCGCGTGTACGGCCTCAACTATCAAAAGACCTGGGTCGAGAGGGCATGGATGGATGCTCTTACGTCGGCGACGAAACGACTTCTCGACGAGGCGGTCGGGATCGGCGCACACGGGGTCATCGGCATCGTCGATCGGTCGATTCACCACACCGAGAACGCGACATTCGAGATCTCCCTCTCCGGTACCGCAGTCGGCGTCGACGACTGTGAACGTCCGGTGAGGCCGTTTACGACCTTCCTCTCCGGACAAAAACTCAACAAGCTCGTAGAGGCGGGATTCGCCCCGGTCGAGATCGCGCTCGGCATATCTTCTGTCGGTGTGATCTCGTCGTGCATTACCGAATATCAACTTCGCGGGTCAGGATCGGTATTTGGCACCAATATCGGGAACTGGGGTGTCGCACAACAGGGCGAGATCGACCAGCTGACGCGCGCCCAGGTGGCCGCGCGCTCGATCGTACGCGATCGCGTGCGCCACCAACTCGGCGGGGACGTCCTGCACGGCGCGGCCCTTACGGTACGCACGATCGAATCACAAGAGGGACCACAGGTCGAGACAGTGCTGCGGGGAAATCGGGTCCGTGTCTTCAAAGAGTTTGCCAAGATGCCTACGCCTCGACCTGTCGTCAGGCTGGTGGACCGATGAGTGACGCGATGAGGGCCGACATGCGAGCTGCGGTTGCAGCACTCAAGACGACTCCGGGAAGCGATCAACACTCGACGACCTCCGATCTGTCGATCGACGAGACGCTCCTGCTCCACGGCATGGGATACGAGCCGGTCGATCTCGTCACAGGGATATCGGTCATGGCGATTCCCTACGGCACCTTCATCGTCCCCTATGGCCAGGGTGGACCCGTGGAACTTCCGGGCGCAACACATGCTCTCGCGAGTGCCTTCCAGAACGCCATCGAACGTATGCGGAGAGAGTGCAAAGGTGCAAGCGGGGTTGTCGGCGTTGACGTGGAGGTGGAGATCTCCGGACCAACCGCCGTGGTGTCGCTCACGGGAACGGCTGTTGCGCCCATCAAACGGACAGATGCCCATCCTGGGCGCCCCTTCGTGACCGATCTCTCGGTTCGCGACTTTGTCCTGCTCGATCTCGCGGGCTGGACACCCATCGATCTTGTCTCGGGTGCTGGCTTTGTCGCCGCACCAATCCAGGGCGTGCGCCAGGTGCTCTCCCAGGTCGGACAGAACATTGAACTGCCCGTTATTACTCAGGCCCTACAGGTCGCACGCGAAAAGGCAATGGACCAGATGCAGACGGCGGCGATCGCACTCTCCGCGAGTGGGATAGTCGATGTCACGATCATTGATGGTCCGCTCGGGCACTCGAGACATGTGTGCGCGTTCATCTGTTATGGCACGGCCATCCGCCTTGACGCGGCCGAACATCAGCGCATTGAACCCGACCTTGTTCTTCC
>Ga0307374_10001789_pt1 | contig 39302 bp, 27 predicted proteins | sample OX3MG_FD_202532 | JGI IMG/M metagenome (GOLD analysis project Ga0307374, IMG submission 202532) | Soil microbial communities from Risofladan, Vaasa, Finland - OX-3 | ecosystem: Environmental > Terrestrial > Soil > Coastal area > Acid sulfate soil | place: Finland: Risofladan, Vaasa | collected... | reverse complement strand
CGCGAAAAAGGCGCCTTTTTCGCGGAGCGAAAAGCGACTTTCTGGAGCCTGAGTTTGAATTTCCTGCCGCGAAACCCGGCTTGACCCTCAGGGCGAAATCTTCGCGGCCCACAAAGAAACAGAACGTCTGTAGTACGGATAACACGGATCGAACCGTGCGTCCGAACTCCACATTCGCGCGGCCGAAAGCGAAACTTTATATGGTCCTATCCGTGCTACAAGCGCTCGATTTCTTTGCGCCTCGCCAGGACTTCATGCCGCGCCGACGCAAACTACGCTTGCGCCAAAGTAGCAGGCACACTCCTGTGTGCCGTCGCCGACCCTGCGATGAAGTTTAAACCCGCTTCGGGCGACGGCACATGGAATGTGCCTGCTACTTTGGTTGCGGCCGAAGGCCGCGCTGGGTTGCATCCGTGGCTCGCTCCGCGCGCTAACGCGGATTATTCACAGCCCGGCTATTACTTGACAAAGCGCTCGATACCAACCCGAAGCGCCAGCGAGGTAAGTGCGTTGCTCCACCTCGCTTGCGCTTCGGGTTAGTGTGGGCTGATGAATAATCCGCGCTAATGCGGCATCTGAATGGTCAGCGCGGCGGCTGCAATCAGCAGGCCCACGACGTTGACGACGACGATCAGCAATCCGACCCCATAGAGGGTTTGCACGCCTTCGTCGGGCCGGATCGACTTGCCGCGCCAACGCGAGAAACGGCTGGCGACGACGCCGCAGACCCACGACCAGTGCAGCATGAGGTGCAACAGCACGCCCAAGGCCAGCGTGCACAGCAGTGCGAACTGAACGGCCGACCAGTCGTCGAAGCCGCGGCCCCAGAGCGTCCAACCGGCCGCCGCCGTGCCGGCCGGGAAAACAAACCTCAAAACTACCGAAATCCAAGCCAGCGTCAAAAAGGCGACCAGCAGCGCCAGGTCGAGCAGAAAATTGACCGACGTGCGCGACCATGCAACCGTCGGCCGCTGCCGGCTGGGCGGCGGAGCGTCAGCTTGGCGTTGGGCGACAGGGACCATGTTCAAGCTCGCAACGGATTGATGGATCGCTTGCGCTAAACTAGTGCCTCTTCAAGTCTGAGTTGATAGGTGAGGGTGGCTGGCGGCAGAGCGAAGCGATGCCCCAGCGAACTGGGGCTTCGCCTAGGCTCAGCCGCCAGCCACCCGACTGTCAAAATGGCCTTGAAGAGGCACTCGCAATCGGCGGGCCGCGGACGGGTCCATTCGCCGAAACCTTCGCTTCTCGGGCGCGGCCCGCGGCGAACGCATGAACCAGAAGTCGAAAACATTCTCTCTCGTCTTCTCGCCGAGGATCGGCAGCGTTAGGATCTTAGCGCGCTAAAGTGCGCAAGTAAAGCACATGGGCGAGCGATATCGCTCGTCAGACAAGCATAGTTGGATCATTTGTGCGATAAAGTCGTGCAGCATCGCCGCCCGCTGCTTGTAACTCGATCGATTTTTTGCGACGTTGGGCCGTTTACTTCGTTTCGGTACGCGCCGTGCTACGAGGGGGCTCATTGGGTTCACAACGACTTTTGACGGACGGAGAACCGCGGGTGACAAGACGCTCACTTGCCGGCGTGCTGCTTTGCCTGGCTGGAGTTTGCCTGGGCTGCCAGCGCGGCGCCGAAATCCAATATGTCTCGAGCAAGGAAGTGCTCGACCTCGACGAACCTTTGCAATCGCGGGTGCGCGAGCTGCTTGTCAAGCATTGCGGCACGCCGGCGCAGCCGAAATTGTTGGGCGACGACTCGGCCGACGTCGTGCGCTTGCGCCGCGGCGAGGCGATTTTTCAGCAGCGCTGCGCCGCTTGCCACGGCGCCACCGGCGACGGTAACGGCGAGGCGGCCCAATATCTTTACCCGGAGCCGCGGGATTATCGCCGCGGCATTTTCAAGTTCTCTTCGACCCCCTACGGCGCCAAGCCGCGCCGCGAAGATCTGCTGAGGACGATCCGCCAGGGCGCCAAGGGCACGTCGATGCCTTCGTTCGGCCAGTTGCCCAGCGACGATCTCGAAGCGGTGCTCGACTACGTGCTGGTGCTGACGCACCGCGGCGAACTCGAATTGCAACTGGCGATCGAAGCCGCCAACGAAGACGAGGTCGCCGATGAGGCGGTCGACGACGCGATCGAATTCATCCTCGACCAGTGGAAACTGGCCAAGGAACAGCAAGTATGGCCGTTGACCAAGTCGCCGCTTTACGGCAACGAATCGGTGGAACTCGGCAAGAAGGCGTTTCTGACCGAAGAGGCGGGCTGCTTCAAATGCCACGGCGCCGACGGCCGTGCCCGAACAACCGACAACGCCCAAGGCTTCAACGACGCTTGGGGCCACAAGACGCGAGCGGCCGACTTGACCGCCGGCATGTTCCACGGCGGCAATCGCCCGGAAGACATCTACCGCCGCATCTTCTCGGGCATCAACGGCACGCCGATGCCCTCGTTCAAGGACAAGCTTTCCAAAGAGCCCGATACGTTCTGGCATCTGGTTCACTACGTGCAACACATTTCCAGCGCTCGCCGGCAGGAAGTGATGGCCGAACAGGCGCGGCGGCGGCCGCAGCCCCTGTTCCCAAAGAGCAAGGCGCCCGAGGCGGAATCGAGCGAAGCAGAACCATCCGAAGCAGCAGCGGCGGAATAAGCATGATGGACCGAGAACAGAAACTTGAACGCCTGGCTGCGCTGAATGCCGAAGTCGAGCAGCTCGAAGAAGAGTTGGCCGCCGAGAAGACGCCGACTCGTTGGCGGCCGACCGGTTATTACACGGCTTACTACGCCATCACCGGCTGTTTGCTGGGCATGTTCGGCGCCGCGACCAGCTTGCTATTCAACGTGGTCGGCTCGCTCATCTGGAGCGGCGTCCGCGGAGAGCCGCAGAACCCGCTCAGGCTGATTCAGGTGTACTTGACCTTTCCGCTGGGCGAAACCGCGCTGAAGATCGACACCGGCATCACGTTGGCCATCGGCTGCTGCCTGTATCTCGGCACGGGCATGCTCTACGGCACGATCTTTCAACTCGTACTGACGCGTTTTACGCCCCATGCCACGTTCGTCCAGCGATTGCTGGTTGTGAGCGTGCTTTCGCTGGCCGTTTGGCTGGTGAACTTTTACGGCATCTTGTCGTGGCTGCAGCCGCTGCTGTTCGGCGGCAACTGGATCGTCGATGAAGTGCCGTGGTGGGTCGCGGCCCTGACGCACCTGGTGTTCGGTTGGACGATGGTCGTGGTCTACCCCTGGGGACTCTACATTCCTTATCAACCGCAAACGGAGCAAGCATGACTGCGGCGAGCGTCGCAAACGAAAGCGGCAACGGCGACCTGCCGCGGCACGAAGACCTGGTCGACGAGCGACTGGTGCGCTGGCACTTTATCGCCGCCTTGGCCTATCTGGCGGTCTCGCTCTTGGGCGGGCTGCTGATGGCGCTGCAACTGATTCATTGGAATCCGCTGCGCGGCATCGAACTGCTCTCGCCCGGTCGCTGGCGGATGATCCACACCAACGCCATTGCTTATGGCTTTCTGGCCAACGCGTTTCTCGGCGCCTTGCACTGGTCGATTCCGCGGCTGACGCTCAAGCCCGTCCAGAGCCGAGCCCTGTCGTATTTCATCTTCATCGCCTGGCAAGCGGTCGTCGTGGCGACGGCGGTCGGCATTCTGCTCGGGCAGGCCCAAGGGGTCGAGTGGGGCGAAACGCCCGTCTGGATCGATCCGGTGGCTCTCTTGGGGCTGCTGCTGGTAGCCGTCAATTTCATGGCGCCGATCACGCGGGCCAAGGGGCCGCTCTACGTGGCGCTCTGGTACTTCATGGCGGCGTTCGTGTGGACGTTCCTGACCTACGCGATGGGCAACTTCATCCCTGAATACGTGGCCGCCGGCACCAGCGGCGGCGCCGTCGCGGGGCTGTTCATCCACGATCTGGTCGGCCTGTTCGTCACGCCGCTCGGGTGGGGCTTGATGTATTACTTCGTGCCGGTGATCCTCCGCAAGCCGATTTGGAGCCACGGTCTGTCGCTGGTGGGCTTCTGGGGCCTGGCCTTTTTCTATCCGCTCAACGGCATTCACCACTTTCTGTACACGCCGATTCCAATGTTCCTGCAATACGGCGCCGTGATCGCCACCGTGGCGGTCGAGATGGTGGTCACGACGGTGATTATTAACTTCTTCGGCACGCTCTGGGGCTCGGGTCGCCAGGTGGTCGTGAATCTGCCGATTCGCTGGTTCTACACGGGCATGGTGTTGTACTTCGTCACCTGCTTGCAGTGCGCCTTGCAAGTGACGCTGACGTTCCAGGCGCTGATCCACTTCACCGACTGGGTCGTCGGGCACGCCCACCTGGTGATGTTCGGCGTGTTCAGCCTCTGGCTGTTCGGCATCATGACCTATCTCTTTCCGCGTTTGCTGAAGCACGAGTGGTACAGCCAGCGGCTGTGCGAATGGCACTATTGGCTCTCCACGGCGGGCATCGTGGCGATGTTCATCGACCTGACCCTGGCGGGCGTTTTTCAAGGCTACTACTGGTCGTCGATGCAATCGTGGGACGTTTCGGTCGACGGTTCGCAGCCGTTCTGGATCGTACGGCTGTTCGCGGGCTTGGGAATCATCGGCGGCCAATTGTGCTTCTTCTATAACATTTACCGCACCTATCGCCTCGGGCCGAAGCCGGCCGCGGCGTCCGCCAGCGGCGAGCCGGCGCCGGCGATGGCCTGACAGGAAACAAGTTAGCTCGGAGATCGAGCCTATCAGGAACGAGGATTGAATAACTTCCGTAGCCGGTCGCCGCAACGCCGTCATTCAACCACGGATTGCCCAGCGCGGCCTTCGGCCGCAACGAATTGAGCCACGGATGAAACACAGATGGATCACGGATGAAAAACAGAGTCGGAAAAACCGCGTCCGATCCGTGTTCGATCCGTGTTTCATCCGTGGCTCGCCCCCGCCAAGTTCGATCGTTCGCAGCGCGAAGTCCTTTTAAGTTAGAGAACTTTTCCCCATGTTCGAGAGCAAAGCAGGCGTGCTGTTGATCGGCGGCTTGGGCTTTTTCGCCTTTGCCTTCGTTTCCAATGCGGTAGTGCCCATCTTGATGTACCGGAATCTGCCGGAACAAACCGCGGAAGAAACGGTCAACGCCAACTTGATGTTCGAGTTCGAGGATTTAAGCCGCCGCTTTCCCGAGGCGTTTAAAAAGCACTACGGCGAGCCGACCGAGGAAAATGCGGCCAAGGCTCTGCGGCTCGGCCGCACTTTGTACATCGGCGAAGGTTGCTGGCACTGCCATAGCCAGTTCGTGCGGCCGGTCTCCAACGAATCGCTCCGTTGGGGCCCGGTGGCCAAGACCGAAGAGTATCAGAACGAGTTGCAGCGTCCGGTGATGTTCGGCACGCGGCGCGTCGGTCCGGACCTCAGCCGCGAAGGCGGACGACGCTCGAACGACTGGCAGGCCGTACACCTGTTTCGGCCGAAAATGGTCTCGGACGGTTCGCCGATGCCCGAGTACGCTTGGTTCTTCGACGGCGATCCGAGCAAACCGAACGAGCGCGGCCTGGCCGTGCTGACCTATATCCAATGGCTGGGAAGCTGGCTCGAAAGCTATCCCTATTTCGAGGATTATCAGCCGGTCGAATCAATGGAGGCAGCGCCGTGAGCAAGTCGCGCATTCGCTGGACTCGGCAAATCGAGCCGAGCCCGGAGGGGACCAACGGCAGCGCGCGCGCTTCGGGCAAATGGCGGCGGCGGCTGGTGAAGACCTTCTTCGCGCTGGTGATCTTGCTGCCGTGCGGTTATGGGTTCGTCTCGAAATTCTGGGAGCTGATCGTCATCTGCCGCGGCGATATGAGCGGAGCGTTCGCCATCGCCCCGATCGTGAACTATCTATTGGCCAGCGCCGGTTTTCTGCTGCTCTTGGGCTGGGCGGCCGCCAACGGCATGTTCCACGATATCGAGCGGCCCAAGCTGACCATGCTCGAACACGAACGGTGGCTCGACTCGCACAGCCGCCCGGCGAAGCCTGCAAACCGAGGATTCCATGGCCGACGAAATTGACGCCATCACCGAACGCGACGAAGACCAGTACCACAGCTATACCGGTAATCGGATTCCCTGGTACGTGCGGCTGGTCTGGGTCGGCTTCTGGTGCTTTGCCGTGTACTACACAGTGCGCTACCTGTTTCCCGATTTGCAGACGGAACTGATTATTCCTCCGTGACGCATCCGTGAACGCCGCTGAAGTTGATCGGCGCAGTTGCGATTATTGCGGGCTGCCGGCGCCGCGGTCGTGGTTTGCTGCGCCAGACGCCCGGGCGGACGAGCCGGTCTATTGTTGCTACGGCTGTCGGTTCGCCGCCGAAGTCGCGGGGCAAAAGGGCGAGCGCGGCGAGTGGAACCGGGTCCTGGCCCGGCTGGGCGCGGCGATCTTTCTGACGCTCAACGTCGTGATGTTCACGATGGCGCTTTGGTCGCAAGACCTCTACGAGTACGAGGGCGCCGCGGGCGGCGACTCGCCGCTAGCCGTTTCGCTCGATGGATTGTTCCGTTACCTTTCGCTGCTGTTGTCGCTGCCCGTGTTGTGGCTGCTCGGCGAACCTTTGGCCCGCGGCGCCTGGCAAAGCCTGCGCTCGGGCGTTCCTTCGACCGATCCCTTGCTCGTCTTCGGCGTGGCGGCCAGCTATGTCTATTCGGCCGTTTCGACGTTTCGCGGCCAAGGCCAGGTGTATTTCGAGGTCGGCTGCGTCGTGCTGGTGATGACCACGCTTGGCCGCTGGCTCGAAGCGACCGGCAAGCTCCGGGCCACCGAAGCCCTCGATGCGTTGGAAAAGCTGCTGCCCAGCGAGGCGCGAGTGCTCGGCGAGCAGGGCGAACGCCGTGTGTCGCTCGACGACCTGCGGCCGGGCGACCGGATGCGCGTACTGGCCGGCGAGCGATTCGCCGCCGACGGCCGCATCGTGCGCGGCCGGGCGGCCGTCGACGAACAGATCTTCACCGGCGAAAGCCGGCCTGCGGTCAAAGAGCCTTCCGACGCCGTGCTTAGCGGGACGCTCGATCTCGACGGCGAACTGTTGGTCGAAGTAACGGCCGCGGCAAGCGCCGGCGCCCTGAAGCGATTGGTCGCCGCCGTCCACGAGGCGCGGCAGACGAAAGGCGCCTACGGGCGGCTGGCCGACCGGTTGTCGCACTATTTTCTGCCCGTCGTGGCGGCGATCGCACTGGCAAGCGGCGCGGCACACGCTTTCACGCGAGGCTTCGAGCCCGGCGTGCTCGCCGGCCTGGCCGTGGTTTTGATCGCGTGTCCTTGCGCCTTGGGACTAGCCACGCCGCTGGCGGTGTGGACGGCCATCGGTCGAGCGGCCGGCTGCCAAGTGTTGTTCAAGCACGGCGAAGCTTTGGAGCGGCTGGCCGGCATCCGCACCGTGGCCTTTGATAAGACGGGCACGCTCACCACGGGCGCCAGCCGCGTAGCAAGCTTTGCCACGGATGAGAGCACGCCGCGCGACGAGATTCTGCACACCGCCGCGGCCTTGGCCGCGACTTCGACGCACAATTTCTCTGCGGCCATCGCCGAGTTCGTGGGTCCGAGCGCAGAAACGCATTCGGTCCCTGTGGGGAACGTCGTTCGTGGCGTTCATCGAACTGACAATTGGGGATCAAACTCGCTTCATGCGGAACGCCACAGAGGGCGTGCCCTACAGGAGTTGCACGAGACGCGGACGTTGCCCGGAAGAGGACTTGTCGCGGGCGCCCCCGAAAGCGAATCGGCCGTTTATCTTGGCAGCCCGCGATTGATGCGCGAAGCGGGCCTGGTCGTCGGCGATGCTCTCCAGCGGTCGCTGAGCGAACTCGAACACGACGGCCGATCGGTCGTTTGCGCAGGCTGGGGCGGCTGCGTCCGCGGCGTGTTCGGCTTCGAAGAAGCGTTGCGGCCGGAAGCTAAGGAAGCGTTGGACGCCTGTAAAAATCTCGACCTTGGCGTCGCAGTTCTCTCCGGCGACGCGGCGGCCCGCGTCGAACGAATGGGCCAGCAACTCGGCCTGCCGATTGCCGGCGAGTTGCTGCCGGAAGATAAAGTCGCGGCGATCCGCCGAATCCGCAGCGAGCAAGGCCGCGTTGCCATGGTGGGCGACGGCATCAACGACGCCCCGGTGCTGGCCGCCGCCGACGTCGGCATTGCGATGGGCTGCGGGGCGGACGTTTCGCGGCAAGCGGCCGACGTTTGTCTGTTGGGCGACGACCTGCGGCGCGTGGCCTGGTCCGTCGGCCTGTCGCGAGCCACGGTGAGCACGATCCGCCAGAATTTGGTTTGGGCGTTTTCTTACAACGTGCTGGGCATTGCCCTGGCCGCCAGCGGGCGATTGAACCCGGTCTGGGCCGCCGCCGCAATGGTCGTTAGCAGCCTGCTGGTGATCGGCAATTCGTTGAGGCTGTCGACATGGAACTCTTGATGGTCTTCGTCGGCGGCCTGCTCGGTTCGTCGCACTGCGTCGGCATGTGCGGCGGTTTCGCCATCTCGATCGGCGCCAACACGCCGAGTTGGCGCGTCAATCTGCTGCGGCAGTTGATCTACGGCCTGGGGCGCGTCTTCACCTACGGCTCGGCCGGCGCCATGGCCGGCTATGGCGGCTGGCGCCTGGCGCGCTCGGCGGCGCCGCTGATTCACGCGCAGGCCTGGCTCGCAGTATTGGCCGGGGTGCTGCTGGCCGTTCAAGGACTGGCGGCCGCCGGCGTTTGGCGGCGCATTGTTACCGGCGGCCGGCGGCCGGCTTGCCTATCGGCGGGCCTGTTCGCTTCGTTTCTCAAGGCGCCGGGCCTGGCCAACGTGTTTCTGGCCGGCGTGTTGAATGGCCTGCTGCCGTGCGGCCTGGTTTACGCTTTCCTGGCTCTAGCCGCCAGCACGGACAGCATGCTCTCGGGCTTGCTTCAGATGACGCTCTTCGGCTTGGGCACCTTGCCGATCATGGTGCTCACTGGTTGCGGCGGCAATTTGCTGAGTCTCGCGAGCCGGCGACGGCTCTTGCACTTCGCCGCCTGGTGCGTGGTCGTCACCGGCGGGCTTTCGGTTGCCCGGGGCATCGCTTTTTTGCGAAGCGACGCCCAAGTCGCCGCCGCAAGCTGCCCGGCATGCGCGGAGCGAGCGGCCGAGGCGCCTTGACGCGATGGCTTAGTAGCAGGCAAATTCCATGTGCCGTCGCCTGGACTGCCGGTTTGCGTTCTGTTGGCGGCATGAGGCCAGCGCAAAGCATTTACCAATGTCGGCTGCGGCATGCGGAGCATGCCTGCTACTTTCAGTGCAACAACTGGCCGGCTTCGCGCACATTTTTGCCGGTCTGCTTCGTCGCCGAATCGCCCAGGTCTTCGCGCGCCTGTCGGGCTAGTTCTTGCAGTTGGGCGACGACCTCCGGATGCTCGGCGGCTACATTTTTGGTTTCGCCCACATCGCTCTCCAGGTCGAACAGCGACAACTCGATCCGCCGTTGCACGTATTTCGTCGGGATGCCGCCGCGGCCGCCTTCGCTTTCCAGCGAGCGATAGGCGTGCGGAAAGTGCAGCTTCCAGCGGCCGCTGCGCACGGCTTGCAATTCCTGGCCCCAGTAGAAGTACAACGCCTCGTGCGGGCTTTTGGCGCCCGGCTGGCCGGAGATCAAGGGCCAAATATCGAGGCCGTCGATGATCCGGTCTGCGGGCAATTGTGCGCCGATCAGTTTGGCCAAGGTCGGCAACACGTCGATCGTCATCGCCGGTTCATGGCAAACGGTCCCCGGCGGAATGTGGCCGGGCCAGCGCATCACGCACGGCTCGCGCACGCCGCCGTCGAAGCTGGTGCCTTTGCCTTCGCGCAGCGGGCGGGCCGTGCCCGCATGATCGCCGTAGCTTAGCCAGGGGCCGTTGTCGGAGGTGAAGATCACCAGCGTATTTTCGTCGAGCTTCAATCGTTCGAGCGTGGCCAGAATTTGGCCCACCGACCAGTCAACCTCTTCGATCACGTCGCCGAACAGGCCGCGCTGGGTCTTGTCGCGAAATTTTTCCGAGACGTGCAGCGGCACGTGCGGCATGCTGTGAGCCAGGTAGACGAAGAACGGCTGGTCCTTGTGACGCTCGATGAAGCTGACGGCGTGCTCGGCGTATTGCGTCGTCAATTGCGTCTGGTCGGGGTTCAAGGCGATCGTTTTCTGGCCTTCGATCAGCGGCAAGTCGGGAAAGGCGCCCTTCATCTCGGGATGTTTGGGCCACATATCATTCGAATACGGCAGTCCGTAATACTCGTCGAAGCCGTGCCGCGTCGGCAGAAACTGCGGATGATGGCCCAGGTGCCACTTGCCGTAGATGGCGGTGGCGTAGCCGCGGCTTTCGAACACTTCGCCCAGCGTCAGTTCGCTGTCGTTGATGCCGTGATTGTTCTTCGGCCCCAAGGCGCCGAGAATCCCCACGCGATTCGAGTAGCAGCCCGTCAACAGAGCGGCGCGCGACGCGGAACAAACGGCCTGCGCCACGTAGAAATCGGTGAACCGCACGCCTTCGGCCGCCAGCCGATCGAGATTCGGCGTGCGATAGCCTTGGGCGCCGTAGCAGCCCAAATCGCCATAGCCCAAGTCGTCGGCATAGACGAGCACCACGTTGGGCTTGGTCGCCGCTTCCGCCGCGAAGGTCGGCGCCGTCGCAGCCAAACATGCCAGCACGGCGAGCGCGATGCCAAGTTGGTTTCGAAGAGCGGACATGAGGCCGAGGCCTGTTTGTACAATGCAGTTCATGGCGGCTTCCATCGGCAAGAGAACACGGGGCGCAAGAGCGTCCGCAGCGTTTGGCGAACCCTGCGGCGCCGGCAGCCATCTTAAGCCTGCCCGGCGGTCGAGACAATTTATATCGCCGTAGGAGCGTTACTTCACGCCGACCACCATCGAGTCGGGGCCGCTCAGATGCTCGAATCGCGTCTCGCTGAAGCCGGCCTCGCGCATCCATGCGGCGCAATCCTCGCCCGTGTAATCGAAGCCGCCGTGCGTTTCGATGAGCATATTCAAGCTCATCAACAAGCCAAAGGCATTGCGTTTGCGTTTGCCGTTGGATGATTAATGGCGGACTACGCTTAATTTGCTCAGCAAACCACGGCCGATTTCTTCCAGACGCTCGGCGCTGCCGGGCGCTACGCGGCTCCAAGGACCTGCGTTCGCCTCGTAGCCCCCTTCGTTGTAAGCACGGCGAATTGGAAGATAGCCCAAATAACCATTGGCATAGCCGACGACGAACGTCGCCCCCGCGTCTTTCAGTGCGAACCCGGTTTCGACGAATGGTTCGCCAGGCAGGCTGACCCAGGCGATTGGCCCGACGCGCATCGCCTGCACCTCGGCGTCGAGCGGCTCGTCGCTCAACTTGCGCGCCAATCGCAGCATGCGCTGGTTGAGCGGCGTCGGCTGTTCCTCGACCTGCTTGAGCGCCTCGGCGACGGTTGGGCAAGGTCTTGGCTCCAGCCGGCAAACCTGCCGTCGGAGGGCGATGGCGTCGATCGCTAGCGCGGGTTGCTTGCGGAGTTCGCCAATCCGCTCCAGAGCCGCGTCAGCCAGTCGCTTGCCGGCCGCCTCGACGTCGTCGAACGTGCCGCTGACTTGCGGCGAGTTCACGTTGCCGCACGCCCCCTGCGTAAACAGGCACACCGAGCCTTCGAGCGCCGCTTCGACGGCGGCCGTCGCCGCGCCCGGATAGTCGGCCGAAACTTCGGGCAGCAGCATGGCGATCACCGGGTGGGCCGTGAAATTCAAGAGCACCGAGTGCGGCTTGCCGTCGGCCGTTTCGGCATAGACGACGGTTAGTTCGTCGTCGACTTTCCAAGGCGCCGCCACGTCGTCCGCCGCGGGCAACGGCCCGTGGCGATTGAGAACGCCGCTTTTGAGCAAGATGCGGCGATAGCGGGCGAAATCCTCGACGCGCGCCTTGCCGCAACGAAGCTCGGCCGGCCGCCGCCCGCGCCAGGCTTCGACGACGGTCGCCGCCAGATCGTCGAGATGCCGCTCGATCCAATCCGCCACGCGCGGCGACTCGCGAAGCGGCGACATGTCGAGCGTCTCCGGCGCCGAGTGCGTGTGCGATGCGGCCAGCATGATCGACTCGGGCTTCAAATCGGTTTTCGCGGCGACCCGCTCGCGCAACTCTTGGGTAAAGTTGCGCCCGGGGCCGAGAAGCGCGTTGTCGTAGCCGAGAGAATCGACCGCCAGCACCGCGACTGCCTCGCGGCCGTTGTCGTAAACGATCGCTCGCGCATGGAGATCGTCGTGGACGCCCGTGAACGGCCCGCTCGTGCCGTTGCCCGACGAAGTCAGGTACGGAACCCAAATCGGCGGCGTCACCTTGCGCTTCGCTGCGCCGGCTTTGATCGGCTCACCCAGCGCAACCGCCGCGCACGATGCTTGAATGACAAGCAAGATCACGAGCCGCGCGCCAAGCAACGAGGCGCGATCAAGCGGGCGGAGCGAGCCACGGATGAAACACCGATGCAACACGGATAAAACCAGATGGGATTTCACCTTTGCCCTGACGAAATTGAAGTTCTGACGCGAGGTTCTCGATTTTTCATCCGTGTTCTTTTTATCCGTGTTCGATCCGTGGCTGAATTCCGTCGGAATTCGCTCGTCGACGAACAAGCCCCAACCCCAATTCATAGCTCTGACAAAGCACTAGAGCAACTCCGACATAAACGTGCCTTCCGCCGCCAGGTAGATGGGCCGGTTGTCGGGCGTGAAGATCGGCTGCTCGCGGTCGATGCCGAGAAATTCGTAAACGGTCGCCGCGTAATCGTCGGGCGTGTAGGGCCGGTCTTGCACGAAGCCCCCGTCGCGGTCGGTGCGGCCGATCACCTGCCCGCCGCGCACGCCGGCGCCGGCAAAGGCGATCGAATAGGCGTTCGTCCAATGATCGCGGCCCTGGAACTTGTTCAGCTTCGGCGTGCGGCCGAACTCGGTGACGAAGCAAACGAGCGTCTCGTCCAGCAAGCCGCGCTCGTCGAGATCGCCGACGAGCGCCGCAAAAGCCTGGTCGGTGCTGCCCATCATGCACCAGTGAGCGATGCCGTACCGCCCTTCGCCGCCGGCCTTGTCGCGGATCGTGCCGCACGAGCCGGAAGCGTAGATAAAGTCGTGGTGGTCCCAGTTCATGTTGAAGCCGCCGGGCGTGGCCTTCGTCTCCGGCTCGCGAACGTCGAGCACGACGAACCGCACGCCTTGTTCGATCAGCCGCCGGCCGAGTAGATAACACTGGCCGCGATGACCGCGGCCGTAGCGATCGCGAACGGCGTCGGGCTCGCGCGACAGTTCGAACGCGGCTTGCGTCTTGGGGTTGCTCAATAAATCGAACGCTTTGGCGTAGAACTCGTCCATGCCGCCCGTTCGTTGGCCGGGCGCCGCGGATAGCAGTCCAAGATTCAGCCGGCTGAGCAAATCTTGGCGATCGCGAAACCGCTCGGGTGCGATGCCGTCGAGCAACCGCAGGTCGGGCACGCGCCACGACGGATCGGACAGGTCGCGGCCCGTCGTCTTGAACACTTTATAGCCGGGCGACAAAAAGCCTTGGCTGGCGTTGTAGGATTGTTCGCCGTTGCCAGGCGCCATGATGTAAGGCGGCAGGTAACCGCAAGGCGAGCCGATCAGTTTGGCCACGACGCTGCCGACGTCGGGCATGGCGATCGGTCCGCCCGGCCTGACTCCGGACAGCAAGTACTGCGTGCCGTCGGGATGTCCGCTGACGCTGATGCGGTGGTGCATCGAACGCACGACCGCGAGTTTATCGGCATGCCGGGCCGTCTTGGCCAACAACTCGGTGAACTGAATTCCAGGGACGTTCGTGTCGACCGGCTTGAACGAGCTGCGATGCTCGGCAATCGCAGCGGGCTTAGGGTCCCAGGTATCCATGTGAGACAGGCCGCCCTGTTCGAAAACGATCAGCACTTGTTTGGCGCGGCCGCGGCCGGGGGCTTGGCTGGCCGATGCCGTGGCAGCGGACAGTCCCGCGGCGACGCCCAGTCCAAGGAAACTGCGTCTCGATAATTTGCCGGTCGAAAATTTGCCGGTCGAACAGCGCATGTTGAGCCTGCACCAAGAGGTTTGCTTATCCAAGGCGGGAATCTTCCCAGGGCAATTGCGTCGGTAGCCGCATTGTAAACAGCAACGTGGCGGCATGAGAACAACATCGTCGGCTTCGGCCGCCGTCTGTGTGCGCGGCATCCTCGAATTCTTCGTCGGCGCGACAAGTCATGCGAAAGATTTTTCTTGACATGATCCATTCGGTCGATTCCAATACCGACTCGAATTGGGGGGGTCATTGATTTCGGGCCGGCGGTTAAGCGATCTCGCTTCGCCAAAACGGGTAGCGGGCATACTTTTCGCTTTGGCTTTGATGGCGTGGCGTGTCTCCGCCCTTGTTCCGGGGCGCGCGGCGTAGCGGCTTTCCCAAGGTTTTATTGTGCGCTCACGGCGCGCATGCGATCGAGTTACGGAAATAATGCGCGAAACACATTTCTCACCTAAAACCCAGCGAGGCGTTCCATGAAGCGATCGATCCGCCGCGGTTCGAGTCAAGCTCGCAGCGTTTCTCCCTGCCGCACTCGAAGGGCAACCGGTCGACAGTTCGCGTTGGGGCGAGATGCTCGTCTTGGTTATGAGATGCTTGAGCAGCGCACGCTGTTATCGGCTAATTTGGCCTTTGCCGTGGCGGGCCCCTCGGGGGGGCAGGATTTCGCCGTGGCGACCGACTTGTCGGGCGACGCGTATGTGCTCGGGACCGACGCCGTCTATAAGTTCACCGCCAGCGGAACCCAATTGTGGGCCGCGCCCTATTCCGCCTCGTCGGGAATCAACCAGAAAGAAGGCTTGGCCGTCGACGCCAGCGGCAATGTCTATATCGCGGGCAACTTCGGCAATTCTGCGGGCAACCCGGCGAAATTTGGCGGCGCCTCGCTGGCCTCGGCCGGCGGCAGCGACGGTTACCTGGCCAAGTTGGATTCCGATGGGAATTTTCTCTGGGCCCAGTCGTTCGGCGGCACGGGCAGCGACGCCGCTTACGGCGTGGCCGTGGACGCCGCGGGCAACGCTTTCGTGACGGGAGATTTTAGCGCGACGGCGACTTTCGGCCAGGGGGCCAACGCCGTCAACTTGCAGAGCGCGGGCGGAACGGACGCGTTCATTGCCAAAGTCGCGCCGACAGGCGACCTGACTTGGGCTCGATCTGTCGGCGGCACGGGCGGCGACAACGCGCGCAGCATTGCAGTCGACTCGCTGGGCGACGCGTACGTCACCGGAGAGTTTTCCGGAACCGCCGACTTCGATCGAGCGAATCCGGGCGTCCATCAATTGACGACCTTTTTCGGCGCCTCCTACATCCTCAAGCTGGACGCCGGCGGCAATTATCTCTGGGCCAAAGAACTCAACGGCACGAACCTGCCCCAGGGAGACGGCCGCAGCGAAGGCGACGCGATTACCGTCGACAATGCGGGCAACGTCTATGCCACGGGCATCTTTGGCGGCCCGGTCAATCTCGATCCGAGCGGCGGAACGGATATCGTTAACGCGAATTTCGTTTTCCCTGACGCCTACGTGCTCAAGCTCGACTCCAGCGGGGGCTTCGCCTGGGCGGCAGATTTGCACAACGTCTCGGGATCGAATCCTTTTGGCGGGCTCGCCGCCAGCGGAATCGCCGTCGACGGTCAGGGGAACGTTTACACGACCGGCAATTTTCAAGGCATTGCCGATTTCGACCCCGGCTCGGGCGCCGCGAATCGCCTGAGCGCGGGAGGCGTCGACGCCTACGTCTCGATCCTCGATCGACAGGGCAACTATGCGGGAGTCGCCGTGGCCGGGGAGAGCGGCAGCGATTTCGGCTGGGGAATCGCCGCAACCGCCACGGGAAACATTTACGTCGCCGGTTCGTTCTCGAACACGATCGACTTCGATCCCGGCCCAGGGGTCGACAATGTCTCCGCGAACGGCATTTGGGACGGTTTCGTATGGGGCTTGAGTTATCCGCCCCAAGCGATCGCCGGCGTGGTCTGGAACGACCAGAACCAGGACGGCGTGCGGCAGCCGAATGAGCCGGGACTGCCGGGGACGCCCGTCACGCTCTACCAGGGAACTCCGGGCAGCGGCGTGCAGGTCGCTACGACCGTCTCCGACTCGCTTGGGCTGTACAGTTTCAAGGGACTATCGACCGGCGTCAGCTATTACATCCAAGTCTCCACTCCGCCTGGCGACGCGCTCACCGCGCAGAATGCCGGCAGCGACCTGACGCTCGACAGCAACGTCTCGGTCGTCACGGGGCGCAGCGCCGCCATCGTGCTGTCGGCAAATCAAACCGCGGTCGCCAATGCCGGCCTTCAGGTCAGCGCTTCGCCGCCGACGTTCGGCGTGGCTTTCGGCGTCAAGACCATCGGCTTCACGGAAGGCAGCTCGATCGTTGCCGACCCCTCGGGCAACTTTTACGTGGCTGGCAGTTTCGACGGCTCGTCTGTGTTTGGTTCCGGACCGGGCGCGGTGACGCTGTCCACGGGAGCGAATAATGATTTCGTGGCGAAGTACTCGCCGGGCGGCGCGCTGATCTGGGTGCGGCAGGCTGTAAGTTCGTTCTGGCAATACGGACCCAAACTGCAGCTCGACGCGCTGGGCAACGTCTACGTCTCCGGCTCGATCACCGGTCAGACGACCTTCGGCTCGACCGTGATCGCTGCGTCTTCCGGCACGGCCTTCTTGTGGAAGCTGGACGGCGACGGCAATACGCTGTGGGCGAAATCGGTGATCGGCGGAGCGGCGAACAATTCGGTCGGCATGGCGGTCGACGAGTTGGGCAATGCTTACGTGGTCGGCGCTTTCTCGGGAACTTCGACCATCAACACCGTGCCGACCGCCACGACGCTGACCGCCACGGGCAGCGACGACATCTTCGCCGTCAAGTACGGCCCCGACGGCACGCCGATTTGGGCGGAGCATTTCGGCGCCGCCGGCAAATACGACGGCGCCGACTCCGTGGCGATCGATCCGGGCGGAAATCCGATTCTGACGGGAACTTTTGGTTCGTCCGTGCAACTCGGAACCTTTACGCTCAGCGGATCCTCCACGACCGACTTCGTGGCGAAATTGAATTCGTCCGACGGCAGCGTCGCGTGGGCCGATGCGCTCGCGAGTTCCGTCTCGAGCGGCCCCTCTCCGCTGGGCATCACGAATCCGCTCAACCGCATCGCAATCGACGCGGCGGGCAACGTCTATTCGACGGGAAGATTCAATGGGACTCTCCAACTCGATCCGACCAGTGCCACGGATCTGACCGCATACGGCTCCAACGCCACGTTCATCTCGAAGCTCGACAACAGCGGTCGCTTCGTTTGGGGAAAAGCCCTCCTGCCCGGCAGCGGCGGCTACGACGTCGAGGGTTATGGCATCGCCGTCGATCAGCAAGGCAACGTCTACACCACGGGTGAGTTCGCCCAAACGCTCAATTTCAATCCCGCCGGATCTCCGGCGGCGAATTTGACCGCGATCGGCGCCAGCTACGACATCTATATTTCGAAGTTGGACAAAAACGGCGCCTATGTCAGCGCGGAGCAGTTCGGCGGTTCGGGAGAAGATCAAGGCACGGCGATCGCCGTCGACGCGGCAGGCAATGTCTACGCGACGGGCGTTTCCGAAGGCCCGGCCAACTTCAGCCCGCCGCCGGGTACGTTCAATGTCGGCGCCTCGGGCGACCGAGATATTTTCGTGCTGAAACTCGGCACGGCCGGGCTCGCCTCGTCGGTCAATTCGGCCCCCAGCTTTACGATTGCGGGACCGACGCAGCAGGTGCTCGAAAACTCCGGACCTCAGACCGCGCCCGGATTTATCTCGAGTATCGTCGCCGGGCCGGCCGGCGAATCAAACGAAGTGCTTACAACCACCATCAGCAACGACAACAATGCGTTGTTTGCAACACAGCCGGCAATCGACCTGGCCACCGGAACGTTAACGTATGCTCCTGCCGCCGACGCGTCGGGGGTCGCCCATGTAACGCTCACGCTGCAGAACAACGGCGGCACGGCCGGCGGCGGCGGCGATACGTTTTCGCAGACCTTCTCGATCACGATCAACCCGATCAACCAGGCGCCGAGCTTCACCGAGGGCCCGGACGAGACGGTCAACGAGAACGCCGGCGCCCAGACCGCGAATGCCTGGGCCACGAACATCAGCGCCGGGCCGCCGAACGAAAGCGGTCAGTTGCTGAACTTCATCGTGACGTCCGACAATGCATCGTTGTTTGCGGCGCAACCCGCGATCGATCCGTCCGGAAACTTGACGTTCACCCCGGCGGCCAATACCAGCGGCGTGGCGCACGTCACCGTCGAGTTGCACGATAACGGCGGCACGGCCAACGGCGGGGTCGATACGTCGGCGCCGCAAACCTTCACGATCACGGTCAACTTCGTCAATCAGCCGCCCAGCTTTACCGCCGGCGGCGATCAGAGCGTCCTCGAGAACGCGGGGCCGCAGACGGTCTCTGGCTGGGCGACGAACATCAGCCCGGGACCGAACGAAGCGAGCCAGACGGTCGATTTTCAAGTCAGCGACGATAATCCGTCGATGTTCTCCGTCCAGCCGGCGATCGATTCCAACGGCAAACTGACCTATACCCCGGCGCCGGACGCCAACGGCATCGCCCACGTCACGGTGGTGCTGCACGACAATGGCGGCACGGCCAACGGCGGCATCGACAATTCGGCGCCGCAAATCTTCGCCATTTCGATCACCACGGTGAATCAGCCGCCCAGCTTCACCGCCGGCGCCGACCAGACGGTGAACGAAGACGCCGGCGCTCAAACGGTCGCCGGTTGGGCGACCAACATCAGCCCAGGGGCGGCCAACGAATCGTGGCAAACGTTGAACTTCCTGGTCAGTTCCGACAATAGCGCGCTGTTTTCCGCGCAGCCCTCCATCGATCCGGCCACGGGCGATTTGACCTACACGCCGGCGCCGAACGCTTTCGGAGTGGCCCACGTCACGGTCGAACTGCACGACAACGGCGGCACGGCCAGCGGCGGCGTCGATACGTCGGCCCCGCAAACCTTCACGATCACGGTCAACTTCGTCAATCAGCCGCCTAGCTTTACCGCCGGCGGCGATCAGAGCGTGATGGAGAACGCAGGGCCGCAGACGGTCTCTGGCTGGGCGACGAACATCAGCCCGGGACCGAACGAAGCGAGCCAGACGGTCGATTTTCAAGCCAGCGACGACAACACGTCGCTGTTTTCCGTTCAACCGGCGATCGATTCCAACGGCAACTTGACCTACACGCCGGCGCCGAACGCCAACGGCGTGGCCCACGTCACGGTCGTGCTGCACGACAATGGCGGCACGGCCAACGGCGGCGTCGATACCTCGGCGTCGCAAACCTTCGCCATCACGCTCTCTGTCGTGAATCAGCCGCCCAGCTTCACGGCCGGCGCCGACCAGACGGTGAACGAAGACGCCGGCGCTCAAACGGTCGCCGGCTGGGCGACCAACATCAGTGCGGGTCCGGCCAACGAAGCCGGCCAGACGCTGAACTTCATCGTCAGTTCCGACAATAGCTCGCTGTTTTCCTCGCAGCCGTCCATCGACCCGGCGACGGGCGATTTGACCTACACGCCGGCGCCCAACGCCAACGGCGTGGCCCACGTCACGGTCGTGCTGCACGACAATGGCGGCACGGCCAACGGCGGCGTCGATACGTCGGCCCCGCAGACGTTCACGATCACGGTCAACTTCGTCAATCAGCCGCCCAGTTTTACGGCTGGCGCCGATCAAACGATCAACGAAAACTCCGGCGAAGAAATCGTGGTCGGCTGGGCGAAGAACATTTCCGCCGGGCCGCTGAACGAATCGAGCCAGACGGTGCATTTCCAGGTCAGCTCCGACAATCCCGCGTTGTTCTCGCTGCAACCGTCGCTCGACGCGAACGGCATCCTGACCTATCAAGCGGCCCCGCACATGAACGGCGTGTCGCACGTCACGGTTCAACTCTTCGATAACGGCGGCACGGCCAACGGCGGCGTCGACGCCTCGGCGCCCGTCACCTTCACGATCACGGTCAACCCGGTCAATGAACCGCCGAGCTTCACGGCCGGCGCCGACCAGACCATTGACGAAGACGCCGGGCCGCAAACGGTCGCCGGCTGGGCGACGAATGTCAGCGCCGGGCCGAACGAAGCGAGCCAGACGGTGAACTTCCTGGTCAGTTACGACAACAACTCGCTGTTCTCGGCGCAGCCGGCGATCGATGCGAGCGGCACGTTGACCTATACGCCGGCGCCCAACGCCTACGGCGTGGCCCACGTCACGGTGGTGCTGCACGACAATGGCGGCACGGCCAACGGCGGCGTCGACACCTCGTCGCCGCAGACGTTTACGATCACCGTTAATCCGGTGAACGATCCGCCCAGCTTCACGGCCGGCGCCGATCAAACCGTGAACGAAGACTCCGCGCCGCAGACCGTTGCCGGCTGGGCGACGAACATCAGCGACGGGCCGAACGAAACCGGCCAGACGCTTGACTTCCAGGTCGGTTCCGACAACAGCGCGTTGTTCTCCTCGCAGCCGGCCATCGACCCTGCCAGCGGAACGCTGGCGTACGCTCCGGCGCCGAACGCCTATGGCGTGGCGCACGTCACCGTGATGCTGCACGACGATGGCGGCACGGCCAACGGCGGCGTCGATACGTCGGCGCCGCAAGTCTTCACGATTACGATCAACCAGGTCAACGACGCCCCGAGTTTCACGGCCGGCGGCGACCAAACCGTGAACGAAGACGCCGGGCCGCAGAGCGTCTCCGGCTGGGCCGCGAGCATCAGCGCCGGACCGAACGAGGCGACGCAAACGCTGAACTTCCTGGTTAGCACCGACAACTCCAGCCTGTTCTCGGCCGGACCTTCCATCGATCCTGTCAGCGGAGCGTTGACTTACACGCCGGCGCCCAACGCCAACGGCGTCGCGCACGTCACCGTGCAGTTACACGACGACGGCGGCACGGCCAACGGCGGGGTCGACACCTCGGCCCCGCAGACCTTCACGATTACGGTCAACGCCGTGAACGACCCGCCCAGCTTCACCGCCGGGGCGGACCAGTCGGTGAATCAAGACTCTGGTCCGCAGGCAGTTGCCGGCTGGGCGACGAGCATCAGCGACGGGCCGAATGAAACGGGCCAAACATTGAACTTCCTGGTCTCGAACGACAATCCTTCGCTTTTCGCAACTCCGCCCGCGATCGACGCCAACGGCACGCTCACTTACGCGCCTGCCGCGCATGCGTTCGGAGTCGCCCACGTCACCGTGCAATTGCACGATGACGGCGGCACGGCCAACGGCGGCGTCGATACGTCGGCCCCGCAGACCTTCACGATCACCGTCAACTTCGTCAATCAGCCGCCCAGCTTCACCGTCGGACCCGACCAGGCGGCCGACGAAAACGCTCCGGCGCAAACGGTCGCTTCCTGGGCCACGAACATCAGCCAAGGCGCCTTCGAAACGGGCCAGACGCTCGATTTCCAGGTTTCCAGCGACAACTCGGCGCTGTTTTCCGTGCAACCTGCGATCGACCCGACCGGCGCCCTGAGCTACGCGCCAGCCGCCAATATCAGCGGTGTAGCCCACGTCACCGTCACGCTGCACGACGACGGCGGCACGGCCAACGGCGGCCAAGATACGTCGGCTTCGCAAACCTTTACGATCACGATCAACCCGGTCAACCAGGCGCCGAGCTTCCAGGCCGGGCCGGATGAAACGGTCGATGAGGATTCCGGCCCGCAGACCTTCGTCTCTTGGGCCGCGAACGTCAGCGCCGGGCCCAACGAATCGAGCCAGACGGTCGACTTCGTCGTCAGCACCGACAACCCAGGGCTGTTCTCGGCCGGTCCGGCGATCGATGCGGCGGGCAATCTGACGTTCACGCCTGCTTTGCACACGCCGGGCACGGCCAATGTCACCGTAACCTTGCACGACGACGGCGGCACGGCCAACGGCGGCGTCGATGCATCGTCGCCGCAAACGTTCGAAATCGTGGTCAACCCGGTGAATCACGCCCCGACCGTGGCGGCGCCGGTGGCGAATTTGACGCTCGACGAGAACGCCGCCGACGTAATGCTGAACGTGGCAGGGGTGTTCGACGACGTCGATATTCCCAACGGCGACCATCTAACCGTGTCGCTGGCGGGCAACGACAACGGCAGCCTGGTCGGCGCCACGCTGTCCAACGGCATGCTCGCCTTGCACCTGTTCAAAGACCAATTCGGCGCGGCGCAGCTCGATCTGCGAGCGGTCGACGATTCGGGCGCCAAAGTCGACGATGTTTTTACCGTCACGGTCAATGCCGTGAATCAGCCGCCGGTCTTCATCAAAGGCGCCGACCAGCGCGTACCGGAAGACGCCGGCGCCGTCGTCGTCGCGGGCTGGGCGACGGGCGTTTCCCCCGGCCCGGCCAACGAAGCGGGACAAACGCTCAGTTTCCAACTCGCCGGTAATACCAATCCCTCGCTGTTTGCGGTTCAGCCCTCGGTCGATCCGGCCACCGGGGCCCTGACGTTCACGCCCGCCCCCGGCGTCTCGGGCACGGCCACGATCAGCCTGGCGCTCAAAGACGACGGCGGCACGGCCCACGGCGGCGTCGATACGTCGGCCCCGCAGAGTTTTCGCATCACCGTCAACGGCGCGCCGGTCGCCCAGGCGGACACGTTCGTGTTGAGCAACAGTTCCAGCAGCGCGTCCCTCGCGGGGGGCGTGCTCGCCAACGACAGCGATCCCAACGGCGACGCGCTCACGGCGCATCTGGTTGACGGTCCGGCCCACGGCACGTTGACGCTGAACGCCGACGGTTCGTTCACCTACGCGAAAGGCGCCGACTTTGCCGGCCTCGACGAGTTCACGTACCAGGCCAGCGACGGGCTGGCCAACAGCGGGATCGTGACCGTCCGGGTCATTTCCTACGAAGCGAGCATCGTCGACAAGCTCTACGAACAGGTGCTCCACCGCGAAGCCGAAGACGCCGGCTTGGCGTACTGGACGAACCAGATTCAAAACGGCGCCCCGTACAGCGAGGTCGCACAAGGCATCTTCGAAAGCAACGAACGGCTCGATCCGATTATCGAGCAGTATTATCACGATTTCTTGTTGCGTTCGCCCGACGCCTCCGGCTTGGACTACTGGCGCGACCAGGTATGGAAGCGCGACGGAGGTCCGGAAAACGTGATCGCCGGCATGATCAGTTCTCCCGAGTTCTTCCAATCGGCCGGCGGAACGAACGCCGACTGGATTCAGGCTTTATACCAACGGCTGCTGAACCGCCCAGCCGACTCGCTGGGTCTAAGCTTCTGGGAATACCAACTCGACCAGCATCTCGAAACCGAGGACCAGGTCGTGCTTGGCTTCACCCAAAGCGACGAGAACTTCACGAACCTGATTGACGGCTTCTACCAGCAATACTTGCAGCGGGCGCCAGATTCAACCGAACTGAACAACATGCTGGCGCAGATGCGGACCGGCGCCACGCAGCGCGACATCCAGGTCGAGATCATCGACACGGACGAGTATCGCAACACGCCGCCCGCCCCGGCGGACGGCATCGCGGTCCGGTTCGTCCCCTAGCACTCTCGGCAAGCGAAAAACCGCTCGCGTCACAACACGCCCGCTGGGCGAAGCAGGGGATGGCGCGCCCGTTGGTCCGGTTTCCGCCGATAGTCGGTTGCGTGCGAATCTCGCAGCGCCCTGGCGAGCGACGTCCGCTGAGTAGGACTTACGCCACCAGCTCGTGAATCACCCTGCCGTGAACGTCGGTCAAGCGGCGGTCGATGCCGTTGTTGCGGAAGGTGAGCCGCTCGTGATCGATGCCCAACAGGTGCAGCACCGTGGCGTGCAGATCGTAGCAATAGCAAGGGTGTACGGCGGCCTTGTACGACCACTCGTCACTTTCGCCGTAGCTGGCGCCGCCGCGGACGCCGCCGCCGGCCAGCCAGGAGGTGAAGGCGAACGGATTGTGGTCGCGGCCTTTGCCCTGAGCGCAGGGCATGCGGCCGAACTCGGTGGTCCAGATCACGATCGTGTCGTCGAGCATGCCGCGAGCCCGCAGGTCTTGAACGAGCGCCGCGGCCGGCCGGTCCATGCTCAGGCCCATGTCGCCGTGGTCCTTGGCGATGTCTTCGTGACTGTCCCAGTTGCGCCGCGGGAAGCCGTTGTCGGCGCCGCTCCAAACCTGCACGAACCGCACGCCCCGCTCCAACAGCCGCCGAGCCACCAGGCAGTTGCGGCCGAAATCCTCGGTCGCCGGCTGATCGAGGCCGTACAGCCGCTTCGTCGTCTCGGTCTCTTGTGCGAGATCGAGCACCTCGGGCGCACTGAGCTGCAACCGCGCCGCCAGCTCATAAGAAGCGATCCGCGCGTCGAGCCGCGAATCGCCCTCGCGGCCCTGCAAATGCCGGCGGTTGAGTTGCTTGAGCGCGTCCAGGCCGGCCGCGTCGCTTTCGGCGGTGATGAACTCGGCCTCCTTCGGCGGGAACAAATCGGCGATCGGGTTCTTGGCGCCGGGCCGGACCATCGTCCCCTGATGCGCGGCCGGCAGAAAGCCTGCGCTCCAATTGCCTGGACCGTTGGGGGCAAAGCCGCGCGAGTCGGGCAGCACGACGAAGGTCGGCAGGTTCTCGGTCATGCTGCCCAAGCCGTAAGCCACCCAGGCGCCCATGCTCGGGAAGCCCGGCAGGACGAAGCCGGTGTTCTGCATGAACGTCGCCGGTCCGTGAACGTTCGACTTGGAGACCATCGAATGGACGAACGCCATCTCGTCGACGCACTTGGCCAGTTCCGGCACGAGATCGCTCATCCACTTGCCGCACTGGCCGTATTGCTTCCAGTCCCAGGGGCTTTTCAGGCAAGCGCCGGGGCTGCTCTGAAACAGCTCGACCTTCTCGCCCGGATCGAACGGCTGGCCGTGCCGCTTGATCAACTCCGGCTTGTAATCGAACAGGTCGCACTGGCTGGCAGCGCCCGACATGAACAGTTGCACCACGCGCTTGGCCCGGGCCGGGTGGTGCAGGCCGCCGTTGAGATCGGTTTGGGGATCGGCCCCGGTTTCGGCCAGCAAGCCGTTTTGCCCGAGTAAATGAGCCAGCGCAATGCCGCCCAATCCGCCGCCGAGTTTCCAGAGGAATTCTCGCCGGCCGCCAAGCTGTTCCAGGGTGCCTGGGGCAGAGCGCAGCGATGCCCAGGTGGATCGACCATTCACGTTCGGTGTTCTACATGTATTCACCAACAGACTCCGAGGACTAGACTTTTACGTAGCCCAGGCATTTATGCCTGGGATCTGCGAAGTTCCGCCAACCGTCTTACCGTCGCCCGATTGGCGCCTCGCAGCCGCCGTTGGCGGCTGCGAGGCGCCAATCGGGAAAAAAGGGCGCCCGTTGAACCAAGTCCCAGGCATAAATGCCTGGGCTACGTAAAAGGTGGCGGCCGCGCACCATTCGTTGTCCCCGCTCGTTGATTTCCACCGTTGCAATTTCGGCATCGCCGCAATTCCTCAATCGATGAACATGAATTCGTTGCTGTTGAAGATCAGCCGGCAAGCATTCGCCAAGCCGAACTTTTGGGCGTAGCCGGCGAGCAGCGCGCTCTCTTCGGCCGTCGGGCGCCGGCCGAGCGCTAGCAAGTACGCGGCCTCGATTTGCTCGGCGGCGCCGGCGGCTTGCCGGCCGACGCGCTCGGCCAGATGTTCGGCCTGCTTCACGCAAAATGTGTTATTGAGCAACGCCAGCGCTTGCAGCGAAGTGAGCGTCACGTTGCGCTTGGGGGTCAAAATCGACGGATCGGCGCAGTCGAGCGACTCCATGAAGGGGTCGGGCACGCTACGGACGATGAACCGATACACGCTGCGGCGTGCGGCCAGCGGGCTGTCGAAATCGAACCGCTCGTAGTCGTAAACGGGCGAGTGATCGTCCTTGAAATAGAACTGCTTCGCCGACGGCCCGCCCATCCGCTCGTCGAGTTGGCCGGCGACATAGAGCATCGAGTCGCGAATGCACTCGGCGTCGAGCCGCAAGCGATTCATCCGCCACAGCAGCCGATTGCCCGAGTCGAACTTGGCGAACTCCGCGTTGTCGGCCGACGACTGGCGATAGACGGCGCTCGTCAAGAGCAGCCGGTGCAGCGACTTGAGCGACTCGCCGTGATCCATGAACCACCGGGAGAGCCATTCGAGCAGATCCGGATGGCTCGGCAATCCGCCCATCCGGCCAAAATCGCTGGGCGAATCGACCAGCCCCTGGCCAAAATGATACTGCCAGACGCGGTTGACGATCGACCGCCGCACCAGCACGTTGCTCGGGTCCGACAGCCAGCGGGCCAAGGCCGCGCGGCGCTGGCCTTCGTTGTCCGGATCGGACAAGGCGAACTCGGCGCTCGGGCCTGACACGCAAGCCACGGCGCCGGGTTGCATCAATTCCTTCGGGCTGCGCACGTCGCCGCGAGCCAGCAGGTAGACAGGCCGCGGTTTTTGGGCCGGCTTGAAGCTGCCGTTGGCTGGAAATTCGCTGGCCGCAGCGTAGACCATTTCTTGCGGCGGCAGGGCGGCCCGCCCGCTTTCGACTTCGCTCAACTGCCGCGCGATCTCGTTCAACTGCGAGCCGACCGCGGCGTCGAGCGCTGCCAGCGCCAACTTATGGCGCCGCGCGGCCAGGCGGCCGAGTTCCAAAGCCAACCGCTGCCGCTCGGTGAGATTGCCATCGGCATCGAGCAGTTTTTGTTGGCTGCCGCCGCCATCGACAAAATTCTTCATCGCCCAATTCGGCGGCGCTTCGATCGAATCGAGCGAAGTCACCACCGCGCCGGCGGCCACATTTCGCCCGGCGGACAGCGCGAGCAATTCCGAAAGCGCAAAGATCCAATCGTCGGTCCGCTTCCAGAGCTTCGTGGCCGTGACGCGGATATAGCGGCCCGATTTGCCGGCCGCGTCGATCGCGTAGGGCGTGTCGCCGGGATGCGGATAGTCGGCCCGCGTCTCGTCGGCCAGGCAATCGGCCGCGGCAAAGGTCGGATCGTTTGACAAATCAACCTTGAACCGCGGCGGAAAGCCAAACCCTGGGCCTGGATGGCCGCCGTAGACGACGTGCGCCGGCACGAGGATCACCTGATCGATCGTGATCGCGCGGCCCAAGTCGACCTGCACCCACTTGGTCGCGTCCGGCGTTGGCACGATCTGGCTGTGATAGCCGAGCGTCCCGCTGGGCTGCGGGGGTTCGCGTACGGCGGCAACTTGCTTTTGGCGTTCCTCGACTTTTGCATCGATTGACGCGATCTCGGGGCTGGTCACGCGGGCGAGCGAGTCGCTCAACTCCTTTTGCCGAGCCTCGAGCGATTTCTTCTTTTCAGCCAGTTCGCGGCGCCGGGCAGCAAGCTGCGGATCAGGGTCGTAAGGCCGGTCGGCCCGGTCGACGCCGGCGAACACGGCTTGCAAGCGGTAGTAGTCGGCTTGCGTGATCGGATCGAACTTGTGATCGTGGCAGCGGGCGCAATGGACCGTGAGGCTCAGAAAGGTCGAAGCCGCGTTGGCGACCATGTCGTCGCGGTCGTTCGAGCGGGCGATGTCTTTGTCGACGGTCCCTTCACGCAGCTCGACGTGACCGACGAAATCCCACGGCCCGGCCGAAATGAAGCCGGTCGCGGCGATCGCCTGCGGCCGCTCGGGAAACAGCACATCGCCGGCCAGTTGCTCTTCGATGAAGCGGCCGTAAGGCGTATCGGCATTGAGGGCCGAGATCACGTAATCGCGATAGGGCCAGGCGTTTTCGCGCGGCTTGTCCTTGTCGTAGCCGTGCGACTCGCCGAAGTGGACCACGTCGAGCCAATGCCGGCCCCAACGCTCGCCATAGCGCGGCGACGCCAGCAGCCGATCGACCAGGTCTTCGTAGGCCCGCGGCGAAGCGTCTTGTTCGAAGGCGTCGATCTCCTCGGGCGTCGGCGGCAGGCCGTGCAGATCGAACGTCAGCCGGCGAATGAGCGTGCGGCGATCGGCCTCGGCCGACGGCGCGAGGTTCTTGTCTTCGAGCGATTTAAGAATGAAGGCGTCGACCGGCGTGCGCGGCCAAGCGGCGTTTTTCACCGCCGGAATTGGCGAGCGTTTGAGCGGCGCCAGCGACCACCAGGGCTTCGCCAGGTCGAAGGAGAAATCTTGCGGCCAACGGGCGCCTGCGGCGATCCACTGCCGTAATACGGCAATTTCTTCCTCAGCCAGTCGCTTGCCGCCCTTGGGCATCTCGGGCTTCTCGCCGCTGACCATCTCGATGAGCAGGCTATCATCCGGCTTGCCTGGCTCGACGGCCGGCCCGCTGTCGCCGCCGGCCGCAAGCTTCTCGGCCGACAACAGCGACAAACCCCCTTCGACCTTCTGGCCGTGGCAGCGCAGGCAGTGTTTTTCGAAGATCGGCGCCACCCGCTCGCGAAACAAATCTTCGTCGGCCGCCAGCGCGGCGCCCGGCGCCAGCAGCAGCCACGCCGCCAGCACGCCGCCGAGTCTTCGACCCAATCGATCCGCCATTGTCACGCCTCTGGGTGAAATCCAGCCGCCCTACGTCTGCCCGTCCAACTGGTCTGACCAGTTGAATCAGGCTAACCGGCTGGCGGAGCAAAGTCAAGTTTAACCGATCGCGCTATCGGTGATGGCAAGATTCACCTTACAATCGTGCTATGCCCCGCCCTCTCGATTCACAACCTTGCGACCCGTCTGCCAGCGCGTCGAGCAACGTCGACCCGCGGCGGCGCGGGGCGGTCGCGGTGATTGAACGCTCGGGCGCCTTACTGGTGATTCGCCGCTCGCAAATAGTCGTGGCGCCGGGGGCGTTCTGCTTTCCGGGCGGCGGCATCGAGCCGGGCGAATCAGAAGAAGAGGCGCTCGTGCGCGAGTTGCGCGAAGAGTTGCAAGTCGAGGTCCGCCCGCTGCGGCGGCTTTGGTCGAGCGTCACGCCTTGGAACGTCGAGCTGGCCTGGTGGCAGGCCGATTTGGCCGCCGAAGCGATTCCTCGACCATCACCGGCCGAAGTCGAATCGGTGCATTGGTACACGCTGGCCGAAATGGCGGAACTGCCGAGCTTGCTGGAAAGCAACCGGCAGTTTCTCTCGGCGATCGAGCGCAGCGAAATCGTGCTCGATACGAAAGCATGACGCGGCGGAGCCGCAAGTGAAAGTAGTAGGCACATTCCATGTGCCGTAACCGACGCTACCGTTGGCCGCCATTGCAGCGCCGGCGACGGCACACAGGAGTGTGCCTGCTACTTTGTCGCAAGCGTCGACCGACGCAGCAATCCGATGTCTTGAGTTTTTCGAATCAAATCTTGCCGCCGCGACGAGATTCGCGACGCTACCTCAACGGCTGCCGCTCGACTTGGGCTCGATAGACCACTCCGTAGTCGCCGTCGATCCGTTGCTTGACGTGGATGTAGCCCAGAAAGCTGGCCGAGATCAAAAGCTGCACCAGGCACATGCCGGCCAACAGCGCGCGGCCGATCATGGCCCGCCGCGAGCGATCGGGCTGCGCCCCGAGCGCCATTCGCGCCAGCCAGAGGAATTCCATCGGGTAGGCGATGAGCATGTAATGGCAGTGGATCGGCGTCAACGTTAGCGTGAGCAGGATGCCGTAACCCCACAGCGCGAAATCTTGCGCCATCACCGTGGGCAATCGCACTTGGACCCGCGCGGCGGCGCCGAACAGAGTGCCCCGCTGGCGATAGATGCGCACCAGCAGCCCGACGGCCGAAGCGATCGCCGCGACGTGCAGTAAGCCGACGAGCCAGGTCGCCTGCCCGGCGACGATCGGCTGCGAGAGAAAATCGCGAAAATCGTCGCCGAGCGCGTAGTCGGCGCCCCAGCCGAACGGTTCGCTGAACCAGCGGAGCCAGAACTTGGCTTCGAAAAGGTGTTCCCATTTGACGTTGGCAGACGGCCGCGAACCGTGGGTGGCGATCAGGTACTTCAGCCAGGGAATCATCGGCAGAACGCCCAGCACGCTGCCCGCGGTCCAACTCTTCCAGGCCGTGCGCTTGTCGCCGAACCACCAGGTCCAAAGCACGGCCGCGGCAGCGAAGTGAAAACCGCTCATGTGGATCTGTCCGATCGCCGCGCCGACGAGGCCCCAGGCAAAAGCCGCCCACGGCCGCTGGCGAAACCACCAGGCGATCAACAGCGCCACGATGAAGATCGGCAGCACCGAAGGAGGCCAGATCTTGCGGTGAAACAAGACCGCCAGCGGGTTTACGCACAGAAACGCGGCCGACCAGAGCCAGAATTCACGATCGGGCCAAGGCACGCACCGCCAGGCGAACGCTACTTGCAGCAAGATCGCCGCCACGTTGAGCCATTGCACTGCGCGGGCCAGGCTCACCGGGTCGTCGACGCCCAACAGTTTGCCCAAGGCCATGAACACCCAGACGCTCATGCCCGGATTGTCCATGCCGGCGCTCGACGGCATGCCGAGCCAGGGGAACGAACGGTCGGAAGACGGCTGCGTCTGGTCGAAGGTCCACTTCTCGTCGGCCTTGTATTCCATATCGTCGGCCGCCACGAGCCGCAGCGCGGCACCGGCCAACAGCACCCCGGCCAGCGGCACAAGCCAGGTTAAACGCCCAAATCGGCCGGCATTGGGCGCTTCGCGGCCGTTTGCCTGCGGCGCCTGCATCTCGTGCGCGTGCGGCGGCGAAAGCTCACCCTCCGGTCGTGCGCGTTCCGCGTGAGAGGCGCCCTCAGACATCGATCGAAAATACCGGCCTGCTAAAAGACGAGAACGTTCAATCAGCCGCTCCGCCGAAAGCGACGCGAGAGTGTAACGAAGGGCGCGAAGAGCGACAACGCCGAATCGGCGGCAAGCCAGGCAAAAGGCAAGAGCTGGGCGGAGCGGCGAATTCCGGACTCAGGATGCGGAACCGTTCAGTCGGTCGGTTATACTATGGATCGAGCGAAGAACGAGTTCCGCACTTTGACTCGCCCTCACCTGACCTCTCCCAGGGGAGAGGGATGCGAAAGAGGTTTGTCCATGATTGCTCGCTCTCATCGTACACGTTGGCGGCAACTCGGCTTGCTGACCGCGGCGGCGCTGCTGTTGGGCGCCGCGGACGCCGATCTCAAGAACTCCGACCGCATCCAGGCCGACAAGCAAGCCCTGGCGCCGCTGCAGGTATACGTCGGCGGCTGGCGCGGCGTGGGCCAGGTGCGCCGCGGCTCGAATCAAGGGGCCTGGACCGAAAAGGCCAATTGGACCTGGAACTTCGACGGCGATCGGGCCGCGCTCGTCTTCGAGTCGCCCGAGGGCAAATATTATCGCTCAGGACGCTTGCGAGCCGGCGACAAGCCGGGCCTGTTCGAATTGATCGCCACACGCCCGGACGGCGAGACCGAAGACCGCTTCGTCGGCCGCGTCGACGACAAGGAGCAACTCGTGCTGGCGGCCGAGCGCGGCAAGACGCAGGAGGAAGCCAAGGACGCAGCGCCGCCGCCCGATCGGATTTCGCTTCGCACGGTGGCCGACGGCGACCGGCTGTTGATGCTCTACGAACGCAGGCTCGCCGGCGGCGACCGATACACGCGGCTTTCGGAAGTCGGCTACACGCGGCAAGGCAGTTCGTTCGCCAAAGGCTCGTCGCAGCCCGACTGCGTCGTCACCGGCGGGCTGGGAACGATCGAAGTCCAGTATCAAGGCAAGGCGTATCTCGTCTGCTGCACCGGCTGCCGCGACTTGTTCAACGACGACCCCGAAGGCGTGTTGGCTGACTACCGCCAGCGCAAGGCGCAGGAGAAAGCCGAACAAGCGAAAGAGAAGTGATCGCAGGGCGGTGGCACGCGCCGAAAGACTTGAAAAAGGTTCGTTGGTCGGGCGAGGGCGCCCGGCCCTCCTTTTGTTGGTTGGTCGGGCGAGGGCGCCCGGCCCTCCTTAGGTTGGACCAGCGAGAACGCCTGAAACAGCAGCGAACCAATGTCGAACAGTCGGGACAACGAACAGCGGCGCGTCGCGTTGGCGACGGGCGCCGGCGCGCCGCGGATCGGCAATTGCGTGGCGCGAAGTCTGGCGGCCCGCGGCTACCGGGTGATTTTGCACGCACATCGCTCCGTGGCTGCCGCCGAAGCGACCGCCGAAGAACTCAGACGCTCGGGCGCCGAAGCGAGCGTCGTCGCAGCCGATCTTGCTGACGAGCATGCCGTGCGCGAGATGACGCGCGAAGCCCTGGCGCAGTTCGGCCGCGTCGATGCGCTGGTGAATTGCGCGGCCATTTGGATCTCCAAGCCGCTCGAAGAGGTGACGGCCGACGACGTCCGGCGCCATTTCGACGCCAACGTACTGAGCACGTTCCTCTGCTGCCAGCACGTCGGGCTGGCGATGGCCGCTCAGCCGACGGGTGGCGCCATCGTCAATTTGGGCGATTGGGCGATCGCCCGGCCTTATCTGAACTACCCGGCTTACTTCCCCTCCAAAGGGGCAATTCCCACGCTAACCCGCATGTTCGCCGTTGAGCTGGCCCATCGCAATCCTCGGGTGCGCGTCAACGCGGTGCTGCCGGGGCCGGCGATGCTGCCCGACGATTTGCCGGAAGCCGCACGCGCCGCGGCGATTGCGGGAACTTTGCTGAAGCGCGCCGGCTCGCCCGAGCACGTCGCCGATGCGGTCCGCTTTTTGCTGGAAAATGAGTTCGTGACCGGCGTTTGCCTGCCGGTGGACGGCGGCCGCAGCATTGCCGGCAGCGGGCAGGAGTAGGGACGCCGACTCCGCGGTTGGCGCGACTCTGCGGCGCCTTGAATTGCAAACCACCGGCTGCTCGGGTAGCTTGCTGTGAGAGATCGTGTCAATCCTATTCCGCTTAAAAGGCATAAGTTTATGTCGCAATCCCTTCGTCGCGGGCTGTCCTTTGCACCGTCGTTGGCCGTCGCCGCGGCCATCGTACTGGCTCCTCTCAGCCTGCGCGCCGAAGAGCCGAAGAAAGCGAAATCGACCAAACCGGCCGCCGGCGCCAAGTCGGACCAAGTTCCCGACGGTTCGCCCGATGAGCTGCTCGAGTACATCGATAAAATGCGGGCGACCGAGGCCAAAGGCAGCAGCCGCGCGGCTCGCATGGACGACACGCGCCGGATTCAGAACAACATCCTCGCCGCCGCCGAAAAGATCATCGCCGCCAAGCCTGACGAAAAGACGACCATCGCGGCGCTGCGAGCCGAGTTGGGCGCCTTGGCGATGCTCAACAGCCTGGGCGACGAGGATGCCGGCAAAAAGCTCGAAGCGCTGGCGACGAAACTCGAAAACGACAAGCAGCCGGCCATTGTTGCGGTGGGCAAGTACTATCGCCTGTTCAAGGTAGCTGCGGATATCGACGTTTCTGAAAAGAAGGACGTCAAGGCGTTCGTCGCCAAGGGCATGGATTTTATCGCCACGACCAAGCTCGACGTGCAGATGTTGCCCTTGGTGGGTGCGGTCTGGCAGCTCGCGCAACAAACCCAAGAACGCGCCGAACTGGCCGATACGGCTCGCGCGTTGGCCGTGCGCTTTGCCGAGAGCGAGGATCTGCAAATCGTCCTCAACGCCCCGTCGTTGGCCAGGGCCGCCGGCAGCTTGTACCAATCTGAAGAAAAGAACGACGAGGCGCTGAAGTGCTACGAGCAAGTCGCCAAGCTGCTGGCCAAGAGCGACAACCCGCGGGTTGCGCAAGTGGCCGAGTCGCTCGAAGGCGCCCTCCGCCAACTGAAACTGGTCGGCAGTGCGATCGAAATCAAGGGCACGCTCGTCGACGGCAAGAAATTCGACTGGGCGAAATACAAGGGCAAGGTCGTGTTGGTCGATTTCTGGGCCACTTGGTGCGGCCCGTGCGTGGAAGAACTGCCGAACGTCAAAGAGGTCTACGAAAAGTACCATGACCAGGGCTTCGACGTCGTCGGAATCAGCCTCGACGACGATCGAGAGACGCTCGAAGAGTTTCTCGAAAAGGAGCACATTCGCTGGCCCATCCTGTTCAGCACCGATCCGGACGCCACGGGCTGGCAACATCCGATGGCGACCCATTTCGGCGTCAGTGCGATTCCGACGACGATCCTGGTCGATCGCCAGGGCAAGGTCGTCACGCTGAGCGCCCGCGGCGAACAACTGGGCGAACTGGTGGCCAAGCTCACGGGCGACGCTAAGCCGGCGAAAGGCGAATAGCCGGGCGGCGAGAAGTCCGGAATCGGCCTTGGGAGAAGCAAATCCGATCCGAAAGTCGCGCGGAATGCGGAGGCATTCCGCGTGGCGTATAATGGAGGGCAGCAGATCGCAGTCCATCTATACCGCACCCGGGCGCCAACGAGACGCTTGAGCGGCATGTGGGGCGGCCTTTCAGGCCGTCAATTGCCGGCGGCCTGGAAGGCCGCCCCACGACTAATGCATGTCTCATTCTTAACAAGGCACAGTATAAACCCCGCAAGCCTCGCATGGCGACGATCGAAGCCCTCTTGACCGCCGAAGAGTATTTCAAGCTGCCCGACCAGGGCCGGCCGAGCGAACTCGTGCGCGGAAAAATCGTGATGATGAACATGCCGGGGTTCAGGCACGGGTTGGTTTGCAGTGCGATCGCCGCGGCATTGCGAAACTTCGTTTCCGATCGCGACCTTGGCCGGGTCGTGACTAACGACGCCGGCGTCATCACCGAACGCGGCCCCGACACGGTTCGCGGCGCCGACGTGGCTTTCTACAGCTTCGCGCGGCTGCCGAAAACGTCGGTCCCGGCCGGGTATCCTGGAGTCGCCCCCGAACTGGTCTTCGAGGTGCTTTCGCCGAGCGATCGCTGGCCCGACGTGTTGGCCAAGGTCAGCGAGTACCTGAAGGCCGGCGTGCTCGCCGTGTGCATCGTCGATCCCGAGCGCGAAGTCGTAATCGTCCACGATGCCGAACATCCAGGCCGCACGCTGGCGGCCGGCGACGAGTTGGCCTTGCCGGAATGGATCGGCGGCTGGCGGATCGGCGTGCGGCAGTTTTTCGAGTAGACGACGGCCGCGTTAATCGCCCGCCGTGCTTGCGGTTCTTCCAGCACGGGCGTCGTTCACGCTGTCGTCTAACCGATCGGATGATCGCCGCATGTCACTCGCCACTTCCGAGATCGACCGCCTGGCGCCGACGCGCCGTCCGGCGGGCCGAGCGATTGGTTATCATCGCTGGCGCGAGTTGTTGTTCTTGCACTGGCGGTTGCCGGCGGAAGCGATCGCCAGGCTGCTGCCCCCGGGGCTTTCGCTCGACACGTGGGAAGGCGATGCCTGGGTCGGCCTCGTGCCGTTTCGCATGTCGGGCGTCCGCCCCTGGTGGTCGCCGTGGGGCTTCGCCTTTGCGGAAACGAACGTGCGAACCTACGTCCACCGTCGCGGCCGCGATCCGGGCGTGTGGTTCTTCAGCCTCGAAGCGGCCAATTCGCTGGCCGTAGGGATCGCTCGCCGCTTCTGGGGCTTGAACTACTTCCGCGCAGCGATGTCGTTGGTCCGCGACGGCGATCGCGTGCAATATCGCAGCCGGCGGTTATGGCCGGGCGAGCCAGGCGCGGAACTTGCGCTCTCGGCCGAGATCGGCCCGCCGTTACCAGGCGCTTCGCCCGGCCGGGCGCTCCCCGGCACGCTCGAACATTTTCTCATCGAGCGATACTTGCTGTACGCCATGCGCCGCGGCCGATTGCTGCGAGGCCAAGTTCACCACTCGCCCTACCCGCTTCGCACGGCCCAAGCGACAAACTTGCAAGAGTCGCTGCTGGCGGCCAACGGCATCCAGGTGGATCGGCCGCCGTGCCATGCGCTGTTCAGCGAGGGCGTCGACGTGGAAATCTTCCCGCTAGTTTCCGTCTGAGCGGCAAGATGGTAGCTTGGCTTGTCTGCACGAGAACCGGACGCAGGCGGTGCGCCCGGCTGCCGGCTATTGCCGGGCATGCTCGTGAAAAAAGGCTTCCTTGGAAAACCCTGCGATGAGCAAACTGCGTTGGGGCGTGTTAGGCGTGGCCAAGATCGCCACGCTCAAAGTGATTCCGGCCATGCAGAAGTGCCGCGAGGCGGAAGTGGTCGGCATCGCGTCGCGATCTCTGGCGCACGCTGAACAGGCGGCCAGCGAACTGGGCCTGGCCAAAGCCTACGGCTCCTATGAAGACCTGCTGGCCGATCCCGAAATCGACGCGGTTTACATTCCGCTGCCCAACCATTTGCACGTGCCCTGGTCGATCAAGAGCCTGGAGGCGGGCAAGCACGTGCTCTGCGAAAAGCCGATCGGGTTGAGTTCGGTCGAAGCCGAGCAGTTGGTTGCCGCCGGCCGGCGGCATCCGCGGCTGAAGCTGATGGAAGCCTTCATGTATCGGCATCATCCGCAGTGGGCGGCGGCCAAGCGGCTCCTCGACGAGGGCCGCCTGGGGCCGCTGCGGACGGTGCAGAGCTTCTTTTCGTATTTCAATCGCAATCCCGAGGACGTCCGCAATCGGGCCGATATCGGCGGCGGCGGCCTGATGGATATCGGCTGCTACCCGATTTCGTTGTCGCGATTTCTGTTCGGCCGCGAACCGCGGCGGGTGTTCGCCCAGGTGGAATACGACCCCGACTTCCGCACCGATCGACTGGCTTCGGCGATCCTCGATTTCGGCGACGGCAGCGGCACGTTCACTTGCGGCACGCAACTGGCGCCCTTTCAACGCGTGCAAGTCTTCGGGACCGAAGGTCGCATCGAGATCGAAATCCCGTTCAACGCCCCGCCCGACCGGCCGAGCAAGCTGTCGCTGCAAACCGCCGCGGGCGTCGAGGAGATCAAGTTCGACGTTTGCAACCAATACACGATCCAGGGCGAGGTGTTCGCCGCGGCCGTGCGGAACGATTCGCCCGTGGCGACGCCGATCGAGGACGCGGTGGCTAACATGAAAGTCATCGAGGCCGCGGTCCGCTCGGGCGAGAACGGCCGCTGGGAAACACTGCGTTAGAATTCCGATCAGAGTCCGATTGGAACACGGGCATCTATACATCTGTTTACTTTTTTGCCGACTTCTTGTGCTGGCCGGAAGAATGTCTCCCTTCGCGATTTCAAGCAGAACTTTCAAGCCACAGGCCCGATTTGCCGAGATCGATGGAGATTGCCCGGTCTACCGTGCGACGTGAAGCCGATTTTCAGGTAGCCTATAGTAGAGTCATTAGCTGATGCTCCCCTAAAAGTCGCCGCCCCAGGCGAGGATTTTAGCTCCATTCTTGTGCTATATTGATGATTGCGCGCAATAACGCGACTCGGCCGGTACTGCGAGATTAGGTCAGCTTCACAAAGGACCTGACGCGGGAGCGGTCGTCAAAGTCATCGCTAACGCCGCTCGGAGAAGGGTCAACAAATGCCTTCGGAAGCAACACCTCTGCCGGACCGAACTGAATGGCGTGCTCGGCATCTCACGTTAATCGCTTTTCCTGTTGAATCGGCGCTGACGCAAGATCAAAACTGGTGGACCGAGCTTACAGGCAATCAGCCCGAGACGTCCGTTCGGAAGCCGCAAGGGCGCGAAGATGCTGGTACTTTCGGCGACGTGGCCGTATCGCTGGAGATCGACCCCTTCCGGGTGAAGTGGACTTTGGCTCCCAAGGTCGATGTAGATAACCTGCCCGATACGGCTCCGACGCTGGGGCCGGTTTTCGGAAGACGTGATTGGCTTGTCGAACTAATGGGCCGCTGGATTCAGCATTGTCCTCCGATCAAGCGGCTCGCATTTGCCGGGAACCTTGTGCAGCTAGTTGCCAATAGAGACGAGGCGTATCGTCGCTTGAACAGCTACCTCCACGATGTAAACGTGAGTGCAGATACGTCGGATTTCATGTACCGTCTGAATCGGCGGCGTAACACCGCGACCGGAATCCAGGGCCTCGTAGTCAACCGATTGTGCACGTGGTATGCAGTAAAGATCTCCTTTGGCCTTCACGCCGTCTCACTCGGAAGCGGTGAAAGCCGGGACGTTCAAATTCAACCGGAACAGAATGCCGCCGTCTTGGATTTGGACATCAATACGGTTCCCGAGTTCTCTACCGCAGATCTTTCTCGCGATCAATTGCGCCGCGTCTTTGCTGAGTTGGTCGATATTGGGCTGCAGGCCGCCGAGCAAGGAGACGTCCCGTGATGGACACGCTTTATACTCCCGCCAATAAAACAATCGCCTCTCGAGACCGCCTGTGCAATTTGGGCGCTCAATTAGTGTGCCCGTACAGGCCCGAACAAATCGTTGCGAGCATTCCGTCAGGCTCAAGTTTTACTTGCATCATCGTTTTAAAGACCGATACGTCCCCTATCAGCAGCAGCTATCAAGCAACAGGCCGGCAAGTAAAGATGCGCGGTGCTGCCGTGCGTAGCGGCGCGTGGGCTTCGTTTGTCGGTGAAAATGCTGGAGTAAATGATCCCGATGATTTTTCCAACTTCGGGGATTGGGGATTGATTCCCTATACCCGTTCCGACCCAACAAGTGCCTCATTCGCGCAGGAAGACGGGTCGGCCGGAGAAACATCCGCATTTCTTGACACGGTTTATGATCTTGCACGCAGCGGAAAAGAAGAGCTTGCGATCGACGTGATTTTCGAATACATGAACGGCTTGCTCGTCCAAGGAAAATTCGGCACCTGCGACCGCATTCTGGCTGAGGTGGACATTGGCAGGATCCCGCCCGTTCTCATGGTTTCATTTCTTACGATCACTGCTGCGGCGGCGCCGCGCCTCAAGAACAGGAGGCGCTTCCATCAATTCGTCCGAGCATTGGTGGCGCGAGAGCGCGGGGAGAAAGCTGCTGAGCGCCTGCTGGATGGTCTTGAATAGGCGCATGGACCTGGGACGTATTAAGCGAAAAGCGGACGAAGTGCCCTACATCGCGGTCGGTGTCTGCGATACGGGCCAGAACATGCACACGGGAATCGTACATCGAGATCTCGACGGCACAGCCAGGTTCCTCGAACAAGGCTTTCACGAATTAACCCGGAACGAACCAGTCGAAGTTTCCGTGCAATACTGCAACGGGCTTTTTCTCTACGGAATTCCTGATATTGACGCGGATCGAGCTAAGAACGTTGCCGGGATGTGTCGCCTTGTTGCAAAGTATCTCACTGCGAGGAATATCCCTGGCTATGCGTACGCCTTGAGGTTTGACAAAGACTCGATGTTTGATCAGGTCACGGGGCAGCTAATCATGCCCAACGGCATAGGCCTTAGTTCAAGTTTCGCGGTTTTCGCCAGGCAATTTCGGTCGAATTGAAATCGGCCTCCGTGCCAAAAACGGGTAAACCTGTGGTGAATTCAACTTCCCAGGCAACCCGCGGCAAGGAGGCCGAA
>Ga0307374_10001788_pt1 | contig 39317 bp, 31 predicted proteins | sample OX3MG_FD_202532 | JGI IMG/M metagenome (GOLD analysis project Ga0307374, IMG submission 202532) | Soil microbial communities from Risofladan, Vaasa, Finland - OX-3 | ecosystem: Environmental > Terrestrial > Soil > Coastal area > Acid sulfate soil | place: Finland: Risofladan, Vaasa | collected... | reverse complement strand
CCCGGCGGCTGTCCACCGCCGCCTGGATCTGGGCGTGGGCCGACGGCTCCAGATAGCTGAAGGCCAAGTCCTCCAGCTCGCCCCGCATCTTCCCCATCCCCAGCCGATGCGCCAGCGGGGCGTAAATGTCCATCGTCTCGCGCGCGATCGCCTGCTGCCGCTCCGGCGCCAAGTGCTGCAGCGTGCGCATGTTGTGCAGCCGGTCGGCCAGCTTGATGAGGATGACGCGGATGTCGTCCACCATCGCCAGCAGCATCTTGCGCACGTTCTCCGCCTGGCGGGCGTCGCTGGTCGCCGGGCCCCGCAGGTCCAGGCGGTCGATCTTGGTGACGCCCTCGACCAGATGGGCCACAATGGGTCCGAACTCGCGCCCGATCTGTTCGCTGGTGGCCGGGGTGTCCTCGACCGCATCATGCAGCAATCCGGCGGCGATGCATACCGCATCCATATCCATCTCCGCCAGCACCCCGGCCACCGCCAGCGGATGGAGGATAAAGGCCTCGCCGGAACGCCGGCGCTGGCGGGCGTGCAGGCGGGCGGCGTACCCGAAGGCGCGGCGCAGTAGCTGATGGTCGTCCTGCGGTCGGCTGGCCTCGACCTGCGCGCACAAGCCCTCGAAGGCGGCTTGCACCCGCGGACTCATCTCCGGTTCCAGGCTGGTGGCCTTGCTGGGCATGGCGGTGCTTCTATTATCTCTCCAGGTACAATCATTCTCATGGAAGACCACCCCATCCCCGGCCGCGCCTCCCTGGCCTACCAGAACGAGAAGTTCCTGAACAGCCCGGATGCGCGCACTCTCCGCTTTGTCGCCGAGTACCTGGAGCCGCAGGGCCGCCTTCGCCGCGAAAACATCCAGGACACCATCGTGTTTTTCGGCTCCGCCCGCATCCAGAGCGCCGAGTCGGCGCAGGCCGCGCTGGAGGAGATCACCGAGTGCGACCGCATGAACCGGTTGGCCGCCGTGCGCGAGGGCCACGCCCCCGACGCCAGCGTGGAAGAAGGCCGCCGCCGCGCTGCCGAGCGCGCCCTCTCCCTCTCCCACTATTACGAAGATGCGCGCGAGCTCGCCCGCCTGCTCAGCCTCTGGGGCGAGGCCCTGCCCAGCCGCCGCCGCCGCTTCGTGGTCACCTCCGGCGGCGGGCCCGGCATCATGGAGGCCGCCAACCGTGGCGCCGCCGAGGCCGGCGGCAAGACCGCCGGCTTCAACATCCGCCTCCCCTTCGAGCAAATCCCCAACCCCTATATCACCCCCGCCCTCAACTTTGAGTTCCACTACTTCTTCATGCGCAAGTTCTGGTTCGCCTACCTCGCCAAAGCGCTGGTTGCCTTCCCCGGCGGGTTTGGCACCCTGGACGAGGTGATGGAAATGCTCACCCTGGTGCAAACCCAGAAGCTCAACAAGAAGATCGTGGTCGTCCTCTACGGCAAGAGCTATTGGGAGGAGATCGTCAACTTCCAGGCCCTGGCCGACTGGGGCACCATCTCGCCCGACGACCTCGACCTTTTCCACTTTGCCGACTCGCCCCGCGAAGCCTTTGAGCTGCTCACCTCGGAGCTGGATCGCCTCTACCTCCGCCCCACCGCGCTCGCCGAAGAGGAAACGCCCGCCATCACCAAGACCCGGGGCTAGCCGAAAAAATAGACCTACAATGGGGGCGAGGTGTCCCCATGCCGAAGTTCCTGATCGAGCGTGAGATCCCCGGCCTAGGCAAGCTGAATCCCGCGGAACTGCAAGCCGTTTCGCAGAAATCTTGCGACGTGCTCCGCACTCTCCCCCAGGTGCAGTGGGTGCACAGCTACCTTACCGACAACAAGCTCTATTGCGTCTATATCGCGCCCGATGAAGAGGCCGTGCGCGAGCACGCCCGACGCGGCGGCTTTCCCGCCAACTCGGTGGCCGCCATCCGCCGCATGATTGACCCTACCACCGCGGAATCGTCCGCGGCCCCAGTCTAGCCCTGCTGTAGCGGCAGTTCCTGCACCGACTGGGTCATGAGATCGCGCACGCGCACGCTGACCTTGCCGATGTTCTCAATGACGTAGCGTTTGGCGATGGTGTCGCCCTGGCTGACGACAAAGGTGTCGTCGCCCAACTGCAGGAAGATCTTCTCCGGCATGCCGCTGGCCTGGGCGTAGCCATAGAAGCGGAGGGGGATGGGCGGTGGTGGGGGCGGACCGGGAGCCGGCATCGGTGCGGGCGCCACGCGGGCGCCGCGGCCGGCGTTGCCGAGGGCGCCACCGGCCGCCTCCGGCCCCAAGGCCGCCGCCATGCCAAAGTGAAACAGATCGCGGCCGCTGCCGGTGTACTGGCGGGCGCGGAGCTGGTCAAGCTTGTCCAGGTGAAGCCTGGGGTCGAGCTGCGTCAGGTTCAGGCCCGGCGCCACCGGCGCGCCGGCCGCGGGAACCACCGTGGCCGCGGGCGTAGGCGCCGATGGCGCTCCGGCGAAGAAATTGCGCCACAGCAGCACCGCCGCCAGCCCCAGCAGCACCACCAGCGCCACCACCTCGCCCTTTTTTTCCACGCCCAGCTTCATGACTTGGACGCCTCGGCCGCCCGCACGTAGGCCTCGAGCTGCACTTGCTGCTGCGGGCGGCGTTGGCGACGCCGCCGCCGCTGACGCTCACCTGGTTGATGAGAAAGAACATGGGCGAGCGCTCCAGTTGATTGAGAAAGCGCACCACGCCGCCGTAGCCGCCCGCGACCTGCAGGCTGATCGCCACCCGCCGCAGCCCCAATTGGGACTTCTTGTCGGGGTGGAACTCGGCGCCCGAAACCTGCACTTGGCTCAGGCCGGCGACGCGGCTGAACTCCTGCAGCAGCTTGGACGAGGCATCGGCCTCGTCGGGCACGCCCTCGGCCATCAGTTCCTGCATCTGCTCCTGACTGGTGTGCACGCGCTGGTTCAGGCGGCGAAGCTGGGCGCCCTGGGAGCGCAGCCGGGCGAGTTGCGCCTGCGCCAAGCGCAACTGCTGCTCAGTGGCGGCCTTCGATGGCGCCGCCGGCGACAGCAGCCAAACCGCCAGGCCCAGGTTGGCCACTAGGCACGCCCCCGCCGCGAGCATCAAATTGCGCCGCAGATGGTTCATGGCTGCCCTCCCGTGGGCGTCGCTGCCGCATTCCGGGGACGGTAGAGCGCGGTCACCTCGAGTTCAAAGCGGGGCGAGGTGTTGGGTCCGGCCGCCGTGCCCAGCGCCTGCGGGGCCGCCTCGCTCTCGCGCTCTACCCGAGCTGCGGCAAAGTCGCCGGAGTTCTCCAGCGCCTGCACGAAAGCGATCGCCGGGGGCAGGGTCTCGCTGGCGAAGCGCACGTCCACCGCCTGGGCGCCATCCCGCGCCAGCGGCCGCAGCGAGACCAACTCCACCCCCGGCGGGACGATCTGTTCCAGCCGCTCGAACAAGCGCGTCCAGGAGACGCTTTTGCGGTCAATGAGCTGGTTGAAGAAGGCGGCGCGGGCGATGACCGTTTGCGTTTGGGAATCGCGCAGCGGTGCCTGCGCGCGCTCCTGCTCGGCCTGCAGCGGCGGCATCTCCGCCCGCAGCGCCGCCGTCCGGGCCTGGATGTGGCGGGTGCCGAGCCAACCCACCATCGCCACCGTGGCCAGGGTGAGCAGCAGCGCGGCCAGCGCTGCCAGCGCGCCGCCCCAGACCAGGCGCACCCGGCGCAAATTCTCCGGCGGGCGCCGCCCCAGGTTCAAGGTGATGCGGATCACGCAAACCTCCCGCGCAGCGCTCCGGCCACCGCCAGCAGTTGCGCCGGCGCCGCCACCTCGCCGCCCACCGGGCTGGCGGCGAGTTCCGCAGTGCGCAGGCTGGCCCAGGGCGCCTCGTCCTGCAGCCGCGTCATCAGCTCTGGACTCAGTCCGGCGGCGTAGAGCAGCCAGGTTGACTCGGTCGCAGCGCCGACGGGCTCGGCCTGTTCGATGCGGTCGCGGAAAAAAGCCACCGAGGGGAAGACATCCTCGAAGCTGGCCTGGCCCATCACCTCGACCGCGCGGAAAAATTCGACTCTTCCTTGCCAGCAAAAGGCCGTGGTCAGGCAGCCGGGCTCAGACCGCAGCAGCAATGCTCCATGGTCGAGCAGCGGCTGCGCCGCCAGGCAGGCCAGACCCGAGGGCAGCACCGTGGCGGCGCGGGCCCCGGCGGCCTCCAGGCAATTTTCATACTCGTCCAGGCGGACGCGGTCGGCCAGCGCCACCAGCAGGCGCGTGGGCGAGATTACTTGGCAAGAGACGGCGGCCTGCTCCTCGGCGAAAGGCAGGCTCTTGCGCAGGCGGAAACGCGCCAGAGACTCGACCTCTTCGCGGCGGCTGGGCAGTGCCTCGAACTCCAGCACCGAAAGGCGCGCGGTGAGGTCGGGGAGCAGCAGGGTGACCGCCATGCCCTGCGCCTCCAGTTCGGCCAGCAGGGCGCGCAGGGCCGCCGCCACCGCCTCGGGATCGCCCAGGTTGGCGCGCACCGCCGAGGGCACCACCGCCTCCGCCGGCAGCCTCCGCAGGCCGGCGCGCAAATCGCCGCTCCCGCCCAGCCGCGCCGCCACCACCCGCCCCGCCGCCAACTCCACCGCCACCGCCGCGGTGGGCGGGGCGGTGAGCTCGTCAAAACGGGCGCGCAGTCGGTCGAGAACGGCAGGCATCTTCATGGGGATTGCGGGGCGCGGGGTTACCGGGCCAGCTCGATAAAGGTGACCTTATTAATTTCTTTGAGCGTGGTCAAGCCCGCCGCCACCCGCTCCAGCGCGCTCTCGCGCAAGAACTTCATCCCCTCCTGCTTGGCCATGCGGCGGATCTCCGAGGACGGCCGCTTGGCCAGGATCATCTCCCGCACCGTGTCGGTCATCTCCAGCAACTCGTGGATGGCGGTGCGGCCGCGGAAGCCGGTGCCGGCGCACTCCAGGCAGCCCCGCCCCTCGTAGAACTCCCGCTGCTGCCACTCTCCGTTCAAGCCCGCGGCCTCCAGCACCTCGCGCGGATACCGCACCGCGTGCTTGCAGGCCGGGCAGATCAGCCGGACCAAACGTTGCGCCAGAATGCAGTTCAGCGACGATACAAAATTATAGGCCTCGACGCCGATGTTGAGGAAGCGCCCGATCACGTCCACCACGTTGTTGGCGTGCACCGTGGTGAACACCAGGTGGCCGGTCAGGGCGCTGTTGATGGCGATCTGGGCGGTCTCGGCGTCGCGGATCTCGCCCACCATGATCTTGTCGGGGTCGTGGCGCAGAATCGAGCGCAGGCCGCGGGCAAAGGTCAGCCCCTTCTTCTCGTTCACCGGGATCTGGGTGATGCCCTTGAGCTGGTACTCGACCGGATCCTCGATGGTGATGATCTTGTCCTCGACGCTCCGGATCTCGTTGAGGGCGGCGTACAGGGTGGTGGTCTTGCCGCTGCCGGTGGGGCCGGTCACCAGCACCATGCCGTAGGGCTCGCGGATGTAGCGGCGGAACTTGCGCAGGTCGTCGGCGTCGAAGCCCACCACGTCGAGGGTCAAGTTCTGGAACTTCTCGCTCATCGCCTCCTTGTCGAGCACGCGCAGCACCGCGTCCTCGCCGTGGATGCTGGGCATGATGGAGACGCGGAAGTCAATCGCCCGCCCTTTGTAGCGCACCCGGAAGCGGCCGTCCTGGGGCACGCGGCGCTCGGAAATGTCAAGCTCGCTCATCACCTTGATGCGGCTCAGGATCGGGGAATGGAACTCCTTGGCGATGGGGGCGAGCGCGGGGTGCAGCACCCCGTCAATGCGGTACTTGACGTTGACCTCGGCGTCGCCGCTCTCGATGTGGATGTCGCTGGCGCGCCGCTCCAGGGCGGTGTAGATGGTGGTGTCCACCAGCTTGATGATGGGGTTGATGTCGCCCGAGGTGGTCAGCCGCTCGATCGAGATGGTCTCGTCGCCGGTGTCCTCGGCGTGCAGCACGTCCAGGGTGAAGCCCTCGGTGGCCTGTTCCAGCACGCGCTGCGACTGCTCGTTCTTCTTGAGGATCTCCTCGATCTGCCCGGGGGTGGCCACCCGCATCGCCACCCGCCGCCCGACCAGCAGGCCGACCTCGTCCATCACCATCAACTGGCTGGGGTCGGCGATCGCGATGGTCAGGGTGTGGTCGTCGCTCTCCAGCGGCACGAAGTGGTAGCGGAACATCAGCTCCACCGGCACCGTGCGGAACAAGTCGGGCGAGACCGGCACGGAGCGCAGATCCACCAAGGGGCAGTGGTAGCGCCGGGCCAACTCCTGCGCCCGCAGCAGTTCTTCCCCGCCCGTCTCGGCGCCGGCCGCCGGCGTGGGTGTGGTCTCGGTGGTGCTCATGTCTGCATCCTCGCCCCTAGGCTAAAGATCGGCAGGTAGAGCGAGATCAAAATCAGCGCCACCACCGACCCCACCACAATCAGGATCGCCGGCTCGATCAGCGCCAGCACCGCCGTCATGGCGTTGGCCAGGTCCTCGTCGAAGAACTCGGCCACCGAGGCCAGCATTTGCGGCAGCGCGCCCGTGCCCTCGCCCACTTCGACCATCTCCACCGCCAGCCGCGGCACCACCTTGTGGCGCCCCAGTCCGGCCGACACCGCCTCGCCCTCGCGCACCTCGCGCACCGTGGCGCGCAGGCCATGGCGCAGCCGCGGACTGCGCAGCGCCGTGGCCGCCGTCTCCAAACCCTGCACCACCGGCAGCCCGCCCTGCAACAGCGTGGAGAGGGTGCGGCACAGCATCGCCACCTGGTACTTCCAGTACAACTCGCCCAACAACGGCAGCCGCAGCACCAGGCCATCGAGCAGCAGCAAGACTTTTTCCTGCCGGGCCAGATAGATCAAAACCGCCACCGCCGCCACCACGCCCCCGACAAGGTAGGGGAACTGGCGCTGCACCGCCAAGCCCAGGTTCAGCACGATCAGCGTGATGGTGGGTAGTTGGGCGTCCAGCGAGGCGTAGAGCGCGGCAAACTGCGGCACCACGTAGGTCACCAGAAAGGTCATCACCGCCAGCACCATAGTCATCAGCACCGCCGGGTAGATGAGCGAACTGGTGATCTTTCTGCGCAGGCTGAGCGCCATGCGCTGGTACTGCAGGTAGCGCCCCAGCACCTCTTCCAGGCTGCCGCTCTTTTCCCCCGCCATCAGCGTGGTCGTGTAGAGCTCCGGCACCGCGGGTTCCTGCGCAAAGGCGCGCGACAGCAGGTCGCCGGACTGCACCCGCGTCCGCACCCGCCCCAGCATCGCCTCCAGCCGGGGATCGCGCGCCCGCGTCTCCAAGAGCTCCAGCGCCCGCAGGATCGGCAGCCCGGCCTTGATCAGAGTCAAGAACTGCTGGTTGAAGATCAGAAACTTGTCTACCGCGACCTTGCCGCGGCGGCGCTCGCCCCATCCCCCCTGCGCCCGCACCGATTGCACCAGGTAGCCCTGCGACAGAAAACGCTCGCGCAGGTCCCGCTCGCTATCGGCGCGCTCGACTTGGCGCAATGGTTGGCCGCGATCGTTCAGCGCCGTAATGACAAAGGTCGGCATCGGAAGGGGGGAGAAAACAGACCGGAGTTGCCCAATTGTAGCAGGACTGCTGCAAGCCAGGGCGCATTGCCCCCTGCCCTACAGAGTTGGCCCCGGTTCCTCGCGTTCGTTAATTTTTCAGGCTGGCCGGCTGCCTCTTTAGCCCCCCGGCACCACGCGCACGCCGGGCGGCGGCCGGAACTCAAACAGCCCTTTGGCCAGCTTGGCGTTGACCTGGATGCGGCTCAGGCGGATGTCGTTCTGCGAGCCGTCCAAGCCGGCGATCACCAGCCGGTCAATCTCATACGCCGGGGTGACCTCGATCCACAGCTCCCGCCAGCCGGAGGCTTCGGCCGCATGCGGCTTGCCGTAGATCACCACGTCCCCGGGCTGCCAGGGCGCCAAGCCGCTGTAGCTCAGCCCGTCCAGCTCTTTGTTCAATTCGGTGTGGCCCAATAGAAACCGCAGCGGGGTGCGCAGATCGGTGTCGTTTTGGATGGTGGTCAGCGTCGCCATGGGCTCGCCGGCGGTGTACTGCCAGATGTTTTTGCCGGCAACCAGAAAGGTCTTTCGCACCGGTTGGGAATAGTTCCAGCGCATCCGCCCCGGCTTCTGCAGGTATAGGTGCCCGCTCTCGGTGCGCGTCTCCAGGCCGGAGGTGTAGATCTGGGTGAAGTCGGCCTGCCAGGAGCCGATCGAGTTGTAGCGCCCGTTGAGCGTCGCCACCAAGTCGCCAATGCCCAGCGCCTGCGGAACCCCCGCCAGCGCCAGTCCCCAACCTACACCCAAAATGAGCAGTAGTCGTCGCATTCCGCCGTCACTGCATGATCGGACTGGAGGCGGTCGCCGGACTATTGTCATTGAAGCGAATCGAGCCGTCCTGGTTCATGAAAAAGAAGCGCGTGCCCGCGCCCGACTGCGGTGTCGCGGTGATGGTGTAGCCGCTGCAGGGCGTGCCGGCAGCCGGCGTGTAGACGTAGAGGTAGCCCTGTTTGGGGCTGGTGCCGGCCTTGGCCATGGCGTCATCAATCAGATCGGCGGCGCTGGCGCTGTCTTGACTGCCGCTGGCCGGCGGGCCCAGGGCGAGCAGCGTGGGCGGATAGCCGATGTTGGGGTACTGGGTGGAGTAGGCGTTCAGCACCGTGCTCAGCGTCTTAAGGTTGCCCTCGGCCGCAGTGGCGTTGGTGTTGCGGCGCAGCTTGCCCAGGTTGGGCAAGGCAATGGCCATGATGATCATAATGATCGCCACCGCAATCAGCAGTTCGATCAGCGAAAAGCCCTGGTTGCGGTCCCGCCGACGGTTCAAGCGCATACGTACTCCCATGGGCGCTATTTTACGCCACTCCCAATCAAGACCGCTTTGCCCCGCCCGCCGTGCCAATTTTTCCCTCCTTCTGAGCTATGAACCCGGCAACATCCGGGTTGTTGTACTCTGCAAGCGGTTTACCCAGGAGATCGCCCATGTTGACTTGCCGCTTGCCACGTCCGGCGTTCGCGCTTGCCTTGGCCCTGGCCGTTGTGCCAGCGCTGGCACAGAGGCCCGCCCCCGCTCCCGCCACCGCCGCCCAGATCACCACCCCCAAGGAGTTTTTCGGCTTCAACGTGGGCGACGACTACCAGGAGGTCAACTACACCCGGGCGGTCGCCTACTGGAAGAAGTTGGCCAGCGAATCCGACCGCATGAAGATGGTCAACATCGGCCACACCGAAGAGGGCCGCACCGAGTGGATGGTGGTCATCACCTCGTCCGCCAACCTCAAGAATCTCGACCACTACCGCCAAATCAACGCGCGCCTGGCGCACGCCGAGGGGCTCACCGACGCCGAGGCCCACGCCCTGGCGCGGCAAGGCAAGGCGGTGGTGTGGATGGACGGTGGGCTGCATGCCACCGAGTCGGTCGGGTTCCAGCAACTGGTCGAGATGATCTATCAAATGGTCAGCCGCACCGACGCCGAGACGCTGCGCTTCCTCAACGACGACATCGGCCTCTACGTGCCGGTCAATCCCGACGGCTCGGAGATGGTGGCCAATTGGTACATGCGCATCCCGACGCCCGACCAGCGCACCAACACCCCTGGCCTGCCCACGCTCTACAACAAGTACGTCGGCCATGACGACAACCGCGACTCCTACATGTCGAACATGGACGAAACCACCAATATGAACAAGGTCTTGTACCAGGAGTGGTTTCCCGAGATCCTCTACAACCACCACCAGACCGGCCCGGCGGGCGGAGTCATCTTCATGCCGCCGTTCCGCGACCCGTTCAACTACAACTTCGATCCCCTGATCCCGCTCGATATCGAGGCGGTGGGCACGGCCATGCACCAGCGGCTGGTGGAGCGCGGCATGGGCGGCTCGGAGCAGCGCAAAGGGGCCAACTACTCCACTTGGTGGGATGGCGGGGTGCGCACCACGGCCTACTTCCACAACATCATCGGCCTGCTGACCGAGATCATCGGCGACCCCACTCCCATTGCCATCCCGCTGGTGGCGGCCAAGCAGTTGCCCTCCGGCGACTGGCCGCTGCCGATCGCTCCCGGCGTCTGGCACTACCGCCAGTCCATCCAATACGAGGTGCAAAACAACCGTGCGGTGCTTGACTATGCCAGCCGCAATCGCGAGACCCTGCTCTACAACATTTATCAGATGGGCCGCAACTCGATCGAGCGCGGCAGCCAGGACTCCTGGACGGTCAACCCCGACCGCATCGCCGCACTGGAGGCGGCGGGCGGCGGGACGAGCGGCGGGGCGAGCGCCGGCCGGGGCGGCCGCGGGCGCGGCCTCAACCCGGAGCTGTACAACACCGTGCTCCACAACCCCGCCGATCGCGATCCGCGCGGCTACATCCTGCCCACCGACCAGCCCGACTTCTCGACCGCCACCAAATTCATCAACGCCCTGATCAAGAACGGCACCGAGGTCGAGCGCGCCACCAGCGACTTCCAGGTGAACGGGCAAAGCTATCCCGCCGGCTCCTACGTGGTAATGGCGGCGCAGGCCGACCGCCCCTTCGTGCTCGACATGTTCGAGCCGCAGCACTACCCCAACGACTTCGCCTACCCCGGCGGGCCGCCCATCCCGCCCTACGACACCGCCGGCTGGACGCTGGCCGACCAGATGGGGGTGCAGTTCGTGCGCGAGCTGGACGCCTTCAACGGTCCCTTCGAGAAACTGCCGTTTGGGCAGCTCCAGCCCCTGCCCAGCGATCGCGTCAGCGGCGCCGCCAGCCCGGTAGGCTACCTGATCAGCCACCAGATCAATGACGCCTTTATCGTCGTCAACCGCCTGCTCAAGCTCGGCGCCGATGTCTACTGGCTGCAGACACCGCAATCGGCGGACGGGCGCGACCTGGGCACCGGCGTTATCTACGTCACCGCCTCGGCGGCGGCGGCACCCATTTTGGCCGACGGCGCCAAGAACCTGGGCGTGGCCGCCTATGGCGTGGCCGCGGCCCCGAGCGGCCCGGCGCTGAAGCTGCAGCCCATCCGCATCGGCCTCTACGACCAGTACGGCGGCAGCATGCCCAGCGGCTGGGTGCGCTGGATGTTCGACCAGTACGAGTTCCCCTACCAGGTCGTCTATCCCAAGACACTCGATGCCGGCAACTTGCGCCAACACTTTGATGCGCTGGTGTTCGTGGACACTGGCCTGCCCGGCGCGGGCGGGCGGGGCGGCCGTGGCGGCTTTGGCCGCGCCCCGGCCACGGCGGCCGAGCTCGCCACCGTGCCGGCCGAGTACCAGGCGCGCATGGGCTCGATCAGCCGCGCCCGGACCGTGCCCGCGCTGCGCGAGTTCGTACAAGCCGGGGGCACGCTGCTCACCATCGGCAACGGCACCTCGCTGGCCCAGGCCGTGGGCCTGCCCGTCACCAGCTACCTGACCGAGATGGGCGCCAACCACCAGCCGCAGCCCCTGCCCGCCACCAAGTTCTACATCCCGGGTTCGCTGATGCGCATCACCGTGGACAACACCCAGCCCATCGCCTATGGCATGGGCAACTCCGCCGACGTGGACTTCGACCACAGCCCAGTGTTCCGCATCGTGCCCGAGCTCCACGCCCGCGCGAACTCAGTGGCTTGGTTCAACGGTGCCACCACGCTGGTCAGCGGTTGGGCGTGGGGTCAGGCCTATCTCAATGGCGGCAGCGCCATCGTCAGCGGCAAAATCGGCCGGGGCACCGTCTACGCCATCGGACCGGAAATCACCTTCCGCGCCCAGCCCCATGGCACCTTCAAGTTCCTGTTCAACGGCGTCTACGCTGGCTCTGCCACCGAGACCACCGTACACTGACAATAGAGTCCGCCTCAAAGGCGGCACCTCGGCCCGTACTGTTTGTCCTGTGCCGTTGGAGGCTTGACTCAATCGTGAGCGAGGCGCGGAAGCGGGAAATCGAGCAACTATACCAGGCCGCCCTCGCCTGTGCGCCGCGGGAGCGCACCGCCCTGCTAGACCGCTCCAGCCCGGAGCTGAAGCGCGAAGTCGAACGGATGTTGGCCGACCACGCTTCTGCGAGCGATCCTACCATCGGCCCACATCGTCCCAACACTACCGCTGACAGTATCCAACCCGGAACTCGATTGGGACGCTACGATATCCAAGCCTCACTCGGCATCGGCGGCATGGGCCAGGTCTTCAGCGCCCGCGATTCCCAATTGGGTCGAATGGTTGCCATTAAGACCTCCAACGAGTTGTTCCAGTCACGCTTCCAAATCGAGGCCCGTGCCATCTCGGCCCTCAACCATCCTCATGTTTGCACCCTCTACGATGTCGGTCCCAACTATTTCGTCATGGAATTGGTCGAGGGCCAAACCCTGGAGGCGCGGCTCAAACTGGGACCGCTGCCGCTGGGAGAGGGCCTCCGTTTCGCCGCACAGATCGCCGACGCCCTTGCCGACGCCCACGCCCACGGCATCGTTCATCGCGACCTCAAGCCCGCCAACATTATGCTCACCCGCCATGGCGTGAAGGTACTTGACTTTGGCCTGGCGCGATTACTTGAAGAAACTAGCGTCACCGAGGTCCATACTGTTCTCGGCACACCCGCCTACATGGCGCCGGAACAGGCCGAAGGCCTCGAGCCCACCTCTTCCACTGATCTGTTCGCCTTTGGATTGGTTCTTTATGAAATGTTTGCCGGCATGCCCCCAGTGCCGGGAGCTTCGTTGGGTCGCATGCTGGCCAGCGGCGCTTCGGCGCCCATTGTTCCCCTCGCCCAATGCCGCCGCGATCTGCCGCCGGAAATTGACGCTCTGATGTGCCTATTCCTTGCCAAGGCGCCGTCGGACCGCCCCCGTTCCGCCCTCGATGTGGCCCGCCAACTCTCCGCCGTGTTTGCCCGGTGTTCCGCCCCGCCCGCCTCCGCTCGCCTGCGCCCATTGGCCATGGCAGGCGCCGCAGCGTTAGCGCTCCTACTTCTCGCCGGCGGCTTGCTCTTCCGCCGGATCGAACAAGTTCGCTGGGTGCGCGAACAGGCCATCCCGCAAATCACCCTCCTCTCCTCCAACCAGCCCTTGGCTGCCTTTCTCCTGCTCCGCCGCGCCCAGGCCATCCTCGCGGGTGACCCCGCCCTGACCACGCTGCAGGCCTCTCTCACCCGTCTCGTCTCCGTCGCATCCAATCCGGCCGGCGCCCGGGTCGCGATTCAGGACTATCTCCAGCCCGGCGCCTGGTTCACCCTCGGCTCCACGCCGCTGCGCAACCAGCGCGTGCCCCGCGGCTATCTCCGTTGGCGCGTCTCCAAGCCGGGCGAGGGCGCCTTCGTCGCCGCCCCCCCCACCGCCGCAGCCATGCACTTTGCGCTGGCCTCCGTTCACCGCCTCTCCGCCTCCGGCATGGTGCCCGTGCCGGGCGGCCCCTTGTACGACTGGATTGATTGGCTGGGATGGGTCATCGTCAAGCTCCCCGACTACCAGATGGACCGTTCTGAGGTGACCAACGGCCAGTTCCAGCAGTTCGTGGATCAAGGCGGCTACCAAAGGCGCCAATTCTGGCAACAGCCTTTCCTCAACCATGGCAAAGCCCTGTCGTGGCCCCAGGCCATGGCGCTACTGCGCGACCGCAATGGCCGCCCCGGACCCTCCACCTGGATTGCCGGCCACTTCCCCCCCGGCCAAGCCAACTTCCCCGTCTCCGGCGTGAGCTGGTATGAAGCCGCCGCTTACGCCGCCTTCGCCAGCAAGAGCCTGCCCGTGCTCGCCCAGTTCTACAACGCCGCTCCCCCCGATTTGGCCCCCCAAGCCGCCAATGCCGGCAATTTCTCCGGCCGCGGACCCGTGCCAGTCGGCTCCTTGGCGGCCGTCGGCCCCTATGGCACTTCCGACTTGGTCGGCAATGTCCGCGAGTGGTCGCTCAATGCCACCGGCGATCAGCGCTTTATCCTCGGCGGTGCCTGGAACACCCAGCCCTACCAGGCCTTCGGTCCCGAATCGCTGCCGCCCTTCGACCGCTCCCCCATGAACGGCTTCCGTACTGTCCGCAACCTGCGGCCGCTCCCGTCCGCGGCCACCGCCCCGCTGACCCCCCGGCGGCGCGACTTCTCCCATGCACATCCCGCCCCGGACCAGGTGTTTCGGGCCTACAAGTCCATGTATGCCTATGATTCCGCCCCACTCGATCCCCAAGTGCAAGCCAAGATTGCAGAAACACCTGACTGGACCGAGCAAGAAATCACCGTGGACGCCGGCTACGACCACGAGCGCCTGCCGATGTTTCTCTTCCTGCCCAAGCGCGTGCGCCCGCCCTTCCAAACCGTCCTCTTTTTCCCCAGCGCCCGCGTGGAGCTACTCCCCGACAGCCATGTCCTCGGCGACATGCAGTTCGTGGACTATGTCATCCAAAGCGGCCGGGCGCTGCTCTATCCCATCTACCGCGGCACTTACGGGCGCGACATCAACCCCGGGCTGGCACTTGACACCATCGGGGACCTGCAACTGAGCATTAAGCGCTCCAAGGAAGTCCGCCGCGCCTTCGACTACCTCGCCACCCGCCCCGACCTGGATGCTTCCAAGGTCGCCTACCTCGGCGTCAGCATGGGCGCCGCCTTCGGCGTCATCTACACCACCCTGGAGCCGCGCTTCCGCACCGCGATCTTCCTCGACGGCGGAATGTTTCTCACCGCGGAGCCGCCCGGCGGCGATCAAGTGGATTTCGCCCCGCGCCTCAAAATTCCGGTGCTGATGGTCAACGGCAAATACGACTTCTCCTTCTCTCCCGAACTCTCCCAGCAGCCGCTGTTCGCCCTCCTCGGCACCAAGGCAGCCGACAAGAAGCGCGTCGTCCTCGATAGCCCCCACGACGTCAGCCAACAGAAAGCGGCGCTGTCCCAGGCCGTGCTGGCCTGGCTCGACAAATACTTGGGGTCGGTCAGCTATTGAGCACCCGCGCCCGCCCACAAGCGCAGCTCCTCCAGGGAGAGCGTGCCGGTGTAGATCGCCATGCCCAGCACGCAGTCGCAGCCCATGCCGGTGAGGGCGGCGATCTGCTCCATGTCGCTGATGCCGCCCGCCACGCCCAAGGGGCGGGGCGAGGCGGCGCGCACCGCGGCAACGGCATCGAGCGGGATGCCGGCCATGAGGCCCTCGGTATCCACATGGGTATAGAGGAAGCCGCCGGCCCAAGGCGCCAGGGCTTGCACCGCCTCCACCGGGCTCAGCGGAAGCGGCTGGCGCCAGCCGTGGGTGACCACCTGGCCGCCGCGTGCATCCACTGCGACCACGATGCGCTCGCGGCCGAGGGATTGCAGCGGCTCCAGGAACTCGCGGTTGGGGGCCGCGCCAGCGAAGGCCGCGCTCCCCACGATCACCTGCTCGGCGCCGGCGTCGAGCAGGGCGCGCGCCCGATCAAGCGAGCGCACGCCCCCGCCCACGCGCACCCGGAAACCGGCGCGGCAGCAGCGCTCGACCAGAACACAATTCTCGCCCTCGTTTTTGGCGGCGTCCAGGTCCACCACCTGCAACCAAGGGAAGCCGCGCAGCCAGGCGAGCGTGGGCTCCAGCGCGCGCTTGAGCGCCAAGCGCTCGCCTTGCACCAGTTGCACCACCGCGCCCGCCTGGAAATCGATCGCTGGAATCAGCATGGCCGCACCGCAATTCCCGCCGCCGCCAGCTCGCGCTTGAGGTCGGCGATACTGACCTGGCCGTCGTGGAGGATGGAGGCGGCCAGGGCGGCGTCAGCCCCGCCGTGGCCGAGCACCTCGACCAAATCGGCGGCGGTGCCCGCCCCGCCGGAGGCAATCACCGGAATGGCAACAGCGGCGCTCACGGCACGCGTCAACTCGCAGTCGAAACCGGCCTGACGACCGTCGCGGTCCATGCTGGTGAGCAGGATCTCGCCGGCGCCGCGCTGCTCGGCCTCGCGCGCCCAGGCCACGACATCGCGTCCGCTGGGCACACGCCCGCCATTGACATAGACCTCCCAATCACCCCTGCGCGCCCGGGCATCCATCGCCACCAACACCGCCTGCGAGCCCAGCTCGCGCGCCAATTCTTCGATCAACATCGGGCGGGCGACGGCCGCCGTGTTGATGCTGACCTTGTCGGCGCCCGCCAGCAGCAGCGCGGCGGCGTCGGCGAGGCCACGCACGCCTCCGCCCACGGCGAAGGGCACAAACAGCTCGGCGGCCACACGCCGCACGGTGTCGAGCAGGATGGGCCGCTCCTCCGGGGTGGCGGCGATATCGAGCAGCATGAGCTCGTCCACCCCGGCCTGGTTGTAGGCCCGCGCCAGCGCCGCCGGATCGCCGCAGTCGCGCAGATTGAGGAAGCTGACGCCCTTGACCACCCGCCCGCCGCGGACATCGAGGCAGGCGATCAGGCGCCGCATGGGGCCTGAGGCTGAGGTCGCGATGCCGCCAGAGGGCGCCTGCGCCTGCGGTTGGCTGGCGAAGTTGGCCAGCACCGCCAGACCCGCCGCCCCCGACTTTTCCGGGTGGAACTGCACCGCCGCCACCGCGCCCGCCTCCGCCGCCGCTAGAAAGCTGTCGTTGTAGGCGATGCTATGCGTCGCCGCCACGCCTGGCGGGGCGAAGTAGGAGTGGGTGAAGTAGAAGGCCGCCTCTTCGCCCAGCCCGGCCAGCAGCGCTGACGGCCGCAGCGCCCGCGGCCGGGCCCAGCCCACGTGCGGCACTTTGTTGGGCCCGGGGGTGAAACGCCGCACCGTGCCCGGCCACAGGCCCAGACCGGGAATGCCGGGCGCCTCTTCGCTGCCCTCGAACAACACCTGCAGGCCAACGCAAATACCCAGAAACGGCCGTCCGCTGCGCAGGTACTGCAGAAGCGGCGCGCGCAGCCGGCGCAGCTCCAGCGCCGCCATCACCGCGCCAAAGTGGCCCACGCCGGGCAGGATGATGCGCTCGGAACTGGCGATCTCGTCCGGGGCGCTCGTGAGGCGATACTCCATCCCCAAACGCGCCAGCGCCTTGCCCAGCGAGCCGACGTTGCCGCTGCCATAGTCAATGATCGAGATCATGGGTTTAGAGCTTTCCCTTGGTGCTGGGGATCTGTCCGCCCAGCCGCTCGTCGCGCTCGCAGGCGGAGCGCAGCGCCCGCGCCAAGGCCTTGAAGGCGGCCTCGACCTTGTGGTGGCTGCTGCGGCCGTAGAGCACGCGCACGTGGATGTTGGCTTTCGCCCCGCGCGCAAAGCCCTCGAAGAAATCATCCACCAACTCGGTCTGGAGGTCGCCCACCCGCGCCGCCTTCACGTGCAGGCGCACCACCGGGCAGGTGCGGCCGCTGAAGTCCACCGCCGCCAGCGCCAGCGTCTCGTCCATCGGCATCAGGCAGTAGCCGGAGCGGCGGATGCCGCGCCGGTCCCCCAGCGCGGCCAGAAACGCCTCGCCCAGCGCGATGCCGATGTCTTCGACGCTGTGGTGTTGATCCACCTCGAGGTCGCCCTCGCAGCGCAGGTCGAGATCCACGGCGGCGTGCAGCGCCAGCGCGGTGAGCATATGGTCCAAGAAGCCGATGCCGGAGGCGACCCGCGACCGCCCCTGCCCATCGAGGGTGAGGCGCACGATCACCTCAGTCTCGCGGGTGCGGCGCTCGATGCGGGCTTGGCGAGTGGGGCGGGAAATCATCGCACCACCTCCGCCGCGGCAGCGCTCCAGACCTCGCGCAGCGCGGCGCAGGCGCGCTGGGTCTGGTCCACGGCGCCGCAAGTGATGCGCAGTGCGCCGGGCCAGTCGGCGCGGCGGTCACGAATCAGGATGGCGCGGCGCCGCATGCCCGCGAGCACCGCCTCAGCCCCGCCGCCGGCGTCGAACAGCACAAAATTGGCGGCGCTGCGCCAATAGGGGATCCCCAGCTCCGCCAGCGTCGCCTCGATCAGGCCGCGGCTGGCGATCGCCTGGCGCCGGTAGTCCTCCACCCAGGCCGCATCCGCCACCGCCGCGCGCGCGCAGCGCACCGCCAAGGTGTTGACGTTGTAGGGGGAGTGAATCTTGCGCAGGCCCGGCAAGAGATCGGGGTGGGCGAAGAGGCAGCCCAGCCGCGCCCCCGCCAAGCCATAGGCCTTGGAAAAGGTTCGCGCCACCAGCAAATTGGGCTGCCGCTGCACCTCCGGCAGTAGCCCGGCGTAGCTGGGGGCGACAAAGTCGGCGTAGGCCTCGTCGGCAAAGATCAGGCACTGCGGCAGCGCCCGAGCCAGCTCCAGCACCTGCGCGAGCGGCCACACATGGCCGGTGGGGTTGTTGGGGGTGGCCAGGAAGATGGCGCGGGTGCGCTCGCCCACCGCCGCCAGCAGGTCGGCCGCTCCCAGGCAGAACTCGTTCACGCCGGGGCCGACCGGTTCGCTCCGGTAGCTGAGCTCGACCGGCCGCACGCCGCATTGCTGGCAGTAGAAGCGGTATAAAGCAAAGCTGGGCGACGGGATGAGCGCCTCGTCGCCCGGGTCCAGCAAGGCCATGGTGGCGAGCAGGATGGCGTCGTCCACGCCGTTGGTCAACAGCGCGGTGGCGGAGGTATGGCCAAAGGCGGCGGCGATGTCGGCCTCGGCCTCCTCGTAGGCGGGATAGCGGGCCAGGTCTTCTGCCGTGGTGGTACGCAGCGCCGCCAGCGCCGCCGGCGAGCAACCGACGGTGTTCTCATTGAAGTCCAGCCGCAGTCCCGTCCGCCCCTCCTGGGGCGGGGTGTAGGGCGGCAGGTCGCGCAGCGCCGCACGCAAGTTCAGGGTCATAGTCGCACCTCCACCGAGGCGGCGTGGCCGGGCAGACCCTCGGCCCGCGCGAGTTCGAGGATCGCGGGCGCCAGCCGCCGCAGCCCCGCTTGCGTCAACTCTTGCATCGTCTGGATCTTGACAAAGTCGAGCACCGACAACCCGCCCCGCAGCCGTGCCCCGCCCGCGGTGGGCAACACATGGTTGGCTCCGCTGAGGTAGTCGCCCACCGCCTGCGGCGCAAACTCGCCGACAAAGATCGAGCCGGCACTGGCGATGGCGGCGAGGCTGGCGGCTGGCACGGTGAGGTGCTCGGGCGCGATGCGGTTGGCCAGCGCCACCGCCTGCTCGCGGTTGCGTGCCAGCAGGATGGCCCCCTGCGCCCGCAGCGCGGCCAGCGCAGTGGGATTGGGCCGGGCGACGAGCTGCCGAGCCAGTTCCCGATTCACCGCCGCCGCCAGCCGGCGTGACCAGGTCGCCACCCAGGCCGCCGCTTGCGGATCGTGCTCGGCCTGCGCCAGCAGGTCGGCGGCGACGAAGACCGGATTCGCCGAGGGCTCGGCCAGCACCAGCACCTCGGTCGGCCCCGCCAGAAAATCAATGGCGCAGTCGTGGCTGACCAGTTTTTTGGCGGCAGTGACGTAGACGTTGCCGGGGCCGACGATCTTCTCCACCCGCGGCAGGCTGGCGGTGCCGTAGGCCAAGGCGGCGATGGCGTGGGCACCGCCCAGGGCGTAGAACTCGGTTACGCCCGCCAGGTGCGCCGCGGCCAGCACCGCCGGCTCGGGCCGAGCGCAGACGGCCACGATGCGCTTCACCCCCGCCACCCGCGCCGGGGTGGCGGTCATCAACAGGGTCGAGGGCAGCGGATAGCGCCCGCCGGGCACGTAGCAGCCCACGCTGGCCAGCGGCCGCACCTGCTGGCCCACGCGCACGCCGGGCGCCATGGTCCGCAAAAACGGGCGCGGCATCTGCCAGCGCGCCATTTGCTCCAGATTGCGCTGCGCCTGGCGCAGGGCACGCCGCAGCGCGGGCGGCGCGCTGCGCCAAGCCTCCGCCAGCTCCGACTGGGGAACGCGCCAAGAGGCTTGCGCCTCCCTTGATCGGGGGCTCCGCTCCCGCCCGCTCCCGTTGGTCGCGGCCCCCTTGGCCGCTCTGGGATGGTCGAGGACACTCTTGGCGGCGGGGTCGCCGAAGCGCCGCGCCCAGCGCGCCAGCGCCACGTCGCCGCGGCGGCGCACGTCCGCCACCACGGCGGCGGCCACGCGCTCGGCGCGGCGCAGGTCCGCCTCCGGCCGCGCCAGCAGCCGCCGCAGCTTCGCCGCATCCGCTTCCCCTTCCACCTCCATCAAGCGCAGCGGCCCGCTCATGCCAGCACCTTGTTCAAGGGATACTCCACGATGCCCTGCGCCTGCGCCGCCTTCAGCCGCGGCAGCAGCTCCCGCACCTGGCGCTCCTCGACGATGGTGTTGACCGCCGCCCAGTCCTCATCGCTCAGCGCCGAGACGGTGGGCCGCTGCAGCGCCGGCAGCACCGCCAGCACCCCGGCCAAGTGTTCCCGCCGGACGTTGAGCATCAGCCCCACCCGCCCATGGGCGGCGATCGCGGCGCGCAGCAGCAGCGCCAGGGTGGCGATCTTTTCTGCCTTGGCGGGGTCGCGCAAGCTGGCGGGATGGGCGATCAACTGGGTGTTCGACTCCAGCACCGTGTCCATAATGCGCAACTGGTTGGCGCGCAGCGAGGCGCCGGTCTCGGTGACCTCGACGATGGCGTCGGCCAGCACCGGCGGCTTCACCTCGGTCGCCCCCCAACTGAACTCCACGTTGGCGCTGACGCCGTGGCGAGCCAGATAGGCGCGGGTCACGCCCACCAGTTCGGTGGCAATCACCTTGCCCTCCAAATCCTTGACCGAGCGCGCCGGGCTCGACTCGGGCACGGCCAGCACCCAGCGCACCCGGCTGAAACTCTGGCGGGCGTAGACCAGATCCTGCACGGTCTCGACCTGGGCATCGTTCTCGAGCACCCAGTCGCGGCCAGTGAGGCCGACGTCAAGCACTCCGTCTTGGACGTAGCGCGCCATCTCCTGCGCGCGGATGAGCAGGCACTCAATCTCGGGATCGTCAATCACCGGATAGTAGGAGCGCGAGGAGATGTAGAGGTTGTAGCCCGCGCGCTGGAAGAGCTGCACCGTGGCCTCTTGCAGGCTGCCCTTGGGAATCCCCAGCCGCAGCTTCATTGCGCCTCCCCCTCGACCGCCTGGAAAAAGCAACTGCGGGCGCCGGTGTGGCAGGCGCGTTCGTCGCCCTCGATCTCGACCTCGGCCAGGATGGCGTCGGCGTCGCAGTCCTGCCATAGCCGGACCAGGCGGAGGCGGTTGCCGCTGGTCTCGCCCTTGGTCCACAACTGCTGCCGCGAGCGGCTATAGAAGGTCACGTAGCCGCTGGATAGGGTCTGCGCCAGGGCGGCCGGATTCATGTAGGCCACCATGAGCACGTCGCGTTTTTGGGCGTCCTGAACTATGGTGGGGATCAGCCCGCCGGATTTCTCGAATTGCATCGTCATAGGTTCCTCCAAACGCAAAACGGCCGCCGGTGGACCGGCGGTCGTGGGATTTTAAAAACGGAATCGAATCTTGGCTATTCGCTCCGCTCTCCCAACGCCGCCGGCCACGCATGCGAATGCGCGGCGGCCGAGGCGTGGTGGTGATGCGCGAGAGCGAACATGAGAATTGATCCTAACACGACAGGAAGCGTTTCCGCCGAACAATATTTCATTTGCAGCGCAGCGCCGTGGCGGCGTCCACGCGCAGAGCGCGGCGGGCAGGAACGGCGCTGGCCAAAAGCGCCACCGCCAGCTCTATTCCCGCGACTAGGGCGAACGTGGCGGGGTCGAAAGGCGACACGCCGTAGAGCAGGCTGGCCATCAGTCTGGTGAGCAGCAGCGCCCCGCCGAGGCCGGCGGCGATGCCCGCCAGGGCCAGGCGCGCGCCCCGACCCACCACCTCGCCCAGCACCCGCGCCCGGCTGGCCCCCAGCGCCATGCGCACGCCGATCTCGCGCGTGCGCCCCGCCACGAAGTAGGCCAGCACGCCGTATAAGCCGACCGCGCCCAGCCCCAGCGCCAGCCCGCCAAACAACGCAAACAGCGTCGAGCTGGAGCGCGGGGCCGCCAGCGCGCCGTCCACGACGGTTTGCAGCGGCTCGACCTCACTCACCGCCACCTCCGGCTGCAGCGTCGCGACCAGGCGGCGCAGCGTGGCCGCCGCCGGCTGATGCCCGCTGCGGCTGCGCAGCGCCAGCGTCATGGCGGCCGGCGGGGTGGTGGAGTTGTCGGCGCGGATGGCCTGCTCGCCATAAGGCGAATAGACCACCCCCGATAGCCAAGGCGCGGTCTCGCGCTGCAGCGAATCCACATGCACATCCGCCACCACACCCACGACGGTGCGCCAGCCGCGGTAACCGTCGGCTTGCAGGCGCTCGCCCACCGCGGCTTGCCCCGGCCACAGCCGCGCCGCAGTGGACTGGCTCACCAGGACCACCCCGGGTGCGCCCGGGGCGGCATCGGCGGCGGTGAAGTCGCGCCCGCGCAGCAGCGGGATATCGAACGTGCGCAGGTATCCCGGGGTCACAATCTCACCCCAGGCCAGGGGATGGCGGGTGCCGGCGGGCAGCGGGTGCGCCTCGACGCGGAAGCTGAAGATCTCCCCGCCCGGCTGGAGCGGCAGGCTGTTGACCACGGCAGCAACTGCGACGCCGGGCCACACGCGCACCCGCCACAGCAGTTGGTCGTAGAACTGCAGGCAGCGGCCTGGGGACGCACACAGCGCCGGGCTGGGGGTGATGCGGGCGGTGAGCACGCCGTGGGGATCGAAGCCGGGGTTGACGCGGGCCAAGTTCGACAGGCTGCGCACCGCCAAGCCGGCGGCGATGACCAGCATCACCGACAGCGCCACCTCGATCGCCACCAGCGTCCCCGGCACGCGCCCGCGGCCGCCGCCGGGACGGGCGCGCTGCCAGGCGGGCGCCAGGCCAAACAGCACGCCGGTGAGCAGCGAGAGCGCGGCCGCGACCGCCAGCACCCGTCCGTCCAGCGCGATCTCGGCCAGCCGCGGCAGATCGGCGGGCAGCACCCGCTTCAACAGGGGCAGGCCCTGCCATGCCAGCGCCACCCCCAGCCCGCCGCCCAACCCGGAAAGCAGTAGGCTCTCGGCCAGCAGTTGACGGACGATCCGTAGCCGCTCGGCGCCGAACGCGGTGCGCAGCGCCATCTCCGGGCCGCGGGCGGCGGCGCGCGCCAGCAGCAGGTTGGCCACGTTGGAACAGGCGATCAGCAGCAGCAGCCCCACCGCGCCCAACAGCAGCCAGAGCGGGCCGCCGGCGTCGCCTACCACTGCCTGCTGCAGTGGGATCAGCGTGGTCTCGGCGAAGGTGTTCTTGGGCATGGGCGCGCCATAGGCGGCGAGCAGTCGCGGCCGCAACCCCTGCCACTCCGCCCGTGCCCCTGCCAGCGTCGTCCCCGGCCGGAGCCGAGCCACCAATTGCATGTAGCTGGCGTACCAGCACTGGCCCCGGTTGGCCGGATCCAGCCGCAGCGGCACCCATAGCGCCATCGCCGGCGAGGGGTACTGGAAGCCGGCCGGCATCACGCCGACTACCTCGCGGTCCACGCCCCCCCAGCCGGATCACCTGGCCCACGATCGCATCGTCGGCGTGAAAGCGAGCCCGCCACAGGCCTTGGCTGAGGATCACTAGGCGGTCGGCACCGGGGATGTCTTCGCCAGAGGCAAACGTCCAGCCCAGCGCCGCGCCCACTCCCAACACCGAAAACAAATTTGCCGAGACCGGGCTGGCGGTCAGCATGACGGGCGCGCCTGGGCCGCTGAGCGCATAGCCGCGTTCGTCGCCCGCCGCCGCCACCTCGAGCGTGCGCGCCCGACCGCGCAAAAAAACCAGCGCCCCCTCCGGGTAATAGGTCGAGCTGGCCACCAACCGGCCCGCCTGCGGATAGGGCAGTGTACGCAGCAGGACGCCATTCACCACGCTGAACATGGTGGCCGCCGCCCCCAGGCCCAGCGCCAGGGTGGCCACCGCCACCAGCGCGAAGCCGGGGCTGCGGCGCAGCCCGCGCAGCGCGTAGCGCAGGTCGCGTCCCAGATCGTCGAGCGAGGTCCAGGCCCACTGGTCGCGGGTCGCCTCCTGGATGCGGTCGGCGCTGCCCATGGCCTCCCCCTCGGCCGTCGCCATGCGGCGGTGGCCCTCAACTCCTCCTCCAACTCCCGCCAGCGCCGCGGGCGGCTCACGGCTTCACCGCCGATTCGAGGGGTTGCAGCACCCCGGCGATAGCTTGGGCAAAGCGCTCCCAGCGACCGCGTTCTCGCGCCAGGTGCTTGCGCCCGGCGGGCAAGAGGCGGTAGACCCGCACCCGCTGCTTCTGCTCGGACTGGGCCCAGTCGGCGGCGACCAGCTTTTGCCGCTCCAGCCGGTGCAGCGCCGGGTAGAGCGAGCCGGCGTCCACCGCGAAGGCGCCGGCGGAGCGCGCGCGCAGCGCCTGGGCGATGCCGTAGCCGTGCTGCTGGCCCCAGCGCAGGGTTTCCAGCACCAGCAGGTCGAGCGTGCCGGGCAAAAGCGGCAAGGGGGCGGGTTCGGGCGCCATGGGTATAGATGTCCTCTACCCAAGGGTATAGACCATCTCCGTCCAGCGTGTCAACCCCGCCCCCTCGGGCGCTTCCCTGCCCCGGCTGGGGGATTCACCCGGATTGTCACAGCCTCACTGCCGCATAGTCTCGCTACAAGCCACTTCGTACTCGTCTCGAAAGAGGGGTACAGGTCTAGTGAGAACCATTTTTGTCTGTTTGCTCGCGGCGGCGGGGCTAGGCGCCCAAACGCTCGCGCCGACGGTCAGCCAGGTCACGTCCGCCTCGTTCACGCTGAGTTGGACCACCAGCCAGAGCCTCAACACCCAGGTGCACTATGGCATCGGAGCCGCCAGTGGGCTCGCGGCCGTCTGGAAGCTGACCACGTCCCACTCCGCCACCGTCGCCGGCCTGCAGCCGGGGACCACCTACACGGTGCAGGCCGAGTCCAGCTACTACAGCAACCCCGACCTGCTCAGCCCGCTGCTGAGCGTCACCACCGCGGGCGCCGGCGGCACCGGCGGGGTCAGCACCGGCGGCGGCAGCACCGGCGCCGGGACGGGCACGGGCGGCAGCAGCAGCGGTGGCGGCACGGCGCCGTCCGGCATGAGCGCGCCGCAGATCTCCGGCATCACCCCCAGCGGCTTCACCCTCACCTGGACCACGACGCAAGCCCTCAACTCCCAGGTGCACTATGGCGTGGGCTCGCCCTCGCAGTCCTCCGCCATCTGGAAGCTCGCCACCCTGCACAGCGTCGCCGTCACCGGCCTCGCCGCCGGAACCACCTACGCCGTGCAGGCCGAGTCGAGCTACTACACCAACCCCGACCTGCTGGGCCCGATGCAATCGGTCACCACCGCCGGGACCGGAACGGGAACTGGCACGGGCACGGTCACACCCCCGCCGCCGGTCACGCCCCCCCCGCCCACCACGGGCCGCACCTTCCCCAGCGCCAGCGCCAACTGGCTCTACTCGGCGCCCACCGGCAGCGGCCTCAACATCTCGTCCATCACCAATGGCATGCGCTTTGAGGTCAACACCCACACCCAGGGCTTCGATTATCCGGTGCAGTACACCGACGGCACCCACGGCTGCATCAACTTCACCGACACGCTGCAGTACCATTACACCGACCACTACTGCGTGCCCAGCCCGGCCAACGGCTACCATCCCTCCGTCGGCGGCTACGGGGCCAACGACGGCCACCTGATCGTGGTGGACACCTCGACCGGTGACTACTACGACTTCTGGAAGCTCTACGTCAACAGCTCCTTCCAGCCCACCAGCACCAACGTGGGCGGCCTGGCCAGCGGCCATCTCGCGACCAGCAACGGCACTCCCGGCCACACCGCCAGCGAGATCACCGGCCTGGCCGGCGACATCATGCCGGGCGAGCTGGACTGCGCCACCTGTCTCAACCATGCCCTCAGCGTGATTGTGCCGGGCAGCATGAACAGCAACCAGGTCGGCCACCAGGCGCCGGCGGTGAAAACCGACGGGACCGCGGGCGGAGCCATCTTCCGCGAGGGGGCGAAGATCCGCTTCGATCCCTCGATCAACGTCTCGACGCTCAGCGCCTCGACCGCGACCAAGGCGATCCTGCGGGCCCTACAGCTCTACGGCGGGGTGGTCACCGACCAGACGGGCGGCAGCCAGATCTCGTTCTACTCCGATCTGGCCACCGCGCCCGACCTGACCGGCCTCAACCTCATCGGACAACACTTGTTCATCTACTACTAGCCCACCTCGAGCCGGCGGCGCCGCCCCGCGCGGTGCCGCCGGTTTTCTTGACGCCCGGGCGGCGCCGCCGCCGCCTCGGGCGATTTTTGGGGAACTCTAAGGTCTTCTCCGGCGTCAAGGCAGGGGTTTGTCGGGGCTGTTTTGCGGGCGCGCCCGCATAGCCTGAGTACAACTTCAACCCTCGCCACTTGTCGGAAAGGTTTTCCCCCCTTGCTAAAACTTCATGTTCTGTTGTTGCCCCTGGGGCTGATCTTCGCCTTGGGATGCGCGGGCCAAGTCCGGCCCTCGCAAATTGACTCCACCCCCGCCAGCGCGCCGGCCGGGGTGCCCGCTCCGGCTCCCGCACCCGCGCCAAGCCCCGCGTCCGCACCGGCCCCAGCGACTGCTCCGGCGCCCGTGTCGGCGCCCGGCGCCGCGCCGCAGCTGTTCCCCAACGCCACCGCCAACTGGCTGTACGCCGCGCCCACCGGCAGCGCGCTCAACATCAGCGCCATGGCCTCGCGGCTGCAATACTTCGTCAACACCGGCAACGGCGGCTTCAACGCGCCGGTGCAATACGCCGATGGCTCGCACGGCTGCACCACCTTCACCGACACGCGCTACTACAACTACCCCGACCGCATCTGCGTGCCCAACCCGGCGAACGGCTACTGGCCCTCGGTGGGGGGCTGGGGGGCGAACGACGGCCACCTGGTGGTGGTGGACCCGGCGCACGGGATGTACTACGACTTCTGGAAGCTGCTGGTGAACGCCGCCGGGCAGCCCACAAGCACCAACGTGGGGCAAGTGGTGCAGGGCAGCCTCAACGGCAACGGCACGCCCGGCACGACCGCGGCGGTGATCACCTCGCTCGCCGGCGACATCCTGCCGGGCGAGCTGGACTGCGCCACCTGCCTGCCGCACGCGCTGCAGGTGGTGGTGCCGGGGACGCTCAACAGCCCGCAGGTGGGCACGGCGGCACCGGCGCGCAAGACCGACGGCACGGTGGGCGGCGCCATTTTCCGCGAGGGCGCCAAGATCCGCTTCGATCCGGCGGTGAATGTGGACGCGTTGCCAGTCTCGACCCCGGTCAAGGCCATCCTGCACGCGCTGCAGAACTACGGCGGGGTGATCACCGACCAGACCGGGGGCAAGGGCATCTCGTTCTACTCGGCGCTCGCGACCCAGCCCGATCTGACCGGAATCAACCAGATCGGCCAGCACTTGTGGATCTATTACTAGGACGGCGCCGCGGCGGCTAGGCCGCGCCTGCGCAGCGCACCGGAGGGGTCGTAACCCCTCCGGTTTTTTTTGTGCGCGGCTTGGGGGTTCTCCCCATTCCGGCGCGGGGCGGGGTGACCGACACTCAATTCACAGTTTGCGCCACTTCGTCGGAAAGAGGTCACGAGGTTGTTTACTTGGGTCACTCTCCGACCGTATCTAGTTGCTGGACTCGCCCTGTTGGCCGGGGGCTGCGGCGGCAGCGCCGCGGTTTCTAGCCGGCCAGCACCGGCGGCCGCACTCGCGGCCAAGATTCAGCCCGCCAGCGTCACGCTGGCCCCCGGCGCCAGCGCCACCTTCACCGCGACCTTCACCGGGGGCACGCCTCCGCCGGTTGCCTGGACGGCCAGCGGCGGCAGCATCGCGATGGCCAACCCCGCGGCCAGCGCCCCGGCGACGGGGGTTTTTGTCGCCGGCTCGGCGCCCGGCACCTATACGGTCGCCCTCGACCCCGCCAACTCGGCCGCCGCTCCGCTGGCTACCGCGGTGGTCACCATCGTAGCCCCACCGCCGCCGCCGCCCCCCCCTCCTCCTCCTCCTCCGCCGCCTCCTCCGCCGCCTCCTCCGGTGACGCCGCCAGCCTCAACCCGGTTGTTTCCCAGCGCCAGCGCCAACTGGCTCTACTCGGCGCCCACCGGCAGCGGCCTCAACATCTCGTCCATCACCAGCGGAATGCAGTTTGCGGTCAACACCCACGCCCAGGGCTTTGACTACCCGGTGCAGTACACCGACGGCACCCACGGCTGCATCAATTTCACCGACACGCTGCAGTACCACTACACCGACCATTACTGCGTGCCCAGCCCGGCCAACGGCTATCATCCCTCGGTGGGCGGCTACGGCGCCAACGACGGCCATTTGATCGTGGTGGACACTTCGACCGGCGACTACTACGACTTCTGGAAGCTGTACGTCAACAGCTCCTTCCAACCCACCAGCACCAACGTCGGCGGCCTGGCCAGCGGCCATCTCGCCACCAGCAACGGCACGCCGGGCCACACCGCCGCGGAGATCACCGGTTTGGCGGGCGACATTATGCCGGGCGAGTTGGACTGTGCCACCTGCCTCAACCACGCCCTCAGCGTGATCGTGCCCAGCAGCCGCAACAGCAACCAGGTGGGCCACCAAGCGCCGGCGATGAAGACCGACGGCACGGTGGGCGGGGCGATATTCCGGGAGGGGGCGAAGATCCGCTTTGATCCCTCGATCAACGTGGCCACCCTTAGCGCCTCGACCGCGACCAAGGCGATCCTGCGGGCGCTGCAACTCTACGGCGGGGTGGTGACCGACCAAACCGGGGGCAGCCAGATCGCCTTCTACTCGGATCTGGCGACCGCGCCCAGCCTGACTGGCCTCAATCTCATCGGCCAACACCTGTTCATCTACTACTGAGCGGCCGGCGGGTCCCTTGCGGGCCGGTGCTAGACTGGTTGGACTCTGCATCGGACTCGCGGGGCAATGAACCAGCTAGCCCAGTTCTGGCGCCGCATCAGCGACGGGCTCGCCGTCAGCGAACTGTGGGGGCAACTGCGCCGCGAGACCACTTCGGGCTATCAACTCTACAAGCAGGAGGCGGTGGCCAAGGCGCCGCCGCGTCCGGCGCGGCGGCCCGGGGGCGCGCCGCGCCAGCGCCACCTCGGGCGGGAGTTTGCCTGGGCGATCCTGCTGCCCATGTCGCCGGCGCGGCGGGTGATCGTGCTGATCGCGATTGTGCTGCAGTTCACGCAGTACAGCGTCGTCGGCCTGTTGCTGTTCGTCGGCCTGCTGACGCTGGAGATCGCCGACCGGGTGAGCCTGAAGCGCGACCTGGAGATTGCGCGCGAGATCCAGGCGTGGCTGCTGCCGGGCATACCGCCGGAGGTGGGGGGGGCCGAGGTTTCGTTCATCAACCAGCCCGCCAACACCGTCTCCGGCGATTTCTACGACGCCTTTTGGCGCAGCCCATCGGTGCTGATGCTGGCGGTGGCGGACGTGGCGGGAAAGGGCCTGCCGGCGGCGCTGCTGACCGCGACCTTTCAGGCCAGCCTCCACACCTTGGCGGCGGGGGGCCTGAAGCTGGAGGGGGTGATGGCGGCTTTGAACCGCTACGCCTGCGGGCACAGCGCCGGGAGAACGCGTTTCACCACGGCGGTGGTGGCCGAGTACGAGCCGGCGGCGCGACGGCTGCGCTATGTCAACGCGGGCACAATCCGCCGCTGCTGCGCCGCGCCGGGACCGCGCCTTTGGAGCGGCTGGAGGCGGGCGGAGTGCCGCTGGGCATCCTGGCGGAGGCCAGCTTTGCGTGCGGCGGGCGAGGAGTACGGCGAGGCGCGGCTCCAGGCGGTGCTGCGGGCGACCCCGGCGGGGGCGGGAGCGGCGGCGATCCGGGACGCGGTGGTGGGGGATTGCACGCGCTTCCGCGGGAACGCGCCGCGCCAAGACGACGTCACCTGCCTGGTGCTGCGCCGCCACCGCTAAGAACGGCTCAGCCGGCGAGGGAGATTTCCAGCCGCTCGGGCGCCAGCGCCCACGGGGGCGGGGGCTGGAGGGGCAGGGCCGGGTTCACCCGCGCCAAGTACTCGAGGATGGCCCGGCGCTGCTGGGGGGCGGGGGCGAGCGGCAGGAACAAGCCGCGGGCGGGGGCGCCGGGGGTGGCATTTTCGCCGACGAACTCCAGCCAGAGATCGGGGCGGGAGAGCGCCAACAGCGTGGCGACGCACTCCCCCAGCGCCGCCTCAGCGCGCTCGGGGGCGAGCCCGGGCGGCAGCGCCAGCCGCAGGCGCACCCGCAGCGCATTCTCGTCGCTGAACTCGCGCACGCGCAACGCGCCGGCGCGGGCGCTCGCCTTCCAGTGCACTTGGCGGGCGCTGTCGCCGGACTGGTGGGCGCGGATGCGGTAGAGCTCGGGGCCCTCGCCCCGCTGCGACTGCGGCAGCTCGCCCAGCGCCGACCGCCGGCGCGCCGGCAGCGGCAGCGGCGCGGCGGCGGGCGCGGGGTAGACCAGCGTCTCCGGCTCCCGCCCGCTGGCCTGGAAGCGCCGCCGCTTCTGCAGCAGACCAAAGGGAAAGCGGGTGGCCAGCACAAAGGCGGTGGAGGCGTAGCGGCCGCGGTGGGGAAAGGCGATGGCGCTGGCGACGGACTGGCTCTGGCGGCGCGGCAGATAGGCGAAGGAGACAGGGGTCATCTCCGCCTGGCGCTCGTCGGCGAGGGCGCGGCTGGCGGCGCTGACGGTAAGGGCATAGGCCGGCCAGAAACCCTTGGCGTTGGTGAGGGTGAACTGCACCGGCACGGTCTGGCCGGCGAAGATCTCCTCCGGCAGGCGGAAACGCAGCACCATGCCGCTGAGATTGAGCGCCGAGGCAATCCCGGAAACCACCAGCGCGCCCAACAACCCGCTGACGATGAGATACAGCAGATTATTGCCCGAGGTGAGCGCCGCCAGCGCCAGGATGAGCAGCGCGGCGAAGAAGGGGAGCCCGGCGCCGGCAACATCCCACTCCCCTTTGCGCTGCCAGGCGGCGAGCCAACCGCGGCGCTCCGACAGCGACACCATCATGGCCACGCCCAGCACCGCCAGCACGGCCGCGCCGGCCAGTAGCAACAGGCGCGGCAGCAGCCCCGGGGTCCAGCGCGCCAGCCAGCCGCAGCCCAGCGCCAGCCCCAGCAGCAGGCCGGCGCCGAGGGAGTGCTTCCAGGCAGCGGGGGCCATGGGCGCCGGGGTTAGCGGCGGCGTGGGAACCGGGGCCACCGGCGGCGCTGGCGAGGCTGGCTCGGTCTCGGTCTCCATTGCTTGATAGTACCGCTCCGCGGCCACCCACATGCCCATCCCGTCCTGCGGTTTGCAGTACCATAACTCCGGCACCGGAGGATTCCACCGATGAGGCATTATTGCGCCGGCACCGCCCTGCTACTGGCCGCGACCACCGGACTCGGCGGCCAGGCGGTGGTGAACTACCAAAAGCCCGCCCCCGCCATTTTGCGGGTGATGGAGGCGCCGCGCCCGCCGCGCATCTCGGTCAGCCCGGGGCGCGAGTATTTGCTGCTCATGGACGCGGTGCCCAACCCCGACATCGCCGACCTGGCGCAGCCCATGCTGCGCATCGCCGGCCTGCGCATAGACCCGACCACCTTCGGCAGACACGCCACCCCGCGGGTCAAGAACCTGCGGCTGGAGCGCATCGGCGACGGCACCATTGTCGCGCTCGCGCTGCCGGCCAGCGCCCGCCACCTCACCGCCCCCTTCTGGTCGCCCGGCGGCGCCCGCTTCGCCTTCACCAACATCACCCGTGGCGGCATCGAGTTGTGGATCGGCGAGGCCGCGACCGGCCGCGTCCACCGCATTCCGGGGGTGCGGCTCAACGCCGTGATGGGCGCGCCTTGCACTTGGATGCCGGGCGCCGCCGCGCTGTTGTGCAAGCTGGTGCCGAGCGGGCGGGGCCCGGCACCGGCCGCGCCCGAGGTGCCCACCGGCCCCACGGTGGCCGAGAGCGATGGCCACGCGGTGCCGGCGCCGACCTATGAAGACCTGCTCAAGAACCCGCACGACGAGGACCTGTTTGACTATTACGCCACCGCGCAACTGGCGCGGGTGAACCCCAGGACCGGCGCGGTAGCTGCGATCGGCGCGCCCGGCATCTTCGCCGAGGCGGCGCCCTCGCCCGACGGCCAGCACCTGCTGGTCAGCCGCCTTCACCGCCCCTACTCCTACCTGGTGCCGGACACCCAGTTTCCCCGCGCCATCGAGGTCTGGAGCCGCAGCGGGGCGCGCGAGCGCCGGCTGCGCGACGTGCCCTTGCAGGGAGCGCTGCGCCGCGGCCGCATTGATCCCGGCGCGCGCGGCTACGCCTGGCAGCCGATGCTGCCGGCTACGCTGGTCTACGAGGTGGCGCTCGACGGCGGCAACCCCGCCACCAAGGTTCCCTACCGCGACCAAGTGAGGCTGCTCGCCGCCCCCTTCCAGGGCGAGGGCGTGGATTACCTCAAGGCCGAGCGGCGCTTTTCCGGGCTTGTCTGGGGCTCGGCCGGCGACCTGGCGCTGGTGACCGACAACGACCGGCGGCTGGGTTCGCGCACCTTCGTTTTCGACCCGCGCCAAGCCGCGCCGACGCTGCGCCTGGCCTGGCAGCTCGCGCCGCAAGACCGCTACCGCGATCCCGGCACGCCGGTGGCGGCCTTTGGCGCGGCCCTGGGGGGGCGCGTGCCCACGGCGGGCGGGCGCGGCAGTGGCGGCGGCATTGTCCTGGAAGACGGCCACGCCATCTACCTGCGCGGCGCGGGCGCCTCGCCCGCCGGCGACCATCCCTTCCTCGACCGCTTCGACACCACGACGCTTAAGGCGCAGCGGCTGTTCCAGAGCCCGGAGAATGACTACGACAGCGTGGCCGAGTTGGAGACCCCCAGCGCCTCGCGCCTGCTGATCGCGCACGAGAGCACCACTGATCCGCCCAACCTCTATGAGAGGACGCGGGCGGACCCGGGCTTGGGGCGGGCGCTGACGCACTACGCGGACCCGGCACCGGAGGTGCGGCGCATCCGCAAACAGCTCATCACCTACAAGCGCCCGTCGGACGGGGTCGAGCTCTCGACCATGGTCTACTTCCCGCCTGACTATCAGGCCGGGGTGAAGTATCCGGCGATCGTCTGGGCGTACCCGGCCGAATTTGCCAGCGCCCGCATGGCGGGCGAGGTCGCGGGCTCGACCCACCGCTTCACCATCATGACCGGCTATTCGGAGCTCTACCTGGCGCTCGACGGCTACGTGGTGCTGGACAATATGACCATGCCCATCCTGAGCAAGGACCACAACGTGCGCGACGCCAACGACACCTACGTGCAGCAGTTGGTGGAGGACGCCACGGCGGGCGTAAACGAGGCGGCGCGGCTGGGATTCATTGACCCCGACCGGGTGGGGGTGGCGGGGCACAGCTACGGGGCCTTCATGGTCGCCAACCTGCTGGCGCACTCGAGGCTGTTCAAGGCCGGCAACGCCCAGAGCGGCGCCTACAACCGCAGCCTGACGCCGTTCGGCTTCCAGAACGAGGAGCGCACCTTCTGGGACGACCCCGCGCTCTACGAGCAGATGTCGCCGTTCGACTACGCCAACCAGATCAAGGCGCCGCTGCTGCTGATGCACGGCATGGCGGACAACAACCCCGGCACCTTCCCCATTCAATCCGAGCGCATGTACGCGGCGGTGCAGGGGCAGGGGGGGACGGTGCGCTTCGTCTATCTGCCGGAGGAGGCCCACGGCTACCTGGCGCAGCAGACGATCGAGGACGTGGTCTGGGAGATGGACACCTGGTTCAACAAGTACGTAAAGAAGTAGGGGCTTTGGTTGGCGCGGGCCGGGGTTAGTCGCGGCGCAGGACGAGGGCGGGATCGGTGGCCATGGCGCGGCGCGCGGGCACGTAGCAGGCGGCGGCGGCGGCGAGCAGCAGGAAGGCGCTGACGCCGACGAAGACCACCGGATCGCTGGCGCTGACGCCGTGCAGCAGATTGGCGGCGGCGTGGCCGGCGGCGGAGGCGGCGAGCAGGCCGAGCAGCAGGCCGACCCCCACCACGGCCAGGCCCTGGCCGAGCAGCATGCCCAGGATGTGGGTCGGGCGCGCGCCCAGCGCCAGCCGCACGGCGATCTCCTGGCTGCGCTGGGCGGCGGCGTGGGCGATGACGCCATAGACGCCGAGACCGGCGAGCAGCAGCCCCAGCCCCGCCAGCACGGCCGACAACCCAGCGCCGAGCTGGTAGAGCAGCCAGCCGCGGGGGGAGTCCATCGCGCTGGTCAGGCTGTGGACGTCGAACAGGGGCAGCCCGGGGGCGAGGTCGTGCGCCATGCTGGCCACCTCGCGCCGCAGCACCGAGGGCGGCGCCGGGCTGCGCAGCACCAGGGTCTGCTGCGAGGACAGGTCGTAGTTCTGCTCCAGGGGGAGATAGAAGAAGGGGGCGGGGGTGCCGCTCAGGCTGCGGAAATGGCTGTTCTGCACCACGCCCACCACCTGGTAGCTGGGGTTGGTGATGCCGCTGACCTTGGCGAAGACCTGGCCGATGGGGTCGAGGCCAGGCCAGTAGCGGGCGGCGAAGGCCTGGTTGACGAGGGCGACGGGCAGCGAGCCTTGGCGGTCGGCGGCGGTGAAGCCGCGTCCCTGGAGCACGGGGATGCGCAGGGTGGACAAATAGGTGGGCGAGACGACGTTGTAGAAGACCAAGGGCAAGCCCTGGCCGGGCGGGTTGCGGTAGCGTGCGATCTTGAGGTAGTCGTTGTTGGCGAAGGTGCCGAGCGGCACGGAGGCGCCGAGGCCGGCGGATTCGACCTGGGGCAGGGCCTGGGCGCGGGCCAGCAGGCGGTGGTAGAGTGCGAGTCCCTGGGCGGGGCCGGCGCCGACCTCGCCCGGGTCCATGGTCCAGAGCTGCACATGGGTGGCGTCGAAGCCGAGCGGGGCCTGGCGGGCGCGCACCAGGCTTTTGGTGAACAGGCCGGCCATGACCAGCAGGGTGAGGGAGATGGCGACCTGGGCGACGACCAGGCCGGCGCGCCAGCGGGCGCCGCCGCGGGTGATGCGGCCGCCGGCGGCCACGCCGGCGCCGGGCGCGCCGCGCACGGCGCGCAGCGCGGGGGGGAGCCCGGCCAACAAGCCCGCCGCCAGCGACACGGCGAAGGCGTAGGCGAAGACGCGGGCGTCGAGGTGGAAGGCGACGGGGCCGCCGGTGCCGAGATGCAGCGAGAGCGATTCGGCGATGCGGCTGGCGGCCTCGCCGATCAGCAAGCCGGCGGCGCCGCCGGCCAGCGCCAGCAGCAGGTTTTCGGTGAGCAGTTGGCGCACCAGGCGCGAAGGCCGCGCGCCCAGCGCCACCCGGAGGGAGAGTTCGCGCGCCCGCGAGGCGCCGCGCACCGCCAGGATGCCGCCGACGTTGGCGCAGGCCAGCAGCAGCACCAGCCCCACCAGCCCCCAGAACAGTTCTCCGCCGCGCCACAGCATCGCGGCGCTCACCGGGTCGGGCCGCGCCTGGCGCTCCCAGTAGAGCTGCATTGCCATGCCGCGGTCGCTCGCCGGGTAGGCGGTGGCCAGGCGGCGGGCGACGAGGTTCAACTCGGCCTGCGCCGGCGCCAGTTCCAGCCCGGGCTTGAGGCTGCCGACCACCAGCAGGTTCTGCAGCACCCGGTTCTGCATGAAGTCGGGCGGGTTGGACTCGAGCGTTTGCATGCCCAGGGGCAAGTAGACCTGGGGCGAGACCCAGGCGTTGAGGCCCTCGAAGCCCTTGGGGGCGACCCCGACCACGGTGAGGGACTGGCCGTTGATCTGCACCGAGCGGCCGACGACCGCGGCCGAGCCGGCGAAGCGGCTGCGCCAGTAGTCGTAGCTGAGCACCACGATCGGGTCGGCGCCGGGCGTGCGCCCCTCGCCGGGCAGGATCAGCCGACCCACCTGCGGCCTCAGGCCGAGCAGGGAGAAGTAGTTCCCGGTGACGTAATTCGAGATCACGCGGTCGGCGCGCGCGGCGGCGACCCCGCGCGGGCCGCTGAACTGTTCGCTGAGTCCGTCGAAGCCGACCTCGTAGCCGGCCATGCCGTTGAAGACGTCGGTGGTCTGTTGGCGGATGTCGCGGTAGTCGGCGATGGAGAAGGCCTCGAGCAGCGGCCCCTGGCCCTGGCGGAAGGCGAGCACGGTGAGGCGCGCGGCGTGGGCCACCGGCAGCGAGCGCAGCAGCAGGCCGTTGACCATGCTGAACACGGCGGTGTTGGCGCCCACCCCCAGCGCCAGGGTCAGCACCGCGGTCAGGGTGAAGCCGGGGGCGTGGGCCAGGATGCGCAGCGCGTGGCGCGCATCTTGTGCCGCCTCGCGCAGCCAGGGCAGGCCGCGAACGTCGCGGCACTCCGCTTCCAGGCCGTCGGCGCCGCCGAAGGTGGCGGTGGCGCAGCGGCGGGCCGCGACCTCGTCCATGCCATCGGCGCGGAGAAGCTCGACTTCCCGCTCCCAGTGCTGGCGCAGCTCCTCGGTGGCCTCCTGCGCGCGCGCCCGCGGGCGCAGCCACGCCACGATCCGGAATCGCACTTTCGCCGCAAAGCGTCCCATGGCTCCTGCTCTCCCCGCCGCTCCCCTAGTCCCTGGCCATTCAGCCCCTAACCTCGCCCAACACCATCCCGATGCCCGCCGCCAGCCGGTGCCACTGCGCCTGCTCGCGCTCGAGCACCCGCCGCCCGGCGGCGGTCAGCGCGTAAAAGCGGGCCCGCCGCTTGTTCTCCGACTCGCCCCACTGCGCCCGGATCCAGCCCTGCTGCTCGAGCCGGTGCAGCGCCGGGTAGAGCGCCCCCTGCCGCACCTGCAGGATCTCTTGCGACACCGCTTGGATACGCTGCGCGATGGCCCAGCCATGCATCGGCTCGGCCGCCAGTGTGCGCAGAATCAGCAACCCCAAGGTGCCCTGCACCAATCCGGTGGGCTTCGGCATGGGTTTCCTTCCCTCCCTTTATCCGTTGACAAGAGCGAGCATAGCCGCGCTCTTGTCAATAGTCAAGGGGAGCGCCGTCCGGGGTCAGGCAGCCGGGCAGAGGCTGCGGGCGTCGGACGTAAAGGGGGGACTCGCCATGAAGAAGTATTCGGCCGAGCTCGTTGGTACCTTTGTCCTGATCTTTGGGGGCGTCGGCAGCGCGGTGCTGGCGGGGGGCCAGATCGGCTACGTCGGCATCTCGCTGGCGTTCGGTCTGGCGTTGTTGGCGATGTGCTACACCATCGGGCCGATTTCGGGCTGCCACATCAACCCGGCGGTGACGCTGGGGGTGCTGGCGGCCAAGCGCATGAACCTGAGGGACGCGGTGGGCTACTGGATCGCGCAGTGCCTGGGGGCGATCGTCGCCGCCGGGCTGATTCTGATGATCGCCAACGGGGCCGAGGGCGGCTATAGCGCGGCGGTCTCGGGCTTGGGAGCGAACGGGTACGGCCTGCACTCGCCTGGACACTATGCTTTAGGTGCAGCGTTCTTGGCCGAGGTTGTCCTTACGGCCTTTCTGGTGATCACGGTGCTGGGGGCGACCGACAGCGAGGCGCCGGTGGGCTTCGCCGGGCTGGCGATCGGGCTGGTGCTGGCGCTGACGAACTTGGTGTGCATTCCGATTGACAACGCCTCGATCAACCCGGCGCGGAGCTTGGGCCCGGCGGTGTTTGTGGGGAGCTGGGCGCTGAGCCAGTTGTGGCTGTTCATCTTGGCGCCGCTGGTCGGGGGCGCGCTGGCGGCGGGGGTCTATGCCCAGATTCGGCCCGCGGTGGCCGCGACGACCCCGCGCGAGGCGGAGCGGGCGCTGCCGAGCCAGCAGGGCGAGCGCGGCGCCTTCAAGCCGGCAGCCTAGTTCTCACCGAGCCGGCGCACGAAGGGATAGTTGCGCGCCACGGCGCGGTGCAGCCGGTCATCGGCGGTCACGAGGTCGCACCTTCGGGCGATGGCCAGACTGAGGTAGAGGCTGTCCCAGAGGCTGAGTTGGAGCCGCAGCGCCAGGTGGCTCGCCACTTTTTGCTTGGGTCGCTCCGTTGGTCGCTGGGAGGGCGCGCTTCGATTCCCGGCAAGGGATGCCCGCTAGCGCTCAGGGCGTCTCCAAGTTGCCGCCATTTGAGCGCCGCCGCGACCTGGCTGGGGCCGTCCACGAGCAAGGGGCGCCGCGCCTCGACCCAACCCCAGGCCTGCTCCGCCGCGGCTGGGGTCAACTCCCGCCGACGGCAGCGCTTGGCGAGCGCGCTCGCCATCTCCTCCAGCAGCGACCGTGGCGCGAGCAAGTCCAGCCCGCCCGCCTCGTAGCCGTCCAGCAGCGTCAGGGCCTCGGCCCGGCCGGGCTCGGGGAGCACCCATTTCAGCACCACGCTCGCGTCCACCACGACGGCAGTGGGCGCGCTCATCGGTGTTGCCGGTCTTCGCGCACCAAGGGCACGCTGCTGGTGAGCGGCGGCAGGCTGGCGACGAAGCGCTCGAGCGCCGTGCGGGTGGCGCGCATGCCGCGCCGCCGCTCGGCCTCTGCCGCCGCCTGGCTGAGCAGGCGCACGACCTCGCGGTTCAGGCTCCGCCCGCGCTCGGAGGCGGTCCGCTTCAGGACCCGGCCCACCTCCTCGGGCAGGTCCTTGATGGTCAAATTCATGGTTCCATAATGCCACCAGGACCGGTCGCGGCTCAAGCAGCCGGGACGCTTCCATGGTTGGCGCGGACTCCCCACCTTTCTGTCATGGGTGACTTGGGTTGTCCGCCGGGCCGGGCGGAGGGGAACGGCGGCAGGGATCATAGAGCTGGCGGTGGCGCAGCATGGCGCACAGCATCTGCAGTTGGCGGTCGGCGAGGCCGCGCAGGGCGCGGCCGTGGGAGTGCCCGCGGGCCCGCAGGCGGGCGTAATGGGCTTTGGCGGCGGGGTCGCGCATCATGCTGATTCGACTCCAGTGGTAGACCGCCTCGCGCACCGGACGGCTGCAGGCGCGGCGCATCGTCACCAAACGGCTCTTGCCGCTTTGGCGCGTGATCGGCGCCACCCCGGCGTAGGCGCGCAGGGCATGATAATCTCGTTCCCGCAGGGCCGCAGGGGCCTCGGCCAGCATCGTGGCGGCGACCATCGGGCCCATTCCCGGCAAGGAGAGGAGGATGGCGGCGTCGCGGTGCTGGCCCCGATCGCCGCCGGCGGGTTCGGGGGCGGCGAGCTGGTCCAGGCACGCCTGCATCGCTTGGGCGTTGGCTCGCACCTGGGCCGCCAAGGCGCGCACCAGCGGCAACAGGCTGCGCACCTGCCGGGCGGAGCGCTGGAAGCTGGCCGCGGGCAAGGGCAGCGCCGGCTGGCGCAGCTTCCGCCAGAGATCCTCGGGGCTGACGCGGCGGATGCGGTGGCGACGGAGCAGGCTGCGCAGGCGCGCCAGCGACAGCAGCGCGGCCTGGGGAGCGGCAGGGGCGAGTTCGAGCAGCCCCCAGATCCAGGGCTCGTCGGCGGCGGCGGAAAGTTCCAGAATCTGCGGGAAGGTGAGCAGCAGGCTGTCCCGCAGCCGGTTGCAGTAGGCGCGCAGATCGGCCTTGAACGTCTGGTCGAGCCGCACCAGCGCGCGCAGGTCGAGCAGCGCCGGGTCCTG
>Ga0307374_10001782_pt1 | contig 39358 bp, 33 predicted proteins | sample OX3MG_FD_202532 | JGI IMG/M metagenome (GOLD analysis project Ga0307374, IMG submission 202532) | Soil microbial communities from Risofladan, Vaasa, Finland - OX-3 | ecosystem: Environmental > Terrestrial > Soil > Coastal area > Acid sulfate soil | place: Finland: Risofladan, Vaasa | collected... | reverse complement strand
AGTCCGCCACCAAACGCTCGTACCACTGGCGCCGTGCGTCCAAGACCCGTTCGATCGCCCGCCTCCCTGCACGCGTCAACACGATGCGGCTGGCCCGCCCGTCATCGGGGTCGGGACGGCGCGAGACGAGTTGCTCGCGTTCGAGCTGCTGGATCTTTCGGGTGACGGTTGGCGCGTCCACCCCGAGCAAGTCGGCCAGATCGGTCACGCGGAGCGCGTCACCGTAGAGGTACAGCTTGTAGAGGAGCGCCGACCCGGCGCGGTCCAGCCTGACTCCTGCGGCCACGAGCAGGCGCTCATGCACACGGATTTGGGTGATGGAGCCCACCACGATCTGAAAGGCCGCTTGAATCTGGTCGACGGAGCCCTTGAGCGGGGTGACGCTGCGCAAAGTAGTTACTTTCGGCACATAACTAGTGTACCCCTGCCCTGCACCTGCCCGTGCGACCCGGGTCGCCCTCTCGGGAGGCCGGCCCTCCTCAGGGGAGGTAGACCACGGCCTGCCAATCCCCCGTCATCTCCTTGCGGCACAACGCGGTACCGGCCCGAACGGCCCATGTGATGACGTCGACCTGGGATGCGCCGTGGCGGGCCAGCAGGACCAAGCCGCGCCGTGGATGATCCTGCCGCAGGAGCCAGCCCTCGGGCACGGCGACCCCGGCCGCCGCCAGGCGAGCGACCGCCTTGCCCCCCGTCGGATGCAGCACGCCGACCGTGACGCCATCGAAGGCTCGTCTGCTCGGCCGAGCCGGCATGAGCGTGCACATGGTCACCGGCGGCTGCCGGTTGCTGAACAGACTGAAGAGCCCGGGCGGCATCGTCTGGCGCTCGTCCTCGTCCAGCTCTACGCCCGGCAAGAGATTGATCCACCCCTGCCCCGCCTCGGTGAGATGACGCAGGTAGCCGGTCACGCGGTCAAAGGCCGGTGGCGTGAACTCGAACCTATCGACGTCGCGCTTGGAGCTCACTTCGGGTCGAGCACCCGGGACATCATGCACACGGGCCTCCACACTAGGAGGTCGACCGTTCGAGACCCGCCGTGAGCCGTTCGATGATTTCGCCCGCCGACCGCTCCTCAGCGCGGCGAAAGCCCTCGCCGGCGTACAGACTCATGCGATCAGGATCACCCGCGGCCGCGGCTGCGGCACGCAGGGGTCGTGTGACGTGGTTGATCTCCGGGTACGCAGGCGGCCCATCCTCGTGGGCCCGCACGAACCCGTTCACCAGGCTGCGGGCACGGCGGCCGCTGAAGGCGCGGGTAACGGCGGTCGAGGTGAAGCGGGGATCGGCCAGTGCCGCCTTGTAGAGGGGATGCGCGCCGCTCTCGGTGCACCGCAGGAACGCGGTCCCGAGCTGTACCTGTGTCGCCCCCGCCGCCAGTACGGCGGCCACGCCTTCGCGGTCGGCGATGCCTCCGGCCGCGATGAGCGGAAGCTCGCAAGTCCTCCGCACGTCGGCGAGAAGGGCCGAGAGCGGGTGATCCTGTGCGGGGCGGTCGTCGTTGACGAAGGTGCCGCGGTGTGCCCCTGCTTCGATGCCCTGCACGCAGAGGCAGTCGACGTCGAGACGCTGTGCCAGCACCGCCTCCGCAGGCGTGGTGACCGTGACGGCGACAAGCGACCCTGCGGCCTGGAGCGTGCGCACCACGTCGCTCGCCGGGCAGCCGAAGGTGAAGCTGACGAGGGGGGGCGGTGCCGCGAGGAGGACATCGAGCTTCGCGCCGTAGTCGTCGTCGTCCCAGCGTGGTGCCCCGAGCGTCACCCCGAGCGCGGCTGCTTCCTCCTCCAGCATGCCGACGTAGGCCGCCAGCGCCTCGGGATCGGGCGCGGCCTCCCCGGGGACGAAGACGTTCACTCCGAACGCAGCCGACGTGGCGGAGCGGACGGCGGCGATCTCGGCCTGCATCTCGGCCGCCGTCTTGTAGCCCGCGGCGAGCATCCCCAGCGCTCCCGCGTCCGCCGCCGCGAGCACGAGCACCGGCGTGGTGGGTCCCCCGGCCATGGGGGCCACGACCAGGGGGAGTCGGGTGAGATCACGTAGACGATGGTGGGAGGGCACGCTCCACAGTGGCGTGTCGAGGGGGTGCGTGTCGAGAGGTCCGCTCGAGCAGTGGAGTACGACCCGCTACCGTGCGCCGATGGACCTGGACCTGATCGAGACCCTGCGGAGCACGGGTGCGGTGCGCGAGTTCCTGCCCGAGCCCATCGAGGACGGAGTGATCCATCGCCTCCTCGATACGGCCCGCTTCGCCCCGAGCGGCGGCAACCGCCAAGGTTGGCGGGTGATCGTCGTGAAGGACCCGGTGCAGCGCCGTTCCCTGCGCGATCTATACCTGACCGGCTGGTACGAATACCTTGCCATCTCCAGTGCCGGGTTGGTCCCGTGGGCTCCGTTCACCGACCGGGCCGCCGAGGCGGCGGCCGCCGGCCGGGCCCACGAGTTCGCCGAGGCGGCGGAGGCCCACGCGGCAACCGGAGCGACGCCGGGTTTGGCCGAGACGCTCGATACGGCGCCCGCCCTCTTGTTGCTGTTGGCCGACCTGACCGCGGTGGCGGCCGTCGACCGCGACCATGACCGCTACACCCTTGCCGGTGGCGCCTCCGTCTACCCGTTCGCGTGGAATCTCCTGCTGGCGGCCCGCGCCGAAGGATTGGGTGGGGTCATCACCACCATGCCCATCCGCCGGGAGGGCGACGTGCGCCGGCTCTTCTCGATCCCCGACACCTGCGCCGTGGCCGCCCTCATTGTGCTGGGCCGCCCTGTCGCGGCCGCACGCCGGCTGCGGCGGCAACCGGTCGAGGAATTCACCTGGGTGGATCGCTACGAAGGGCCTCCATTCGACGGCGCCTAGTGCCGGGGCGCCCCACAGGCCCCAGCCGTGCTGAAATGGGGCATGGCTCAAAACGTTCTTGGAGGCGACCTCCAACCCTGCAATTACAACCCCTTGACCGGCTTCTTTCGTGACGGCTGCTGCAACACCGGCGCCGAAGACCTCGGGGTGCACACGGTCTGCATCCGCGCCAGTGAGGAGTTCCTGGCCTTCTCGGCTTCTGTCGGCAACGACCTCTCGACGCCACACCCAGAATACGGGTTCGACGGATTGGTGGCCGGTGATCAGTGGTGCCTGTGTGCCAGTCGTTGGCAGGAGGCGTTTGAAGCAGGTGTGGCGCCCCCGGTGATTCTGGCCTCGACGCACGCCTCGACCCTGGAATGGGTGGAGCTGAGCGACCTGGCGCAGTTCGCCGTCATGGAATAACACGCGGTCACGAGTCGAGAAGTTCGAGGAGACGCTCCGGTGGTCGTGCGATGACCGCCCGGCCGCCTCGTACCACGATCGGGCGCTCCAACAAGATGGGGTGGGCGGCGATGGCCTCGAGCAGAGCCGTCCCTGACCGGTCGGCCAGTCCAGAGGTGGCATAGACCTCTTCGCCCGTGCGCATCATCTCCCGGGGATCCGTGATGTCGAGCTGTCCCATCAGCTCGCGGAGCTGCGGCACCGTCGGCGCATCCTCGAGGTAGTCGACGATGTGCGCGGTGATGCCTCGTTCGGCCAGGAGCCCCTGCGCCGTGCGACACTTGGAGCAGCGCGCGTTGAAAAAGATCGAAAGTTCGTCCGTACCCGTGAAGTCGCCCATGCGATCAAGTGTAGGAACCGGGCTGAAGCAGAGAGGTGCCGTGATGGAAGGAAACGTCGTCAGCGTGGAACGGGTCATTGCCGCACCGGCCGCGGAGCTGTTCGGGATCGTGGCGGACGCCAGCCGCCACCCCGAGATCGACGGCTCGGGAGCGGTGGTCAAGCTCAAGGAGGGCGCACCCCGGCACCTCACGCTCGGCGCGACATTCGGCATGTCGATGAAGCTCGGCCTGCCCTATGTGACGTCGAACACGGTGATCGAGCTGGAGCAGGACCGTCGCATTGCATGGAAAACGGTCTTTGCTGGATTTCTGGGCCGTTTCCTGGGCGGCCGAATCTGGCGCTACGAGTTCGAACAGGTGGAAGGCGGGACCTTGGTTCGGGAGAGCTGGGACATATCCCAGGACAAGCAGGGCACGTTTCTCAGGCGGGGAAAGCTGCCGTCGATGACGGCCGAGAGCATGGAGAAGACCTTGGCGAACCTGGCCGAACTGGTCGAGACGCCGGCGGCCGGATGACCGACGCTCGTGCGCCGATCGATGCCGCGTGGGAAGAGCGCGTCCTCCCCGCCCTGGCCGAGTACACCCGCATCAAGTGCCTGTCACCGGCGTTCGATCCGGACTGGGCCGACCATGGAGCCATCCTCGAGGCGGCGGAGCTGCTCGAGGACTGGACACGGCAACAGGATGGGAGCCTGCAGACGGAGATCGTGCAGCTCCCGGGGCGCACGCCGGTCCTCGTCGTCGAGAACGGCGGGGTCGGCGATCCCGTCTTGATCTACGGGCACCTGGACAAGCAGCCGCCGTTGGGCGACTGGCGTCCGGGACTCTCCCCGTTCGAGCCGGTGCGCCAGGACGATCTCCTCTACGGGCGGGGCACGGCGGACGACGGCTACGCGCTCTTCGCTGCCGTAACGGCATTGCTGGCGGCCGACGGGGGTCGCGGGCGCGTGGTCATCCTGATCGAGGCCAGCGAAGAGAGCGGGAGTCCCGACCTCTCGGCCTACGTCGAGCATCTGGCGGACCGGATCGGCACGCCCTCCCTGGTGATCTGTCTCGACTCGGGATGCCTCAGTTACGACCGGCTCTGGCTCACGTCGTCCCTCCGGGGCAACCTGGTTGCGAGCGTGCGCGTCGATGTGCTCACCGAAGGCGTGCACAGCGGCGTCGGCGGAGGGGTCGTGCCGTCGTCGTTCCGCATCCTGCGCCGGATCTTGTCGCGTGTTGAGGACGAGGACACGGGACGCATACTGCTGCCCGAGCTGTTGGGGCACGGCGTGCCCGACGAACTGCGCGCCTCTTTGAGCGCGGCGGCGCAGGAGTTCGCGGACAGCGCGCTGCCCACCGTCGACGGGCTTGCGCTCCTCGGGGAGACCGCAGCCGATCGGCTCATCGCCCGGGCCTGGTCGGCCGCGCTCGAAGTGACCGGTATGGACGGCGTGCCCGCGGTGCGCGACGGAGGCAACGTGCTGCGGCCCTTCACCACCGCGAAGATCTCGGTGCGCCTCCCGCCCGACGTCGACGCCCAAGCAGCCGCCGACGCGTTGATCTCGGCCATCACCACGGACGAGGGCGCCCACATCACCATCGACCTCGAAGGCGTGGCTGACGGGTGGCTCGCCCCTCCGCTCGATGCACGCAACGCGGCGGCGCTCGACCGCATGTCGCAGGCGTCCTTCGGCCATCCCGCGGGCTTTCACGGCGAAGGCGGGACCATCCCCTTCCTGGCCGACCTCAAGCGGAGCTTTCCACGCACGCAGTTCGTGGCCACCGGCGTTCTCGGACCGCACTCCAATGCGCACGGCCCCAACGAGTTCCTTCACATCCCGATGGCCAAAGCAGTGACGCATGCAGTGGCGGAGTTGCTCCGCTAGCTTGCGCCAGATGACCGGGAGGCCCACGCCGCAACGCCCGCCCGCGCCGTGGGGACGTTCCCACGATGCCTGACCTCGCCGCAGGCGTCCTCGCCGGGAAGGTGGCGCTCGTCACCGGCGGTAGTCGCGGCCTTGGCAGATCCATGGCCCTGGGCTTTGCCGACGCCGGAGCGGACGTGATCGTGGCCAGCCGCAAGATCGAGAATTGCCAGGCCGTGGCCCGGGAGGTCGAGGCCAAGGGGAGGTCCGCCCTGGCCGTCGCCTGTCATGTCGGGCACTGGGACGAGCTCGGGGAGCTGGTGGAACAGTCCTACCAGGCCTTTGGCCACGTGGACGTGCTGGTCAACAACGCAGGGATGTCACTCCTGTACGACTCCCTCCCCTCGGTCACCGAGACCATGTGGGACAAGGTGGTGGATCTCAACCTGAAAGGGCCATTCCGGCTTACGGCCCTGGTCGGTTCACGCATGGAGAGCGACCCTCGTGGTGGCTCCATCATCAATATCTCGAGTACCGGCTCCATCCGGCCCGCACCGGGCATGCTGCCCTACGACGCGGCCAAGGCCGGGCTCAATGCCCTGACCGTCGGATTCGCCCATGCGTTCGGTCCCACGGTGCGCGTGAACTGCATCATGGCCGGCCCGTTCATGACCGACGTCACCGCGGCCTGGGACATCCCCGCCTTCGAAAGGGGCGCCAGGGCCAACTTCGCCCTGCAGCGCGGCGGCCAACCTGATGAGATCGTCGGTGCGGCGCTGTACTTCGCCAGTGAGGCCTCGAGTTACACGACCGGCGCCATACTGCGCGTCGACGGAGGAATCCCATGACCGCGAGCCCGGTCGGGGCCCGCCCGATCCTGCCCGCGACGAAGAACGTCATCCATCTGTAATGGATTCCCAAGCGAGGGCACAGTTCGATCTATGAACGACGACAGGCTCACCCCGCAGACTGGGTCCATGGGACCCGAACGTGAACCGACGGTCATCGAGTCCTGTCACAGCACCTGGATCTTCGATGCACATCGTCTGCGGTTCCGGCGCATCGTGAAGGGCGCCGAGGTGGGGGGCGAGCCCGTGGCCACGGGGTGGCGGCCGTACTACCGGCTTGATGCTCCCGCCGGCTCTGCGACGTTCACCGTGCACCTCGATCTTGCCGGTACCCAGATGATCACATCGTGGCGGCACGCCACCGACTGCGCCCAGTGCGGCGAGCACACGACCGGCGAGATATCACTCGAGAGACTGGCTGCCGCCATCAGGAGCTGATCACCACCGGGGCCTTCCGGCACGCGCACACGTGCCGGGGTGGTCGCGGGCATCGGAGTTAGTGTCCAGCCGTGCTTGCCTGCCGGGGCCTTCGAAAGCAATTCGGCGAACGCACCGCGCTCGATGACGTGTCCTTCACGGTGGATGACCACGAGTGTTACGGGTTGCTGGGCCCCAACGGCGCCGGCAAGACGACGACCATTTCGATCGTCTGCGGCCTCCTCGAGCCCGACGGCGGCGAGGTGCGCGTCGATGGCAGGCCGGGTGGATCGCTCGAAGCCAAGGCGGCCATCGGCTACGTCCCACAGGACCTCGCCCTCTATCCGGACCTCTCCGCCCGGGAGAACCTCCGGTTCTTCGGTCAGCTCTACGCTATGGGGGGCGAGCGGCTCGAGAGGCGCATCACCGAGACGCTGGCGCTGGTCGGCTTGGCCGACCGGGGCAAGGAACGCATCGGCACCTATTCGGGCGGCATGAAGCGGCGCGCCAACATCGCGGCAGGATTGCTCCACCAGCCCAGATTGCTGGTCCTCGATGAGCCAACGGTTGGCGTCGATGCCCAGAGCCGGCACGCCATCCTCGAGACAGTTGCGGGACTCGGTATTGCTGTCCTCTACACCACCCACTACATGGAGGAGGCCGCCAAGCTCTGCCATCGGGTGGGGATCATCGACGACGGGCGGCTCATTGCCGAAGGCACTCCCTCGGGGCTGATCAGCACGTACGGCGGACAGGACCGTCTACGACTCACCTTCGGCCAGACGGCCCCGAATGGACCTGCTGCGGCTGCCGAAGGGCCACGCGGATCCGGTGACGACGGGTTTGCCGCGGCGTGCCTTCTCCTCGATGCGGTGAGCGACGTGCTCCCGATTCCCGGAGGCCTCGAGCTCATGACCGATCATGGCGCGGCCGCGTTGCCCGGCGTCGTCCGCGAAGCGGGACGGCTCGGTGTCGAGCTCACGGGCATCGAGGTCGTGGCGCCCGACCTCGAAGGGGTCTTCCTCGCTCTCACCGGAAAGGAGCTCCGAGACTGATCTGGGTCATCGCCGCGAACGAGCTGCGCCGGCGGCTGCGGGACCGCTCCATGGTGATCACCTGCCTCATCGCACCGCTCGTCCTGGCCGCCATATTGGGATTTGCCTTCGGTCATGCGGTGCCCAAAGGACACCTCACCATCGGCGTGGCCGGCGCCTCCCCCGGGGTGGTGGCGGCGGCCGCCCAGGCCACCCAGCTTCCATCCGACGTGGCCGTGCGGGTCCTCCCTCGCGCCAAGGCGGTCAGGGAGGAGGTGGCGGACGGGACGCTGGCGGGCGGGGTGATCCTGAGCGGTGACCATGGAGAGCTCTCCAACCTGCTCATCCCGATTGTGGCCCCGGGTGCCGACCGCTCCCCTGGGTTCGACGTGGTCAGTCGGGCCTCCTCTCTCGTAGGCCAGGAGTGGGCCGAGTCGGTTGCCGCCGGCCTCGCCAGCCGCCTGTACGCGGGGCACCTTCGGCCCGGATCGGCTTCCCACCCGGCCGGCATCTCCGTGACCTCCCGGAGCCTCGGCAACGCCGGTCGCGGTGTCCTCGACTACTTCGCCCCCTCCATCGCAGTCGTCTTCCTCTTCATCGGGGGTGGTCTGGGCATGCGCTCCCTGATGCTCGAGCGTTCGGGGGGCACCCTGGTGCGGATCGCCGCTGCCCCGGTGCGACCAACCCGGATCGTCGTCGGCAAGATGCTGGCCATCTTCGTCACGGGGCTCATCAGCATCTTGGTGGTCTGGGCGGCAACCGCCTCCATCTTCGGTGCGGACTGGGGGGCGCCCCTCGGCGTGCTCCTCCTCTCCGTCGGCGCGGCGGCCGCCATGTGCGGGCTGGGCACGTTCCTGACCTCCTTGGCCCGCAACGAGCAGGAGGCGTTCGGCGTCGCCTTGATGGTGGGGCTCTTCCTCTCCCTGGTCGGCGGCAACCTCCTCCCCCCGGGCTCCCTCCCCGAATTTCTCCAGATCGTGAGCTTGGGGACGCCCAATGGTTGGGCTCTGGTCGGCTTCGGCCGGCTCTCCCTCCTGCACGAACCGGCCGGGTCGGTGGTCGGGCCCTTCCTGGTGCTCTGCCTCATCGCGGCCGTCACATTCGGCCTGGCCACCCCCCGCGTCCGGCGGATGGTGTCGCCGTGATCGCCCTGGTGAGGGTCACCATCCGACGCACGGTCGGCGACCGGCGGGTGCTGGCCTTGGCCACCGTGTTGCCGCTCTTGCTCATTCTCGTCACCGGACTGCTCGCGGGAAGCCCGAAGGAGCCCGTTGGCCTGGTCAACCCATCTCCCCGACTCCTCGAATTGGTGCACCACACCCAGGGGATAAGAGTCAGAATTGAACCCGACCGTGCTGCGCTGACCGACGACATCCTTCGGGGACGGGTGGTGGCCGGTCTGGTGGGACTGGCGGCCGCTCGAGGCTCACTCCGGGTCGACTTCATCGCCCAGTCGGCCACGACCGATGCCGTGCAGGCGCGCACCGACGTCGTCGCGCTCTTGGACCTCATTGCGGCCGAAGGCGCGTCGACCCACTTCACCGACACCGTGCTCGCCCATACCCACACGCCCGCCCCCTTGAGCCCGTTCTCCTACGTTGCGCCCGCCGATCTCGTTCTCTTCATGGGCATCACCGTCCTCGTGCTGTCATCGGGCCTGGTCGAGTCACGCCGACTCGGGATTCTGCGTCGGCTGACGGCGGCTCCGGTGCGGCAGGGTTCGATTGTCGCGGCCCACGTCATGAGCCTCCTGTGTCTCGCGGCTGCCCAGTCCGTGGGGTTGCTCGTGTTGGGCCGAATCCTCTTCGGCGTGCACTGGGGCGACCCCCTGGCCGTTGGTGCAGTGGTGACGCTCCTCGCGCTGGGACTGTCCGGCGCGTCGGTGCTCATCGGCCTGTGGGCCCGGACCCAGGAGCAGGCCATAGGCACCGCAGTGGTGATCGGCATCGCAGCAGGCATGCTGGGCGGCTGCGTCTATCCACTCGATGTCGTCGACAGCACGGTCCGCAGCGTCGGCCATGCCGTGCCCCAGGCCTGGGCCATGGATGCCTTCATCAAGCTGATCTACCACCATGCCGGATTCACCGCGGTGCTCCCCGAGGTCGGGGCTCTGGCCGCCTTCGCCGTCGTGCTCTGCGCGTTGTCCACGCGGCTCTCCACCCGGCTGATCACGCAACCGCAGGGGTGAGTGCACCGGGCCGTCAGCCCGGGTTTGCCCGGCCGTCAGGTGGACGACGCGATGAACGCCACAACGACCCCCGCCAGCTCTTCGCCCCGGTCTTCCTGCAGGAAATGGCCACCGCCGACGATCGTCGTGTGGGGTTGGCCCTTTGCCCCCGCAATGCCCTCCTGAAGGGCTCGATCAGCCCCCCGGGTGATCGGGTCGCCGTCGCCAAATGCCGTCAGGAACGGGCGCGTGAACGAGGCCAGACCCTTCCAGGCAGCCACGTTCGCGTCATGGGCCGGGTCGTCGGGTCTCGACGGCACCAGCATGGGGAAGGCACGCGCACCTGCCTTGAACGACTCGTCGGGGAAGGGGGCGTCGTAGGCCGCCTGTACCTCGGGCGCCAGCTCGGTGAGGCAGCCCGAGTTGACGATGAAGCCGGTCGGGAACACCTCGACCTCTTGGGAGAAGCGCTGCCAATTGAAGAAGGCCTCGCCTGGCGACACGTCGCCCGTCGGGAGCGAGGTGTTGGCGGCAACGACCCGGGCGAAGCGATCGGGATGCTCGCCCACCAGTCGAAGCCCGATGAGACCTCCCCAGTCTTGACACACCAGCGTGATGCCCGTCAGTCCCACGCGGTCGAAGAGAAACGCGCGCATCCACTCGACGTGTCGTGCGTAGGTGTGGTCGCTGCGCTCGGCCGGCTTGTCCGATCGTCCGAAACCCACCAGGTCCGGGGCCACGACCCCGAACCCAGCTGCGGTGAGAACGGGGATCATCGTGCGGTACAGGTACGCCCAGGAAGGCTCGCCGTGCAGCAGCACGATTACCGGCGCCTCCGGATCGCCCTCACGCACGTAGTGGATCCGCAGAGAGCCGCCTTCACCGTCGTCCACCTCTTCGTAGTGCGGGGAGTAGTCGAAGCCCGGCAGGGCCACGAAGCGTTCGTCAGGGGTGCGCAGAGTCTTCATCGACGGTGCAGCCTACGCATCGCCGCCCGGATCCGACCCCCGCTTGCCACCGCGGCACCATCGGGGCACTCTCGGTGTAAGAAGTGTCATGACTGAGACCCAAGAGCAGGAGTACGACCCCTTCACGGCTTTCGTCGATGTCGTGTCAGGCGACACTCGGGACCCCTACCCGGACTTCGCCGAGAAGCGGCGGAACAGTCCCGTGTGGAAGGGTCGCCTCATGTCGATGGACTTCCTGCCCGAAGGGCTCGAGCCCGAACCGGATTGGAATGCCTTCCGCTACGACGACTGCTCACGGATCCTCCGCGATGCCAAGACCTTCACCTCCACGGGCTACGACTCGACCATCGGGATGGTCATGGGTCACATGATCCTGGGCATGGACGACCCCGAACACCGTGGGCACCGCAACTTGGTGGCCCATGCGTTCAGGGAGAAGTCGTTGGCCCGGTGGGAGCCCGAATTCATCGGACCGATCATCGACGAATTGATCGATCGCTTCGTTCATGACGGCGAGGCCGAACTCGTCCGCCAACTGACGTTCGAGTTCCCGGTGCGGGTGATCGCCCGTCTGCTCGGACTGCCGGAGGAGGATTTCGCCCAATTCCAGCGCTGGTCGGTCGAGCTCATCTCTCTGGTCGGCGACATCGACCGCGGGTTGGCGGCTTCGGAGGCACTCCGGAATTACTTCGCCGACTTCGTGGCACTGCGCAGATCGGATCCCAAAGAAGACGTCATCAGCGATCTGGTCACGGCGGAGGTCGACGGCGAGAGGCTGACGGACGAAGCGATCTACTCGTTCTTGCGCCTCCTCCTGCCGGCCGGAGCAGAGACGACCTACCGTTCCTCGGGCAACCTGCTGTATCTCCTCCTGACCCATACGGATCAGCTGGAGGCGGTGCGCCGCGACCGCTCCCTCCTGCCCCAGGCGATCGAGGAAGCCCTGCGCTTCGAACCACCACTGTTGTCCATCAACCGCACGACGACGTGCGAGGTGGAGATCGGGGGCGTGACGCTGGCCGCCGGCGAGAGCATCTCGCCGAGCATCGGTTCGGCCAACCACGATGAGACCCGTTGGGAGAACCCCGAGGTCTTCGACATCTTCCGAACTCCGATCCCGCACATCGCATTCGCCCATGGACCGCACATGTGCCTGGGCATGCACCTGGCCCGGCTGGAGACCCGCGCGCTTGTCAACCGTGTGTTGGACCGCCTCCCGGGACTGGCCCTCAACCCGGGCGACACCGACCCACACATCCGCGGCCAGGTATTCCGCTCACCGACCGCCCTGCCGGTCACCTTTACCGCCGCGGCCTAGGCGTCCCGAGGCCCCGGCTCAGAATTCCAATGTGTCGACGTGCCCGGTGCGACCGGCGAGCACGCGGGACACCATGGCCGGAGGAAAGAGCCCGTGCGCCACGATCCCCACGGTGTCGCTGAATCTCGCCGCGAGCTGTCCCGGGTCGTCGACCTCGCCGTGGTAGTCGGCCAGCACTCCCCCATCAGGGGTGACCGGAGCCTGGCGCAGAACCACGTGTGGGAGTGACCGCAGGGTCGCGTCGAGCCCGAACGCCATGAGCTCGAGCGGGACCGGGGGCGCCAGCCGTGGCACCAGCTTGTTCGACGACACGATCACGACGAACCGGTCTGCCGCGGCCGCCACGATCTTCTCCCTCGTGTGGGCGCCGCCGCCACCTTTGATCAGCCACCCCGACGTATCCACTTGATCGGCCCCGTCGATGGCGATGTCGAGTCGGGCGACGCCCGCGAACGGGCCGACCACGATGCCCTCTCGGCGAGCCAGCACCTCGGTCGCCGGCGACGTGGCGACACACGAGATGTCGAGGTGACGACGACCCAGCTCCGGGAGTAGGTACGCCACGGTGGTCCCCGTCCCCAAACCGACGAGCATTCCATCCTCGACCAAATCGGCGGCAGCCACCGCCGCCGCTCGCTTCTCTTGCTCGAGGTCCGCCAGTTCGCCGTCCACTCCTCCACCCTCGCGCGATACCCGCCGCCGCGCCGACTTCATCGGGTGAATCGCAACCGTTCGGGTAGCCGACGACCCGGCCACGGTCTGTCGCGTCTTGCTCCATCCCCTTGGTCTCGACCTACACTCGCTCGTGGCCCGATTCTTCGACGAACACCAGTACGCGATCGTGCGGGCGGCATGCGCCCGCTTGATCCCCACCGACCAGGACCCCGGAGCAACCGAAGCCGGTGTGGTGGACTACATCGACGGGTTCCTCGGCGCGTTCGCCAGTGACCCGCCACTCATATGGGCCGGAGGCCCGTTCTCCGGGCGTTTCGGCGGAGATCCGCGCTTCGCGACCTTCCATCGACTCAGCTCCAGAGACGAGCTGGCCTGGCGAACTCGTATCGAGGGATCGCTCGGCCTCCCCGAGCGGGAACGCCTTGGTCCGGTGGTCGGACTCCAGGAGCAGTACCGAGACGGCATCACTGCCCTGGGTGACGATTTCGTGGACGTCTCCCCGGAGGAACAGGACAGGAGATTGCAGGCAAACGAAGCATTCACAGAAGTCCTCCACGATCACGCGTGCGAAGGGATGTACGGCGCACCCGAATACCTGGGCAACCGCGACCTGGTGGGATGGAGCTACATCGATTTCGCCGGGGACGTCCAGCCCAGGGGCTACACCGATGAGGAGGTCAGCCAACCGTGAGTCGTGACTTTGACGCCATTATCGTCGGTTCGGGCCCGGGAGGGTCCACCGCCGCCGATGTGCTCACTGCCGCCGGTTGGTCGGTGGTGATCTTCGAGCGGGGAAAGAACTATCTGGTCAACACGGAGAAGCCCTCCGAGTTGCTCTACGAGTTCTCCAACGACGAGATCAAATACTGGAGCCGCCACTTCCTCGGCCCCGACCCCTGGCTCGAGCCAAGGAGCTTCCGTGTGAGCCCGGCCGACGGGGACCGGATCCACGTGGGAGAGGTCAACAATCTCCCGGCGACGGTCGGTGGCGGCGGCACCCATGCAGACGGCAAGGTGCCACGCTTTCGCGAGGACGACTTCCGGGTGCTCTCCGACCTGGGGCCGATTGAGGGCGCCACACTCGTCGACTGGCCCATCGGGTACGACGACCTCGAGCCGTACTATGCCGAGGCCGAGCGCCTGGTCGGGGTGGCCGGGGAGGCCGGAGCCAACCCGTTCGCCGCACCGCGCAAGGAGCCCTATCCGATGCCGCCGGGTGCGCCGATGTATTGCGCCGTCGTCACCTCGGCCGCCGCGCAAAGATTGGGGTATCACCCCTACCCCGGGCCCACGGCCTGCAACTCGGTCCCCTACGACGATCGCCCCGCCTGCAACAACTGCGGGTTCTGTGGATACTTCGGCTGCCCGATTCACGCCAAGGGCGACCCCGTGGCGTCGCTACGGCGTGCCCTCATGACCGGAAAAGCGGAGCTCCGTCCCGAATCGATGGTCTCGAAGATCCTCGTCTCCAACGGCAAGGCCACCGGCGTGGAGTGGATCGATGCGGCAGGCGAGCGCCACGTCGAGACCGCCGGCCATGTTGTACTGGCGGCCGGAGCGACCGAAACACCACGGCTCTTGCTCCTCTCGGGCCTCGAGCATCCGGAGATCGGACGCAACCTGATGTACCACTTCCAGACCCTCACCTTCGGGCAGCTCCCGATGCGGCTCCACGCGCACAAGGGCCGGTCGGTGACCCACCTCCAAGATGACTTCATTTTGGTGGGCGACGAGGCCCGGGCCGCGGCCAAAGACGCCGGCCTGCCGTGGTTCAAAGGCGGACTCGTCGAGCATGGCGGTGCCGCGCATCCCATGCTCGAGTCCAAGTTCTACCCCTGGGGACCCGAGCACAAGAACATGATGCGCGAGTCGCCGATGCGCGATCACATGGTCGGGTTCACCATGCAGGGTGAGGACATGCCGCAGGCCACCAATCGGATCGACCTCGACCCCGACATCCGTGACATCCACGGGCTCCCGGTGGCGCGAATTACGTACAAGCCGCACCGGCACGAAATCGTCGCCTCGGCCCATTACGGCCCCAAACTCGAAGGCATCCTCCATGAGGCGGGGGCCGTCTGGGCTCGCACCGCCACGTCTCCCCATGTCGGTGAGGAGATCCGCCAGGGCTCCTTCAAGAGCTCGAGCATTCCCGCCTCGCGCCATGTGGTGGGCACGGCGCGCATGGGTGCCGACCCGGCGACCTCGGTCTGCGACGAGTGGGGACGCCTGCACGACGTCCCCAACGTCGTGGTCTGCGACTCCTCGCCCTTCCCGACCGGAGCCGGCTACGGCCCCACCCTGACACTGGTCGCCTTGTCCATCCGCAACTCCCGGGCGATGACGGCGTGATGAGACACGGCCGGGGGCCGCTTCGGGCGCCATGACGTGCGGGGCTTGGAGTCGACTGGGTATAGTCGTCCGCTCGGGGCTATCAACCGCCTCTGCACCGGGGAGGCGCTCGTGGCGAACGCGTGGAAGCCGGCAGGTCCGAATTTGGTGCAAGGGGGGAATCAAAGATGAGTTCTCGTGGATTATCGCAGGATCACCGCACACCCGAGGGCCGGTTGCCACGGCGGCATCGCCCGGGACGGCGGCGTGTGATGCTCGCCGGAACGGCGGCCGCGGCCCTGCTCGGCCCCCTGGCCGTGGCGGCACTGAGCAGTCCGGGAGCGGGCGCGGCCTCGAACGCGAACCCCAACGGTGTCTTGAAGTACGGCTTCGACATCAACAACCAGTTCGGGAACTTCGACCCGGCGACCGAGCTCAATGACTGCGGCTACGCCGTGATGTCCAACATCTACCAGTCCGTCACCGCGCCGGGGCAGTACGCCATCAGCGGTGGTGTGGCGAAGAGCTGGACCATCTCGAACAACGCGGAGACGGTGACGCTGCACATCCGGCCCAACATGGTCTTCTCCAACGGGCAGCCGGTGACGTCCACCGACGTGGCGGACAGCCTGCTCAACACCAAGAAGAGCCCGCTGCGCAGCTCGCTCTTCAACATTTCGTCGATCGCCACCCCCGACCCGCTCACGGCCGTCGTGCAGCTCAGCAAGCCGACAGCCGGGGACCTCCTGTGGGCCTTGACCTACATCGACGGCACCGTCTATCCCCCCTCCTCCTTCCCCACTGCCGCCACCACCCCGATCGGAGCCGGGCCGTACACGTTGAAGAGCTACCAGCCCGGATCCTCGATCGACCTGGTGAAGAACCCGAAATACTGGAATTCGGCGGCGTACCCGTTGCCTGCCGTGGATTTCGTCGAGGTGAGCACCGGCCCGCAGGCGGTCAGCGCCATCACCTCGGGAGCGGTCGACATGATCTCTCTCGATCCCGAGCAGTACTCCCAGGTCAAGCACGACCCCAATATCGGGACCGCCATCACCCAGTCCTACGACTACATCGTGCTGAACACGCGCAACAACACCGCCCCGTTCAACAACGTCAAGGTCCGGGCGGCGCTGGAATACTCCATCGACCGGGCGCTGATCAACAAGGTGGCCTTCGCCGGTGTGGGCCGGCCGGCCTACCAGCCCTTCCCCACCAACTCGCCGGGCTACAACAAGAAGGTGGGCGAGAAGTACGTCTATGACCCCAAGAAGGCCAAGGCCATGCTGGCCGCCGCCGGCTTCCCACACGGAGTGTCGTTCAAGATCGAGGTCCCATCGGGTAACACGACCTTCCAGCGCGTGGCCACCATCATTCAGAGCGAAATGGCCGCCGCCGGGTTCCACGCCAGCATCCAGCTGGTCGTGCCCGCCGACCTCCTCGTGGACGTCTACCTCAAGAAGCAGGGGAACGCCATACTGAGCGCCGACCTGACCAACGGGCCCGACATCTCCAACACCTTCGAGGCCGAGTACGAGCCCGGCGGGTTCCCGGCCCAGTACCTGGGGACCGAGGACCTGGCCATCACGCCGGACATCCTCAAGGCCAACGCCTCGGACGCGGCGAGCCTGCAGGGCCCCCTCATGCAGAAGGTCGGGGCCACCGTCATGGCCCAGGGACTCGAGACACCCATTGAGTTCGAGCCTTCCATCATCGCCTACAACAAGTCGGTGGTCGGCGGCAAGGTGGTCGCTCCCATCGGGCAGTGCCGATCGAACCTAGCCGGTATTTACATCAAGAAGTGAGTCGCCGCGCGCCCCTGGCCGAAGTTGTGAGCTGAGGCGAAGGTGGGATCGGGTGGTTCCCTTCTGTCCTTCGTCGTTCGTCGTCTGCTGATCACCATTCCGCTCCTGCTGCTGATCTCTTTCGGTGTCTTCAGCCTCGTCCTGATCCTCCCGGGCAACCCGGCCCTGACGCTCGCCGGGGGGATCCACTCCACACCGCACGAGGTCGCCGTCATCACCCGCCAGCTCCACCTGAACGAGCCCTTCTGGAGGCAATATCTGCGTTGGCTCAACGGGGTCATCCACGGCAACCTCGGGGACTCGCTGTTCAACCCGGGCGTGAGCGTCGCCTCGGGAATCGCCACCCGGTTCCCCGTCACCCTGACCCTGGCCGTCGGGGGCATGCTCCTCTCGATGCTCATCGGCATTCCCGCGGGCATCGTCGCCGGGGTGCGCAGCGGCAGCGCACGCGACCGGCTGGTCACGGTGGGCTCCAGTCTCGGAGTGGCCATCCCGGACTTCTGGCTGGCGCTCCTCCTCGTCATCTGGTTCGCCGTCGACGCCCATATCCTGCCCGCCCTGGGCTATGTGGAGTGGTCCGCCTCGCCCTGGGGGTGGTTCCAGCACCTCATTCTGCCGTGGGTGGCCCTGGGGCTCGGTGGTTCGGCCACCATCGCCCGCCAGGTCCGGGGCGCGCTCATCGACACCCTGGACCAGGACTACATGCGCACCGCCGTGGCGAAGGGGCTCAGCACGCGGGCGGTCATCGGAAAACACGCCCTGAAGAACGCATTGAGCCCTGCCGTCACCGTCATCGGGATCCAGTTCGGCTACCTGCTCGGTGGCACGCTGATCATCGAGCAGATCTTCTCGTTCCCCGGTATCGGCCAGTACATCCTCAACGCCATCGCAGAGAAGGACCTTCCGGTCATCCAGGGTGTCGTGCTGGTCACCGCCACGGCATTCGTGCTGATCAACCTGATCGTCGACATCATTTACGGCTACCTCAACCCCAAGATCCGCCTCGCATGAGCCTGGCCCTCCCCCCTTCCAGCCAGGATCCCTTCGTGGGGCTGGCCGACCCCGCCGCTCCCATCGGGGACCGCGCCGACGACCACGGGACGGGGAGGCCGCCTTCGGGCTTCTGGCACCGCTTCCGCCACCAGCCCTTCGCCATCGGCGGCCTGGCGTTCCTGTTGCTCGTCATTGTGGTGGCCATCTTCGCCCCCCTCATCGCCCCCTACCCACCGAACCTGCAGGACCTCAACTTCGTCAACGGAGGTCCCTCTGCGGCGCACTGGCTCGGCACCGACGACCTGGGCCGTGACATTCTCAGCCGGTTGATCTGGGGTGGCCGCATCTCCATGCGGGCCACGTTCGAGATCGTCGGCATCGCTCTTTTGTTCGCAGCACCCCTCGGCCTGATCGCCGGCTTCTTCCGGGGCGCCATCGACTCACTGATCATGCGGGCGATGGACGCCATGTTCTCGTTCCCCCCACTGATCCTCGCCCTCACCGTCGCCGCCCTGCTCGGTTCGAGCATCAACGACACCGCCATCGCCATCGCCATCGTCTTCATCCCGAGCTTCGTGCGCGTGTTGCGGGGACAGGTCATCGCCGTGCGCGAGGAGAACTACATCGAAGCGGCGCGCTCTCTGGGTGCCACCTCGGGCCGCCTCATCCGGCGCCACGTCGTGCCCAATGTCGCCTCGCCGCTCATCATTCAGGTGTCGCTCGCCCTGGGCTTCGCCCTGCTGGTCGAGGCGGGGCTCAGCTACCTCGGTATCGGTGAGCAGCCACCCACACCCAGTTGGGGCTCGATGATGAACGAGGGCTTCTCGTTCATCTTCACCACGCCCTGGGCCCTCGTCTTCCCCGGCCTGGCCATCATGCTCTCGGTCCTCTCGTTCAACCTGTTGGCCGACGGGCTCCGCGACTCGCTCGGCCGGGAACGACCCAAGAGTTCGAGCCTGATCAGCTCCGACAGCGCTCAACGCAAGTCCCGGCTGGCCCAGCTGCGAGGGATCGCGCCACGGTCGGACCGGCCCTCGCTCACAGCGACCGCGGCGCTACCCGCGAATCAGGAGGGGCCGTTGCTCTCGGTGAAGAACCTCCGCGTCGAGTTCCTCACCAACGGCCAATGGCTCCCGGTGATGGAAGACGCCAACTTCACCCTGGAGAAGGGCAAGACCCTCGGACTCGTCGGCGAGAGCGGTTCGGGCAAGACCGTCTCGGCCCTGGCCGTGATGGGGCTGCTGCCGGCGCGCGGCTGCCGGGCGAGCGGTGCCGCCCTCTTCGAGGGACGGGACCTGATGCGCATCTCTCCGGCCGACTTCCGCCACCTACGCGGCAATGAGATCGCCATGATCTTCCAGGAGCCGATGACCAGCCTCAACCCGGCGTACACCGTCGGTAACCAGATCGCCGAGCAGGTCCGGACGCATCGCCATCTGAGCAAGGGCGAGTCGTGGAAGATCGCCCTCGAGATGCTCGAACGGGTGGAGATCCCTGACGCCGCCCGCCGGGCGCGCGACTACCCTCACGCCTTCTCGGGAGGCATGCGCCAGCGGGTGATGATCGCCATGGCGCTGTCCTGCTCCCCCAAGCTGCTGATCGCCGACGAGCCCACCACGGCGCTCGACGTGACCACCCAGGCCCAGATCGTCGATCTCCTCCACACGCTGCAGCGCGAAGAGGACATGGCGATGATCTTCGTCACCCACGACCTGGGAGTGATCGCCGACGTGGCCGACGACGTGGTCGTCATGTACGCCGGGCAGATCGTCGAGCACACCGGGGCGACAGCCCTGTTCACCCGGCCGCGCCACCCCTACACCGAAGCGCTCTTGAACTCCATCCCTCAGTTGACACCGGCCGGGGAGCCCCTCCATTACATACCGGGCATCGTCCCGCGCCCCGACGAGTTCCCCCGGGGCTGCCGCTTCAACCCCCGCTGTAGCTATGCCATCGACGCGTGCGTCACGACACCGGTGGAGCTGCGCACTCCGGCGGATCACGGTCTCGACGCTGCGCCGGGAGAGTCGGCCGACCGCCGGTCGAGCGACGGGGCGGCGGTCGGCCTGAGCCGGTGCCTCCGCCAGGACGAGCTCACCCTGGTAGGAGCCCGCGAGGTCGCCGAGCCGGCGGCGGCCGGGGCAGCACCCGCAGCGGACGATCGCGCACCGCTCCTGGTGGTCAAGGGTCTCTCCAAGCAGTTCCCCTTGCGCAGTGGACTGTTGCAGCGGGTGGGCGGCATGGTCAACGCCGTTGACTGCGTGGATCTGAGCATCGCTCCGGGTACGACGCTGGGTCTGGTCGGTGAGAGCGGCTCGGGCAAGTCGACCTTGGCCCGACTGGTCACCCGGCTCATTGAGCCGACTGCAGGCAGCGTGGTGCTCAACGGCACCGACATCACGGCCCTGCGCGGGCCCAAGCTGCGCCGGGAACGGCAGGGGATGCAGATGGTCTTCCAGGACCCCTACTCGTCCCTCGATCCCCGCCAGAGCATTCTCGAAGTCGTGGGCGAACCCTTGAGAATCCACACATCGATGAACAGCTCCGAACGTCGGCGTCGGGTGATCGAACTCCTGCGTCAGGTGGGGATCGGCCCCCACGTGCTCAGCCGCCAACCCCACGAATTCTCGGGCGGACAGCGCCAACGCGTGGCCATCGCCCGAGCGCTGGCGCTCGAGCCCGGCCTGCTCGTGTGCGACGAGCCCGTCTCCGCCCTGGACGTCTCGACCCAGTCCCAGGTGATCAACCTCTTGAGCGACCTGCAGGACAGGCTGGGCCTGGCCTACCTGTTCATCGCCCACGACCTGTCGGTCGTCCGTCACCTGAGCGACCGCATCGCGGTCATGTACCTGGGTCAGATCATCGAAGAGGGCGACGCCAACGAGGTCTACGTCCGCCCGACCCACCCCTACACGGCGGCGTTGCTCTCGGCCATCCCGGTCCCGGACCCCCACCACCAGCGCTCGCGCCCGCGCATTGTCCTGACCGGCGAGGTGGAGATGGGGCAGAGCGCTGCGTCAGGGTGCCGCTTCCGCCAGCGCTGCCCGTTTGCCATGGACATCTGCGCCACCGTCGATCCCGAGCCCTTCGTCACGCCAAGCGGCACGACGGTGCGTTGCCATCTGCACACCGAGGGCCCGACGCTTGCCGGAGCCACGGTCGCCGGGCTCCCCGCCCGGGTCTAGCCGGCCTGCTTCAGCGGCCATCAGCACCTGCGACTCAGCTGCGCGGGACGTCCTTCCAGGCGAGATCCTTGTCGTTGCGCACGTCACCGGGAAGTCCCAGCACCCGCTCCCCCAAAATATTGCGCATGACCTCCGACGTGCCGCCCTCGATCGAATTGGCACGCGCCCTCAGGAAGGACTTGTGGACGTCCGTGGTGCCCATTCCCAGGGACTGCGGGCGGATCATCGGGTAGCCGGCGGGATACAGCATCCCTTCATTCCCCAGCAGATCCAGGCAGAGCTCGTAGACAGCTTGGTTCTGTTCGGCGTACGCCAACTTCCCCACCGATCCTTCCGGACCCGGAGTGCCGGCCCGGCGGACCTGGGCGGCGCGCTGGTTGGTCATGTTGATGACCTCGCTGCGGATCCAGCTGGAGACCAGACGGTCCCGGAGGACCAGCGCATGCGGGGAAGTGTCACCGCTCCACCTCTCCTTCCAGATCCGCAGTGCGTCGCCGATGGGACCGGCGCCCCGACGCCCGATTCCCCCACCGATCGACACGCGCTCATTCATCAGGGTCGTGACCGCGACACGCCACCCATCGCCGTCGGCGCCAAGCCGCGCCGTGTCGGGCATGTGGACATCGGCGAAGAAGACCTCGTTGAACTCCGCTTCACCGGTGATCTGATAGAGAGGACGCACCTCGACGCCGGGACTCTTCATATCCACCAGGAACGCGGTGATGCCCTTGTGCTTCGGCACATCGGGATTGGTCCGGGCCAGCAGCAACCCGAACCTCGACAAGTGGGCCAAGGTCGTCCAGACCTTCTGCCCGTTGAGGACCCACTCATCACCGTCGGGTACCGCACGGGTCGAGAGGCTGGCGACATCGGACCCTGAACCAGGCTCGCTGAAGAGCTGGCACCAGATCTCTTCTGCCGTGAACAGCGGGCGCAAGTAGCGCTCCTTCTGTTCGTCAGTGCCATGGGAGATGATGGTTGGCGCACACATGCCATACCCGATCGGGTTCTTCACACCACTGATCGGCGCTCCGGCGGCCACCAGCCGGGACTGCGCCAGCTGCTGATCCTTGAGGGTCAACCCCAGACCACCGTAGCCCTGTGGATAGTGCAGCCAGGCCAGGCCCCGATCGAATTGCGCCCCCAGGAACTCTTTGGCGGGCGTCGTGGCCGGCGGCATATCTGCCAAAAGTTGATCGACAAGCTCTTCCACGTTCGTGCTCACAGGAGCACCCTATAGCGTGCCTGCGTGGGCGCAATTACTCCCGGCTCGATTCTGGCCGTCCCCCGGCACGCGGCCTCGTGCGCCACGGCCATTCGACATGTCGAGCGGCCCGGCCGGCGGGTGCGACCGGCGTGACCCGCACCATCACCCTCGGGGACGGGCGGGAACTCGCATTCGAGGAGTACGGCGATCCGGAGGGGAATCCCGTTCTGAGCTTTCACGGTGGTCTGAGCTCGCGGCTCGATGCGGCGCCGGCGCACGCCGCGGCGCGTGCACTGGGTGTTCGCATCGTCTCTCCGGACCGGCCGGGCATGGGGCGGTCGACGTTTCAACCCGGGCGGCGCCTGCTCGACTGGCCGCCTGACGTGGCGGCATTGGCCGACGCCCTCGACATCGACCGATTTGCCGTCATGGGTTGGTCGTGCGGTGGCCCCTACGCCGCCGTCTGCGCCGCCAAAATGCCCGATCGGGTCACGGCGGTCGGGTTACTCTCCAGCGCGGTGCCGTTCGAGCTCGTCGGTACGACGAAGGGGCTTTCACGCGACGACCGGGTTCTCCTCCTCCTCGTCAAGTGGGCCCCGTGGCTGGCTTCCGCCCTCCTGCGCATCTCAATCGCCAACGCCAGCGAGACGCGCCTTTTTCGAGAGATTCGACGTAGCTTTCCCGCCATCGACGTGGCCGCCCTCGAGGAGAGAGGCCCGGTTGTCGATGCGGTCGCGTTCATCAAGGAGTCGATGCGCCAGGGCACCGCCGGGTGCCTGCAGGACTACCGGATCTTCGGGGCCCCGTGGGGGTTCGATCTTGGCGAAGTCACCGTACCGGCCCACCTCTGGGAGGGTGCGGAGGACCACACGGGCCCACCGGCGTACCGCGAGCTGTTGCTCCGCTACCTCCCCGACGCCCGGCTCTCCGTGGTCCCCGGGGAGGGTCACCTCTCCCTGCTGCAGCATCAAGCTGGCGCCATATTGGCTGACTTGACCAGGTAGTAACGGCGAACCTGGAGACCTTACGGGCGCAGCGCCCCGTGCACTAGGACCACAAGGCCGAATCGATGGCCCGGTGAAAGGTGGGATAGGCGTAGATCATGCCCTTCAATGTGGTCACCGGTATACGAGCGTGCACCGCCAACGTGAGCAGTCCGAGGACCTCTCCCCCACTCGGCGCCATCGACGTGGCGCCCACGAGCACGCCATCCATCTCGACCAGCTTTAGCAGGCCTTCGCTCTTGTTGATCCATCCCCGCGCTGACTCGGCGATGGGCTCGCTCATGACGCGGACGTCGCCGCCAGACTGGCGGGCCTCTGCTTCGGTCATTCCGACTGACCCGATCTCGGGGTCGGTGAACGTCACGCGCGGCAGGGCCCGGTAGTCCGCCTCTGCGATCGGCTGCCCAAGGATGTCGGCCACACAGATTCTCGCCTGGTACACGGCGAGGTGCGTGAATGCGCCCTTTCCGGTGATATCGCCCACCGCCCATACGCCCGGCATGATGCGCATCCGCGCGTCGACCGGGAGGGAGTGCGCTGTGTCGTCGAGCCCCAGCGCGGCCGCACCGAGCGCGGCCAGGTCGGGACGCCGGCCCGTGGCCACCAAGAGACGCTCGGCGGAAAGAGAGGAACCGTCGCCTAGGCGAATCGTGCAACCCGTCGCTCCCGACGATGCGGCACTGACGATTTCCACCCCGGTGCGCACGTCGAGGCCTTCCCGGCGCAAGATGCCGGTGATCGCCTCGGAGACCTCGGGCTCTTCGGCCCCGGCGATGCGATCTCCCATTTCGACGATCGTCACCTTGGCCCCGAACCGCGACATCACCTGCCCGATCTCGAGACCAACCGCTCCCCCCCCGATGACGAGCAACGATTCGGGCACCGTTTCGGTGGCGATGGCCTCCCGATTGGTCCAATGCGGGATGTCGGCGAACACGGGGGGAACCCACGCGTGGGCGCCCGTTGCCACAACGAGCGCCTTTTCCGCCGTGATCTCCTCGCCATCGACGTCTACCGTCGAGGGGCCTGTCACACGGGCGCGGCCCCGAATGAAACGCCCCCCCTTGTCGACAAAGCGATCGACCGCCACGGTGTCATCCCACGAATCGGTCACTTCGCGAATGCGCCGGGCTACCGGCACCCAGTCGGGCGTGATGACTGACGACCCGGCGTTGCCCGGTATACGCCGGCCCTCGGCCAACAGGTCGGCCGCCCGAACCATCGTCTTGGACGGGATGCACCCCCAATACGGGCATTCTCCTCCGACCAGCTCGGCCTCGATGCCGACAACGTCGAGACCGGCCTCGGCGAGCTTCTCGGCGACTTCCTCGCCCCCGGGCCCCATGCCGACGACGACTACATCGCAGTGCACCGGGTTAGAGACCGGCCCAGTTGGTGACGTCGACGGGTTTCACGATCGGCGTACCGACGTCAATTTGGATCTGGTAGTGATCGCCCAGCGGCAGATCCGCCGGGTTCCCTTTGTAGATCCCCACCTTCTTCCCCGGGGCGGTGAAGAAGACGGTGAGCTTTCCGGTGGCGGGCCCGACCTGCGTTGCATTCAGCGGGATTCCCCATTCGGCGAAGAATTGACCCAAGGTGAAGCTCAAGGACGTGCTGGGTGATTCGACGTGGATGATGCCATCCTCCTGGTGGGTGTGCACCCAGTAGAAGCAGCTTCCGGTTTCGACGAATGCGCCATGGGGCGTCTGCACCGCCTGCGCCCCCGGGACGCCGACGCCGTACGGAATCACCCGGGCCTCGCCGTTGACGAAGATCGTGAGACGCGTGTGCACGTGCGAGACCAGCTGTTCGCCCGCCTGACACTGCACGCCGTCCACCGTCTGGCCCGTGGCCGCACTGGCCAACGTTGCCAACTTGGGCCCGATGGGTATCGAAACACCCTCATAGCCGGGGGTCGTCGGGGGGTCCGCCACCAAATGCAGGGAGGCGGGGATGGGCACGGTCTTGACGTCTGTCGCCGTCTTGGCCGCCGGCGTGCTCGGAGTGGAACCCGAGAGCACCACGATGACCAGGACCACTACCAGGATCACCACCGCGACCGCGCCGTACCTGACGGTCATCCGGACTCTCTTGGCACGCAATTCTGCCGCTCGTCGCTCGGCCGCCTTCCGTTGCGATTCAGCCCGTCGTTGTGCCTTGGATTGGGTGCCACTCGTCATTGTGCGGCTAATCTAGCGAACCCTTACCCCGGATTGGGATCTATCCCCACGGAGGGGCGGCCTTGTGGCTGATCAGCCCCGTATCCCGGCCGTTGTGGACCCCCCCATCGTTCGGTGATCCATCGAGGCCGGACGGCGTGGAACCGGCGGTCAGACCGGGTCAGGGAGGGGGCGTCATATGACCCGGATGTGACCCGGATGTGACCCGCCTGGGATTGGAGCCTCAACCCGCCGTTGAGAGGGCCGGGTAGCCCTGTTACGGTCTCGTTGCTCATGACCAGGATTGCTCAACTTCTTGCCGCGAACAAGGGCTACGCGGCGGCGCGTGCAAACGTGGCTGATGCCCGACCATGGCGGCGTATGGCCGTCGTCACGTGCATGGACGCACGCATTGACGTGTTTGCAGCCCTCGGATTGCACCTGGGCGAGGCGCACGTCATCCGCAACGCAGGCGGGCGGGTCACCGACGATGTCCTCCGCAGTCTGGCACTGTCGAGCCAGGTGCTCGGCGTCGACACCGTCGTCGTCATGCAGCACACCAAGTGCGGCCTCGCGGGCGTCACCGATGAGGAGCTGCGAACGCTCACCGGCGCCGATCTGGGATTCTTCCCCATCGACGATCACGCGGCGGCACTGCGCGAGGACATCGCGCTTCTAGCCGAGAAGTCATACCTCTCTCCGCTGAAAATGATCGCCGGATTCATCTACGACGTTGAAAGCGGAGAAGTGGAAGATGTCGCCCTATGGGAGCGGCCGGCATAGTGCACTGCTCGGTGGCCGCGCCCTTGGCCTTGGCGCACCTCTCGGAACCGACTGGCCGGACCCAGTCCTTTTTTTGGGGTGACGGGGCCCGAAGCGATATCCGAATGGCCTCGAAGAAGAGCGACAAGGGTGGCTCACCCGGCTAAATCCTCAGCGCGCTCCCAGCCGGCTACCAATCCGGGCGGCGCCGGAATCGATCGGGCGTTCGCCCAGGATTCGCCGTAGATCCACCGTGGCCGAAAAAGCGCCGATGACAGGTTGGTCCGATGGATGTCGTAACGTTGACGTCGATTGTGAGGGAAATCGCCCTCGAGCCAGCCATTCCGCCGTCGGTCGGGGTCGTCCCACTACCGTGTGATCCGTCCTGCAAGCGAGCCGTGAAAGGAGAATCATGCCATTTGATGTCGCAGAGGCACTGCGTACGCGTCATGGCGAGAACTACGAACTTCACGACAAGCATCTGAACCACCAGCTGGCGCGGGTCCTAAAGACGATCGGATTCGATCAGTTCTACGTTCGAGGCGAAGGTTCATACCTTTTTGACGCGGAGGGGAAGCGGTATCTGGACTTTCTCTCCGGCTTCGGCGTGTATGCCCTCGGTCGCAGCCATCCCACGCTCAAGGCGGCATTACACCAGGCGATCGATCTCGACCTTCCCAACATGGTCCAGATGGATTGCGCGCTCTTGCCTGGACTGCTGGCGGAGCAACTGGTTGCTCGCAGTGGCGGAGACATCAACCGTGTGTTCTTCTGCAATTCGGGTGCGGAAGCAATCGAGTCGGCCATCAAGTTCTCCCGGCAAGCGACGCGTCGCCCTCGCATCCTCTTTGCCGACCATGCATTCCATGGATTGACCACCGGCGCGCTCGCGCTCAACGGAGGTGCCGACTTTCGCGAGGGATTCGGCCAGCTGCTCCCGGGCTGCAGCCCGGTCCCCTTCGGCGACATCGAAGCACTTCGCCGAGAGCTGCGTCGCGGGGATGTCGCCGCATTCATCGTGGAGCCGATTCAGGGTAAGGGCGTCTATATGGCACCGCCCGAATACTGGCGTGAGGCGCAGGAGCTCTGCCGGCAACACAAGACACTGTTGGTTCTCGACGAGGTGCAGACAGGTCTCGGACGGACCGGAAAGTTCTTCTGTTTCGAGCACTACGGCTTGGCGCCGGACATCATCACCATCTCCAAGGCGCTGTCCGGGGGCTATGTCCCTGTTGGCGCCATTCTCACGTCCGACCGCATCTTCTCTTCGGTCTATAGCTCTCTCGAGAAGGCTCTCAAGCACTCAACGACGTTCGGCCGCAACCAGCTGGCGATGGTGGCCGGCCTGGCCACCCTGGCCGCGTTCGACGACGAGAACATCATTGAGCGCGCCCGCGTCACGGGTGAGGCCTTCGTGGAGGCGCTGCAGCCCCTCGTCGAACGCTACGAGATGTTCCACGAGGTCAGGGGCAAAGGGCTCATGATCGGGCTCCAATTCGGTGCCCCCACATCGAAGCACCTGCGACGACGCTTCACCACGCTCGAACGCCTGAGGCCGGCGATCTTCTCCCAGATGATGGTGGTACCCCTCTACCATCGGCATCGGATCTTGACGCAGGTAGCAGCGGACAATGTCAACATCGTCAAGCTTCTCCCAGCCCTCATCAGCGGCCAGGAAGAGATCGACTATTTTGTCGCCGCCCTCGACGACGTCCTCCAGGACGCGCACAAAGGATCCGGGCTCCTGTTCGAATTCGGACGGACAATGGCCAAAGGCGCTTTCCGGAAATCCGGAAAGCTACGCCCTGATGCTCCGTATAACCCGCCCTCGTCACCCGAGAATCGCGGCCTGAACGGAAACGCCGGCATCGGCAACGGCCACGGCATCCATAACGGCAACGGTCTCGTCACTGCCGCCGAGGGGACTGCGACCATGTCAGACACGCTGACGGCGCCCACTGCGCCCCTGTGACCTCCCCTGTCAGCCCGACGGATCAGGCAACTTCCGGGCTCTCCATTCGTCAGGGGGATCGCATCGTCGTCACAGGGGCGGCCGGGTTCATCGGCTCAGCTGTCGTGCGCTGCCTCCTGGCACGCGGGGCGGAGGTACTGGCCCTGGTCGAGCCGGGAGGCGACGAGCGCAATCTCAGCGGGCTCGATCTCGAGCGTGCCGCGCTCGATGTGCGAGACGCCGAGGGCCTGACAACGGCATGTGCTGACGCGCGCTTCATCTTTCACCTCGCCGCGCTCTATCGCTTCTGGGCCAAGAGGCCCCGGGACTTCTACGACATCAATGTCGGCGGTACCCTCAATGTCCTCGAGGCGGCACGCCGGGGCTCATGCGAGCGGGTCATCTACACGAGCACCGTCGGGGTGCTCGGTCTGGACGGAGCAGCTCGCGGTCGGCCGGCGGACGAGACGTGTTACGCCGACGTCGCCCACCTGTTCGGGCTCTATAAACGGACCAAGTACGTGGCCGAACACGAAGTGCTCCGCGCTGTCGCTCAAGGTACCCCCGTCAGCCTCGTGCTCCCGACATTTCCACTGGGTCCAGGCGACAGGAGACCGACCCCGACTGGGAAGCTCGTCCTCGAATTCCTCAATGGCAGGGTCCCCGCATTCGTCGATACCACTTTGAACGTGGTCCACGTGGACGATCTGGCGACAGGACACCTCTTGGCGCTCGAGCGGGGGGTCGTCGGGCGGAGCTACATCATCGGGGGGGAGAACATGGCAATGGGATCGTTCCTTTCCGCCCTGGCCCGATGCACAGATCTACCGACTCCTCGGATCCAAGTCCCCCGTGGTATCGCCCTGACCGTCGGCGTGCTCTCCCAGCTTGTCGAGGGGGGGCTCCTTCGTCGCGAACCAAACGTCGCCCTCGAATCGGCACGCATGTCAACCACCAACATGATGTTCAGTGACCAAAGAGCCCGTGACGAACTCGGTCACTCCCCTCGGCCCGCGTCGGAAGCTCTGATCGATTCGGCACGTTGGTTCGTGGAGAACGGTTACGTCAACGAGAAGAGAGGGCAACGCATACGGTTTTCCACTCCGAGCTGACTGTTCCCCCTGCAGAGGCGGGCTCGATGAACGTGGGGCGGTCTAGCGCTTCGACGCCGGCCGCAATCCGACACGAGAGAGCAGGAGATGCTCATCGAGCTTGTTTGACTTGTTCACCGGGAGCACCTCGACCTGCTCGTACCGATTGGGCAACATCGCCTCGGGGATCCGTTGCAGGGTGCCGTCCCGCAGATCAATGGCCGAAACCGGTTGGTCTGCCACCACGAATGCCGCGATGCCCACTTCACCATCGTCATCGAATGTCACACATGCAGCGGCCGAGACGTGCTCGATGGTACGAACCGCCTCACTCAACTCGACCAGGGAAATCCGCAATCCCTGTCGATTGATGACCCGATCGGCCCTGTCGACATAGACGAAGTTGCCGTTCTTGTCCCTAAAGACAAGATCGCCCGTGCGGTAGAGGGTCTCGCCAGGCACGATGTCGGTGCGGAGGACTTCCTTGGTGAGTTCGGGTGCCCCCCAATAGCCAGTCATCAGCTGCGCCCCTCCAATGTAGAGTTCGCCCACCCTCTCCGAGTCTTCAATGATCTCGCCGCTTTCGCCCACGAGATGGAACGTCACGAACGGATGCGGGTATCCGATCGGCACGGTTCCTTCGGCGACGAGTTCGGGGGTGACGTACTGGTGCGTCACGACGATGGTCGTCTCGGTGGGACCGTAGCGGTTGAAGATGCGGATGTTCGGCGCGATCGACCAGAGTGCCCGGAGATCGGCGATCGAACTGGCCTCGCCCCCGAGCGCAATGACGTCGATCGACGATTCGGCGAGCTTCGGTAATTGTGGGTTGGCCAAGAGCAGGCGAAGAAAGCTGGGCGAGAACCCGGTATAGGTGATGTTCTCCTTGAGGACAGTGGCGACGAAGGTGCGGGAGAACAGCAGCGAAAATGGCCGGATGACGACCGCCCCACCGGAGAACAGGGTGGGGAAGAGGGTGGCGAACGATCCGTCGAAGTAGAAAGGGGACACACAGAGCGTGCGGGTCGCCCGGGTGAGTTCAAGGGCCTTCGACGTCGCGTCGACCGCCGCGCCGAAGGCGCGCGTACCGATCAGCACCCCCTTCGGAGTACCCGTTGTCCCCGAGGTGTACATTGCATACGCCCCGCGCGACGATCCATCGATGCACGAACGGAGATCCGGTGCCGTGCTGCGAAGAGCCGAAATCGGCACGAGCGGGACTTGTCCGAGCCACGGTGGCCGCGGCATTTCCTCCGCGTGTTCGTCGGTGGTCACCACAACGGTCGGCGTGCAGTCGGAAAGCATGGTCGCCAACCGCGCCTCGGGGTCCGTCATGGCCAGCGGTACGAAGATGGCCCCGATCCACAGGCAGGACAACGCTGTCACCACGAAATCGACGGAGTTTGGCAGGTGGAGTGCCACCCGATCACCCTCGACAACGTCATGCTCGGCCAGGCCGGTCGCACACCGAGCCACCTCGTTGAGGAGCTCGGCGTAGGTCAGATCGCGCCCCTGGTCCTTGACCGCTGGCAGATCTGGCCCGGTGCGGGCCTGATCGATGATCCCCTGCAACACGTCCGGCACGATCAGTTCCAATGCGTCAGCATGGGGCAGGCTGGACGCCACGAACCAACCTACCGGGAAGCTCGCCGGTGGGAATGCCATCGGTGAACGTCACGGCGCCGCGTTTGATCGTCCACCGGTACCCGGTGGCGCTCTGCAAGAGGCGACGCCCACCCGCCGGAAGGTCGGTCACGATCCCCGGAGCACCACACTCCAGATTCTCGAGGTCGATGACATTGAGATCGGCCAGAAATCCAGGAGCGACCAGACCGCGGTCGAGCCAACCGAAGTGCACCGCCGGGCGCCGTGTTATCTGATGCACGACCGATTCAAGAGGCATTCCTTGCGCCCCAGAGCGATCTCGAGCCCACAAGGTCATGAAGCTGGTGGTCATGCTCCCATCGCAGATTTGGCCGCAGTGGGCGCCAGCGTCCGACAACCCGAACATCGAAACAGGGGACGTGATCATTTCGTGGATCGCGTCGAAGTTGCCGTGGGCGAAATTGAAGAGCGGAGCATAGATGAGCTGCCTGCCGTCCCGCTCGAGCTGTACGTCGTAGGCGTAGACACGGGGATCGATTCCCATTCGCCGAGCCGTCGCTCCGAGCGACTGGCTGCGGTCGAGGTTGTAGTTGGCCGGATCGCCGAGAACGTACATCGAGTCGAAGCGGCCGAAGAAGGTGTTCCCGGCGAAGGCATCCTCCCCCGTCGTCAACGCGGCGTGTCCTTCGAGTATCCGCTTCCGTCTCTCGGGGTCGTTCAGCGCAGCCACCCGCTCCGCGAGTGGGAGGCCTGCGATCTTGCCGTAGGAACGAGTCGGGGTGAAGACGTTCGTCGATGCTTCAAGCCCCAGGAGCACCCCAATCGGTCGCGGCGCCACTTGCGCCTTGACGTCGAGACCCTCCGCCTGCAGCGACTGCGCCAGGGCGATGAGCTCGCGCCACCTCTCGGGAGCTTCAAGATCTTGCTGCACGGTATAGCTCACCGGTCGGCGACTTGTACGGGCGAACTCACGGATGAGGTGATGTTCCGCTTGGGCGACTTCGTCGTACGTCGTGCGATAGCTGTCCGAAATGAATTGGAAGACGCCCTTACCGGTGGCACGCAACACTTCGGCTAGCGCCAGCAGTTCCGGCTCCCTGGCGCGAAGGGTTCCCAGGTTCTGGCCGTTGCTCGTGCGGTGACGGTCCGTGCGTGAGGTCGTCACCCCAAGCCCGCCGGCGTCGAGCCCCTGCTCGAGGAGGCGTCCGATCTCGGCCAGCTCTCCCTCGTCTGGATGCTCGGCCGGATCGGCGCCCCGCTCCCCCATCACGAACGCACGCAGCGCCGCATGAGGAACGTGGGTCCCTACATCGATCGTCCGGGCCTGGTGACCCAAGGCATCGAGATACTCGGGAAACGACTCCCAGTCCCAGCGCAATCCTTCGTGCAGGGCCGTTCCCGGAATGTCCTCGACCCCTTCCATCATGGCGATGAGCCAGTCGTGACGGTCAGGTGCCACGGGAGCGAATCCGACTCCGCAATTTCCCATGACCACCGATGTGACGCCGTGATGGGAGGACGGCGCCAATAGCGGGTCCCACGTTGCCTGCCCGTCGTAGTGCGTATGGGGATCGACGAATCCCGGCGTCACGAGCAGGCCCTCGGCATTGAGCTCGCGCCGACCCCGAGCGATCTCCTCGCCGACATCCACGATGCGATCACCCTCGATTGCAATGTCGGCTCGCCTGACGGCGCCACCGCTGCCATCGACGATGGAGCCGTTTCTGATAACGAGATCTGCTGTCATGGTGCATCCACCCCGGTCAGCCGCTCAGCTCTTCAACGCCCACCGGCGTAACTTCTTGCGATCGTCGGCGAGCTGTTCGTACTGGGCATCCGTCAGGGAGATCGCCGCGGCAGCGCAATTCTCCTCGAGATGGGCAATTGAGGACGTGCCCGGTATCGGCACCATCACCGGTGAGCGACGCAGGAGCCATGCCAGGCTGACCTGAGAGACGGTCACGCCCAATTCCTGGGCAATCTGGTCGATGGGCCCACCCGACTCGGCGAGCTTTCCATTGCCGAGCGGGAACCATGGGATGAAGGCGATCTGGTGTTGCGCACAGAAATCGAGGGCGTCGTCGGAACTCCGTTGGGCGATGTTGTACTGGTTCTGCACGCTGACGATGGGCACGATACGCCGGGCCGCCTCGATCTGCGCCACGCTGACTTCGGAGAGTCCGACTTCGGCCACCTTGCCCTCGTCGCGCAGCTCCTTGAGCAGGCCGAACTGGTCCTCGGCCGGCACCGCCGGGTCAACCCGGTGAAGCTGAAACAGGTCGATCTGGTCTACGCCCAGCCGCCGCAGGCTGCCCTCGCACTGCTGGCGCAGGTACTCCGGTCGCCCGCAGTCCTCCCACCGGTCCGGCCCGGGACGGGTGAGACCGGCCTTCGTGGCGATCCGGAGAGGCGCCTGATACGGATGGAGCGCCTCTCGAATGAGCTCTTCTGCCACATTGGGACCGTAGGAGTCAGCGGTGTCGATAAGGTCGATTCCCAACTCCACGGCGTGCCGCAGCACCGCGATGGCACCATCGTGATCCCGGGGCGGCCCCCACACACCGGTTCCGGTCAGTTGCATCGATCCGAAACCCAGCCGATGGACGGTCAGTGAGCCTAGTTGTAGTGTGCCGGCGTCGTTCACCCTACCCCTTTCTTCTCCGTGAACGACCCCACGCCGCGCTGGCATGCGAGAGCCGCTCGTTTGAGCCGCTTCCACAATCCTACCGGGCGGGGGACGGCTGCCAGGAGGCATCGTTGTCCGCGTCTCTCCCAGGGCGTAGCCTGGGCGTGCGGCAACGGAGAAAAGAAGGGGTCGCCGTAACCATGAACATGCGATGTCGATGGGGAGTGTCGCGCACGGCGAGTCAACGCTTGCAGTCCGCGGCGGTGGCATTGCGCGGCTCGCAATGATCGAGTTCGCGATCGTGGGTCTCGGATCGTGGGGCTTGTGCGTCCTGGAACGAGCCGTCAACTGCGCCAGAGGCTCCACTTCCTCCATCCGAGTTCACGTCGTGGAACCCGGCCAACTCGGCGGTGGGATCTACGCCATGGAACAACCCGACTATCTCGTCCTCAACAATCCATGTGGGCAACTCTCGTTGTATGCTGCGCCGGGCAGCGAAGTGGACCGCCCCTACGCGGTCGGGCTCCACGAGTGGGCTGCCAAGCGGGGTTACCACTGGGTGGGGTACGAATGCCGCATCGACCCTTCAGGGACTCCGATCCTGGCGACCGACTACCTGCCCCGTCGACTCATGGGTGAATATCTCGCCTGGTTCTACGACACGCTCCTTGCCGATGCTCCGCCGAACCTGGAGGTCGTACGTCACTATGCCGCCGCCAGCGACATCGCGCCGGAGATTGGTGGCCGCGAGACCGTGCTCCTCGACAACGGCACGGCGATCAGCGTCGACCATGTCGTGCTGACGTCAGGGCACACGTTCAACGATGAGCCCGTGGGTGACTCTACAAAGGTCCGGTATCTGCGCCCCTACCCTGTCGAGTACTTCGACATCCCACTGCCGGCCAGGGCCCCGATAGCCATTGCAGGCATGGGCCTGGTCGGCTTCGACATCCTGACCGCCCTGACCATCGGGCGGGGTGGCACCTATCATGACGCCGGAGACCGCAAGCGGTACATCCGAAGTGGCAATGAACCGGACATCTATCTGTACTCACGATCCGGGGTGCCGTACTGTGCCAAATCGGCGCACGGTGTGGATCCCTACGGCGACTATCAGCCCGTCGTCTGCACACCACAGGTCTTCAGCGAACTCATCAAACCGGCGGGCTCGCCCTTGCGGCGTCGGGTGGACTTTCGCAATGATCTGATGCCGTTGTTGTTCGCGGAGATGCAGGGTCGTTACTACACGCATGCCGCCTATTTGAAGGGGGGCAGCCGAGCGTCAGCGTCGGCCCGGGACCAACTTCAGACAGGATGGGCCGTCGGAGCTTTCGACCGTGCCGTCGCTCGCCTCGAGCCGATATACGGCAGCTTCGACCCCGGAAGTTACGTCTTTGCGGATGCCGGCATGAGCTACGCGTCGAGCAGCGACTACCAGGCCCACGTCTACGACATGGTCGAAACGGACCTGGACCAGGCGCTGGCCGTTGGGGGAAGCCCCGTCAAGGCAGCCCAAGAAGTCACCCGCATCCTGCGGGACCAGCTGCGGGCGGTGATCGAGTTCGGGGGACTCTCCCTTGAGTCCTACATTGACTTTCAGTCCAACGTCCGAGGCCGGATCAATCGCCTGGAGGCTGGTCCTCCGCCGTTGCGCTCCCAACAGCTCCTAGGGCTCCTCGACGCCGGCGTGGTCCATATCCCCTTTGGCCCGCACCCTGAAGTGTCGGCGGCCGAGGATGGCGGCGTGATACTACGTTCCACCCATCTCGACGAGCCGGCGCAGGCGACCGTGAACGGAGTCGTGAGGGGCCACCTCGATCTGCCCTCTCTGGCCCGGTCCAGTTCGCCGTTGCTGAGCCGCCTCTACGCGAAGGGCCGTCTGACTCAGATGACATACGGGAGTACGGAGGTCGGAAGTGTTGCGATCAGCGAGGACTTCCACCCCTACGATACCGAGGGACGGCTACAGCCGCACCTCTCCATCCTGGGCGTTCTGACAGAGGGGGTGCGGTACTTCACCCACTACCTCCCGTCGCCGCGCAGCCGCTTGCGGGCGGTCCTCGATGCCCAACACTGTGTGGAGAGCATCATCAGCTGACTGCGCTGATCACCCGCCGAGTCGGTCCTAGAACGGGTCTCAACCGGTTGCCTTGTCCAGAGCCTGGTCGATGTCCGCGAGGAGATCGTCGATGTGTTCGAGACCAATGGACAGGCGGATGGCCTCGGGGCGAATTCCCGCCGCGACGAGCTCAGTCTGGCTGAGTTGGCGGTGTGTCGTCGACGCGGGGTGGATAGCCAACGATTTTGCATCTCCGAGGTTGAGAAGCCGCTTGAAGAGCTGCAAGGCGTCGAAGAACGCCAACCCTGCCTCGTAGCCCCCGACCGCGCCGAACGTGATGATCGACGGGACGCGCCCGTTCAGGTAGCGCTGCACGAGGTGGTGATAGGGGTGATCGGGGAATCCAGCGAAGCTCACCCACTCGACGCGGGGGTCCGCCGCCAGATACGCGGCCACCGCCCGCGCGTTGGACTCATGGCGCTCGAGACGAACTGCCATCGTCTCCAATCCCTGCAGAAGCTGAAATGCGCTGAAGGGTGAGAGGGTGGCCCCGGTGTTGCGAAGTTGTATCGCTCGCGCCCGCACGATAAAGGCCCGGTCGGGAAAATCCCGCGCGAAGACCACGTTGTGAAATGCCTTCTCGGGCTGATTGAACATGGCGAACCGCTCAGCGTGCTCAGTCCACGGAAAGTTCCCGCTGTCGACGATGGCCCCGCCCAGCGTTGTGCCGTGGCCCCCGACGAACTTGGTCAATGAGTGCACGACGACATCTGCGCCATGTCGAATCGGCTTCAGCATAAGAGGGGTGGCAACCGTGTTGTCGACGATCAGTGGCACTCCGGCTCTGTGCGCCACGTCAGCCACTGCTTCAAGGTCCACGACGTTGCCAGCGGGATTTCCGATGGTCTCGCAGAAAACGGCGCATGTTCGATCGTCGATCAACGCCCCGATGGATGCGGCCTGATCGTCAACGGCGAACCTCGCTTCGATACCCAGGGTCGGAAGCACATGGGCGAAATACGTGAAGGTGGCACCGTAGAGCTGTGGCGCGACGACGAAGTTCGAACCGGCGAGTGCCACAGTGAGGATGGCATAGCTGACAGCGGCCATCCCGGACGCGACGACAAGCGCAGCCGTGCCACCCTCAAGCGCAGCAATACGCTTCTCCAGGACATCGTTCGTGGGATTGTTGATCCGGTTGTAGTGAAATCCAGGTATTTCGAGATCCAGGACCGCGCCCGCGTGCTCGGCGTCGATGAAATCGTGCGCAATGGTCTGATAAATCGGAACGGCGACTGCTCGCGTGCCATCTGCCTTATAACCGCCGTGAATGGCGATCGTCTCATCGTGCATCGGATCTGTCACTCCTCTTGGTGATGCCAACCAGCCAGTTGGTGTACAAAGTCTTGGCCACTTCATGCCAAGGCCACGTCGCCCGGGCGCCCACCTCGTCGAATGGGTACGCCTCGAGAAGCGCCGGGTCACGCTGATCACCGATGATCGCCCGATGGAGTTTCTCGAGATCCTCCCAGTCCCCCGGAGCCACGCAGTGAAGCGGCAAGCGGGGGATGTCGACCCGCTCGTGCCGTACATAACGCCGGGCGTCACGGTGATACTCACGGAGCAGGCTGGAGGGATCGTACTCGGGATGACCCTGCACGAGTATCACATTCGACCGCGCCACCTCGCGGGCAGCCACGCTCCACCCAACGCCCTCGGATTGTATGACGATCTGATAACCCGCCTGGCGCAGCGCTTCCTGCGGCACCGTGCTCGTTCGTGAATGCGGGAGGATGATCTCCGGCTCCAACCCCGCGCCGAGCGGATGTGTGACATCGACGAGCTGAGGAAAGACGCCGGTACACTTAGAAGGCAGCCGCTCCCGCTCGACGCCGTCGAAGATTGTCAACGCGGCGTGGGCCGACAGGCATGACAGCAGCATGGAGGGGACGTGCTCACTGCTCCAGGTGAGAAGGTTCACCATGTCGTCCCAGTAGGGCTCATCTTCAAGGCGCGGTTCAACCGGATTCGAGCCGGTGACGATAAGGAGGTCCGGCGGGTCCTGACGGATGGCCGCGGTGGGTGAATACTGCTCGGCGATCTTGGCCGCCACCGCTCCCCCCCTGGGGACGCGGGGCATGGTGTAGCGGCGAACTTCGATGACGCCGGTTCCCGCCCCGTCGAGGAGATCGAGAAATTGGCGCTCGGAGGCGTCGAACGCCCCATCGGGCATGTTGTTGACGAAGGCGCAGGTCAGTCGCGCCCGATCTTCGTCCTTCCCGGGAGAGACAGCCAGGGGCGTCGCCGCGGGCTGTATCAACCGCACGGTCACTAGTAGTGGCTCACATCGGCGTACGTGACCGTCACCTCTTTGTGGAGGAGACGGTTGACGGCTTGCAGCTCGGTGTAATCGTCGGCGGAACCCACCACCGCCAAAATGTGGTTCCGAGACCCGTCTTTCCAATCAAGATCAGCACCCGGCCCCTGGTGCACGGTGATGGCATCCACGCCCGGGTGGTCGCTGACCGTGTCGATGCCGGTGATGGCCGCAACCGTCGCAGAAACATCGGGTGGCTGGAGGAAGAAGCGGTAGCCGATGCGCTCCGTGGCGACCGGGCCCTCCATGCGCACCGTTTCTCCGAGTGACAACCGCAAGGTCAACTCCAACAAACGGAACCCGGCGGCGCGATTGAGCATTTCGGGGACACCGCCTCCGACGCGACCGTTGACCTCAATGACTCGGGGACCATCGGGAGTGAACTTGATTTCCGTGTGGAGGCAGCCGGTGGAAACACCAAGCGACTCGATCGCAGAGGTAGCGAGGCGCAGCGCCGCCTCCCGGTCGGCTTCCTCCAACGAAGCGGGAATGAAGAATCCGGTCTCGCGAAAGTTCTCGGCCAGAGGGAAGCGGCCGGTCAGGGCCAGGTGTGTGATGACACCCGCCGAGGCGATGCTCTCGACGGACACGTAGGCGGCATAGGGACCGTCAACCCGCGCTGGATCGTCCGGGATATACCCCTCGAGAACCATTTCCGGGCGGGCCGGTCCCAAGGAGCTCAAGAGATGGTACAGGTGCTTGGCGTCGTTGACCAAGAACGTATAGCGGCTCCCCTGCGCGGATCGCGGCTTGAGAACGGCCGGCCACTCCACCTCGGTCTCGACCCAGGTCAGATCCGACGTGGATTGGTCACGGCCGATGACGTGACTGGTCGGCATGATCAATCCGCCCATGCCGAGAACGCGTCGCTGTTGAGATTTGTCGGTAAGCGCCAGGGCGGTTTCATAGGAGTGGAACGGCAAGTGCAAGGCCGTGGCCACCTGGGCGTAGAGAGCCATGTTCGCGTCGAGGTACGTGACAAGCCCATCCGGTGCATAGGGCGCCGACAGCTCCTTGAGGAGTTCCTCGAGCCCCAGTCCATCGACATCGACCACGGGACCGAAACGATCGAGGAGGTCCTTCATCTGTCGCATCTCGGGAATTGACCCGTCGATCAACCAGAGAAGATCACAAATGCTCGCGGCGGCCTCTGTGAGCTGCATGACGGGCACACAACGCGGCCCGTAGCCAACAGCCACCAGTGGCCGCTTCTCATGTGACGCGGAATCGATTGCGCTGGTAACCACCGTACAGATGTTAGCGTTGAACAGGTCGTTCGCCTGGATT
>Ga0307374_10001781_pt1 | contig 39364 bp, 38 predicted proteins | sample OX3MG_FD_202532 | JGI IMG/M metagenome (GOLD analysis project Ga0307374, IMG submission 202532) | Soil microbial communities from Risofladan, Vaasa, Finland - OX-3 | ecosystem: Environmental > Terrestrial > Soil > Coastal area > Acid sulfate soil | place: Finland: Risofladan, Vaasa | collected... | reverse complement strand
ACGATCTGGCTTTCACCAAGCAGTGCTCGGATCGAGAGGTCATCAGCGTCCCCATCTCGCATGGCGAAGGCAGCTATTTCGCCGACCCCGCCACGCTGTCGCGCCTGGAGCAGAACGGCCAGGTCGTTTTCCGCTACTGTGATCCGGCGGGGAACGTCGTCGCCGGCGCCAACCCAAATGGGTCGCTGCACAACATCGCCGGCATCGTCAACAAGCGCGGCAACGTGCTGGGGATGATGCCTCACCCTGAACGCTGCTCGGAGGCCGAGCTCGGCGGCACCGACGGCCTCAAGCTCTTCCGCTCGGTCGCAGAGTCCGCGATGCGGGTCCTGGTGTCTTGAAGGTAGAAGAGATAGACGAGAAGCGGTTGCGCGAGGTTGCCCTCACAACTGAGGAGTACCGCGTCATCGTCGAACAGCTGAAGCGACAACCAAACGACGTCGAGCTGGGGATGCTCGGCGTGCTCTGGTCGGAGCACTGCTCGTACAAGACCTCCAAGGCGCTGTTGCGCCGCCTCCCGTCCAGCGGCGCCGGAGTGCTGCAGGGCCCGGGTGAGAACGCCGGCGCCATCGACGTGGGCCAGGGGTGGGCGGCCGTTTTCAAGATCGAGTCGCACAACCACCCTTCAGCCATCGAGCCCTACCAGGGGGCGGCCACCGGTGTCGGCGGCATCATCCGAGACGTCATCGCGATGGGCGCGCGCCCGATCGCGCTGCTCGACTCCCTGCGTTTCGGTCCGCTGCCCGCCTCCAGCCACCACTTCGAAGGTGTGGTCGCGGGCATCGGGGGTTACGGAAACTGCATGGGCATCCCCACCGTGGGCGGCGAGGTCTTTTTCGACGACTGCTACGCCCAGAACCCGCTGGTGAACGCGATGTGCGTCGGCCTCGTGCCCGTGCACAGGCTGATGCGGGCTCGCGCCGAGGGAACCGGCAACAGCCTTCTCTTGGTTGGCGCTGACACCGGCCGAGACGGCATCCACGGCGCTTCCTTCGCCTCGGTCGAGCTCGACGAGGCCAGCTCCGAGCGACGGCCGGCCGTCCAGGTGGGCAACCCGTTCCTCGAAAAGTGCCTCCTGGAGGCGTGCATGGACCTGGCACGCACCGACGCGGTGGTGGCAATCCAGGATCTCGGCGCTGCCGGGCTGACGTCATCAGTCGCGGAATGCGCAGGCCGCGTGGAAGGAGCGGGGGCCCGGATCGACGTGTCTCGCGTGCCCAGGCGCGAGAAGGGGATGACGCCCTATCACGTGATGCTCTCGGAGTCGCAGGAACGAATGCTGGTGGTCGTGCAGCGCGGGCGCGAGCCTGAGGTCGAGGCGATCTTCCGAGCCTGGGACCTAACTTCGGCTGTGATCGGAGAGGTCACCGACGATGGCTGCCTGACCGTAGTCGATGGGCGCAACGAGGTCGCGCGGCTGCCGATTGCGCTGTTGACCGACGGTGCTCCGCTGCGGCGCCTAACAGGGGTTGCTCCGGCGGCCAGGGCCTCGCTGGACCTCGACCAGCTGCCACCCCTGGTGGACGCTGGCGCCAGTTTGCTGCGCCTGCTGGCGAGCCCCAACTTGAGCAGCCGCCGCGGCGTGTTTCGCCGTTACGACCACATGGTCGGCGACTCCACCGTCATCCCGCCGGGGGGTGACGCGGCGATGTTGCGAGTCAAAGGCACGCGGCTCGGCATCGCGATGACCACCGATGGCAACAGCCGCTACTGCCACCTCGATCCGAACCTCGGCGCGCAGCTCGCGGTGGCGGAGGCCGCTCGCAACATCGTCGCCACCGGCGCGCGGCCGCTGGCGGTCACCGATTGCTTGAACCTGGCGAACCCCGACCGGCCCGAGGTTTATTGGGAGCTGGAGGAGACGATCGCGGGCCTCGCCCAGGCGTGCCGTGACCTTGAGCTTCCGATCGTGAGCGGCAACGTCAGCCTGTACAACGACGCCTCGGGCAGCTCGCCAATCCATCCGACGCCGGTGGTCGGGATGATCGGCCTGATCGACGATTACGGGCGCCGGCTCCAGGCGGGACTGCACCACGAAGGCGATTTCGTCCTCCTCGTCGGTTCCAGCCACAACGACCTGGGTGGCAGCGAATACCTCAAGGTCGAGCACGACCGTGTTGCCGGCCGGCCGCCGGCGCTAGACCTCGCCCGCGAGAAGGCGACCCACAAGCTCATGCTCGAGGCCGCGGGTGCCGACCTGCTGCGCTCCGCCCATGATTGCGCCGAGGGCGGGATGCTCGTCGCCCTGGCGGAGTGCTGCATGTTGGGCGGCGTCGGCGTCAGGTGCCCGGCGCTCAAGCCCGAGGCCCCTGTGCGTGTCGACGCGGCATTCTTCGGCGAGTCTCCGGGCCGCTTCATCGTGAGCGTGGCGTCTCGCGCAATGCCCGAGATGCAGACGCTGGCACGGCGACATCGTGTCGAGATCTCATTGATCGGCCTGGCCGGCGGCGACGTCATCGAGTTCGAAGGCCAGTTCCGGGTCTCGATCGCCGCGATGCGCCAAGCTTGGGAAGGGGATTTGATCTAAAGATGTGCGGAGTCTTCGGCATCTGCGCAGCGCGCGGAATCGATGTCGCCAACCTCACGTACTTCGGCCTTTTCTCACTGCAGCACCGCGGTCAGGAGTCGGCCGGGATCGCAGTCTCCGATGGCGCATCGGTGCGCGTGCACCGTGGCATGGGCTTGGTGGCGCAGGTGTTTTCGCCCGCGACCATCCAGGACATGGGTCCGGGCTCGATCCTTGCCCTGGGGCACACGCGCTACTCGACCACCGGCGCGAGTCGCGCGGAGAACGCGCACCCGCTTCCCTTCCATCACCCGCAACTCGGTCCTGGTGCGATCGCCCACAACGGCAACCTCTTGAACGCCGACGCGCTGCGCAAGCAGCTGGAGGAGGAGGGAGCCACATTCGAAAGCGGACTCGACACCGAGGTCATGGCCCGCCTCATCGAGCACACGCACGGCAAGACCTGGGAGGAGGTGATTCGCCGCAGCTTCGCACGCGTGGTCGGCGCCTACTCCTGCGGCATCATCACAGCGAACCAGCTGATCGCCCTCCGCGATCCGTTCGGCTTCCGGCCCCTCTGCATCGGCTACATACCGCTGCCCGGACAGCCGGCCCACGTGATTGCATCTGAGACCTGCGCTCTTGACACCGTCCACGCCACCTTCGTGCGCGAGGTGCAGGCGGGAGAGATGGTGGTCATGGATGAGCACGGCGTGCACAGCGTCAACTTTCAGACCTCGAACAAGCACGCGATGTGCGTTTTCGAGTTCATCTACTTCGCGCGGCCGGATTCGATCCTCAAGAACTGCGAGCTCGAAGAAGCCCGCATCCGGATGGGCAACGAGCTGGCGAAGGAAGCGCCCGTCGACGCGGACATGGTCATCGCATTCCCGGACTCGGGCACACCTGCGGCGATCGGCTACGCCGAGGCGGCCGGCATTCCGTTCCGCGAGGCGCTGATGAAAAGCCGGTACATCAACCGCACCTTCATCCAACCCGACCAGACCTTGCGCGAGGCCGGCGTGATGCTCAAGCTGAACGCCCTCCCCCGTTCGATCCGTGGCAAGCGGCTGATCGCTGTCGACGACTCGATCGTTCGCGGCACCACCTCGCGCCGCATCATCGAACGGTTGCGTGCCGCCGGCGCCAAGGAGATCCACATGCGGATCTCCAGCCCTCCGATGCGCTATCCGTGCTTCATGGGCGTGGACATCGGCTCCACGAAAGAGCTCATCGCTGCCAATCGATCGGTCGAGCAGGTGCGAGAGCACCTGGGTGCCGACAGCCTCCATTACCTGACCATCCCTGGACTCATGCGCGCCATCGGGCGCGGTCCTGCCCAAGAGTTCTGTCGCGCCTGCTTCGACGGCTCCTACCCGGTGCCGGTCCCGCAGCAGCTCGAGATGGACAAGATGCAGTTCGAAATGCCGCTGAAGTCTGATCACGTGCCGGGCCCACCCTCACTCCAGCTCGCCGAACCCAAGATTTCATGAGCGGCGAAGGTTTGTCGTACGCCGCCGCCGGCGTCGATATCGAGGCGTATCAGCGCGTCCTGGAGCGGGTCAAGCCGCTGATCGCGGCGACCCATGGGAGGGAGGTGGCGAGCGGAGTCGGGCCTTTCGCTGGCCTGTACGCGCTGCCCGGCGGGGGCCATCTCGCAGCGAGCGCTGATGGCGTCGGCACCAAGATCAAGGTCGCGATCGCCGCCGGCCACCACCTTGGAATCGGCGCCGACATCGTGAACCACTGCGTCAACGACATCGCCACCGCGGGCGCGCGGCCCCTCTTCTTCCTTGACTACTTCGCCACCGGGCGCCTGGACCCCGATGTCTTCGCCCAGCTGATCGAGGGTATGGCCGCGGCTTGCACGGCGGCTGGATGCGCCCTGCTGGGCGGAGAAACGGCCGAGATGCCCGGCGTGTATGCGCTTGGCGATTACGACCTGGCAGGCTTCATCGTCGGGTTGGTCGCGCCGGAACGGCGCCCGGACGCGAGCGCCATTCGCGCCGGCGACGTCATCGTCGGCCTGCCGTCGAGCGGCCTCCACACGAACGGCTTCTCGCTGGTGCGGAAGGTGTTCGAGGACGTGCCGCTCAGCCAGGTGTATCCCGAGCTCGGACGCCCACTCGGGGAGGAGCTGCTCGAGCCGCACCGCTCGTACCTGGAACCGCTGACCACGCTGCGTTGGAAAGGCGCCGCGCACATCACAGGTGGAGGCATCCTCGGCAACCTGCCCAGATGCCTACCCGATGGCCTTGGTGCCCGCCTCGAGCGCAAATCGTGGGTTGAGCCGCCGATCTTCGGACTCGTCCGCAAGCGAGGCAAGGTCTCCAACGACGAGATGCTGGGCACCTTCAACATGGGCCTGGGCATGGTCCTGGTGATGGATGGCAGCGACGTGCCACCCGGCGCGCAGGTGGTGGGCGAGGTGGTGCGCCATTCCGGGCCTGACCGGGTCATGATTCGCTGAAGCTTCACCGATGAGATTGGGGGTGGCGGTTTCCGGCGCCGGCTCGAACCTGCGCAACCTTGTCGAGCGGGGATTCGACGTGGTCGCGGTGGCGACCAACCGTCCAACCTGCGGCGCCGCCGCCTATGCGCGGGAGCGTGGAATTCCACTCGCCGAGCTGCCGCAGAAAAACTTCGCATCTGCCTCGGAGCGTGATGCCGCGATGCGCGACTTCTTCAAAGACGAGGGCGTCGAGCTGGTGGTCGATGCCGGCTACGATCGGATTCACTCGGACGCCTTCGTCGCGGCATTCAGGGATCGCGTCATCAACATCCATCCATCGCTGCTGCCGGCGTTTGGCGGCGCCATGGACGCGATCGAGCAGGCGCTGCGTGCGGGCGCGAGGAGAACCGGCGCCACCGTTCACGTGGTCACGTCTAACCTTGACGGCGGCCCCATCCTCATCCAGCAAGAGGTGCCGGTGCTGGACGGCGACACGCCGGAGACGCTGCGCGCGCGCGTCCACGAAGCTGAGCACCGAATACTTCCGCAGGCGATCCGTTTGATGGAGGCGCGACTTGCCAAGAGCCCTGCTGTCGGTTAGCGATAAAACTGGCCTGAGCGCCTTCGCGCGAGGCTTGCAGCGGCTGGGCTATGAGCTGTATGCAACCGGCAGCACTCTCAACGCGATCCTGGACGCCGCCGTCGACGCCAAGCCCGTCAGCGACCTCACGGGTTTCCCCGAGATGATGGACGGCCGCATCAAGACGTTGCATCCCGGTGTGCATGCGGGGCTGCTGGCCAGGCGCGACAAGCCCGAGCACATGGAGGCGCTTCGAGAACACGACCTCAAGGAGATCGAGCTGGTGTGCTGCAACCTGTATCCGTTTGTGGACACGGTGACGCGCCCCGGCGTCACCTTCGAGGAGGCCGTGGAGCAGATCGACATCGGCGGGCCGACCATGATCCGCGCGGCGGCCAAGAACAGCGACTCGGTGGTGGTGGTGGTGCGGCCGGAGCGCTACGCCGAGATTCTCGCGACGTTGCATGCCGGCGGCCCAGACGTGGCGATGCGTCGCCGTCTCGCCGCCGAGGCATTTGCCCACACCGCGGCTTACGACGCGTGGATCGCGGCCTATCTACACGACGACGATGCCGGCTTTCCCCAGGAGCTCCCATTTGCCGGGCACCTGGTGAGGCCGCTGAAATACGGCGAGAACGAGCACCAGCGCGCCGCGTTCTACCGGTTTGGGCCGGATCCTGGCGGGCTTGGCGGCGCTCAGCAGGTGCAGGGCAACGAGCTCGGCTTCAACAACATCCAGGACGCTGCCGCCGCGTTCCAGCTGGTCAGCGAGTACGACAAGCCGGCCGCCGCAATCATCAAGCACATGAATCCATGCGGCCTGGCGATCGCCGACGTGCTGTCACGGGCCTATGTGCGCGCCTTTGAATGCGACAGGACGTCGGCCTTCGGCGGCATTGTCGCGGTCAACCGGCCGCTGGATCGGACGACCGCCGAGCACATCGTCCAGATCGTGACTCATGTCGTGATCGCGCCGGAGATCCTGGACGAATCCATCGAAGTGCTCGCCCGCCGCAAGGGGATGATCGTCTTGGCGGTGCAACCGCCGCGTCGAGGTCTGTTCGATTACGACGTCAGGTCGGTCCCAGGCGGCTTCCTGGTCCAGGATTGGGACCGCGCTGGCTTCGACCGGGCAGCGTGCGCTGTCGCGACGAGGCGCTCCCCGACTGACGCCGAGTGGGAGCAGCTGCGGCTCGCGTGGATCGCCGTCAAGCACGTGAAGTCCAACGCGATCGTGCTCTTCAAGGACGGCGCCGCGGTCGGAGTGGGCGCGGGCCAGATGTCGCGGGTCGAGGCTGTGCAGATCGCGGTTCGCCGCGCGGGCAACGAGGCCCGCGGCTCGGTGATGGCCTCCGATGCGTTCTTTCCATTTCCAGACGGCCTGGAGGAGGGAATCCGCGCGGGCGTGACGGCTGTGATTCAGCCGGGCGGTTCGATGAAGGACAGCGATGTGGTGGCGGCTGCCGACGCGGCCGGCATAACGATGGTCATCACTGGACAGCGTCATTTCAAGCACTGATCAGCCGATGGGATTTCGATTTGGCGAAGCGGGTCGCCGGCTTTCCTATGGCTCATATCTAAAGATTCCCGATCTGCTCAATCTGCAGGAGGGACTCAGCGCCGAGCACGACGAGCTGCTGTTCATCGTCGCGCACCAGGTGTACGAGCTCTGGTTCAAGGTGGTGCTCGACGAGCTCGAGGCAGCCAGAGGTCGCATCGACTCCGACGACATCTTCTTCGCCCGCCATCACCTGCGCCGTGTCAGCGTGATCGAACGCTTGCTGATCGAGCAGATCGAGGTCCTCGAGACGATGTCTCCGCAGGACTTTCTCGCGTTCCGATCGCAACTGGCGCCGGCCAGCGGCTTCCAGTCCGTCCAGTTCCGCGAGATCGAGTTCCTGTCGGGCCTCAAAGAGCCGAACTACCTGGCGCGAATCGAGGCGTCTCCGGACGAGATGAGCCGGCTGCGGCGCCGCCTTGAAGAGCCATCGCTCGCCGACGCCCTCCACTCGCTGCTCGGGCGACGAGGCTCGCCCTCGCTGCTGGATGTCTTTCGAGATCGTGAGCGCTTCGGAGACCTATTCGACCTCTGCGAGGCGATGCTCGACCACGACGAGTCATTTGCCCACTGGCGCGCGCGCCACGTATTGATGGTCGAGCGGCAGATCGGCTCCAAGACGGGCACCGGCGGAAGCAGCGGAGCGCAGTACCTGCGCTCGACCCTTGGAAAGCGCTTCTTCCCCAATCTTTGGGAGGTGCGCTCACAACTGTGAAGGACGGATTCGCGGGCGAGCGCGACGAGCACCACATGAAGAAGACGCGCGTCGAGAACCCCCGCGTCACTTGCGGCACGTGCCGGATGTTCGACGGCACCGCCTGGTGCCGCCACTGGAACTTTCACACCACGGCGGAATCCCCGCCGTGCCGCTTTTACAAGAAAGCCGTCTAGCAGCCCGCCACATATTTCGCAGCCGGCACCCGCTTTGGGCGAGCAATCAACGCGCAGGTAGAGTCGGCGGCGCCGATCCGTCACCGCCCGAATACAAAGAGGGCGGCGCCCGCCAGCTTGCCGAAGACAGGGGCGCCGCGACCACGCCGAACTATGTGATTAAGGCTGGGCGGTCATGCCGCCTCGGCAAAACCCTCCGCCATCTCGGAACGGGGGATTGGCGCGTCCTGGTGCCTGCCGCGCGAGCGCAGGACGACCAGCACCACGAGCAGACCCACCGCGACGCATATTGCGGCGATGCCGAAGGCGAACTGATAGCCGCCGGTCAGAGCACTCGACAGTGCATAACCCTGGGCCGCCAGGGCGGCCGTGTGGCCAGACGAGATCGTCCCCAGCGCCGCCAACCCGATCGCTGCAGAAATTTGCATTGAGACGTTCGCTATTCCCGAAGCCAGGCCTGCGTCCTGGGCTGGAACCTCTGACATGGCGATGGTGATCAAGGGCATGAACGATGTTCCGGCGCCGATTCCGAATAGCGTGTACGCGCCGAGCAGCACGGGAAAGTAGCTCACGTTCTGGCCAGCGTTGGCCATCACTGCGAGGCTTGTGACGATCGCAAGCATCCCTGGAACGAGAACCCGTCGAGGACCGAAGCGGCGCATCAGGTTGGCTGTGATGCCCAGCGAGAGCACGCCGAGCGAAATGCTCCACGGCAGGAATGCCAGGCCGGTCTCGACGGCGCTGTAGCCCCTGACCTGCTGCAGGTAAAGCGTGCCGAGGAAGAAGGTTGCGAACATGCCCGTGGCGAGCATCGCGCGTGCGACGCTGGCGCCCACCAGGCTTCGAATCCTGAGTATGCGCAAGGGCATGATCGGATTCGCGATGCGTCCTTCGAGCACCAGGAACGATGCGAGGAGCCCGACAGCGCCCGCTCCAAAGCCGATGGTGTGAGCCGAAGCCCATCCGTATTGGGCGGCCGTCACTATCGAGTAGACCCCGAACACCATGGCCGCCGTGACGAGGATTGAGCCAACGACATCGACGCCCTGGCGAAGGCCGAGGCCCTCGGTCTCGTCGATGAGGATGGCGCCCAGCCAGAACGTGGCGACGCCTACCGGCAGGTTGATGAAGAAGATCCAGTGCCAGCTCACCAGCTGGGTAAGCACCCCGCCGGCCAGCAGGCCGAGCGACCCGCCGCCCGCGATCACGAACGTGAAGACGCTCATGGCTTGCGCGCGTTCCACCGGCCTGGGGAAGCCGGTGACGATCAAGGCCAGGATCACGCCAGATGACAGCGCTCCGCCGGCGCCCTGCAGGAAGCGGGCGGCGATCAAGGCGGCCGGGTTCTGAGCGAGGCCGCAAAGCACCGAGGCGGCGGTGAAAAGCACGACCCCGGCGAGGAAGACCTTCTTCCTGCCGATCAGGTCGCCGGCCCGGCCCGCCAGCAGCAAGAGGCTGCCGAAGGTGATGAGGTAGGCGTTGACCACCCAGGTCAGGTCGGCCTGGGTGAAGCGGAGGTCACGCTGAATCGAAGCCAGCGCGACGTTCACGATCGTCGAGTCCAGGACGATCATGAACTGGCCAAAGCAGATCACGACGAGCGCCAGCCAGCGCCGCCGGTTGCTCGCCGGGGTCGGGATTTCCAGGGTGTTCGTGTTCATACTGCCTCCAAGACGAACCAACTATCAGGACGATCACTATAACAGGATCATATAGATACTTATTGCATGGATTATCTGGAAGGTGGGAATGATTCTCATCTAGTGTTAGGATCAGGTGAGGAAGAGATGGAAAACGGTTCAGGTACGGGGCTCATCACCCTGCTGACGAGGGTCTCGAAGGCCCTGCACAAGCGCACGCCAGAGTCGGTGCTGGGGATGAAATGGCGGCAGTCTCAAGCGCTGGGCGTTCTCCTGAAGCACAACGGGGTCACGCAGCAAGAGCTCGGCGACGCGATGCTCATGGACAACAACACGGTGGTGTTGCTGCTCAACGAGCTCGAAGCGGCGGGGTTCTCAGTGCGCCGGCGCGACCCGGGGGATCGGCGGCGTCACATCGTCGAGATCACGCCGGCCGGCCGGCGCGCCATCGAGCGCAGCGAGAAGGCGCAGGAGGGCATTGAAGACCAGCTGCTCGGCGACCTCAGCCCGGACGAACGGGCGACGCTCGCCGCGCTGCTAAATCGAGTGATGGACGGCTTGCTCAAGGCTCCAGTCGAGCACTAGGTCCACGTCAGCAACTTCTGACTTCGCGGGAACGGAATTAGGCGCCCGCCCTCGCCGGTCCTAACCGAGGTGAACCCAACCCTCTCGGTTTGGAATCGGGTACAGTCCCGCTCCTCGGGGGCTTCCTGTTGTCTGGTCCTGATTGGTCGTCAATCGCTGCGGATGCCGGCGTCGGGAAGTCCAGAAGCCCCGCTCGCCGCCCGAGATGCCTGACCCGCCTGGGTCATGAGGATCGTCAGTTAAGGCGCTCCAGGATCATGGCCATTCCCTGGCCGCCGCCCACGCACATCGTCTCCAGCCCGAACGTCTTGTCTTTTTCTCTTAGGCCGTTGAGCAGGGTGCACAGGATGCGGGCGCCGGTCATCCCGAACGGATGGCCAAGCGCGATGGCGCCGCCGTGCGGGTTGAGCTTGTCGCTGAAGGGGTCGACCCCGATCCCGCGTGCCGAGGGGATGACCTGGGCGGCGAAGGCCTCGTTGATCTCGACGATGTCGATGTCATCGATGGTCATCTTGGCTCGCTTGAGCGCCTGTTTCGACGCTTCGATCGGCCCGAGCCCCATGAACTCGGGCTCCAAAGCGGTGAGGCCGGTCGAGACCACGCGCGCGAGGGGCTTGATGCCAAGCTCCTTCGCCCGGCGCTCGGACATGACCACGACCGCCGCCGCGCCGTCGTTCAGCGGGCACGCATTGCCCGCGGTGACGGTGCCGTTCTCGCGGAATGCAGGCTTGAGGGTCGCCAGCACCTCGACGGTCGTGCCAGGCCGGGGACTGTCGTCCTTGGTGAAGACCTCGCCGTTCGGGAGTGGGACCGGGATGATCTCGCGGTCGAAAAAGCCGTTGTCACGAGCTTTCACCGCTGCGTTTTGGCTTTTGACCGCGTAGCGGTCCTGCTCTTCACGGCTGATCTTCTCGCGCTCGGCCACGTTCTCAGCCGTCTCGCCCATCGTGATGTAGATATCGGGATATTCCTCGGGGTTACCACGCACTAGACGAGGGTTATACGTGTCGGGCGCGTCGGGGTAGCCGCTGCCGTACCTCGAAACGCATTCGACCCCGACCGAAAGAAACACATCGCCCTCGCCGGCTTCGATCGCGTGCGCAGCCATGCGCGTGGTCATCAGCGACGAGGAGCAGTACCGGTTCACGGTGACGCCGGGGACGTCGAGCCGCGCCAGGATCGAGACCACACGGCCGATGTTGTGACCCTGCTCCCCGCCGGGAAGTCCGCAACCACAGATCAGGTCCTCGATCTCTGAGCGGTCGAGCTGGGGCACCTGCGCCAGCACTTTCGTCACCACGTGCGCGGCCAGGTCGTCAGGTCGGATGTCGATGAGAGAGCCCTTGCGCGCCCTCCCGATGGCAGAGCGGCCGCAGGCAACGATCACAGCACTGTTCATATTTGAATTATGCGATCGGGCTAGCTGCCTCGCTGGCCTCGCTTCGCCGGCGTCGTTGATTTCGCGGCTGCCGCCTTGGGTTTGGCAGCCGCCACCTTGGGCTTGACGGCTGGGCTTGTGGCTTTCGGCGCTGCCTCCCGCTTACGCGGAGCCGGGGTTGTGGCTGGTTCGGGCTCTGCTTCGGTTTGCGCAACTTTGGTTTCGCCGGCTGCGTCGGGACCCGCGACCCCGATGGTGCTGGACAGGACCCGGTGGCAGCTCTCGCATGAGGTCACGGTCCGCACGAGGGCGCCCAGCTGCCGCTCCTCGCGCCGCAGGTTCCTCGTCCTGTCGCAAAACGAGCAGAAACCCGTCTCGACCGTCACCTTGATCTGCCCGGGCCGTTTGTTCACGTAGGTAAGGTACCGATTTCGCACGGCGCGAGAATCCGAGGGCCTGTAAAATGTGCAAGGCGGCGCAGTCGCGCCGGGTTCCTTTAAGTCCGGTCCCAGAGAGGCCGGGAAGGAGGATTTTTTATGGCCGTCGGTTCCCGCCTGACGCATGTGATCGAGAGCCAGCAGTTCACGCGCTCGTCGCTCGAAGAGCTGTTTGCTCGAACTGAAGAGATCAAGCGGGAGCCACATCGATTCATGGCCCGCCTGAACGGCCAAGTCATGGCAGCCCTCTTCTACGAGCCTTCGACCCGCACCCGCCTTTCGTTCGAAGCCGCGATGATGCGGCTCGGCGGCTGGACCATGGGCACCGACAACGCCCGCGAGTTCTCATCCACGGCCAAGGGCGAGACGCTGGAGGACACGATCCGCATCGTCAGCGGATACGCGGACGTCATCGTCCTGCGGCACAACGAGGAAGGCGCGGCGAAGCGCGCAGCCGCAGTCAGCACCGTCCCGATCATCAACGCCGGCGACGGCTCAGGGCAGCATCCCACCCAGGCACTCCTCGACATTTACACGATCAAGGACGAGCTCAACAAGATCGATGGAATCCGAGTGGCCATGGTCGGCGACCTGGCCAATGGCCGCACCGTGCGATCGCTGACCTACCTGCTGAGCAAGTTCAAAGACATCAAGATCTGGTTCGTGGCGCCGCCGCAGGTGGCAATGCGCGACGACATCAAGGCCCACCTCACCGAGCACCACATCCCGTGGGTCGAAACCGACGACCTCGACTCAGTCCTTCCCGAGGTGGACGTGGTCTACCAGACCAGGATCCAAAAAGAGCGCTTTGCCGACCCCGCGGACTACCAAGCGCTCAAGGGCATCTACCGGATCGACAAGAGATCGCTCGGGCTGATGAGGAAGTACGCGGTCGTGATGCACCCGCTGCCTCGCGTTGACGAGATCGCGGCGGAGGTCGATACCGACCCCCGCGCGGCCTACTTCCGCCAGGCCCACAACGGCCTTCACGTCCGTATGGCCCTCCTCGACCGCCTACTGGGATGAGCATCACCGAGAAGCGGCTCAAGGCGACGGTGATGGATGCCGACCAGATTCGGCGATCCCTTTCGCGAATCGCGCATGAGATCGCGGAACGCAACCGGGGCATCGACGGACTCGTGCTGGTCGGGGTTTTCTCCAAGGGAGATCATCTGGCGCGCCGGCTCGCCGTCAAGCTGGCCGGCCTCGAAGGCGCGCCCGTGGCGGTCGGCGTGCTCGACACCAGCAAGCATCGAGACGACGGTCACCTGCGCCAACCCTCACATCGAGCGACCTCACGCATCCCAGAGATCGACGGCAAGGTCGTGATCTTGGTCGATGACGTCATCCACCACGGACGCACCGCGCGCGCCGCGATGGATGCGCTGATGGACTTCGGGCGGCCACGCGCGATCCAGCTCGCGGTGCTGATCGACCGCGGCCATCGCGAGCTCCCGATCCGACCCGACTACATCGGCAAGAACGTGCCGACCTCCGACACCGAACGGATCGAGGTGCTGGTCGAGGAAGAGGACGGCATCGACCAGGCGGTGATAGTTGTCAACTAGCGCGAACGGGGCTTCGAAGAGGTATGCCGCCCTGGTGCTCGAGGACGGCCGGGCATTCGTCGGGACGGCGCTCGGCGCCGACGTCGCCGGCGAGGGCGAGGTGGTTTTCAACACGGCGATGACTGGATACCAGGAAGTCCTGACCGATCCGTCGTACGCCGGACAGATGCTGTGCATGACGTACCCACTGCAGGGCAACTACGGCGTAAGGGATGCGGACGCGGAGTCCTCGCGACCGTGGGCGCGAGCGATGATCATGCGCTGGGCGTGCCCGGAGCCCAGCCACCATTCGAGCGAGGCTTCGCTCGACGAATACCTGCGTCACTGGCGAGTGCCGGCGATCACCGAGATCGACACACGCGCCTTGACCCGCCATCTACGGACCCACGGCACGCAGCGCGCGGTCCTCACTCATGCGGCTCAGGCGCCCAGCCAGTCGCGCCTGGCGGAACTGGCGGCGGCGGCACGCCGTGTGACCCCGCTTTCTGAGCAGGACCTCGTGGCCGAGACCTCACGCACGTCGCAAGTGGAGTGGCTCGACCCGCTGCCGGTCGAGCTCAGGCCTCGCCGCCTGACCGACGGCGGGGGCCTGACGATCGCGGTTGTCGACTACGGGGTCAAGAGCAACATCCTGCGGTCGCTGCGCGAACGTGGGTGCCGAGTCATCGTGCTGCCGCACACCGCCGCCTGGCCCGATATCGAGGCGAGCGGGGCGGACGGCCTCGTCCTGTCGAACGGCCCTGGCGATCCCTCGGTGCTGGCCGGACCGGTTGACCTGGCGCGCCGAGCCCTGGGCCAGATTCCGCTGTTCGGCATCTGCCTCGGCCATCAGATCCTGGGCCTGGCCGCCGGCGCCACCACGTCGCGCCTGCCGTTCGGGCATCACGGCGCCAATCACCCCGTCAAGGATCTGGAGACGGGACTGGTTCACATCACGAGCCAGAACCACGAGTTCCAGGTGGATGCGTCATCGATCCCGGCGGGCGACCTCGTGGTGACGCAGCGCAACCTGAACGACGGCTCGGTCGAGGGGCTCGCGCACCGGTCGGTGGCGGCCTTCAGCGTCCAGTACCACCCGGAAGGGTGCCCGGGCCCACAGGACAACCAGCACCTCTACGACCGGTTCCTCGAGATGGTTCGCGAGCGGAGGCCGGTGCTGAGGGCCGTTGGCGGCGCGATTCAGCCGGCGAAGCCCAAGAAGGTCCTCATCCTCGGGTCGGGACCGATAGTCATCGGCCAGGCCGCGGAGTTCGACTACGCCGGCACTCAGGCCTGCAAGGCTCTCCGCGAGGAGGGGATCGTCACCGTCCTCGTCAACTCCAACCCGGCCACGATCATGACCGACGAAGAGGTCGCCGACCGCGTTTACCTCGAGCCGTTGACGGTCGAGGCGGTGGAGCGGGTCATCGCCCGAGAGCGGCCCGACGCGCTGCTGCCGACGCTTGGCGGCCAGACCGGGCTGAATCTCGCGACCGATCTGGCGAAGGCGGGGGTGCTCGAGCGCTACCAGGTCCGGCTCCTTGGCGCGAGCCTCGAGACCATCAAGAACGCCGAGGATCGCCAGGCCTTCAAGGAGATGCTCGCGGGCATCGGCGAGCCGGTGCCGACGTCGATGGTGTGCGAATCCATGGCGGAGGTCGATGAGTTTGCCGGCCAAGCAGGCCTGCCGCTCGTCATCCGGCCGGCTTATACGCTGGGCGGGACCGGCGGTGGATTCGTGACCAGCGCCGCCGAGCTGAAGACGATCGCGCAGCGAGGGCTCGCAGCCTCGCCCATCCACCAGGTGCTCGTCGAGCGGTCGCTATGGGGCTGGAAAGAGATCGAATACGAGGTCATGCGCGACGCTGCGGACACGTGCATCACGGTCTGCAACATGGAGAACCTCGACCCCATGGGCGTGCACACGGGGGACTCGATCGTGGTGGCGCCGGCGCAAACACTTTCGGACCGCGATCACCAGATGCTGCGGTCGTCCGCGATTCGGATCATTCGAGCGCTGGGCATCGAGGGCGGGTGCAACGTGCAGTTCGCGCTCGACCCGAAGAGCTCCGCCTACTACGTGATCGAGGTGAACCCGCGCGTGAGCCGCTCCTCCGCGCTCGCCTCCAAAGCGACGGGATATCCGATCGCGCGAGTGGCGGCGAAGGTGGCGGTGGGCAGGCGCCTCGAGGAGATCCGGAACGAGGTCACCGGCCGCACTTTCGCGGCATTCGAGCCGGCGCTCGACTACTGCGTGGTGAAGATTCCCCGCTGGCCGTTCGACAAGTTTCCATCCGGCGACCGACGCCTGGGCACGCAAATGGCGTCCACCGGCGAGGTGATGGCGATCGAGCGGACCTTCGAGGCGGCGCTGACCAAAGCGATGCGGTCGCTGGAGCAAAAGCCGCCGTCGATCTCCGAGCTCGAGCGCGCCGACCTCATCGAGCAGCCCAACGACCGCCGGTTGTTTGCGCTGCTGCACGCGTTGCGGCAGGGCGACGATGCGGCATCTCTGGCGCGTCGCAGTGGCATCGATCGATGGTTCATAGATCGGCTGGCGACCATCGTCGGCCTTGAGAAGGACGGCGACGTGCGTGAGCTGAGGCGTGCCGGTTTCTCGGATTCGATGATCGCAGCGCTGCGCGGTGAAGCGATCGAACGATCCGCGCCGACGTACAAGCTTGTCGACACCTGCGCCGCGGAGTTCGAGGCGGCGACACCCTACTACTACTCCTGCTGGGAGGACGAGACCGAGAGCGTCGCCGTCGACTCGCGCACCGCCTTGGTCCTCGGTTCCGGCCCCATCCGCATCGGCCAGGGCATCGAGTTCGATTACTGCTCGGTGCATGCCGCATGGTCGCTGCGAAAAGCCGGAGTGCGGGCGGTGCTTGCCAACTCCAACCCCGAAACGGTATCGACCGACTTCGACACCTCAGACCGCCTTTACTTCGAGCCACTCGACCTCGACGGCGCCGCCCAGGTCGCGGAGGCCGAGCATGTCAACGGCGCTCTCATCCAATTCGGCGGCCAGACCGCCATCAACCTAGCGCAGCCGCTGGAGGAACGAGGCCTCGCCATATTTGGCTCTGGGGTGGAGGCGATCGATCTCGCGGAGGACCGCAGGGCCTTTGCGGCGGCTCTGGACGCGATCGGAATCCCGCAGCCGGTTGGAGGGACGACCACCTCGGTCGACGAGGCGATCGGCATCGCGGATCGGGCCGGTTACCCCGTGCTCGTGCGTCCTTCCTATGTGCTTGGCGGGCGGGCGATGGAGATAGTCCACGACCGCCGGGAGCTCCAGCGCTACATGGTCTGGGCGATCGGCGCGATGCCGCGGGGAACGGTGCTCGTCGATAAATACCTTCAGGGCGACGAAGTGGAGGTCGACGCGGTCACCGACGGCGAGACGGTGGTGATCCCCGGTGTGATGCAGCACGTCGAGCGTGCGGGTGTGCATTCGGGCGATTCCTACGCCGTCTATCCCGCGCAGGGCCTGGAGAAGTCCGAGCTCGACGACGTCATCGACTACACGGTCCGCATCGCCCGGCATCTACGCTTGCGCGGCCTAGTCAACGTCCAGTACGTGGTTCATCGAGGCAAAGTGCACGTGCTCGAGGTCAACCCGCGCGCGTCGCGGACGGTCCCATTCATCTCCAAGGTCACCGGCGTGCCGATGGTGGACATGGCGACGAAAGTGATGCTCGGCGACAAGCTTTCGGATATGGGCTGGAAGACGGGGTTGGTGCCGCCGCGCGACCTAGTTGCGGTGAAGGCGCCCGTTTTCTCGATGAACAAGCTGCCGGCTGTGGACTCGTATCTCGGCCCCGAGATGAAGTCGACAGGCGAGGCGATCGGGATCGGCCGCACGCTCACCGAGGCGCTGCGAAAAGCCTTTTCGGCGTCGGGCGTCCAGGTCAAACGTGGGGGCTCGGTGCTGCTCACGATCGCCAATGTCGACAAGCCCGAGATCTTTCCGATCGTCTCTCGCCTGGTCGAAATGGGGTGCCGCCTGGTGGCGACCGAGGGCACGGCGAAGGCCCTCCAGCACGCAGGCTTTTCGCCGCGGGTCGTGGCCAAGATTGGCGACGCCGGCCCGACCGTGCTCGACGTCATCACCAACGGAGAGGTGGATCTCGTGATCAACACGATGTCGAACATCTACGCGGACTCGGCCGAGGCCGGCGGCCCGGTGTTCAAGGATGGATTCGAGATCCGGCGCGCCGCCGTCGAGCGGCGAATCCCGTGTCTCACCTCTCTCGACACGGCCGCCGCCTTGGTCGAGTCGGAGGCCGGTGCGCCACAAGGCGGCGTGGATGGAGGGCCGCCCGAGATGGAAGTCAGGACGATAGTCGAGTGGCGGCAGGGTGTTTCTGCTTAACTCGCCGATCACCGCCGTCCGCGAGGTTGCGCGCGGGATGTTCGTCATCACCATGGACGCTGCCGAGATCGCGGCGGCAGTCCGCGCCGGCCAGTTCGTCAACCTCGGTTGGGCTGGCGTCTTTTTGCGGCGCCCTTTCTCCGTTTACCGCACCGATGGCGACCGCATCGAGGTCGTGCTCAAAGCGGTGGGTCGCGGAACGACGCAGCTCCTCGCGATGCGTCAAGGCGATGTCATCAGCTGCCTGGGTCCTCTGGGCCACGGGTTCGACCTCGCGGCCGGCCCCCGCACGGCGGTGCTGGTCAGCGGCGGGCTGGGGGTCGCGCCCATGCCACTGGCGGCAAAAGAGGCGAGCGCACTCGGCATGCGCGTGACTTGGGTGCACGGCGCCCGCAACAGTCAAGAGCTCTGCTCGGAGTCGGCGGGTGACGAGGTGATCTGGGCCACCGATGACGGATCGCGCGGCGCTGCCGGCACTGCGGTGTCGGCTGCGCCTGATGGAGACGTCGTGCTGGCCTGCGGGCCGAATCGCATGCTGGCGGCGGTCGCCTCACGCTGGCCGCAGGCGCTCGTGGCGGTAGAGACCTATATGGGTTGCGGCACTGGGGTCTGCCTCGGCTGCGCGGTGCCGCTGACCCGAGGCGGCTACGACCGCGCATGCAAAGAGGGCCCTGTCTATCGAGCCGCCGACATCGAATGGGCGGCGCTTCCCTCGCATCTCTCCTACGCGATCACGGCATGACGGTCGATGTGAGCGTCGTGGTCGCCGGGATGACGCTGCGCAGCCCGGTGCTGGCCGCCTCAGGCGCTTTCGGGTATGGCACGGAGGTGCCCCTGCTCGATCGGCGCGCGCTTGGCGGCATGGTGTCGAAAGGCATCTTTCTGCGCCCGCGCGCGGGCACGCCACCCCCGCGAATCGTCGAAACGCCTTCCGGAATGCTGAACGCGATCGGCCTGCAGGGCCCGGGAGTCGAAGCGCTTATCCGTGACTACGCGCCGCAGTGGGCGTCGTGGGATTTCCCGGTGCTGGTCAATATCAACGGCGAGTCGGTGTCCGAGTACGGCGAGCTGGCGACGCGGCTCGACGGCGTGCCGGGAGTCGCAGGTTTCGAGATCAACATTTCCTGCCCCAACGTAGAGCAGGGCGGCCTTTACTTTGGCAACGACCCGCGCGCCGCGGCTGCGGTGACCGAGGCCGTGCGCAAGCGGACCGCGCTGCCTGTGTGGGTGAAGCTGACGCCGATGGTCACCGACATCGGCGTGATCGCTCGTGCGGTAGAGAGCGCGGGCGCGGACGCGCTCTGCGCCGTCAACACCTTTGTCGGGATGTCGATCGACCTCAACGCTTACCGGCCGAGGCTGAGCTTCCGCACCGGCGGCCTTTCGGGCCCGGCGATCCGCCCGCTGGCGGTGCATCTCGCGCACCAGGCGGCCCGCGCCGTGAGGATCCCGGTGATCGGGATCGGCGGTGTGACCAGCGCGGAGGATGCGCTGGAGTTCCTGGTTGCAGGCTGCTCCGCGGTGCAGGTCGGCACGGCTACGTTCGTCGACCCCACAGCGATCGCCGAGATTCACCATGGGATCGCCGCGCACCTGGAGCAGCGCCACCTGGGCTCGCTCACAGAACTTCCGCGCTACCTCCCGCGCGACTAAGTCAGACCCCGACATCGGGAGGGGCGAACACGTAAGGTCGCGCGATGCGGATTGCCAGCATGACGGTGCCGGCGACCGCCGCGCCAATCGCCATCGCCCACGGGGCGCCGAACAGCGTCGCGAATGCGCCGGCCTGCATGCTGCCGATCGGCCCGACGCCGATGAGCGCCTGCGCATAAAGGGCCATGACGCGGCCGCGCAGCTTGTCGGGCGTGATCGTCTGGATGCGATTGTTCGCGATCGCCACGAATGAGATCTGGCAGTAGCCGGCGATGAAGAGGGTGAGCAGTGAGATGACGTACACCCTGGAGATTGAGAATGTGAGCAGGGCCGCGACCCAGATCATCGCCATCCAGAACTGACGTCGCGGATCGCCGGCACCCGGGTTGAGGGCCAGGGTCAGCGCGCCGGCCGTGGCGCCGAGGCCCATCGAGCCTAGCAAGAACCCGAAACCTCCGGCTCCGACGTGGAGCACCTGGTCGGCGAAGAACGGGATGAGCGTCAAACGATTCATCGCAAAGAGCGAGAAAACCGCAACGGCCACCAGCAACATCCCGACCACCGGCTCGTGTCGCGCGTACGACGCACCTTCAACTATCCGTGCGAAGACGCGCTGGTCCCGGCCTTGACGCACCACGGCGGGGAGGTCGCGCATGAGCAGAAGGGCGGCAATCGCCGCGAGGTAGCTCACCGAGTTCGCCAGGAAGCAGATCGGCACGCCGACCGCGGCGATGAGCAGGCCGGCGACCGCGGGACCGACGACAGCGGCCAGGTTGAACACCGAGGAGTTGAGCGCGATTGCGTTCATCAGATCCGCCCTGCCCACCATCTCGATGACGAATGCCTGACGCGAAGGCACGTCGAAGAGGTTGATGGTGCCGGTGGCGATCGCAGCGACCACGATCATCCAGAACTGCGCGTGGCCCGTGAAGCTCAGCAGGAACAGCGCGAAGCTCGGGATCATGAAGAGGGCCTGCGTCACCAACAGGACCGTCCGCTTTCGATACCGGTCGGCGACGACGCCGCCAAGCTGGCTGCCCAGCAGCACCGGCGTGAACTGGGCAGCCAGGACCAGTCCGACGAGCAGAGCGTTGTGGGTCAGCTGGAGAGCAAGCCAGGGCATGGCGACGCTCTGCATCCAGGTCCCGATGGTCGAGATGATCTGGCCGGTCAGAAAAAGGCGGTAGTTGCGGTGCCGGAGGGCTCCCAGCATCCGGCGCTGGGCCGGCTGACTGCGAACCCCTCGAGGTTCTCGCACTAAAGTTGATGATCGCAGGATGACCCAGCTCCATGAGACGGTGGACATCGACGCGCCCGCCGCGCGCGTTTGGGCGGTGGTGCAGGAGGACGTTCCGAACGTCCCCAAATGGTCCAAAGAAGTTGCGAAGGTCGAGCAGCTCGACCGCAAGCCGCCTGGCAAGGGCACGCAATACCGCTACCACCTCAGCCTCCCCGGCGGGATAAAGGAGACGGTCGAGGTCGAGCAGACGACGTGGACAAAACCAAAGCGCTGCGCGGGCAAGTTCATCCGCGGGCCGCTGAAAGGAATCTGGTCTTACACGTACACGGAGACCAAAGCGGGCACGCACGTCGTCTACGAAATGGACTACGAGCTCGGAGGCATGCTCCGGTTTGCGGGCGGCCTGCTGGCCGGTAAATACGCGGAAGGGATCCGCGCCAACATGGTCGCGCTAAAAAAGTACATCGAATCGGGCAAGGGACCAAAGGCGAAGTAGGGACTTGCTCGCGTACGTCTTCTCTCACCGGCCGGCGGGTGGTACCGACGTCGTGGCTTATGAAGATTCGCTGCGACGGTTTCACGCTGAGCTGGCGAGCGCTTCTCTGAGCGGTTTCATCGGGTCGGCAACCTTCGCCATCGGCGCCGGCTACAGCGATTGGTATCTCCTCGAAAGCTCCGCCGCGATGGACGCGCTTAACGCTGCCGCCGTCAGCGGCGCGCGGGCGCCAGCGCATGACTCGGCGGCGCGAATGGCTGCCGATGGCGCCGGCAAGCTTCTCAGCCTGGCATCGGGCAACCCATCGATGGCCGAGGGCTTCGAGGTCCGCTTTGGGAAGCCCACGGGGATGCCGTACGCGGTTTTCTACGCTCGGCTGAAGTCGTGGGTTGGTGAGGCGGGCGTCAGCCTGTGGCGCCGGATGATGGTGCTGGGTCCGCCACCGGAGTTTTGCCTGATTTCGCCCTCAGAGGTGCAGCTGCCGGCCGAGATGCACCCGGAGGTCCTGCGCCGAACGCTGATCTGAGTCAGGGCCTTTTGAAGGGCAGGAGCTCCAGCTGCTCGAAGCGATCCTGGACCGCGATCCGCAGCTCGTTGGTCAAGGCCTTCAGTCGCTCTTGCGAGGTCCGGTCATCGAGATTCAGCGAGCGCAGTTTGCGCAGCACCACTTGCATCGCGTACAGGCCGGCGGCCTCACTGCCTGTGATCTTGCCGCCGGCGCTTCGAAGCTCACGTGCAATCTCGTCCTGGCCATGCGCCCGGAGCCAGTTGCCCAACCGGGCCGCCGCGACGAGCACGCGCTGCGTCTTGGGATTGAGGCCTGATGGCACCGGTTCGCGTGGCTGCGCGGCCTGGAAAACCGATGGGACGCGCGCCCGCCGAAGGTCTCTAGCGCGCTTGATCAACGTGCCGGTGGTCGGGCCCAGCATGACCAGGATTCCAGCGATGACCAGGAGAGCGACCACCAGGGCGACGACAACGTCGAGCATTGGATCCTAGGGTACGCTTTGACGGCGTTTCGTTCGTGATTCACGGGGGGAGCTTGGCTGCAACTCGATCGAGGCCAGTCGCTGTTGTCACCGGGGCGTCGTCAGGCATTGGCGCCGCCACCGTGGTGGCGTTGGGTCGTCAGGGTTACCAGATAGTTGCTGGGGCCCGGCGGCTGGCCCGAGTTAGTCGTGTTGTCGGCGACCTCGGACTGGCGCTGCCCCTCGATGTGACAGACCCGGCGAGCATCGATTCATTCGTCGGCGAGGTGTCCAAAAAGTTCGGGCGAATCGACGTGCTGGTCAACAACGCCGGGTTGGCGCTCGGCCTCAACGCAATCGCCGAGGCGCGCGACGAGGACTGGATCGCGATGTGGGAGGTCAACGTGCTCGGGATGATGCGGATGACGCGTTCGAGTTTGCCCCTTATCCGCAGGGCCAAGCACGGCCACATCGTCAACCTGGGCTCGATCGCCGGCTTCGAGACGTACAAGGGAGGCGCCGGGTACACGGCGAGCAAGCACGCTGTGCGCGCCCTTTCGCGCACGCTGCGTCTGGAGCTGAATGGCGAGCCGATCCGCGTCACCGAGATCGCGCCTGGGCTGGTGGAGACGGAGTTCAGCACAGTGCGTTTTCGCGGCGACCGCAAGGCCGCGAAGGCGGTGTACCAGGGTGTCAAGCCGCTGGTGGCGGAGGACATCGCTGACTGCATTGTCTTCGCCGTCACGCGTCCGCCGCATGTGGATATCGACGAGATCGTGATCCGCCCGGTCGCGCAGGCGGCCCAATGGTTGGTGGCCAGGAAACCTACCTAAGTCGTTCCTATTTCCCATGGTCGTGAGGTTTGTGATCGTGGGGTTTCACGAGTCCGGCCGCACGGGCCTCCTCAAGCGTCATTCAACAACCCGGCTCGCCGTAATGCCCGCAGCAATCAGCTCTTGGGGTGCCCCCGCGCCGCCCGATGTTCGCGGCGATTGCCCGCATTCGTTCCACCGGCCCCATGCTCCCGGCGAACAAGTTCCTAAGGGCCGCTGCCAGGGACGTCGTCAGCGGTCGCCGCTTCTTGCTGCTGTCGGGCATTTAAGAATCTTCTTCTCTTGAACCAATTCCGTGCGAGGAGGGTGGGGGTTCCACGGGGGAGGCGACTCCCCGTGCCCTTCACTCGTAATAGTTGTTCTTGAACAGTATCCAGCCTGGGCTCGGGCATCCGCTCGACGTGGCGGCATGCGTGCAGTGCACTCCCAGGCGCGGGCCCGGATCGATGTAGAGCTGGCCGTGGATCACTACCTTGTCGCCGGCGCGGATCGGCGCGTACGCCGCCAGCGTGGTGTTGTGGTCGATCTCCAGATACTCCCCGGTGATGGCCTTGACGTCGAACCTTTCGTGGCCGCCCGACTCCAGCGGGTTGTCGAGGACTGTGGCGTCGAATGTCACCTCGGCGCCACTGCTGTCGTGGATGATGTCGTTGTGCAGGCCCTGGTCGTCCGCGGTCGCCCGCTCGCCGCACGCCACCAGGAGCAAAATGGCCGCCGCAAGAGCCAGCTTCCTCAAAGCGCCAGCGCCTCGGCCAGCTTGATGCGGCCTTCATAAAGAGCTTTGCCAACGATCACTGCCGCCGCCCCGGCGGCTGCCGCCGCGCGCACGTCGGCGATCGAGGCAACCCCACCCGAGTACTGGATGGGCAGCCCCGTCATGCGGCGCACGCGGGCCAGGGTCTTCAGGTCCGGCCCCTCCAGGGTTCCGTCCCTGGCGATGCTCGTGAAGATGACGCCGCCCAGCGGCAGGACATCCCAGCGGGCGAGCAGGCTGCCCATCTTGAGAGGCTCGTTCTCGGTCCAGCCGCGGACCGCGGGCTGATCGTCGCGTACATCGAGCGCAACCAGAACCCGACCCGCGTGCTTTCTCGCGCAGCGCTCGAGCAACCGCGGCTCGCGCACGGCTGTGGTGCCCATCACAACCGCATGTGCGCCTATTGCAATCAGCTTGTCGAGGTGGGCTTCGCTGCGCACGCCGCCTGCGACCTGCACCTTGACCTCCCTGCGCCGGACCATCTGCTCGATCACCGCGTGGTTGTCGCCGATGCCTCGTGCGGCGTCGAGGTCGACGACATGGATCCGCTCGGCGCCGGCTTCGGCGAAGCTCGTCGCGACGTCAGCGGGATCGTCCGAGTAGACAGTTGGATGTGAGTAGTCGCCGCGCACGAGTCGCACACAGCGGCCGCCCAGGATGTCGATCGCGGGGATGACGAGCACTTTGGCTTATCGTGCCCCCAACGCCGGCTGGAGCGCTGTCGAGACCCTTAGCGGTAGTTGGTGAATTGCAGAGGGACCGGGATGTCCTCCGCTTCGCGGAGCGCCTTGATCACCAGCTGTAGCGAGTCCTTGTCCTTGCTGACGACACGCAGCTGGTCGCCCTGGATGCGGACCTGGACTTTTGGCGTGGTGTTCTGAATCTTCTTTCGCAGGTCTCGCGCGAGGTCATCAGTGATGCCCGCGTTGAGCTGGACCTCGATCTGACCGCGGCCCTTGCCCACGCTCTTCGGCTCGCCCGGTTTGAACAGCTTTGGCGAAAGCTGCCGGCGCGCCGCCTTCTCGCGGAGCACCTGGAGGGCGGCCTTGGCGCGGTCCTCGCTGGCGGACTCGATGAGTATTTTCTGTTCGCTCTGGTCGTAGATGGTTCCGGTGTCCTTGAAGTCGAAGCGCGTGCCGACCTCGCGGCGCGCCTGGTCGAGGGCGTTGGTCAGCTCGACCGCGTCGAACTCCGAGACGACGTCGAACGAGAACTCAGCCACCGGGTGTATTGATGATGGCGTTGATGCCGAGGTACACCGCAAGGGCGGCCAGCACGACGCCGATCAGGGAGCTGATGCCCAGGAGAAGCCCGATGCCCATGGTTCCTTCGTCGAGGGCCTCAACCGGCGGCCGGTCGTACGGGTCTTCGCCGTAGTCGAGGTCATAGACCTCGCCCTTGCGAGCCCGCGCCACCAGCTCGTCCAGCACTTCCTTGCCACCTGGCGGCAGGGATTTGGCGCTCAGCGCTTCGACCGCCGCCTTGAGGTTGTCACGAGTACGTCCAAGCTCGGCCATGACCATGTCCAGCGTTTGCATGGCGGCAGGCGTCGGATGCTCCCGGCGCAGGTCGGCGATGGTGCCGTACAGCGTCACGCCCCGATTCATAACAGAAATGGGGCACGTACCACCGATGGCGGCGGCGGGACGCGGGCGGTGTGGGCGCCCGGGGGCGACTTACACTAGGCCGAGATGAGCATCGAGACGAAATCGAAGTTGGCAGCCAAGAAACCGGCCGTCCATCCCAACACCTGGGTTTACTACGACGGCGAATACGGCCGCTACCACGACATCAAGCTCGGGCTGATGACCCATGCCCTCCACTACGGCACAGGGGTGTTCGAGGGCATCCGCGCCTACTGGAACCCAAAGAAGGAGCAGCTATTCCTTCTGGAATGCGCCGCCCATTTCGACCGCATGCGCCGTTCCGCGAACGTCATGCGGTTCAAGCTCCCTCATTCGACGGAGGAGCTGGTCAACATCACGCTGGAGGTGCTGCGCCGCAACCAGTTCAAGTCGGATGTCTACGTACGTCCGCTCCTCTTCACTGCTAGCGAGGAGATCGGCGTCCGCCTGCACAACCTCCAGCACAGCTTCCTCATCTATGCGATTCCGTTCGGCAACTACGTCGAGACCGAGGGCGGCCTGCGCTGCATGGTCAGCACCTGGCGGCGGGTCTCAGACCAATCGCTCCCCGCGCGAGCCAAGATCACCGGCTCATACGCGCAGTCGGCGCTGGCGAAATCCGAGGCCAACGAGGCCGGCTTTGACGAGGCGATAGTCCTCACCATCGATGGTCATGTCTCCGAGGGCTCGGCCGAGAACCTGTTCATGATCAAGGACGGCACCGTCGTGACGCCGCCCGTAACCGACGACATCCTCGAGGGCATCACTCGGACCCTGATCATCGGTTTGATCAAAGACGAGCTGGGTTTGCCGGTCGTTGAGAGGAGCATCGACAGGACCGAGCTGTACACCTGCGACGAGCTGCTGCTGTGCGGCACGGGCGCCCAGGTCGCCCCGGTCATCGAGGTCGACCGCCGAGCAGTAGGCAACGGGAAAGTCGGCGAGTTCACCCAGGAACTTCAGAACATCTACTTCGGCGCGGTTCGAGGCGACACGCCCAAATACAAGGACTGGACGATCCCCGTCTACTGAGTCCCGGGACTTAGACCTGGATGAAGATCATCGTGGCGCCCAACTCGTTCAAGGGCAGCCTGTCCGCGACGCAGGCCGCGAAGGCGATGGCGTGCGGCGTCCGCGAGGTGTTCCCCGACGCCGAGGTGGTGGAGATCCCGGTCGCCGACGGCGGCGACGGCACTGTCGAAGCGTTGGTGTCTGCCAACCACGGAACCTACGAATGGGTCAACGTCGAAGGCCCGCTCGGAGATCCCGTGCTGGCTTCGTACGGTCTCATCGGCGGCCGTCAGACAGCGGTAGTGGAGCTGGCCTCGGCCAGCGGCTACGTCCTCGTGTCTCCGGCGAAGCGCGACCCTCGCAAGACCAGCACGTACGGCTTCGGCCAGCTGCTCGAGGCGGCCAGGAAGTCCGGAGCAAAATCGGTGATCGCCGGGATCGGAAGCTCGGCCACCAATGACGGCGGCACCGGGATGGCACAGGCCCTGGGTTACCGATTTCTCGATGCGGCGGGGCGCGAGCTGCCACGCGGTGGCGCCGCGTTGGTCCGGCTCGAGCGCATCGACGACTCCAGGGTGGACCCCGGTTGGCGGTCGGTCCAGGTGCTGGTGGCATGCGACGTGACCAATCCGCTTACTGGCCCGGAGGGTGCAAGCGCCGTGTACGGGCCGCAGAAGGGGGCCGATCCGGTCACCGTGAGGCTCCTCGATCGTGCGCTCGGCCATCTGGCCGATGTGATCGAGCGACAGTACGGCAAACAGGTGCGAGATATCCCCGGAGCCGGAGCCGCGGGCGGTACGGGCGCCGGTCTGATGGCGTTCCTTGACGCCCAGCTCGTTTCCGGGGCGGGACTTGTGGTTGACACCAGCGGTTTCGACAAGGCCCTCGCCGGTGCGCAGCTCGTCATCACCGGCGAGGGTCGCGCCGACAGCCAGACCGCTTACGGCAAGGCGCCTGGCGAGGTGGCGCGCAGAGCCCAGGCGGCCGGCATCCCGGCGGTTCTGCTTGCCGGAACCAAGGGGCCGGGCTGGGAGACCCTGCTCACAAAAGGCTTTAGCTCGGTAACAACACTCGCGCCAGAGGGCGACAATCTGCAGGACCTAATGCTTAACGCACGACCTGCACTGACCCGCGCGGCCGCCCTCGCCGTTAAAGAGCTGTTGAGACCCAAGAGTGACCGACGACGCTGAAGTTCCGACCAAGGTGGGCATTGAACCCACTGACGTCGAGCTGGTCAGGGCCTACCGCGACGGCGACATCCATGCCTTCGAGGAGCTCCACCGGCGGTACGTTGCCTCGATCTACCGGCTGGTGCGGCGAAAGCTCGGCGATGCGCTGCTGGCCGAGGACATAGCCCAGGAGACCTTCATGAAGGCGCTCCGGATGATGGACCGTGTCGACGACTCGTTCAACTTCGGCGGCTGGGTGCACACGGTGGCCCGGAACCTTTGCTTCGACGAGCTGCGGCGTCGCCAGCGTGACCTGAGGGCGGACAGCGGCGACGATGACGACGCCGACCTGCTGGCCGGCCTTCCGTCCACCTCCCGCGGCTTCGACCCGGTCCAGGTGCAGGAATCGAATGAGCTCCGACGCCAGGTCTGGGCCGTGTCGCAGCGGCTCCCTGAGAAGTACCGGCTGGTCCTTACATTGCGCGAGCTGCAAGATCTGAGCTACCGCCAGATCGCCAGGTCCCTCAAGATGTCGGAGAGCGCGGTCGAGACTTTGCTCTACCGGGCGCGCCTGCGGTTCAAGGAAGAGTTCATATCGGCCGAAGGGGAGGGGGCGCTGACCCATGACGAGGTGGTACCGCTCTTGGCCCCATACCTCGCAGGCAAGCTCAGGCGGACGCAGGCGGAGGCGGTTCGGATGCATTTGGCGGTCTGCATCAAATGCGCCAGGAAGGTCGGTCGGCGCCGGATTCGCAGGACTCCGGCCAAATGAGGGTTAGTAGAGTAGTAAGTGACATGGCCAAGGTAGTCGTTCGGTTTTTTGACGACGAGACTCTGGAGGGCGTAGCGCGCGACCTCGACTTCGACGAGCCCGACTTCCTAGTCGAGGTCGACGACGCCGGCGGCCTGGACAACAACGAGACCGCCTGGATCCCGCTGACTGCCGTGAAGTGGGTTGAGCTGGCCCGCGATCCGGATCTCGCGTCAGAGACGCCTACCCGAAAGGTGGCGATCAGGTTCCTCGACGGGGAGGTCTTGAGGGGCCACCTGGACGGGACGCTCGAGAGGCACCGCTACGGGGTGGTTCTGCACCTGCACGCTGAGCAGTCAGACAGCCCGGTCCGCAAGCTCGGGATCCCCTTCTCAGCGGTCAAGGCCCTGTTCTTCATCCGCGAGTTCGACGCCAGGGGTGAGGAGGCGGGCACGGCGTCCGAGGCCTACCTCGCGCGGCGCACCATGGCCCCGTTGCTGGACGTGCTCGAGGAGATGGACATGCTCACCCGACTGCACCGGGACGGCCTGCTCTCCGACAACGAGTACGCCTCGAAGCGAACGCTGGTGCTGGAGCGGCTCTAAGCGTCCGGGCAGGGCTGGCTAGAGGACGCCCGCTCCCCGACACTCTCCCTGAAGGGGACAGGGAGAACCGCGCGTAGAATTCAGTTCGATGGCTGAAACCAACGGTTCCCGCAACGGGCACAACAAAGCGGTGAAGGGTTCTTTCAAAGTCAAGGCCGGTCTTGCGCAGATGCTCAAGGGCGGCGTGATCATGGATGTGGTCACCGCTGAGCACGCCAAGATCGCGCAGGACTCAGGCGCCTGCGCGGTGATGGCGCTGGAGCGCGTCCCCGCCGACATCAGAAAGGAAGGCGGCGTGGCCCGGATGTCGGATCCGACCCTGATCCGATCGATCATGGAGGCCGTCACGATCCCGGTGATGGCGAAATGCCGTATCGGCCACTTCGTCGAGGCGCAGATTCTCGAAGCGCTCGGCATCGACTACATCGACGAATCCGAGGTGCTCACGCCCGCCGACGAGGAGTACCACATCGACAAGCACCCGTTCAAAGTTCCCTTCGTGTGCGGCTGCCGCGACCTCGGTGAGGCGCTACGCCGCATCGCCGAAGGCGCCGCGATGATTCGGACCAAAGGCGAAGCCGGAACCGGCAACGTCGTCGAGGCGGTGCGCCACGCGCGCGCGGTCAACGCAGGCATTCGCAAGCTCCAGGGAATGAACAAGGCAGAGCTGGTGCACGAGGCCAAGCTGCTTGGCGCGCCCGTCGAGCTACTGGTGGAATGCCAGAAGCTGGGCCGGCTGCCAGTCGTCAACTTCGCCGCCGGCGGCATCGCTACGCCGGCCGACGCCGCGCTGATGATGCAGCTGGGTGTGGATGGCGTCTTCGTTGGCTCGGGCATCTTCAAGTCTGAGGACCCCTTGAAGCGGGCGAAGGCAATAGTTGCCGCCACCACGTACTTCGACAAGCCCGAAGTGCTGGCCGAAGTTTCGGCCGGCTTGGGGAAGGCGATGCACGGTCTCGAGATTCCCGCCATCCCGAAGGAAGAGCTGCTCGCTGCCAGAGGCTGGTAGGCCGGGTCGACCCCTGATCGGGGTCCTCGCCATTCAGGGCGCTTTCGCTGAACACAGCCGCGCCCTCGAGGCATCGGGCGCGAAGACCAGGATCGTGCGGTCGGTGGACGACCTCGAGGGCCTCGATGGCGTCGTCCTGCCCGGAGGGGAAAGCACCACGATGACCATGCTCATGGAACGTGTCGGCCTGTTGGGCCCCCTCCGCAGTGCGATCGCCGAAGGCCTGCCCACCCTGGCCACCTGCGCGGGCATGATCGTGCTCGCGCGCGAGGTGTCTGACGGAATGGCGGACCAGAAAGGCCTTGGTCTCCTGGACATCGCTGTCAGGCGCAACGGGTATGGACGGCAGGTGGACAGCTTCGAGGCGGACGTCGAGGTCACCGGTCTCGAGGGCAAGGCGTTTCCCGCGGTGTTCATTCGCTCTCCTCTGGTGGAGTCCACCGGCGACGTCGAGGTGATGGCCGCGCACGAAGGCCATCCAGTGGCGGTCCGGCAGGGCAACATCTTGGCCCTCTGCTTTCACCCTGAGCTCACCAGGGACCTGCGTCTCCACCGGCTGTTTCTCAAGACCGCCGCACCTGTCGCTTCATGAGGATCCGGAACGCCGGCTTGCTGGACCTCGCCCGCATCGAGGAGCTGCACAGGTCTTCCGACACACGCTTGACCGAAGCCGCGCCACCCGCGGCGAGGCTTTGGACTGTCCTCAGCTCGACCCTCTCAGCGCTGCTCCCGCTGTCGCAGGAGACCTTGATTTACGTCGCCGAGGACAGCGGCAAGGTGGTGGGCTTCATTCAGGCCTCCGGACAGCCACTGGGCCTCGATCTGCCGCGCGCCACGGTGCTCCAGGTGCTGAACCTGGAAGTGGCGGACGGGGCGGATTCGGACGACGTTGCCCCGGCGCTCGTCGAGCACCTTAGCAACCAGGCGCTCGAGCGAGGGGCTCGCCGGGTTTTCGTTCGCCTCCCCGAGCGCGACCCGCTGCTCCCGGTGTTCAGGCTTCACGGGTTCCGCCAGTTCGCCACCGAGGTTGTTGTGTATGCGGACAAGCCGGTGATGCGCGCAGAGCGTTTTCCGGAAGGAGCTCGACCGATGCGCCGCGGCGACCACCGGCTTTTGTATCAGCTTTACAGGAAGGTGACCCCGCAGGGGGTCTCCCAGCTGGAGGCGCCCACATATCGGGAATGGCGGGCGCTGCACGGCGAATGGACCGCGGGCCGGCTGGCCGCGCGTGGTTCCGAGAAGCAGGAGCTGGTCGTCGACCAGGTGGAGCTGGCTGGGTGGATCAAGGCCGAGCGCAGCACGGGGCCGCGACCGAACACGGTCAGCTTCATGGCCATGCCCGACTCCTCGCTGGCAGGGGAGATTGCCGACCTCGGGATTTCTCTACTGGGCGACGCGGACCTACCGGCCTGGTCGAGCCTGCGCCACTATGATTCCCACATGATCGACGCCCTTCGGGGGCGTGGGTTCAGCGTGTTGTTGACGCAGCTTCTCTTGGTCAAGGAACTGGCGGTGCGGGTACCCGTGCGGGAGCAAGGGCTGGTGCCCTCTTTCGGATGAAGCCCGAACTTTCGCCGCGAGCCGCCAACTGGGACGAAGAGGTCGAGCTACTTGCACGCGCACTGCCCACGGACCTCGCGCGTGCGCTCCACGAGCGCACTGACCCGACCGAGCTCCTGGAGATTGTCCTCGACCTCGGTCGAGAGCCTGAGGCACGCGTGCCGGGCCGCGAGGTCTTGCTCGCCGACCGCACTGTATCCGCAGCGGACCTCGAGCACGTCACCAACAACGTTGGGCAGTTCGGCGACGACAACCGCGCCGGCATCGAGCGCACGCTCCACCGCGTCTCGGCCATCCGCAACCGGTCAGGCCGGATCACCGGCCTGACGATGCGCGTCGGCCGCGCGGTCACCGGCACCGGCGAGATCATCCGCGACATAGTGGTCAGCGGCCAGAGCATCCTGCTCCTGGGTCGGCCCGGCATCGGCAAGACCACGATGCTGCGCGAGTGCGCGAGGCTGCTCGCCGACGAGCTGCGCAAGCGCGTGGTGATTGTCGACACCTCGAACGAGATCGGCGGCGATGGCGACATCCCACATCCCGGCATCGGCCGGGCCCGGCGCATGCAGGTGAAGACTCCACTGCTGCAGCACGCGGTGATGATCGAGGCGGTCGAAAACCACATGCCCGAGGTGATCGTCATCGACGAGATCGGAACTGAGCTCGAGGCCTCCGCCGCGCGCACGATCGCGGAGCGCGGTGTTCAACTGATCGCCACCGCACATGGCCAGACGCTGGAAAACCTTCTCGTCAACCCCACGTTGAACGACCTGCTCGGCGGCATTCAGAGCGTGACCCTTTCCGACGAGGAAGCCCGCCGCCGCGGAACCCAGAAATCGGTGCTCGAGCGCAAGGCGCCACCGACCTTCGACGTCCTGGTGGAGATCCAGGATCGCGACCGCGTCGCCATCCATATGCCGCTGGCCGAGGTCGTGGACACCGCCCTTCGTGGCCCGCTGCTGAGCCCAAAGATTCGCATGCGCACGCGCGAGGGACGAGTCATCTCCAACGTCGACCCCCCGAGCGTCACAGCTCCTGAGCCGCCTGCACCCTCGGCATCAAAGCCGCTCGGGATCTTTCCCTACGGCGTGAGCCGCCACCACGTCGAGCAATCGATCCGCGATCTCGAGCTCCCGGTGCGTGTGCTCGGCAACCTGGACGGCGCCAGCGCGGTGCTCACGTTGAAGAACCACTACCGGCGGCGGCCGGACAGCCTCCGCCAGGCGGAGAGCCGCGGACTGCCCATCCATATTCTCAAGAGCAACTCAGCGACCCAGGTGCGAGACGCGCTCGCTCGCATCTACGGCGTGGACAAGAAAGACGATGCCACGACCAGAGCGCTGGCCGAGGCCGCCGCAGCCATCAAAGCGGTGAAGACGACGCTGCGTCCGGTCGAGATCTCACCGCAAAACGCCTTCCTTCGCCGCCTGCAGCACCAGCTCGTGTCCGAGAACGAGCTCTCGGCCCGCAGCACCGGTAAGGAGCCGCAGCGCCACCTGCGCATAACGCCGGCACCCGAAGAAACCGCGCAACTCTAGTGGCGGGCTAGATGGCACGCGGGCTCTTCATCACGTTCGAGGGCACAGAGGGCTCGGGCAAGACGACGCAGGTCGAGCTGCTCGGCCAGAAGCTTGAGTCCAGGCAGCCGCTCATGGTTCGCGAGCCGGGGGGCACCGAGCTGGGCGAGAGGTTGCGGGACGTGGTCCTCAACAGCGGCATGGAGCTCGACGGTGAAGCTGAGATGTACCTCTTCATGGCGGCGCGGCGTCAGCTTCTACAGGAGCTGATAACCCCGGCGCTGGCGCTCGGCCGGATCGTCATCGCCGACAGGTACCACGACTCGACCTTTGCTTACCAGGGCGGTGGACGTGGCGTCCCCGTCAGCTGGCCGGCCACATTTCCCCGTCCCGACGTGACGTTTCTGCTCGCCCTACCCGTGCACAAGGGCCGGGAGCGCCAGCTGAACGCAGGCAAGAGCGCCGACCGCGTAGAGCGCGAGTCGATCGAGTTCCACAACCGGGTGGCGGCGGAGTACGACCGCCTGGCGGCGGCCGAGCCCGAGCGAATCACGCGCCTTGACGCAAGCGAATCGAGAGAGGCCGTTCACCACAAGGTGATGAGTCGCGTCAAACCCGCCGTTGACGCGCTGTCGTGAAGCTCGTCATCGCCGTCGTGCAGGGCGAGGATGCGCAGCGCACCGTCGATGCGCTGAGCGACGTCGGCATCAGCTCGACCCGGGTCAGCTCCACGGGCGGCTTCCTGCAACAGGGGAACGTGACGCTCTTGATCGGAGTCGACGATGGGAAGGTGCCGGAAACGCTCCAGGTGATTCGCGAAAACTGCCGCGAGCGCAGCCGGTACATGAACCCGATGATGCCGGTCGCCGAGCCCGCCGACTTCTTGACGGCGTTCCCAGTCGAGGTGCAGGTCGGCGGCGCCACCGTTTTCGTGGTGCCTGTCGACTCGTTCGAAAAGATCTAGGGAATCGCCGCTGCTGCAAACCCGCTGCACTACCCGTCTTTAGGATTCTGAAAGTGATTCGAGTCGAGGGCCTTCGCAAGAGCTTCGCCGACGTGCGCGCCGTCGACGGCGTCGACCTCCACGTGGAACGCGGCGAGCTGCTCGTGCTGCTGGGCCAGAACGGGGCGGGCAAGTCGACCACGCTGCGCTGTCTCGGTGGCATCCTGCGACCCGACGCCGGCTTGATCGAGCTGGACGGCCTTCGCCTGCCGGAGAAGCTGGACGAGGTGCGCGCACGACTCGGGGTCGTGCCCGATCAGGCACGGCTGTACGGCCGCAACACCGCGCCCGAGTACCTCGACCATTTCGGCTACCTGTACGGCGTGCCCCAGGCCGAGCGCCGTAAGAAGATCGCCGATCTGCTTGAGCGCTTTGAGCTGTCAGATCGCTCCGATACCGTGCTCGCGGCGTACTCGCGCGGCATGGCGCAGAAGGTGGCGCTGATCAGGGCGACCCTTCACGAACCCGACTGGATCTTTTGCGACGAGCCCACGGCCGGCCTCGACCCTGTGGCAGCGGCCGACATGCGCCACTACCTCGCGGAGCAGAAGGCGCGCGGCGCTGCGCTGATCGTGACCACCCATGTGCTGAGCGAAGCTGCGCTGATGGCCGACAGCATCGCGATCATGCGCAAGGGCGTCATCGTCACCCGAGGCACGCTCCAAGACCTGCGGCAGGAAGCTGCGAAAGGTAGGCGCTTGTCAGCTCACCTGAGCCGGCCCGTCGCCGACCCCGAGCCGCTGAACCGGTGGCTCAGCGAGCATGCCGTGGAGCACCACCTCGACGGCGACCGTCTGACCTACACGTTGCCGTGGCAGTCCTCAGTCGCCGACCGCGCAACTTTCGCGGCCGAGCTGCAGCGTCGGCTTTTCAGCCAGGACGCGCCGTTCCATGAGCTCGAAGAGGAGCAGACGACACTGGAGTCGGTTTACCTCAAGGCGATGGACGAGCCCGTCTCGCCGTCGTCAACGCGAATGCCCGCGCCACCGGCGGTCTCCGGGATCGGCGCGCCTCGCATGTTCGCGTCGCTCCGCTCCCAGGGCAACTTGCTGCGCCACTCGCTGCCGTTCTATGTCAGCTCCTGGTGGCGGCGAGGGGACCTGAGCTGGGTCATGTACCTCAACGCATTCGTTCTCCTTCTTGTCGCGGGCACCTCGCTGTTCGGGCAGCTGCCAGGAGTGGCCGGCCAGGTGGCCGAACGCTTTGCGGGTGGTTCCGCCCTGCAAGCGGGCCTGTTGCTGCCGCTTTTCTTTATGTCTTTCGCCCTGCTCGAATCGATCAAGAGCTCGATCGGGATCTGGTGGGAGAAAGCGCAGTCCTCGCTCGAGGTCTTGCTCTACACCCCGATCGACGATCCCTCGCTCATCTGGCTCGAGGTGCTGCCCGGAGCCGTGGTCAGCACCGTGTGGGTGACGTTCTGGATGGCCGCCGGTATGACCTTGCTGACACTGTTCGGACAGAGCGCGCCTTGGGACCTGTTGCCCATATTCGCGTTCGTCGCTGCAGTGACGGCTTACTGGGCCGCGATGGGAAGGATGCTGGGATTCATGCTCTTTCCACGCGAGGGGGCGGCAGGCGGTGCATGGTCGTTTCTGCTCTCGCCAGTTTCGGCAGCGGTGGCCGATCTTCCGCTGGCGCTCTTCGTTTTCCGCTCTCCGCTGGCGCCCGCGTCGCTCCTGCTTCCGCTCACCGCGTGCTTTGCGTTGACCGTCTTGTGCGGCACGACGTTCGACCGCGAGCGGCTCATGGAGACCGGGCTCGGGCGCACGCGAAAACGACGCGTGTGGCTGCCTGTCTCACTGATCCGCCGCAACGCCGCCGCCATCGCTGCTGGCCTCTTGCTCGCGCTGGCGCCGGCGGGCGTCGCCGCGACGGTTTCCTCGAGCGCCCACTGGCACTCCTGGTCCGACGTCCAGTCGATGCACGCATCGGCGTCGATTGACGGCACCTCGTTCGATGCCACGCCGGTGGCGAGCAACGTTCCGGCCACGAGCGGTGTGACCGTGGCGGCTGCGGCGCTGGCCGGGATCGTGGCGATGCTGGCCTTGATGCTCGCTCTGGTGATTGTCAGCTTCGCCGCGTTTTTCCTTCTCGGCGTGCCGGTGTTGCTGGGGCTGGTCGCTGCGTCCGCCGCGTGGGGGATTCAGCTGGGATTTGGCGGCGCCACGCCTCTGCAGCCGTGGCTGGTCGGCGCCGGCGGCATCGCGTTGTTGGCCCTCGCCCTGAACACGGGTGCCGCGTTGCCGATTTACTGGTCTTTGGTGTTCGGGTCCGGCCGCAGGCTGGACCGTTTGCGCGAGGCTTGGTCGGGCTATTGGTCGCTCTTCCGAGGCCTGGTCCTACCGGCCTGCGCGCTGTTTGGAGTCGTGGTCTTCAGGCTGCTCGCCGCGGGATAGATCGCTCGCCGCTGTGAATTTGCGGAACGTTCCGCCAGCGGCGGCGTTACTGCTGCATGCGCAGCTTCTTGATCGGTCTTCTCCTGCTGCTGACGGCGTGTGGCCAGGCTCAGGGCGGAGCTCAGAGCTCACCCCTGGCTTTAGTCACCCAAAGCCCCACTGCGACGCCGGCGACCAGCCCACCCATGAGCCCCATGCCGACCTCGCCCGGGCCGTTGTTGTTCGCCGTTCTCGAAGCCAAGTCTCCAGGCAGCCCGTACGCCTGGAACACGGTCGCGATCGCCGGCCTGGATGGCTACGCGCGAGCCAAGGCCACTTTCATCCCATTGCCCTCACCTGACCTTGGATGCATGGGGAGCGTCCTCCCGCCATCGGCTCACGTTGCGGCCGGCCGAGTCTATTTCGCCGACGGGAAAGGTGTCGTTCGGAGCCTCTCAACCACTGGGCAGGTCACCACGGTGGCCACCTTCCCCCTGACCACGAGCCAGCAGATGCTCTCGTTCGCGGTGAGCCCCGACGGCAGCCATCTCCTGGGAGCCGTGCTCACAGTGCCGGCAAAGTACTTCTCCTGCAGCTCCAGCCCGTCTGCCGGCTCTCTGAGCCTTGACGTTTACTCCGCGCAAGACGGTGGTGCCAGCACCCTCCTCTATCACCAGAGCCTGTCCGACGCGAGCAAGGTGATGGCCCTGACGGGCTGGGACGCGGTGGGACCGCTCGGCACCTACCCGACGGTGTGGGCGAGCCAAGGCGGAGGACCAGGGTCGACTCTTGGCGTCGCGGCGCGCATCGCCGCCAACACCGGAAAGGTGCTGGGCCAGGTCGCCGACCCAAACGTCTGCCAGGTCTGGGACATGGCCCCCAGCGGCGACTACGTGTGCCTGGGAGCTCCAGTTTCCAATTCAGCGGGAACGTATGACACGACGGCGAGCCTGCACGCCGTCAACGGCGCCGAGATCTCGCACTTCAGCGTCGCGACTCCCGATGGGAGTGCTTGCTGCCCCTTCGTGGCGCCTGATGAGCAGCACATGGTGGCCAGCGCCCACTACGTCTCGGTGGTCAGCGCTAGCGATGGGACTCGATTCAATCTGGGCAGCAGCGTACCCGGGAACCAGTTCAGCGCCGCCGGTTGGCTTGACTCAGCAACAGTGATTGGCGCGGTCTCATCTTCCAGCCAGAATCTTGCGTTTGTCAGATTGGGGACACCGGGCACCGCGATTTCGCTCGGCTTTCCGGGCAAGTTCCTGGGCACGGTCAACCGCTAGAACCCATAGGGTCTTGTCAAGTCCTGGGGCCTCCGAGGGTGGGGTCGAAGTCACGACCTGAACGCCAGACGCCCCAGACGATGGCGAGCGCCTTGGACATGGAGTGACCAAGGGCATTCATAGCGCTCTTGCCCTGTGCTCGCTTGCGCAGGTAGTGAGCTCGGATGACCGGGTTGTGCTGGGTTCCGACCACGGCCATTTTGTAGGCGGCCGAGCGGAGGTAGGCATTACCGGTCTTGGCCATACGCCAGCTGGTCTCCGGGTTCTGGCCCTTGGTGCCTGAGCTCAGCTCCTTGGGATGGACGCCGGCATAAGAGGCGAGCTGGTCGAAATCGTCGAAGCGCCAGATGTCGCCAATCTCAGCGATGAAGCTGGCGGCCAGCGCTGGCCCCACGCCCGGAATCGTCTGCAGTCGCCTGGCGAGCTCCGAGTCGAGGACCTCGGCTACCCGCTGCTCGGCAATCTCGATCTGCTTGTCGAGGAGGTCGAACTGCTGAATCAGCATCCCCACTTCAAAGTTCATCTGGGCGTCCAGCTCTGGCGGTGCAATGGTCTTGGCGGCCAGTTCATGGAGCCGGCGGGCTTTGCTCTCTCCCAACCGACGTCGGCCACCCGGCCTAATCGTCTCGGCCAATGTCGAGACTCGCTTGCGGGCCGCGACTCGCGCCGTCGGCGCCTCTCGGAGGACGGCCAGCGCGGTCTCGCAGAGGGGGTCTTCGAAGCACTCCTTGAGTTCGGGGAACCCAATCTCCACCAGCCGCAATAGCTTGTTGCGGATCTGTGCCTGCTCTTTGACCAGGCCGCCCCAGAATCGGGCCGCCTCCTTGGCCTCGGCTCCCAGCAGCGGGTCCTTGACCCGCGGTTCCTCGCTCATACCTAATGCCGCCAGTGTGCGGGCGTCGGCGGGGTCCGACTTGCTCCGCTGTAACCGGCTCTTGGCAAAGTATTTCGCCTGCAGCGGGTTGACAACTGCCACCTGGAAACCACGCCGGTGAAGATGACTAGCCAGCGGCCAGTAATAATGTCCGCTCGATTCCAGCACTACCCGCTCGACCGGGGCGTGGCGCTCCAGCCAACGGTCCAGTTCGTCGAACCCAGCCCGGTCTGCTGAAAGCCGAAACACACCTCGCTCGGCTTCCCGTTCTCCCGCTCTGCAGACCGCAGCGGCGTGCTTATACGCACCGATATCAATGCCGACCACAGCGCTCATGGCGCCCTCCTTATTTTTGGTCGACCCCAAGGGTTCTCGCTTACCTCTGACCAGCGTCCGCTGATGCACCATCTCCGGTCTCTGCCGTTGGAACCCAATCGCCGCCTCGGTCAAAGGGCGAGGGCCGGTGTCTAACGGCGACGGTCTCAAGCCGGATAGCCGGATGCCGGTCTCCCCGCAGAGGTCAGGTTCCATCCTGACCCCTACAAGGCTTTATATCAGACGGACTCCGTGCTGACTAGAGGTCCAGGGCCTGCGCCACCAGCTCCCGGTGGTAAGTAGCGTCGCCCAGAGTGACCTCTGACGCCTTCGCCCGCTTGAAGTACAGGTGCATGTCGTGCTCCCAGGTG
>Ga0307374_10001778_pt1 | contig 39410 bp, 46 predicted proteins | sample OX3MG_FD_202532 | JGI IMG/M metagenome (GOLD analysis project Ga0307374, IMG submission 202532) | Soil microbial communities from Risofladan, Vaasa, Finland - OX-3 | ecosystem: Environmental > Terrestrial > Soil > Coastal area > Acid sulfate soil | place: Finland: Risofladan, Vaasa | collected... | reverse complement strand
TTGCTATCCTCGCGATAGTCGCAAGTGTCGGATTTGTTTTCCCATTTTCGATGTTAGTAATAAAGCTCCTGCCTACTTTAAGAGCGCGGGCGATATCGCCTTGCGAGATGTCTTTTCGTGTTCTGATTCGCTTCAAGTTTCGACCGAGCTTTATCTGTTCGCTTTTCATTACCCACAGTATATTGTCCAGTATATTGCACTACAACGGTATACTATAATATACTAGATGAATGCCTCAATACTTTTTATACGTCCGCAAATCCACCGATGTCGAGGACAAGCAAGTTCTCTCAATCGAAGCGCAACTCGTTGAGCTTCGGGCTTTAGCTAAACAGGAGAACCTGAACATCATCGAGGAGTTTATCGAGAAGCGATCAGCGAAGATGCCCGGCCGTCCCGTCTTTAATGCCATGCTCACTCGTATACAGCGCGGCGAAGCGCAGGGCATTGTGTGTTGGAAGATAGATCGGCTCGCTCGCAATCCGGTAGACGGCGGACAAATCAGTTGGCTTTTACAGCAGTCCGTGATTCAGCATATTCAAACCCACGACCGCAGTTTTCTCCCTGCCGATAACGTGCTCATGATGTCCGTCGAGTTTGGTATGGCGAACCAATATATCCGCGACCTTTCCGTGAATACCGCACGAGGGTTGCGTGAGAAGGCACGACGCGGCGAGTATCCGAGCGTCGCTCCGTTGGGGTATCAGAACAATCCCCGCACGAAGCGTATAGACGTTGATCGTAAGAAAGCTCCGGCGATACGGGCGGCCTTTGAACTGTACGCCGAGAATAAATCTCGCTTCGAGGACGTATCAGCTTTCCTGTATGAGCGCGGCATCAGAACCAAGCGCATTAAGAAGGAGAACAGTGTCGGCGACAAACCCTTAAAGAAAGATACCGTAAAGAAGATTCTTACCGACACGTTCTACTACGGCGACTACTGCTACTCCGGCGAGGTATATCATGGCGTGCATACACCTATCATTTCCAAGCAGTTGTTCGATAAGGTGCAGGAGGTTTTGAAGTTGCGGGGTAAGCCTCAATACAAAACCAAGTACGAGCCGCAAGCCCTTTGTGGCCTGATCCGGTGCGGCGAGTGCGGAGGCATGATAACGGCAGAGGTCATTACGAAGCATCAGAAAAACGGCAACGTCCACCGCTACGTCTATTATCGCTGTACCAAGAAACGCGGCTCATGCTCGCAGTCCTACGTCCGCGAGGAAGCGTTGAGTGCTCAACTCTCCGATCTCATCTCGCCCTATGTCATGCCTACGGATTGGGCGGATGAGCTATATCGCCTTGCCGACCAAGACGAGGAGCAAGCGTGGAGCGTAGCGAAGACTGCCGTACAAGAACTACGAGCGAAAGTATCCGACCTCGACGGCAGGATGAGCCGTCTTATAGACCTCTATTCCGATCAGGACATAGACCGCGAGGCCTATCTTGAACGCAAGCGTGCGCTCATGTCGGACAAGAGATCGGCGGAGGAACAGATCGCCCGACTTGAGCAAGACTCTGTTGCTTGGCTCCAACCTCTGCGCGAGTTCGTAAAGGAGGCTTCATTGCTTGAAGAAACCCTAAGAAGCAGCGACCTCTCCTCTCAAAAATCTTCTCTCCAAAAAATCTTCGGCTCCAACCTTTCTTTAACTGCGCGCGAAGCGCGCGGAACGGCTTTACCCCAATACGCTGCGCTTCGCGCAGCCAAAATTAATTTTTCTGAAAACAGTCTAAGTCTCTTCTATTGTGCGCGGTGAGAGATTCGAACTCCCGACCTACCGGGTGTAAACCGGTCGCTCTAACCAGCTGAGCTAACCGCGCATACGATGATGCACTCGAGAACATCTGAACTGTAGCGCAAAACTCCTTCGAGGGAAGCGCGAACCGCCGAGTACGGCCTCCACCCAGCTGAGCTAACCGCGCAGGTCCGCACGGGTGGGCATGGGGAGACTCGAACTCCCAAGGGTTGCCCCATACGCTTCTGAGACGTACGCGTATACCAGTTCCGCCACATGCCCGTACGGCAACTCTACTGCGTCCGCGACAAAGAATAAAGTGCGTCTCAAATATGCGGACATGCTCGGACACCTCGCTCGGAACCGGGAACCGCGCCGGCGCGATTCCCGATCCGTTCATTCGGGATGGACATACGCCGGTACGCGAAATACCTGCTTGAGAACGGCACACTGCCGGAGAAGCGCGAACTGCTGAGCCACCTCAAAGGGAGGATTATGCTGGAGGAGCGGAAGATCGTGCTTGAGAAATAGCGCCTAACGCAGATAAAACGCCGAGAACACCAAGACGATTCCGACGTTCGCAGCAAGCCGTGCCCAGAAGTGGTTCCTGAAAAACGCGAGATCTACACCGACTATGATGACGACCATAGCGACAACGCCGACCGCATATACCCACAAGGGATATTTATTCATGACTTCAGTATATCAAGCTAGCGCAAACTTCGCGACGAAAATCGCGAGGTTTTGCGTTGAACGGGCCGGAAGGTACCGAACCGTTTTTGCCTTGTGTTTAGGGCCGAACGGTCGCAAACACGAGCTCTGACTGCTGTGCCCCGAGTAGGAATCGAACCCACATCAGCGGCTTAGAAGTCCGCGGCTCTATCCATTGAGCTATCGGGGCAGCTATACCCTACTACCAAGCGGACCGCGCAACAAACGCGCCGCGCGCGTCACTGCGACGGATCGGCGAACGTATATGCACCCGTCGTGTACTTGTCGTCCTCGGCTGCGCGCGCCGCGAAGACGGACTTGATGGTAGTGAGCGTCGAAGCGTTGAAGACCGCGGGAGCGCCGGCCGGCGCGGCGCCGATGGTCCTGCCGCTCGCGACCGCGTTGAAGGCCCAGACGTTCCAGAGGACGATGCCGGCGAGGACGATGCCGGCGAGCGTGAGCAGGACGAGCCAGTCGCGGACCGCGTTAATGCGCTTGCCGTACGAGAAACGCTGTAGGACAGAAGTAAAGTGGATGTTCATGATTGCGGCGTCGGGACGGCAACGGCGTTCGTGCTTGTCGCCGCGGACGCGGTCGCGGCGCCGACGGTTATGTTCATGTCCGCACGCCAGGTCTTCGTTGCGTCCTTGTTGACCGAAAGGGTCGTGATGACGAGATCGTAGGGTGCGAACTCGATGCTGCCGATTGTCTGCATGACGGCGCTGAACGCTCCGGTGACGGTGAGCGTCAGCGTGAGCGTCGGATGCGTGCCGCCCGTGCCTGCCGAGACCGAGAGCACGTTCACGCTCGCTCCCTGCGCCTGCCCGCGGGCCTGCAGGTCATCGATGAACGAGACCACACCCGTTTCCGATACGAAATAATTCTGGAGCGCCGCCTCATCGCCCGCAATCTCGGCGAGCGCAACGCGCGCAGAGGCGATGCGACTCGCGGTCTGGCTCTTCACGTCGATTTGGCTCTGCAGATCGGCGACCGTGGCGCTCTTCGCGGAGACCGCAGCGAACCACACGCCGTACCCGATTGCGGCGAGGCCGCAGACGATGAGCGCGATAGTGAGCTGGAAGAGCGCGGACTTCATGGCGAGAGCGTTACGGTGATTGTGAACGGCAGGTTCGCGTTCTTCGCGTACGCCGATACGGGGAGGTTGGCCGCGCTCGCGAAGGACGCTGACTGCAGCGCGAGCTGATACGCGCGGAGCGTATCGCGGGTCGTCGCCGTGCCGATGACGGCGAGCGTTCCCGGCGTTCCCATCCCGGACGGCGTATACGTGATACCGGTGAGCGTGATGCCCGGGCGGGCGACCGAAAGCATCTCGCGGATGACCGTGCTCGCCGCCGGCATATCCTTGAGCGCACTGAGTGTCGCGGCATCGTTCGAGAGCGCCGCGAGCTGCGCGGCGAGCGATGTCGCGTCAGACGAGGAGAGCGACGATTCGATGCCGGCGAGCTGGCTTGTCTTGGTGCTCTGGTTGGCCGAAAGGTAGACGTAGGTCGGGATGAGGAGGAACCCCGACGCGACGATAAGCAGCGTCACGAGCCACGCCGCAATGACGCCGAGGCGCACGAAGTATTCGCGCGTGATCGTGCGCTGCCGGTTCACGGGAAGCAGGTTGGTCAGTCGTTCACGCATGCAGTGTCCTGCGGTCGCGCAGCGCGAGGCCGATGGCGGTCGCGTACGCGAGCGACTCGTTGTAATCGAGCGACGGCATCCAATAATCGCGCGACGCGAGGTTGGTGAAGACGTCGCCGGTCGCGACCGGGATGTGCAGCGAACCTTCGAGGTACTCCGGGAATCCGCGCACGGACGCGTTGCCCCCCACGAGGACGGCGCGCGAGACCGGCTCGTGCGCGCTCGCGTGCGCCGCCTTCCCCTGCCAGTAATCGAGCCGATGAGAGATCTCGTCGCGGATGGCGGACACGGTCGAGAGCATCGCGGCGAGGTAGTCCTCGTTGCCCGGCGCCGGCACGATGCCGCGTTCGGCCTTCACGCGCCGCGCCTCGTTCTCGGTCACGCCGAAGTGCTTCTGCACGGCGAGCGTGAGCGCGTGACCGCCGATGCCGATGGTCGTCGTGAAGCGCGGGATATGCTTGCTCACGATGGAGAGCTTCGTCGTCGTCTTGCCGACATCGACGATGAGGATTGTCGAGTCGTCGCCGGGCAACAGGAGCGCACGCGCGATTGCGAACGTCTCGCCCTCGAGCGCCCGAACCTGGATGCCCGCCTCGTCGAACGCTGCGAGCGTATCGTTCACGATGCGCCGCGCGAAACCGACGCCAGCGAGGCGGATCTGCCCGTCATCCGCTTGGCCGACATCGACGACGTCGAACGCCGTCTCCTGCGGCGGCAAGGGCACCATCTCGTCGAGATGCTGCTCGACCTCGGTGCACCACTGACTCTTCTTCATGCCGGACGCCGTCGACTCGAAGAGGTATGACTTCGACTCGGGTAGCGCGACGTTCGCGCTCGTGATGCCGGCTTTCTTCGCCGCCGCAGCGAGCATGTGGACGACTGCCGCGCGATCGACGATCTCCCCGTCCGTGAACGCGCCTGACGGCAGCCATTCCTCCGCATAGTCGGTCAGCATGAGGCCGTGCCGGCCTTCCGTGAGGCTCACCGCTTTCACGCCGCTCGTCGAGAGGTCGATGCCGGCCAAGGGCGGCGAGAGATAGCGCGGCGGCGCGAACGCGGCACGCGCGAGTTCACCGAAAGCAAGGGGCATGTATCTCAAGTATACCGTGCGTGCGGGCGCGGCGGGCGCGGTAATGCACGCCGCCGCGGTCAATGCGCGCGCGTGCCGGGCGGGACCGAGCGATCAGGCGCGAGGAACGCGAACGAGTCGCCTTCCCCGACGGCGAAGAGCATGCCGTCCGACTCGAGGCCGCGTATGGTGCGCGGCTCGAGGTTCGTCACGAAGGCGAGCTGGCGACCGACGAGCGCCGCAGGATCCGGCACGTATGCCTGGATGCCGGAGACAATCTGGCGCGGACCGGCCTCTTCGCCGAAATCGACCGTGAGCCGCAGAAGCTTCTCGGTCTCCGGCACGCGCTCGGCGCTCTCCACCCTGCCGACCGATACTTCTATCTTGCTGAATTCCTCTATCGAGATGCGCGGCTTATCCATGACGATGCTTCGTTAAATAGCTCGTAAGTATGAGGGCTGCGGCCGACGCGTCAACGTCTGCGCGCGGCTTCTCGGCGCGCGTCTTACCTTCTTTGGCAGGCGCGCGGCGCGCTTCGGCCGTCGTGAGGAACTCCGGCTCGAAGACGACCGGCACGCCGGCATGCCGCTCTATGTATTCAGCGAATGCGCGGGCGGGTCCGGCGACGGGATTCGCCGCGCCGGCGTAGTCGCGCGACTCGCCCATGACGACCCGCGCGACGCCCTGGGCCTTGATGAGGTCGAGGACGTAGCCGCCCGCCTCCGCGGCCGGGATGACCGCGTGCGGGAAGCCCATCGTGCCCGCCTCGTCGGAGAGGGCGAGGCCGACTTTCTTCGTTCCGTAGTCGATGCCGAGATGCCTCATAAGCGTAGTGTATGGTACACTACCGCCGTATGCATGACTTCTCGCCCCTGTACGTGCCGGCGATTCCGCCGCAGTTCGCGCCGTTCCTCGCCGTGGCGCTCGTGTGGACACTTGTTCTCAAAGGGTTCGCGCTCTGGTACGCCGCGCGCGGAAGCCAGAAGTGGTGGTTCGTCATCCTGCTCGTCGTCAATACGCTCGGCATCCTCGAGATCATCTATCTCATCTGGTTCCGCCCGAAGCAGAGCGCGGCTGCGCCGGCGCAGTCGTCATCACCGGCGCAGTAGCTCCCGTGGAGGAGTCGCATAGTGGTCTAGTGCACCTGTCTTGAAAACAGGCGTGCCGCAAGGCACCGTGAGTTCGAATCTCACCTCCTCCGCCCGAAGACTTTTGTATCGGACAGATCCGAGAGCCTTACCCCTGTGTGCTCTCGGTGGGCTCAGATATAAATTTCAGAAACTCACGACCGAATTCTGTGATCACTTGCAAACTTGGTGTTGACGCACCGGTCGTTGTTTCTGTAGCGTTGCCAGTGAAAATTAGATTGTAGGACTGCAATGCGCGCATGTTTTGGCCTAACTGCTGTACCTGTTCTTGGGCGGGGTTTGTCTCTCCTAGTGACCTAAAGATATTTTCTGGTGTGAAAGCATGACGTTCGGAAATAGCGAGTCCTGTCGGAAAGCTAGTTTGATCAAATACACCAACAATTTTCTTTAAGGCGTCAATCTCATCGAAAGTAATCAAATTAAGGATTGCAAAAAGCTTGGAGTGATGGTCGATTTTCATCGGCACTCCCAAGACGGGAAGATAACGCCACCGAAGTCAAAAGAGTCAAAGTAGTGTCGCATTTGTCTCATTTTCGGAAAGTGAGCTAGTGACCCGAGTGCTTCGCTTTTACTCAGTCGAACGCGCTAAAATACCCTTGTGGTTATTGACCTAGAAAGTTTGAATCCTTAGTGGCCCGCTTGTGCACACGCGCGCGGCCGCGCGCAGAGCGCGGCCGCGCGCTCTGTTATCATGCGCATATGCCTCAATCCGTCCTGTTCGAATGGGAAGGGAGGGAGTACGAGCACGACCCGAAGAGCGCGGACTGGTACTGGGCGCTCGGCATCGTCTCCGTCGCCGGAATCATCGCGTCGCTCCTTTTCGCCTCGTATCTCATCGCCCTCCTCATCCTCGTCGCGGCGGGCGCCATCGTGCTCCATAGCGTCAAGAAGCCGCCCGTGCACACGTTCCGCGTGACTGAACGAGGGCTCGTCATAAGCGAGGAGTTCCATCCCTTCGACCGCATGACATCATTCTCCGTCCTCGAAGACATCGAGGGCGAATTGCCGCCCCTGTTGTCCATCAAGACCGAGAACTGGCTCTCGCCGCACCTCACCATACCGCTCGACGGCGTCGACGCGGACGAGGTCTACCTGCACTTCCTGCGCAACGTCGACGAGAGCATGCACCACCCGACCTTCACGGACGTCGTTGCGACCTGGCTCGGGTTTTGAAAAAACGCGCATGCACGGTAGAGTTGCGCTACGCTCCCGTAGCTTCTCAGGCTCGATACGGGAGCTCATTCGGGATACAAGTCCACGGGGACGTATCCTTATCCCCTCACTTCGCTCCCGTCGTTCAACGGATAGGACGCCAGCTTGCGGAGCTGGTAATGTAGGTTCGATTCCTGCCGGGAGCACCAGTCATCTATATGATTGATTATCTTTTCGCATTTGTCGCCGGCGGCGCCATCACGGCGGCAGTCACCGCGCTCGAACTCACCGGCTACCCAACGCTCTCGGCGATAGCGGCGCTCTTCCCTGTCGTCACCTGGCTCTCGTATATCTTCATAGGGCATCTCGACGGCGCCGCAGCCGTGTCGCGCCACGCGCACTTCGTCATGCTCGGCACGATCTTCGCATGGATGCCGTACATGTTCATCATCTACTATTACTCGCCGCGCATCGGCGTCGTGCGCTCCATCGTCTTCGGCATCATTGTCTTCCTCGTTCTCGCCTTCCTTTTCGCCACGGTGTATAACAAATACGTCTAACGGACTCCTCTCATCGTTCAACGGATAGGACACCTCCCTCCGAAGGAGGAGATGCAGGTTCGATTCCTGCTGAGAGGACTAAGCAGCGGCGCGCTTGATCGCCGCGACGAGGTGCGACTTCTTGCGGGCGGCGGCGTTCGGCTTGATGATGCCGCGCTTCTTCGCCTTGTCGATGGCCGCGTAGGCGGCCGGGAGGAGCTTTGCGGCGCCGACGGCGTCACCGACAGCGAGCGCCTTCGCGAGCGCCTTCGTCGAGTCATGCATCGCGTTCTTGCGGCGCAGGTTGAACACGCGCTTCTTCGCCGAGGAGCGTATCGCCTTCTTCGCCGAGCTCGTAATCGCCATGTGCGCCCAATCTACTGCACGCGTCCCATATCCGCAAGAGTGCTAGGATGGGGTCATGATCCGGCAGATTCGCGGGACCGTGCTCGCGACCGGCGCGGCTGGCGCCGTCATCGAGGTCGCGGGGTTCGGCGTCGAAGTGCGCATGGCGTCGCCCGGCGCGCTTGCGGTCGGGCGCGAGGCGACGCTCGCGACGCATCTCGCGGTGAAGCAGGATGGTATGGAGCTCTTCGGTTTTGCCGATGCGGCCGACCGCGACTTCTTCGAACTCATCCTGTCGGTCTCGGGCATCGGCCCGAAGACCGCGCTCTCGCTCTTGCGCCGGGCGCCGCGTGACGCGCTCATCGGCGCGATCGGCAAACGCGATCTCGACTATCTCACGAAAGTCGTCGGGCTCGGGAAGAAGAGCGCCGAAAAGATGCTTGTCGAGCTGTCGGAGAAAGTGGGGCCCGGCGCGCACGACGCCGCCGATAACGAGGTGTTCGAGACGCTCGTCGCCCTCGGCTACACGGAGCGCGAAGCGCGGCAGGCGCTCCAGGCCATACCGGCTGAGGCGATCGGCAAGGAAGCGCGGCTCAAGGCGGCGCTCACCAGGGCGCGCTAGCCGTATGTACGCGCTCATCTCAGGCATCGCCAGGGTGTTGAAGCGCATCGTTCCTGAACCCGTCGTGCGCCCTTTGCGGCCCGCGTATCACCGCACGCTCGCCTTCCTCATGGCGCTCGCCTACGGCTTCCCCGCCCGCCGGCTCGTCGTCATCGGCATCACGGGGACGAAGGGGAAATCGACGACGGCCGAGATGCTCTTCGCCATCCTGCGCGCCGCGGGCCACGAGACCGCGCTCCTCTCGACCATACGGTTCGCGACGGGCGACGCGTCGGAGCCGAACCTCCACAAGATGACCCTGCCGGGGCGCGGCTTCGCGCAGGCCTTCATGCGCCGGGCCGTGTGCGCCGGCTGTACGCATCTCATCATCGAGGTGACGAGCGAGAGCGCCGTGCAGCACCGCCATCGCTACCTCGCGCTCGACGGACTCATCGTGACGAACATCCAGCCCGAGCATATCGAGAGCCATGGCTCCTTCGAGAACTACGTCGCCGCGAAGCGCGCCATCGTGGAGGAGCTCGTGCACTCGCCGAAGCCGAGGCGTGTCCTGGTCGCGAACGAGGACGTGCCGGAGACGAAGGCCTTTCTCGCGCTGCCAGTCTCGCGCGCCATCGGCTTCAGCGCGCGTGAGCTCGAAGGACTCGCGACCGATGACGCGCATGCGTCGTTCTCATACGCCGGCGCGCCGGTCGCGCTCCCCCTCCCTGGCGCCTTCAATGCGCTGAATGCGCTCGCGGCCATCAAGCTATGCGAAGCATTCGGCATCGCCCCCACTACGGCCGCGAAGGCGCTCGCCGCGCTCCCGCCCGTGCGCGGCCGCACGGAGCGCATCGACGCCGGCCAGGAATTCCTCGTCATCGTCGACTACGCGCACACGCCCGATTCGCTGCGCGCCCTTTACGGCGCATATGGCGCGCGACGAAAGGTGTGCGTCCTCGGCAACACGGGTGGCGGGCGCGATGCGTGGAAGCGGCCCGAGATGGGGCGCATCGCCGACGAGGCATGCGCAGAGGTCATTCTCACGAATGAAGACCCGTACGACGAGGACCCGCGCGCCATCGTCGACGCGATGGCGGCGGGCATGCGTCGCGCGCCGACCGTCATCATGGACCGTCGCGAAGCCATCCGCGCGGCGCTCGCGCGAGCGCGCCCGGGCGACGCCGTCATCATCTCGGGCAAGGGTACGGATCCCTTCATCATGGGTCCGGCGGGGGCGAAGATGCCCTGGAGTGATGCGCGAATCGCCCGCGAGGAGCTCGAGCGTCGTGGGACGCATTTGCTATGATGAAGCAATCATATGCAGCCGCGTGACGCTTGGTTTTTCGTCGGTCTCCTCGTCTTCATCTTCGTTATCTGGATAGCGACCGGCGGGCCGACCCGTCCGCTCGCCATTTCGACACCGTCTCTCGGGCTCTCGACGGGCGCGGCGACCGGCACGGCGCAGGCTGGCGGAGGCGCGGTTTCCTTCTTGCCGCACGCGCCTTTCACGATCGGCACCTCGAACGTGGTCCTGCCCGGCTCGTCGGTCGGCGGCGGGGCGGTGAGCGGCGGCTCGCAGGCGCCGGTACCGACCTTCATCGGCGGCACGACCTTCGGGACGCCCTCGCCCTACCGCGGCATTGTGACCATGAGTCACTCCGTCTACGGCGCCGGCTCTTCGAACCCGAGCAACGAATACGTGATTATCTCGGTCTCGCAGAATGCGGGCGTGCCGGTCGACCTCACCGGCTGGACGCTTGAGAGCGAAGCGACGGGCAATGCGACCGTCATCCCGCAGGGGACGCAGCTGCCGACGTCCGGCGTCATCAATCCCGTGCAGGACATCGTGCTCCTGCCGGGACAGCGCGCCATCGCCGATTCCGGCCAGTCTCCAATCGGCGCGTCGTTCCTCGAGAACAAGTGCATCGGTTATTTCAGCAACTTCCAAACCTTCTACCCGGCCCTGCCGCAGAACTGTCCGACGCCCTCGTCCGAGCTCGAGACCTTCTACGGCACGGGCTACATCCGCGATTCCGCCTGCATCGAATACGTGAAGACGCTCAACCGCTGCCAGGTTGCGCTCACGCCGCCCCTTGGCGCATCGAGCGCGTGCCAGAGCTTCCTCGTCAATTACCTGAACTACAACGGCTGCGTGACGGCGCACCGCGATGACGCGGACTTCGAGGGGAACACCTGGCGCATCTATCTCGGCCGGACCGCGTCGATGTGGCGCAAGCAGTACGAGCTCGTGAAGCTCCTCGACAAGAGCGGGAAGACCGTCGACGCGTTCACGTACTAGAGAAAGCGCGCCTGAGATGATAGAACTACAGTGCGAGACCGCCCATATCTTCGAGGACTCGATATGCGCAGTTCTCTCGGCGCAATGTATTGCCCGAGGACGGGCAATACATTGACCTCGTTCACCGCCCATAGCTCAGTCGGTAGAGCAGCTCCCTTTTAAGGAGACGGTCCCAGGTTCGAATCCTGGTGGGCGGACATGATGGCGGCGGAAGAATTCGAGCAATTAGTGCGCGGAGGCGTCGAACGCCTGCCCGCATGGGTGCGCGATAAGATCGCGAACGTCGCCCTTTTCATCGAGGACGAGCCGTCAGAAGAAGTGCGGAAACGCGAGAAGCTCGCGCCGAATGAGACTTTGCTCGGCCTCTACGAGGGCGTGCCGCTCACGGCGCGCGCGTACGGAGAGGGCCTCATCCTGCCTGATACCATCACGCTCTACCGCCTCCCCATCGAGGAGGTCGCGCTCGAGGACGAGATGGACGTGCGCGACGTCGTCGCGGAGACCGTCTGGCACGAGTTCGCGCACTACTTCGGCATGGACGAACACGAGGTCCGGCTGCGCGAAGAGGAGCGAGACGGCCGCTAGGGCTCCGTCGGGAGGCCGGCGGCGGCCCACGCGAGGAGGCCGCCCGATACGTTCACCACGTTGCCGAAGCCGAGCGCGGCGAGAAGCATCGCCGCGGCGGCGCTCCTGCCACCTGAGCGGCAGATGACATATATCTCCTCATGCGACCGGAGGTCATCGACACTGCGCTCGAGCTCGTCGAGCGGGATGTTGCGCGCGCCCATAGGACGCGCGCCCGAGAATTCCGCAGGAGTACGGACGTCGATGAGCACGCCGCTGCCCTGCGCGCTGCGCTCGTGCGCTTCCAGTACTGAAATCGAATGTGGCCGGCTCCCGAGCATGCCGGCATGCTATCACGAGCGCATCATCAAACCGAGAGCGCGAATCGCTCGAGGGATTCGGCGAGGTCGAGACCCTTGCGGCGGGAATCCTGGAGGAGCGCGATGAGCGCAAGCGAGAGGGCGCGGGCTTCCTCCCGCGTCCAGCTGCGGCTACCCTTCTCCCAGAGGTCGCGTGCCTTCCAGTGGAGGAGGCCGTGAAGCATCTCGGGCGCGTCGCCCTGCCGGAGCGCCCGCACGACTTCGAGCCAGAGCGCATCGCGCTTGCGCGATGCAAGCGCATTCACGAGGACGCTATTGAAGCCCCGCGCCGCTTCGCGGCGCGGGGGCGCATCGTATGCATAGGCCTTCGTCGCGAGCGCGGCAAGCTTCTTCGCTTTGGCGGCCGCGAGCTTCGGTGCCAGGATGATGACGACGTTCTCGGAGGCGGCGAGGAGCTTCACCTTCTCCTCGACCGGTGACGCTGTGTCCGCGGAGTCGCCCTCATCGTCCGCGCGCGCTTTCGCGAACGGATCGTCGATGAGCGTGAGCGTACGCTTGGCGAACAGGGAGCCGGACGCGGCGGCCTCTTCGAGCGCGGTCTCTGTCACCGCCTCCTTCGCGAGCCGCACGTAGGCGACGTTCGGATCCTTCGCGCGCGCGGCGGCCACCCACGCGAACGCCTTCTCACGCGCCTTCTGCTCGTCGCTGCCGTGGAAGAGGTAAATCATACGGGGTGCATGTCGCCCCATGTCGGGCCTGCCTTCGCGTCCACGAGCACGGGCACGCCGTGCGTCTCTTCTGTTGGCAGCACGCCCTGCATGATGTCCCTGATGCGCGCCGTGAGCACGTCCGCGCGCGAGGAGCGGATCTCGTATACGAGCTCATCATGCACTTGGAGGAGGAGGTGCGCGTCGTCCGTCGCGCCTTCTTTCTCGAGCATCCGGTCCACCTCGACCATCGCGAGCTTGATGATATCGGCCTGCGTGCCCTGCAAGGGCGCGTTGATGGCCATGCGCTCGGCCTGCGCGCGCACGTACGGCAGGGGCGACTTCATCTCCGGGAACTGGCGGCGGCGGCCGAACAAGGTCTCCGTGTAGCCATGCTTCCTCGCAAACCCCTTCGTCCGTTCGAGATATTCGGAGAGCGCCGTGAACTGGCCGAAGTATTCGTCGTAGAAGGCATGCGCCTCGGCCGTCGTCGTTCCGAGCTGCTGCCGCAAGGCATTGACGCCCATGCCGTAGAGTATGCCGAAGTTGATGACTTTGGCGCGCCGGCGCATCTCGAGATCGACGTCCTCGGGCGCGACATGGAAGACGTGCGCTGCGACGGCGCGGTGCACATCGCCGCCGTTCTTGAAGATGGCGCAGAGCTTCTCGTCGCCCGAGAGGATTGCCGCGAGCCGCAACTCGATCTGCGAGTAGTCGAGGGAGACGAGCGTGAAGCCCGTCGGCGCGACGAAGGCGTGGCGGATGGCGCGCCCGCGCTCGGAATGGAGCGGGATGTTCTGCAGATTCGGGTTCTGGCTCGCCATGCGCCCGGTCGTCGTGCCGGTCTGCACGAACTCGGCATGGAGGCGATGCGCCGCGTCGAGCAGGGGCGGGATGTTCTCGATGTAGGTGGAGAGGAGCTTCTTCAACTCGCGGTACTCGAGGACGTCGGCGATGATGGGGTGTGCGTCGCGCAGCTTCTCGAGCTCGCTCTCGCGCGTCGAGCGCTGGCCGCCCGCCGTCTTCTTCTGCCGCTCGGGGACGAGCGCCAGTTCGTCGAAGAGCACGTCGCCGAGCTGCTTCGGCGAACTCACATTGAACTCGTGCCCGGCAGCGGCATAGATGCGCTTCTCGATGGCCGCGAGGTCGGCGCGGTAGCGCGCTGCGAGGTCGATGAGAACGTCCGGATCGATGAGGACGCCATGCGTCTCCATCGCGCGCACGACGGGGATGAGCGGCCGTTCGATGCGCTCGTAGACGTCCTTGACCTTGTCGAGTTTCCCGAGCTCTTTCTCGAGCGCTGTATACGCCGCGTCGAAGGTCCGCTCTTTCGTGAAGGCGAGGATGTCGTCCAGAGTCGGATTCGTAAATTCGGAAGAGATGAGCCAGAGTATCACCTGCGCTTCGGCGAAGCGCGCCGGATCCGCTTCCTCCTCCTCGGGCAATTCCTCTTCCGGCTCTTCGTCCGGCGCGCGGCCGGCGGCTTTGGCGAGCACGCCCTTCGCGCGCTCCTTGAGCGAACGGAAGCCGAAGGCGTCGAACATTGCGAGGACGACATCCTGACGCACGCCCTCGCCCCAGTGACGTTCGGGAAGCGCGAAGGCGAGCGGCGCGTCCGTGCGTATCGTCGCGAGCGCCTTCGAGAAACGTGCGGCCTCTTCGTGTTCCTTGAGGAGCGCGATGGTGCGCGCCTTCACGCCTTTCTTTACGAATGCCGCGTCACCCTTTTTGAGCGCGGCGTACATCTTCTCGATTGTGCCGAAGTTCGTGACGAGCTCCGTCGCCGTCTTCTCGCCGATGCCGGGCACGCCTTTGATGTTATCGGACGGGTCGCCGCGCAATCCCTTCCAGTCGGGGATGAGCGAGGGCGGGAAGCCGAAGCGCTCCTCGACGGCCTCCTCGTCATAGAAGACGGTGTCGGTGAGCCCTTTCCGGAGCGTGTAGACGCGCACGCGGTCGTCGTCGACGAGCTGGAGCGTGTCCATGTCGCCCGAGGCGATGACGACGTCCACCTCCCCTTTCATCTCCCGTGCGATGGTGCCGAGCAAGTCGTCGGCTTCGAACCCCTCCCGCTCATAGGCCGGTATGGAAAACGCCTTGAAGACCTCGCGGGAGCGCTCAAGCTGCGCGGCGAGCGCATCGTCGATCTTCGCGCGCGTGCCTTTGTATTCCTCGTACGCTTCGTGGCGCGCGGTCGGCTTCGGCAGGTCGTAGCAGGCGGCGAGGTAGTCCGGCGCGAGGTCGGTGATGAGCTTCAGGAGCATCGAGACGAGTCCGTAGAGGGCGCCCGTCGGCTCGCCCGAGGGTCCCGTGAATTCCGGCAGCGCGTGGTACGCGCGATGGATGATGGCGTGCGCGTCGAGGAGCACGAGCCGCGGTCTCGTCTTGAGCCGCCGTTTAGCCATACGTGATCGTGCGTGCGCCGTCGTTCTGCGCTTCGATGGAGACGCGGGCGGCGGGCGGCGGCAAGGCATCGGCGACCTTCTCCGGCCACTCGAGGAAGATGAGCGTATCTGGATCGCGCATGAGCTCGCCGAAGCCGAGCGGCGCGAGCTCGGCGCCGGAGGTGAGACGGTATGCGTCGATGTGCGCGAAGCGCTTGAAGGGCGCGCCCGCCGGGAGCGCGTAAATCTTCTCGAGGACGAAGGTCGGGCTCGTGACGGAGTCTTCGACGCCGAGCGCCTTCGCCGCCGCCTTCGTGAAAGCCGTCTTCCCCGCCCCAAGTTCGCCCGAAAGCGCGACGAGCGTCGCGCCGCCAGCGTGGGGCGCGAGCGCGCCCGTAAAGCGCGCCGCTTCCGCCTCGAACCGTTCCAGCGTCATGGGCGAGTCCACGGGCAGATTGTACCGCTGAAAATGAAAGCACGGTATGCCGCACGAGCGGCGAATGGCGGCCGGCCGCAAGCCCTCGATGGTATGATGAGGAAATATGGACACTCCGTTCGATCCGAAGCGCGAGGATGCGCAGCTCGCCGAAATCCGCGCGCGCGAGGAAGAGGATGTCGTCCACATCCTGTCCGAGAAGTACGGGATGCAGTACGCGGATCTCACGACGACGGAAGTCGGTGCCGACGCGCTGCGCGTCATCCCGGAAAAGGAGGCACGCGAAGCGGAGGCCGCGGCGTTCGCCCGCGTCGCGCAGACGCTCTCGCTCGCCGTGCATAATCCGCACAACCGGGCGCTCGCCACGCTGCGCGACGACCTCATGAAGCGCGGCTTCACGCTCAAGGAGTTCCTCGTCTCGAAGAAGAGCCTCGAGTGGGCGTTCAACCGTTACAAGGACCTCTCGTTCGCCGCCGAGTCGAAGCCGGGCATCTTCGCGGTCCCGCAGGAGACGCTCGCCAAGCTCGCGCAAGAGAGCGGCACGCGGGCGGCGCTCACGCGCGAACTCGACGCGGCGATGGCCGACACATCCCTCGCGCGCGTCTCGCGGGTCCTCGAGACGGTGCTCGCCGGCGCCTTCGCCCTGCGCGCCTCCGACATCCACCTCGAGCCGGAAGCGGAGAAGACGCGGCTGCGGCTGCGCGTCGACGGCCTCCTCAGCGACATATACTTCTTCGATCCGAAAACGTCCAAACAATTGAACTCACGCATCAAGCTCCTCGCCGGCGTGAAGCTCAATATCACGAACCGCGCGCAGGACGGGCGCTTCAGCATCTCGCGCGGGGCGGGCGACGTCGAGGTGCGCGCTTCGTTCATTCCCGGCAATTACGGCGAGTCCGCCGTGTTGCGCCTCCTCGACCCGAATACGGCCAAAGCGTCCTCGGCCGAGCTCGGCATCAGCCCGAAACTCCTCGCGCGCCTCAAGAAGGAGATACGGCGGCCGAACGGAATGCTGCTCACGACCGGCCCGACAGGCAGCGGCAAGACGACGACGCTCTATGCCTTCCTGCGGGAGATCCATCGGCCGGAGATAAAGATCATCACCATCGAGGACCCGATCGAATACCACCTCGACGGCATCGTGCAGACGCAGGTGGATGCGAAGAAGTACACGTTCGCCGAAGGCCTGCGCTCCATCGTCCGCCAGGACCCGGACATCATCATGGTCGGCGAGATACGCGACGGCGACACGGCGGACATCGCCATCCAGGCCGCGCTCACCGGCCACTTTGTCTTCTCGACGCTCCACACGAACGACGCTGCGGGCACGTTCCCCCGGCTCGCCGACCTCGGCGCCGACCCGAAGTCGTTCGGTTCCGCGATCTCGGTCTCGATGGCGCAGCGCCTTGTGCGCAAACTGAATCCCAATACGAAGAAGGAGCGCCCGCTCACGCCCGAAGAGAAAGCGACGGTGCACCGCGTCCTCGACTCGATCGTCGACAAGAGTCTCATCCCAACGGAGGTCGAGACGACCTGGGACCCGGTGCCCGCAGGCCCCGACGACACCGGCTACCTCGACCGCGTCGGGCTCCATGAAGCAATTTTCATGGACGATGAGCTCGCGTCGTTCCTACGCGACAACCCTCCCGAGAACGAGATATGGAAAGTCGTGGCGAAGCAGGGCTACCTCACGATGGCCCAGGATGGCGTCTTGAAGGTGCTCGCCGGCACCACCTCGCTCGCCGAGCTCGCCGATACCGTCGACCTCACGCGCTGACGAGAAAACACCCCGCAGCATACGCTGCGGGGTGTTCCGGGAAATCCCGTCCATGCTCCTCCAGGCCAAACCTACAAGATCGTAGGGTGAACGAAACACCTGAGGAGCCGCCCAGCAGCCACTGCCGAAGCAGCGGACCAGGAGGTCCTTGGGGAAACGCCCGAAGCCGTCAAGCCTTGCCTAGAGGAGTATGAACAGGATCAAGATTCCGTGCTAGGATGTTAGCATAGAGCTTTTGTATGTCAACCCCTCCCCGGAGCGCCGAGACTGATCCTGTGACCGTCGATGCAGCGCTGCGGCCGGCTCGCTGGGAGGAGTACGTCGGGCAGGCGCAGGTGAAAGCGAACGTGCGCATCGCCCTCGACGCCGCGAAGAAGCGTGGCGGGATGCCGGAGCACCTCCTCTTCTACGGCCCGCCTGGCGTCGGTAAGACGACCTTGGCGTACCTCGTGGCGGCGACGCTCGACGCGCCATTAAAGACGACGTCCGGCGTCGCCATAGAGCGCGCCGCCGACCTCGCCGCCATCCTCACGAACCTCGAGCCGGGCACCGTCCTCTTCATCGACGAGATCCATCGCCTCTCGCATAAGATAGAAGAACTCCTCTACCCTGCGCTCGAGAGCGCGCACCTCGACATCGTGCTCGGCAAAGGGCCGTCGGCGCGCACCGTCGAGCTCGCGCTCGCGCCATTCACGCTCGTCGGCGCGACCACCCGCATTGCGAACCTCTCGGATCCTTTGCGTTCGCGCTTCGGCGGCGGCACCTACCAACTCGATTTCTATACGGAAAGCGACTTGAGCGACATCATTGTGCGCTCGGCGAAGCGGCTCGGCCTCGACGCGCCGCCGGACGTCATTGGTCGCATCGCGGCGCGCAGCCGCGCGACGCCGCGAGTCGCGAACATGCTCCTCAAGCGCGTCCGCGATTATTCAGAAGTCCACGGACGGCCGCTCTCCGCGGAACTTTGCGACGAAGCGTGCGCGCTGTTCGGCATCGACGCATACGGTCTCACGAAAGACGACCGGCGGTACCTCATGACGCTCCTTGACGGCTTCCGCGGCGGTCCGGCCGGCATCCGCGCGCTCGCGGCGACGCTCCACGAGGAGCCGGACACCGTCGAGCACGTTTATGAGCCCTACCTATTGCGCCTTGGATTCGTCGAACGGTCGCCGCGGGGCCGCATCCTCACGCATAAGGGCCGCGCGTACTTGGGCGACGCGCAGCTCCTGTGATACGGTTTGCGGCATGGCAGGACACAGCAAGTGGGCGCAGATAAAACGCCAGAAGGGCGTAACGGATGCAGCAAAGAGCCGAACGTTCGCACGCTTCGCGCGGCTCATCACGCTCGAATCGAAGAAGGCGAACGGGGACGCATCGGCACCCAGCCTCGCCGCGGTCGTCGCGCGCGCGAAAGCCGCGAATATGCCGAAAGACAATATTGAGCGCGCTATCGCGCGCGGCACGGCGAAGGACGCGAGCGCGTTCGAGGAAGTGCTGTATGAAGCATACGGGCCAGGCGGCATTGCGCTCATCATCGGCGCGCTCACCGATAACCGGAACCGTACGACGCAGGAGGTGAAGCACCTACTTTCGAAGCAAGGCGTCGAGCTTGCGGCGCCCGGCGCGGCGCTCTGGGCGTTCATGAAGCAATCGGACGGGAGCTATGGGGCGCAGGAACCGCTCATGGAAGTTGCGGGTGCGGACGAAGAGAAGCTCGGCGCTATCCTCGAGTCGCTCGACGAGCATGAGGACGTGCAGCGGGTGTATACGAACGCGCGCGGTTATGAGGATACTGTCGATTGACCCCGGCTACGACCGGCTCGGTATCGCCGTCGTCGAAGGGAGCGCGTCGCGCCCGGTGCTCGTCATGAGCGACTGCGTCCTTCCGGAGAAGGGCGAGCGGAAAGAGCGCCTCGCGCGCGTGGCGCGCGCGGTCGCCGACGCAATCGGCGAATATGCGCCGGACGCGATCGCGCTCGAGACGCTCTTCTTCAGCCGCAATAAGAAGACGGCGCTCGGCGTCGCGGAAGCGCGCGGCGTCGTGCTCGCCGCCGCCGGGGCGGCGGCGCTTCCGGTCATCGAATGCTCTCCGCAAGAGGTCAAGATGGCCGTCACAGGATACGGGAACGCGGATAAGGCGGCAATTGCGCGCATGGTCCCGAGACTCGTTCCGCTCCCGCAGAAAAAGCGCTTTGATGACGAATTCGACGCCATCGCCGTCGGCATCGCGGCGCTCGCAATTGGTCTGCGGCGCTAATCCACAGTTGTGGTAAAAACGCTCTTGCGACGCGCAGCTATTCTGTTCAGAATATATCCGTTTTATCGGGATAACATGCGTTACGTATGTCGAATGACGATGAACTGAATGGGTTCAGCGAAGAATCCGGTGAGGAACGTGTGCCGCGCAGCGCGCCCGGCGATGACGATGATGGGTTCACGCCTGAAGAGGAGCCGGGCAAACTCGATGAAGAGGAGGGGGAGGACTGGTAGGTCCGGTCTCGCTATCGCGCGCTGACGCGGCCCCGCCTTTGGCGGGGCCGCGTGGTAGCATGTACGAGTTATGGCATCGAAACAGCGCTCTCGCGGGCGGCATGTGTTCATCGTCTCGCTGCTCACCCTCTTCGGATTCGGCTTCCTTGTCGCCGGCGGCATCCTCCTCGCGGTCGCCTTCACGCCCGTGCCGAGTATCAGCTCGTTCGCCGACCGACAGGTCGACCAATCGACCAAAATCTACGATCGGACGGGTCAGGTCCTGCTCTATGACTATAATCGCGATGCGAAGCGCAGTGTCGTGTCGCTCTCCGACATCTCGCCGAACGCCATCGATGCGACCATCGCCATCGAGGACTCGAGTTTTTATGAGCACGGCGGCATCCGGCTCGCCTCTATCATCCGCGCGATGCTCGCCGACGTGCTTGGCGGCTCGCTCTCGCAAGGTGGTTCGACCATCACGCAGCAGGTGGTCAAGAACACGCTCCTCACCAACCAGAAGAGTATCATCCGTAAGATCCACGAGTGGGTGCTCGCCATAAAGATGGAGCAGGTCTACTCGAAGGATGAAATTCTCCAGACGTACCTGAACGACATACCCTATGGCGGAACGCTCTATGGCATCGAGGCGGCCTCCGAATCGTATTTCGGCATTCCGGCGAAGGACCTTGATCTCGCGCAGTCGGCGTATCTCGCCGCGATGGTCCAGGCGCCGACGTACTACTCGCCGTACGGGCCGAACCGCGCGGCGCTCGATGACCGGAAGAATGTCGTCCTCGACCGCATGCAGACCCTCGGCTTTATAAGCGCTACTGCGTATGCCGCAGCGAAGGACGAGCAGGTCACTTTCGCGCCGAGCGGGCAGAATGCAATCATCGCGCCGCACTTCGTCTTCTACATCCTCAATGAGCTTGAGCAGGAATACGGTCCGAACGCGCTCGTCTCGGGCCTGCGCGTCACAACGACGCTCGATGTGAATTTGCAACAGAAGGCGCAGAATATTGTGCGCCAATACGCGCTCCAGAATGAGAAAGATTTCAATGCCTCGAACGCGGCGCTTGTCGCCATCGATCCCCAGACCGGCCAAATACTCGCGATGGTCGGCTCGCGGAATTTCTTCAGTACGAATATCGACGGGCAGTTCAACGCGGCTTTGGCGCTGCGCCAGCCTGGCTCGACTATGAAGCCGTTCATTTACGCGCTCGCGCTCATGAGGGGATACACCCGCGATACTGTCGTCTTCGACGTACCGACGCAGTTCTCGACCGCCTGTCAGCCCTCGGACGTTACAAACAGCACCCCGCCCTGCTATGCGCCGGTCGATTACGATAACCGGTTCCGGGGGCCGATGACCTTCGAGACAGCGCTCGCTCAGTCCATCAATATCCCCGCCATCAAGGTGCTCTATTTGGTCGGCATCAACAATGCCATCAACCTCATGAAATCGTTCGGACTCACTTCGCTTGGCGATCCGAACCAATACGGACTCACGCTCGTGCTTGGTGGTGGCGAGGTAAAATTACTTGATCTCGTCGGCGCCTATGCCGCCTTCGCCGCGGATGGTGTTAAGAATCAACCGACGGGAATCCTCGAGGTTGATGACGCACAAGGGAACGTCCTCCAGAAATACGCGGCGGATCAGACGCGTGTCATCCCTGCGCACATCGCGCGCGATATTTCAGCGATGCTCTCCGATGCGCCAGCGCGCGTCCCGGAATATTCACTCAACTCTCCCCTCTCATTCCCCGGATACGACGTTGCAGTGAAGACTGGGACGACGAACGATACACGCGACGCGTGGGTCGTCGGTTATACACCGTCTATCGCGCTCGGCGTCTGGGCCGGCAATAACAACAATACGCCGATGGTGAAATCAATCGCTGGTTTCATCGCCGCGCCAATGTGGCATGATGCGATGTTATACGCGCTCTCAAAATATCCGAAGGCGTATTTCGGCGAACCCGACCCCATCCCCGCGTCAGTGCCGCCGATGCTGCAAGGGAATTGGCGCATACCGGATGCGAGCGGCACCATCGCGCCGCATAGCCTCCTATATTGGACGAATAAAGACAGCCCACAAGGGCCGCCGCCGGCGAATCCGTCGAGTGATCCACAATTCCCGTATTGGGAGTATGGCATCGCGGCATACTACGCATCGCATCCCGATCTCTTCTTGGGCGGCGCGATGCTCCCAGTACCGCTCTCTTATACGACCGCGACCTCGAGCGCGCCGTAAGGTGAGTTATTGATTCATGGGGGAGACGAGATAGAGGAGTGACCCGTCGCCGACGCCTTTTATGATGAGTGGCCGGCCGATGCCGGCTGCAGTGAAGCTGAGGCTTTCTGCGGGAGTAAGGCTGAGTATGGTCGAGAGGTAGCGATGGTTGAATGAGAGCTCGAGTGCGCTGCCGGACACTTTCGCAGGAAGCGATTCTGTCGACTCGCCGATATCCGCATTGTGTGCAAAAAGTGCGACGGTATTCTTTTTTGGATCGAAGTTTAATCGAACTTTTTGGTAGGTATCGGAAAAGATGGTCGAACGTTTGAGCGCCGTCTCGAAATCCTTCTTCAAGACGGTCGCTTCGACGATGGACTCGTGTGGGATGATTTGGCGGTAATCTGGATAGACGGCGCTTGTGAGGCGCGACACAATCATGCCCATAGTGCTCACGAAGGCGCATTGATGGTCATCAAATGAGATGATGATGTCGTCGTCCGGCAGCGCTTGCGCAATCTCCATCGCGTTTTTTGCGGGGATGAGGAATTTCCCTTGTGTCCCTTTATTGCTGAGTGGGATCTTTTTTTCCGCGAGCCGGAAAGAATCAGTCGTTACGACAGTGAGAACACCGCCTTCTATGGCGATGTAGAGGCTCGCAAGCTCAGGACGGACGAGTGACGTCGACGCGCATGACGCTATTGAGGTGAAGAGGCTTCGAAGGAGCGTCCCAGAAAGGATGAGTCTGTTCTTTGAGTTTTCTGGGAATGGGATGGAGGGGAAATCATCATAAGGGACCGTCTTGACCAAACTTTTGCTCGCGCCGGACGCGATGGAAAGGATGTCGCCCGTATGCTCGAGTGTCACTATCCCTTCGTCTGTGAATGAAGCGGCGATCTGTTGGAGGACGGTGGCGGGGACTGCAACGACGCCGTCTGATTTGCACTCGCCGGGGAGTTTGAGGTCGATGCCGGTCTCAAGATTCGTCGCACGAAGCTTGATTCCATCATCGCCGGCGAGGATGAGAATCGCGGCGAGCGCGGGAAGTGTCGCGTTCTTCCGTTCTGCAAAGCGCGCGGTAGTATACACCGCTTCTGAAAATTTTTTCTTTTCTATCAAAATAAACATATAACACTTATTAGCGCTGTTGATACGTGGATAATCTTCCAAAGACCAACAACCACACGCTCATTTTTATCTCATATCGCCCATAAGATGTTGATAAGCGCGACATATACCATCACACAAGCAGCGTCCGGATATTTTGAATCTCCTTCGCGAGGACGGTATCCACAATTACTTCACGCTTTATCTTCTCACAGGAGTGGATAACCGTCGTATGATCGCGTCCACCAAGCTTTGTACCAATCGTCGGATATGAAATATTGAAATCCTCACGCAAAAGATACATAATGACCTGCCGTGGTCGCACCACCTCGCGCCGCCGCGTCTTCTCATAAATACTCTCCTCATCAATACCGTAGTATTCAGCAACTTTCATCACAACATTCTTCACCGAGACATTTTTTTGTGGTCGTGTGAACGAACGGAGGGATTGGCGTACTTCGGCGATATCCGGCGGCGCACCCTTCACTTGCGCGTGACAGATGATGTTATTCACCATACCCTCAAGCTCGCGTATTGAGCCCGACAGCGTCGTCGCGACGTATTCAATGACCTCGTCGGCGAGCAGTATGCCGTGGAGCGCCGCCTTCTTACGCACAATCGCCATACGCGACTCAGGATCCGGCTCGCTGATATCGACCGCCATACCACTCGCGAAACGACCCTTGAGGCGTTCAGCGATGTCCGGGATGGCCGCCGGCGACCGGTCGGATGAGAAGACAATCTGCTTGTTCGTATCATGGAGTGCATTGAAGAGGTGGAAGAGCTCTTCTTGCGTCTTATCCTTCTTTGAGAGGAATTGAACATCATCCATAATAAGGAGATCGTATTGTCGGTATTTATCTTTGAACCGATTCGCGGTCCCTGCTTGGACCGCATCTGTGTAATCAACAGCGAATTTCTCTGAAGTGAGATAAAAGACCTTGCGGCCAGGGTATTGCTTCTTGAAATAATTTCCAATCGCCTGGATGAGATGCGTTTTTCCACGTCCTGTATCGCCGTAGACAAAGAGTGGGTTGTACGTGATACCGGGACGTTGAATGGTTGCTTGCGCCGCAGCATACGCAAGATCATTGAATGACCCGACGACAAAGGTGTCGAACGTATAGCGCGGATTTAAGTTATCGCTCTTGTTGATATAGAACTCATCAAGCGGTAGTTCTATCGCTCCCCGGTTTGCTTTGACGCTTTCTTTCACAAGCTTACGCCTCTCATCTTTGACGATAAGGTACTCAATATTTCTGAATTCATAGGAAATATCACGCAAAATCTTCAGGAGGAGTGTATGGAACTTCTTGAGATACCAATCCTTGAAGAATTGGCTCGGTACGCCCAGATAGACCACCCCATCCTCGCCTATCTTCACAATATGACTGCTCCTGAACCACGTATTAAAATTCGCGGGCGATATTGAGAGCTCTGTCTGGGTAAGGATGTACTCCCAAAGCTCTTTCGGATTCCGCTTATCCATAGTCCCCAGGATTATACGCCCATTCAGAAATGCAACCACTCTGGCGTTTCGGGGAGAACCTGTTAGTATCTTGTGTATAACCAAAACTCGACCATGTCGAAACGAACCTACCAACCAAAGAAGCGTAAGCGCGCGAAGACGCACGGATTCCGCACCCGCTCACGGACGAGTTCCGGCCGGAAGATTCTGCGCACGCGCCGCCGCGCCGGACGCGCCCGCCTCACAGCCTAGCGCCGTGTTCACGCGACGGAAACGGCTGTCTCGCGCCGCACTCCCGAACGCGCTCGCTCGGGGGAAGCGATTCTCCACGGCGAATTTCTCCGCTATTCTCCCCGCGTCCGCGGCGGGGTACGCCGTCATCGTCCCGAAGAAGGTCGCCCGTCGGGCCGTCGATCGCCACCGCATACGCCGCAAAACGGTCGAAGCGCTTCGCCGACTCCCCCTCCCTCCCGCCCTCATCCTCTTCCCGCGCAGCGCCGTGCGCCTCACTCCCCCACGCGATATTCAAACGGAATTAGCCGAACTGCTTTCTAAAATGCGCGCTGGCGCGTAGAATCAACTTTGTGATATCGAATCTCTTCCACGCGATTTTCTATAACCCGATCTATAACGCCCTCGTCGCCCTCGTCGCCCTCGTGCCGGGCTCCGACGTCGGCATCGCCGTTATCCTCATCACGATCGCCATACGGCTCATCCTCCTCCCTTTCTCACTCTCCGCAGCGCGCACCCAGCGGGCGATGAAGGCCCTCGAACCAAAACTCAAGGAACTGAAAGAGAAGCATAAGGGCGACAAGGAGAAGGAAGCGATTGAGACACTCTCCCTGTACCGAGAAGCGCGCGTGAATCCGTTCGCGAGCTTCCTCACCGCGTTCATCCAGATACCAGTCCTCCTCGCGCTCTACTGGGTCTTTCGGTACGAGCCGTTCTCAACGCTCGATACAGCCCGGCTCTACGCGTTCACGCCCGTGCCGCACCACGTGTCGCTCCTCTTCCTCGGATTCATTCCCATCATGAGCAAGAGCATCGTTCTCGCGGCGTTCGCCGGCGTCACGCAGTATCTCCAAGCGCATTTCGCGCTTTCCGGGACGATGAAGCCGTCCTCGAGCGGCGGCGTGCAGGGCGATTTCCAAAAGGTCATGAGCATGCAACTCAAGTACGTCTTCCCATTCCTCATCGCCATCATCTCCTACACGACGTCGGCCGCGATTGCGCTCTATTTCATCACGACAAACATTGTCGGGACGCTCCAGGAGTGGCACGTCCGCCGCACGCACGGACGGGACAGGGAGAATGGCGTTCCATCCGGCCGCGCGCTAGAGCCGATACAGCCACAATGAATCGTCGTTCTTATTCATGAAGACGAGCGCCGTCTTCGCGGGGTCGATAGCGAGCGCCGTCGCGTCGAGCATGCTATTGGCTTCCTTTGGGAAATCGAGCACCATCTGTGCGTAACGCCCCGCAACGTCTATCTTCCAGATGCGGTCGGAGAAGTGGATGACGCCCTGATACCAGTCGTCTGGATACTGCGCATCCGTCGGCGGATTTTCCGGGACGCCGCAGTAGACTGCGGTGCTATCAGCCGTCCATACGCACTTATCGGCGATAGTCGAGATCGGCAGCGGCGTCGTCGTGCCATCACTCATATTCACGAGCTCCATATACATGATGCCGTTCTGGCTGTAGCTCACAAGCACCCAAGCGCCCGATGGGCTCGCGAGCGCGACAAGGCCGTTCAAAGGGCCCGCGATACGCGAGAACTGCCCAGCGCCGTTCACAAGGAAGGCGTCGCCCGCGAGTGACGCCGACGGCTTTGTGAACGCGAGATACTTCCCTTTCCCCGCGAAGGAGACGCGCAGCGCCGTGAGCGGCGTCGAGAACGCCTGCAACGCATGCGTGCCGTCCGCGCGCTCGAACGAGGCGACGGAGCCGTTTACACCTGACGCGAGCGTGAGGATATTTGAACCGGATGCGGCGATATCGACGATGCCCTGCGGCAGGAAGAAGCCGCCTGCGCCGTCTGCGGGCAGCCCGTACGTGTTGATGATCGAGAAGTCGTTCCCAGAAAGGTAGCGGACGAAGGCGAGCGATGCATTGGAGAGCCAGGTCGCGCTCTCAATGCCCGGCACCGTCTTGTTGCTTGTGCGCGTCGATGCCCCAGTCGCCGCGAGGTATGTGTATACATTCCCACTCTCGCGCTCGATGTAATGCACGGCGGCGCCGGCTGTCGAACTCGCCACGCCCGTGGCGGGGCTCGCCGGCGTACTCGACGCGTCCGTGACAGCTTCCCCCGCGACGACCGGACCGGCGCTTATCTCGACGAGGCGTGCGGAAACCGATACCGGCGCGCTCGGCGTCGAGCTTGCGATGCCGAAGCCGCCGGATGCGGCCGTCGAAGAGGCGTTGCCGGCCGTCGGCAGACCAGCGCTCCCGGGCGGCGCGACAGCGACACTGGGCGTATTCGCGAAGAAGTAATAATAGGCGGCAGCTCCGCCAGCGAGGACGATCACACTAACTACGATGATGAGTAGGCGGCGCATACTATTGAGTGTTTACTATAGTAAACTGCGGGTTTGAACTGCAGCCTCCTGCTCCCGTAGGCCCATCAGTGCAAGAGAGAGATATGTTCCAACAAGACGCGGAACCACCAGAGGAGCCGCTCCCAGTGAGAAGCTGCACGACACTCGATACACATGGGAGCTTTATCGCGCTCATGCACGTTGTGCCGCCATCGGTGGTGCATGCGGATGCGAAGTGCAAGACATCGTTCCCGTTGTTCGGGTTGGTTGGAGTGCTTGCGAGCGGATCATAATGGGAATATCCGACGAGGTCATTGACCGCGCCCCAGAAGCCGGACGATTGGCTTGTGTCCGCGAATGAGTACGGGCCGGTGATGGGGCCGGTCGTCGTGTCACAGGTCGCTTGGTACGTCGAGGAGAACCATGACGAAGAGACGGTTCCCGTCCCGGTCGTGCACGCGGTAGCGAAATCCTGCGCCGCCTGCTGGGTCGGGCAACTCGCCTTCTTGAGGAGCGTCCCGGTGACGGTGCACCCTGCGGCAGTCGCCGACGCGGCAGCAGATTGGCTCTGAGTAGTCGCCGTCGTCTGCGGGGTCGATTGGACGTTCCAGAAGCTGTTCGTGCCGCCCGCGGTCGGCAAGGGTTGGATGTTGATGGAGAGGTTCAGGATGCTCGGGTTGATGACGGAGAAGATGAGGACCGGCGAGAGGATGAGGACGAGGCCGAGGATTGCTTCCCGGATGCGCCGCTTGCCGTCGCTCTGCTTGCTCACGCTGTCCTTCGTCGATATCTCGAGCCCGCCCCAGATGATCTCGATGACGGCAAGCACGGCCGCGACGCCGATGAGATACTTATAGAGTTCATTGAGGAAGCTTTGAATGCTGATGGAATTCGCCACGCCGCCCTGCGTGATACCGGGGATGGTAACGAGCGGGACGAAGCCGCTCACGTAACCGGACGGGGCCGGCGCCGATGCCTGATTCGAGCCGCTTGCGCCGGTGTTGATGGGGCTCGGCGCACAGCACACATCCCCCGAAGGGCAGGTCGGCGACGTATCGGCGTTGTTTCCATTGCATGACGCCGCCGGCTGGCAGGTTCCCGCAACGCCGAAATTCTCGCCCGTACAAGCGGCTTGAGCGGCCGCGGTGAGCGGCAGGCTCAGCGTCATGAGGAACGCGATGGATGCACCAAGAATCAGGAGTTGTTTCATAAGCCGAAGAAGCCGCTCGACGGCTGCGCGCCGAACGAGAGCGAGAGGTTCACGGTCGCCTCCGCGGCGGTACCAGCGGATCCGACGAACGACAAGGATGCGCTCCCTTGCCCAGAACCCGTCGGCCGCAGCGTGATGACGTTCCCCGTCTGCGCCGCCGCGCCGTTCAGGAACCACTGGAGCGCCGGCGCGCCGTTCGTCGTCGGGAACGAGTAGGGCGCTCCGTAGAGCGAGACTTCCGCACCGGGTATCGCGAAGACGTTCGCGAGCGCATGGCCGAACCGTATGCCGAGCAAAGGGTCATTCTCATAGAGACGCACGACCGGCTGCTCCGGCTCGAGCGTGAGCGATGCGCCGCCGACCTCGCTGCCGTCCTGGCTCTGTACGACGACCAAAACCGTACGGCTGCGGTATTCGAGGGGCGAGGGGACGTTCATCGCGTCCTTCCCGATGCCGGAGGCGCTCCCGATCTGCGTGCCGTCGACGGTCCACGAATACGAGAGCGCAGCCGGATCGATGGCCTTCCCGCCAGAGGCAATCAGGCCTGCGACGGCGACGACGCGGACGCTCCCGCCGAGCGGCACAAGCGGCTTGCCAGGGTAGAGCGCCGGCGCCGATGCGAGCGGCTCAACGACAAGGGCCACATCCTGCGGTCGCAGCGAGAGCGATTGGCTGTAGGTGCTGCCGGCGGACGCGATCATTACGCGCACGGACGTCAGCGCCCCGGCGGCCCCGACCGTAATCGACGTCGGCTGTGCGTTGCCGCTATAGACACTCTTCCCGTTCACCGTGACGCTCATCGTCGCGTTCGCGAGATCGAGCGTGCTCGAGAGCGGCGTGAGCGTAACGGCGCTCTGCGGCGCGGGGTACTGCGGGCTCACTGAGATGGAGAATGACGCCGTATTCCCGATGGATTGCGCGACGGCGAACGGCGCGGCGAGCGCGAACCCGGCGAGCGCCGGCAGGAGAAATCGCAGGATGCGAGAGCGCATACCCCTCAGTATATAGCGAACGTCAGGAACCCGGCGCCGTTCTCCACGTCCCGCCGTGGATACGCACGGCTCCGCCTCACGCGGCCCGCGCATAGACGCTCTCGTTTGCTCCCGCAGCGCCCGAGATCCGCCCCTCGCCGTAGGCCGTCTCGTACGACGCATCGTTCGCCGCTTCTTGGTCCTCGATGGCCGCCTCCTCTTGTGCTGCCGTTTCGGCTGCTATGCGCGCCTGCAGCACCTCTGCGATGCGCGCGTCGCGCTCTTGCTGTGCGAGCGCTGCGGCCTGGGCTTGGTACGCCTTGAGCTCAGCCCTCTCCTTCTTTATCTGGGCGTGATACATCGCGATAGTCGTCGCGAGGGTGCCCGGGAGCATCCCGATGATGGGCATTTCGCTTATGCCGAGGCCGAGGATGGACCACAGGATGTTCTTCGGTTCCGTCTTGAAGAGGCGCGGATTCGTGAGAATTATGGCGAACCAGACGGCGATCCAGCCGAGGAGACCGACAGCGATCGCCATGACGGTGCCGGCCACCTCGAGCACGACGGGATTGATGACGATTGCCGCCGCTCCAGCGGCGGCGATGCCGGCGGCGTGTCCAATGAAGCCGCCACCAAGCGCCGCACTCGTCACCACGCCGACGAGCGCGGGCCCGAAGAACCAGAACTGCTCGAATATGAATCGAAGCACGTAGAAGAACGTCGCAAGCGCGAGCACGGGAGCTGCCTTCATCCACGTCATTGTGGGCGGGGGTGGGCCGAGCTTCTCGAGCTCACTGGCGCGGCGCGGCGGCATGGCGCTGTTTCTCCTCTTTGATGGCGAGGAGCTGGGACGGGTCGGAGGTGATGATCTGGTCCTCGGTGTAGCTCGCGACGACCTTGATGGCCACGTGCTTCAGTCCCGCGAAGAAGAGCCCTTCCCCCACCCCAGCCTCGAGGAGGAGGTACTTCTCCTCGTCGGTCAAGTTGAACGTCTCCTGGAGGACGCTCATCGTCGTCGTCGACTGCTTCAGGAGGATCTGGATGGATGAGTTCGTGAGGATGGGCCGGCCGTACGGGCTCTTCAGGAAGTCCTCGACGTCCTGCGTGATGGTGCAGAGGCCGAGGTAGTACTTACGGCCGCGCTTGGCGAGGGAGTAGAGGAACGAGGCGGTGTCCTCGCTCTTCATCATCCACCACGCCTCGTCGATGACGAGGAGGCGCTTCTTGATCTCGTGCCGCACCGAGTTCCAGATGTAATGCGTGATGATGTACATGGCGACCGGCTTGAGCTCGTCCTCCATGTCGCGGACGGAGAAGACGGTGAACTGGTGGTTGATATCGATGTTCGTCGCCTGGTTCATGAAGCCTGCCCACGTGCCGTGCGTGTACTTGGAGAGGCGCTCGACCAAGGACTCGCTCCCTTCCATCCCGGAGAGCACCTGCTCGAAGTCGGAGAGCAGGGGCGGCTCGGCGCCCGTGAAGTCGGCATCACCCGTAATATCTTTGAGCGCATAGGTCTCGGTGATGGCGCGGTCGATGATGGCGTCCTCTTCCGGCGAGAGGCCGCCGAGCATGATGCGGAAGAGCCCGACGAGGTTGATGATATTCGAGCGGAGGATGTCCTTCGGGTTCTCGTCCTCCTTCACCGGCGGCAGGTCGAACGGGTTCACGTGATGTTCGGACGAGAGCGAGATGTGGAAGAAACGGCCGCCGGTCGCTTCGGCGAGCTGCTCGTATTCGCGCTCCGGGTCGATGGCGATGACGTCCGCGCCGAACATGAGGGAGCGCAGGATCTCGAGCTTCGTCGCGTAGCTCTTGCCGGCGCCGGACGTCGCGAAGACGACGGAATTATAGTTCTCGAGCGAGAACCGGTCGAAGAGGATGAGCGAGGAGTTGTGCCGGTTGATGCCGTAGAGGATGCCGCGGTCGGAGGTCAGGTCGAAGGAGACGAACGGGAACAGGGAGGACAAGGGCGACGAGTTCATCTTCGAATTGACGAGAAGTTCGTCCGAGCCCAAAGGCAGGCAGGAGCGGAAACCCTGTTCCTGCTGGAAGAGGGCCGGCTTCGTATAGACGAGCTTCGCGTCGAGGATGCCGCGGATGTCGCCTTCCATCTTCTCGATCTCTTCGCGCGAATCTCCGTAGAGCGCGAGGTAGAGGCCGACGTCGAAGAGGCGCTCCTGCGCCTGCTGAAGGTTGTCGCGCAAGGACTCGAGGTCCTGGTACGCGGTGTCGAGCAAGGGGTCGCGCACGAGGCCTTTCGCCTCCCGCTCGCCAATCTGGCTCTGCACCTCGGCGACCTTCTTCTGGAAGGCGCGCAACGCCTGTTCCGTGTCGACGGGGTGGATGAAGATGGAGATGTCGAGCACCTTGTCGAGGTTGATGACGGGCGAGAACCAGCTGTCGGCAAGGAAGCGCGGGTACGAGATGGTATAGAAGGCGCGCACGAACTTCTCGCCGAGCTGCAGGTCGCGCGAGCCGATCTTGAGCGCCGTCGGCGCGATAGTATCGATGAGGTTCAAGGACCCCTGGCGATAGATGTCGCGCGGCAGGACCGGGAGCACTTCCAGCGCTCCCTCCTTCTCCTTCTTGCGCGAGATGAAATCGAGCAGTGCCATATCAGGAATCGAGGCGGATAGGGTTCTCGAGCTCGCCCGGATTGAACGAGCGGTAGAGGAGTTCGATGACTTCCTCGGTGCCGAGCGGAACCGCGCGCACGCCGGTATTCGCGAGGCCGCCGACGATGAGCGTCATGCGCTGGTCGAGCTGCGCCTGGTCCTCTTCGAACGGCGTCTCGTCGGTCGGCGCCGTCGCGGCTTTCTTCGGGAGGTGGGCGCTGAGGAATCCGGCCGCCTTCCCGGCGCTCGCGTGCGAGGAGTAGGGTACCACGACATAGAAGGACTTCGTCATGATATTCGTCTGTTCGGCGAACGAGCGGATGAACTCCATGTACTCGCGCAGTTGTATCTGCATGAGTTCCGTCTTCTGGTCCGGCGTCTTCTCCGCGAGAAGGGCGAGGTACGGACGCAGGTCCATCTTGCGCGAATTCACGACGATCTGAATGGAGAAATCGAGCGTATTGAGGAAATTCTGGAAACCGAGCGTGATGGCGTGCTGTTCGTCCGCCGACTTCAAGCCGAAGTTGACTGACGAGCAGATGAGGATGCCGCGGTAGCTGCCGTCCTTGAGGATGATAGTCCCGTTCCGGATCTCTTTGACCGTGACGAACAGCTGCGTAGCGGTTGGAGCGGCGGTCGCCATAGGTGTCAGGAGGCGTCACCGCCCGCGCCGTCATGCCGCTGCACGTCGAGCGACCATGCAAGCTCGGAGAGCTTGCCGCGCGTGAGCCGCGGCGTAGCGTGCGCCGCCTGCGCGGCTGCTTGCGCCTCGGCCGCCGCCGCTGCCGCGGCGCTCTGCTCCTTCTTCGTCGGCGCCTCATGCTTCCAGAGGAAGAGCTTCGCGCCGGTATAGTAATTGAAGCCCGCCTCGAGGATGTCGATGAACGGCTTGCCGTTCACCTTGTAGAACGCGAGCGCGCCTGTGAGGCCGGATACGAGGAGCGAGAGCAGAATGGAGACGATGAGCGGCAGATAGACGAAGAACAGGATGCATAAGCCGATGCCGCCGGCGATATAGATGAACTGCTTCAGGGTCAACGGGCCGATGATCTTGTCTTCGACTTCGACGAACTGGGGTACTTGATACTCCATCGTATGTCAGTATAGCAGCCCCGCATATAGCATCGCGCTGCAATGCCCAGCGGGTACGCAAAAAGAAAACGCCGCCGTGAGGCAGCGCCTAAAAGAGCAACTTGACCGGGAATCCTTTCGGCCGGCGCGGCGCGTCGAAGTCCCATTCCCCGCGCCTGAAATAAGCGCGGGAGTCGGGAGTTCCGCCGCACGCCGCGTAGAGCGGGCATCGGACATGGACGTCCTTGAGGAGATGGCAGCGCGTGCATTCGCGATTCCCGATGAACCACAGCGCGTGCGCGAGATTGAGCGGCTTCCACCGGCGGGCATAGCAGACCTCGCAAAGCTGAGGCCGCAGGAACTCGACGATGGCCGCGCTTTTCGCGACTCCTACGCCGCGGACGACGCTCGTCGAGATGCATATCCGCTGGATATGCACATCGACCGGGAAGGCGCCTTCGACGTGCGGGAGGACCCCGAGTTCCTCATAGAACATCGCGAGGAGCGAGAGTATCTTCGGGCCGAATCCCCGCAGCGCGTCGAAGCCGCACCGCCTCTCTTCAGAGCGCTTCCAAGCGAGCGTTCCGTCAATGCTGTTCTCGCGGTATAGCTGGAGCGGGTTGCCGCCGAACATCCGATAGAGCGTGTCGGCGCACAAGAGCCAGTTCCTCGCCGATTCCTCCGGCACGCCGACCTTTTCGTGCCTCAGGATGCGCGCGAGCTCCTTCCACGAGGAGAAGCGCCGGAGCACTTCTTCTCGGTAGAGCCACTCATGCGTAATCCAGAGTCGCGCGTGGGTCTTGTAGACCTCGTTCGACAACTGGCGCCGATCGGTGAGGGCGGCGAAGTAGAGCCGGATGAGGTCATCCCGTGAACCGGGTATGACGTTCGCCGGCCGGAACTTGCGTTGCGGCGCGTCGTCGTTCGCCCCATGGACGAGGCGATAGAGATGCGAGCGGGCGCCGTAGGCCTCGAGGATGGTCCCGAACACCGCTTCCGCCCGCGGGCGGTCAAACGTTAAGCCGTTCACGAGCTTCTCTCCTGAAGAAAAATTCCAGCTGCACGCATTCCTGGCCGTGCGTCTTCCCTCGTCCGAGGTAGCGGACGCCGCAGTCCTCGAGCGGTCCGAGCGTAGGCGAGTGGCGCAACCAATGCCGATACCGTTTTCCGGAACGAGCGAGGAGCGCATTGCGCAGCCACGCGTCGCGGTCGTTGATCGAGAGCTGGATGCCGCGTTCGAACTCCACGTACTGTGCCCACCCCTTCTTGCCGCTGCCCCCGATTGGGATGAACCATGCCTGGCGCGAATGGGCCTTCCACTTGCTACGCACGTGCATAGTCATCTCCTGGAAGCCGACTTGGAGCATCCGGAAAGTCGTGCGCCTCTCAGCGTCCTGGATTTCGCGGACCGGTTTCCGCGCGGAGATGCGCCATTTTCGCGCCCTCCGTCCGTACATCGGACGGTTGCGCTTCTTGCGTTCGGCCGATCTGTACGGCCGACCGCGCGAGATGCCGACTTCGAGCAGGAGCGCCTCCGGAACGTCCGTTCCGGCGACGCTCGCCGGGCCGAGCACACAGGCGACGCTCGCGATGTAGTCCTTCTCGCGGTGGACCATGTCGATGCAACGGCCGGCGGCATCAAGCACCACCACGAAACGCGCGCATGCGCGCAGCAGCCGCCCGTCGCGCACAGCTTTCTCGACCGAGCTAGCGTAGTCGGGATGATCCTCCTTTGAGAGAGGCTTCCTGAGATGGATCGCATTCAAGGAACACCTCCATTGTCAGAGTTGAAAACTGCCCAACGATAGCAGAGTTGGATGCGAGAGACAAACCGGCCGTTACTCTCCGCTCCGGATGTCTTTCGTCTGAATGGGGCTCTCGATGCCCGGCGACCACGTCGCGTTGATGGGCCCGAACTGCTTCTCGTACTCTGCGACCTGATGGCCGAGGCTCTGCAGGAGTCGCTTCATGTGCTGGGGCGTGAAGGCGTACGCGGTCGCGTTCTCGCCGACCGTCATGAGCACGACGAAATGCTCCTGCGTGTGCCCGGCCACGACGTTATCGCAGAACTGCTTCGGGATCTTATTGAAGTCCATGACGGCACTATATACCCGCGCCGGTGATGAGTCCAAAGAGCCAGAGGACTAGGTTGAAGAACGGCATGGCAAGGATGAAGGAGAACACGATGAGGAAGAGGATGAGCGAGAGCGCGCCCATCGCCCGCACGCGCTGCTCGAACCGGTTCATGCCGCTCGCGAGGTGCCACGGCAGCGCCGCCCGCAGCGTCGTGAAGCCGTCGAGAGGCGGGAACGGGATGAGGTTGAAACAGCCGAGGAAGAGGTTGATGAAGGCAATGGTCGCGGCGAGCGTCACCGCCGGCGCCGGGAGCCCAGCGGGGCCGCCGTAGCGAACGAGGAGACCGAAGATGACGGCGAGCAGGAGGTTCGTCGCGGAGCCGGCGACGGCGACGAGCGCCTCGCCCCACCGCTGATTCTTGAGGTTGTACGGGTTGTAGGGGACGGGCTTCGCCCAGCCGAAGAGTATCGGCGAACCCGAGAAGACGAGGAGGGCGGGAATGAGAACGGAGCCCATGAGGTCGATGTGCGGCAGCGGGTTGAGCGTGAGGCGTCCCGCGAGCCGCGCGGTCGGATCGCCGAGGGAATTAGCGGCGTAGCCATGCGCCACCTCGTGGGCGATGACGGAGAGGATGAGCACGATGAGGGCCAGCGCGGTGTCCATATTGCCGATTCGATTTCTTATGCTACCATGCGACGGTCATGGCACGCGTCTGCGACATCACCGGCAAGAGCACGCAAATCGGCGGGCGGTATTCGAACCGTACCCGCGCGACGCAGTTCAATCCGTCCGGGAAGGTCCGCCGCAAGGCCAATCTCCAGAAGCGCCGCGTCTACGTCCCCGAGCTCGGCAAGACCGTCATCATCGACGTGTCCGCAAAAGGGCTCAAGACCATCAAGAAGAACGGCGCATACGCCGCCCTCAAGAAGGCGAGCATCATCTGAACGCCTAGTCCTGCGCGACGACTGATACGCCGTCGGAGACGTAGGTCCCGACGGGCGTCGTCGATGCGATAGCGACATCCGTCTGCAGAAGGTCGGCGTCGAGCGTCGCGAGCCACGCGGCTGCGCGCGGCGAGAGATCATCTTCGACGAGGAATGACGTCGCGCCGTACGAGATGCGCAGCGCGAGCGCGCCGTCCGCGGGCGCCGTGCTAGGGAGCGCGCGATCGGGCCAGAGCACGTCCGCGACGACGCCGTCGCCGAGCGTGATGCGCGTGCCCCGCGTCGCGACGACCTGCCGCAAGTCTGGAGCCGTGCCTGCCGCACCCGCGAGCGCAGCCTCGACGCTCCGCGAGCCGCGTGCTGCCGGCCGGATGAGGTAGCCGACCACGTAGCGCCCGAGTACTTCCGGTGCGCCGCCGGCCGTCTCCGCCGTCATGCTCGTGAGCGCGACGGCGTCGATGCGGCGGTCCCACTCGGGAAGCGCGGTCCCGAGCGCGCGCACGATTCCCGCATCGGGACCCGTATCGATGAGGAACGTCGTTCCGCGGGGCGTCCGCACGAGGACGGCCGTTCCCTTCCCCACCGGGATGACGGTGACCGCGAGGACGTGCGGCGCGAGTATCGTGCGGTAGACGAAGGAAGTCAGCAGAGCGAGACCACAGACGATCACCAGGTAGCGGCGCGGCGCGAGGAGGCGCTCCATGGGTGAAGTATAGCCGCTCGCGCGTGCTACAGTTCCGATATATGACGTACGAAGCAAAGAAATTCGACCTCCCCGAGCTTAAAGGGCTCTCGGAGAAGCAGATTAAGGTGCACCTTGGCCTCTACGAGGGATACGTGAAGCACGTGAACCTCATCATGACTACCATCGCCGCATACGGGAAAACGGAAGATGAGGGCGGCAGGTACGCAATCGCGGAACTGCGCCGGCGCCTCGCGTTCGAGTTCGACGGCATGCGCATGCACGAGTACTACTTTGAGCAGTTCGAGGGCGAGAAGGGCAGCGATTCCGCATCAGGGCTCGCGAAGGCCGCAGCCGAGAAGTACGGCAGCGGCGGGAACTTCATCGCGCATATCAAGGAAGTCGCCGGCAGCCGCGGCATCGGCTGGGTCGTGGTCTACTATGACCCACGCGGCGCGACCATCCACACGGCATTCGTGAACGATCACGAGCTCGGCCAGCTCGCCGGCCTCCCTATCCTGCTCGCGCTCGACCTGTGGGAGCATGCCTTCATGGTCGATTATGTCCCGGCGGAGAAGAAGAATTACGTCGGCGCCTTCTTCGACAACCTCAACTGGAGCGTCGTCGAGAAGCGTTTCGACGCGGCATGCAGGTGAACGCGCCTCGTCATGAGCGCGGGCCGGCGATTGCAAGCGCAATCGCCGGCTTTTTGTATGTGCGGATGGATATGAACGCGAGGAGCGCATAGGCGTCGATGACCCACGCGAAAGGAAACGCCGGGATGACGAATGTCGCGGCCGGCAAGGATGCGGCGACACGCGCGATGAGGATGAGGTAACCGGTCGCGAGATACGCCGGGAATCCGAGCGCGACGGCAGCGAGCGGCGCGACGTGCCCGAAGAGCATGCCGGCGAATCCGGCGAGCGCCGCGGAACCCATCGCGAGCGGCACGAGCGGCATCACGAGGAGGTTCGCGGGCAATGCGGCGAGCGAAAGATTGCCGGTGTCGTAGAGGAGGAGCGGCAGGACGGCGAGCTGCGCCGCCAGCGTCGTCGCGACGGCATTCCGCCAGAACGCGCTCGCAATGCGCTTCTCGATGAGCGGTGCGAGCCAGATGAGGCCGGCGGTCGCTGCGACCGAGAGACCGAACCCGGGACTGAACGCGAGATAGAGCGGGTTCCAGAGGAGCATGAGGACGACGACGGCGAGAAGCGCGCGTCCGGCGGCATAGGTGCGCCCCGTCGCGCGCGCATAGAGGGCGATGAGCGCCATGAGTGCAGCGCGCACTGCGGTCGCGGACGTGCCGGCGATGAGCACGAAGAGGATGAGTGCCACGGCGCCTGCGCCCGCGCTCGCTTTGCGCGAGACGCGCATGAAGCCGAGCGCCGCCATCACCCACTCCGCGACGACCATGACGTTGTAGCCGGAGAGCACGATGACCTGCACAAGACCCGAGCGCACGAAGGCGCCCTGCAATTGCGTGCCGAGACCCGACTTCCCGCCGATGATGATGCCGCCAGCGAGGGATGCGTACGGTTCCGGCAGGGCCGCATTGAGCCCGTCGAGGAAGGCATGCTTCACGCGCGCGAACATCGCGGCAGGTGCGTACCATGGCGCCGCCGCTTCGATGCGCGCGGACGCGTACTCGAGCAAGTAACGGACGCCGTCGACTTGCAGATATTTTTCATAGCGGAACGTACGCCCGTCGTCGCTCGCGAAGGGTTGCGGCAGGAGGAGCGTTCCGGAGACGCGCACCTGGTCGCCGACTGCGAGCGCGACGGTGCGCGGGATGACGGCGAGCATCTTCGCCGTCGTCCCATGCGCAGCGACACGGAGCGTGACGCGCTGGCTCGCATCGCGCATGTCCGGATCGGCGATGACAACGCCGTCATATGACACGCGATGGCGCAAGTCATCCGCGAATGCCGCCGGCAGCGGCGTGTCGGCGATAGCGGCGCGCAGCATGCCGAGCGCGAGCGCGAGGCAGAAGACGGCACCGATGGCGTATGCTCGCCGCGGCATGAGTGCCCGCATGCCGGCGAAGAGGAGCGCGAGAAACAGGGCGAACACGATCGGCGGCCAGCCGAAAATAAAAATCGAGCGGAGGGCGACCCCGCTCGAAAACCCGCCGGTGAGCGCGACGAGGAGCCCCATGCGCTCATGGTAACAGGGCGTTGGAGACGAAATGCCGCAGCAGTACTTCTTGTTCCTCTCTCGGCTGAAAGCCGGAGCTGGCGAGGGTCACCGTGACCCTCACTCCCTCCGCCTCCGAATCGAGGTGATAACGGATCTGACTCAACTGCATTTCTGAGGACGGCTGGCCTTCCTCTTCCAGCAGTTTGCGAAGGTTATGCTCGACGAACTGCTTCGCACCCTGCAATCGCCGCTGCTTTTCGGTAATGGGGACTGTCACGGGAACCTCCTCGAAATTTACGATACTGGGAACCAGTTGTACCACAACTAGCGGCCGCATCAAGCGCCGCGTAATGGTTCAATAGCTTGGACGCGATACCATCGCGTCATGTACACCAAGAATCCATACATGCCCAAGGTGAGGAGAGACGCCGCCGCTATGGTGCGGCACGGGCA
>Ga0307374_10001775_pt1 | contig 39431 bp, 38 predicted proteins | sample OX3MG_FD_202532 | JGI IMG/M metagenome (GOLD analysis project Ga0307374, IMG submission 202532) | Soil microbial communities from Risofladan, Vaasa, Finland - OX-3 | ecosystem: Environmental > Terrestrial > Soil > Coastal area > Acid sulfate soil | place: Finland: Risofladan, Vaasa | collected... | reverse complement strand
GCGTCGCGGGCCTGCTCAGGAAGCGCTGGGGCTTCTCGCGCTCGGTACGCAAGGCCCCCCTCTTCTACGGGCTCGTCGCGATCGGAACCGTCGGCGGCATGGCCCTCAGCCTCGTGCACGTCAATCCGATCAAGCTGCTCGTGCTGGTGGCGGTGATCAACGGCATCGCCGCTGGCCCGTTCCTCATCCTCGTCATGGTCATCACCGGCAATCGGAAGATCATGGGTGCGAAGTACGTCAATGGGAGGCTGGCGAAGACAATCGGCTGGTCGACGACCGGGCTCATGGTCGCCGCCGCGGTAGCGCTCTTCGCAACGGGCGGGGTCAGCCTCTGAGCGAACCGCCCGCCGCCGACGCCCACTCGGTGGCCACCGGCTCGGCGCGGGGCCGAGAACGGCGCTCAGAGTCGGTGACGCCGGTGCTCCCCGGTAGATTCCGAGGGTGGAATCGGTCGAGCGTCACAACGTTCACGTCTCGGGAAACCCAGACGGCAAGCCGATCGTTTTCGCTCACGGCTACGGCTGCGATCAGAACATGTGGCGCTTCGTGGCGCCCGAATTCGAGTCGGACCATCGCGTCGTTCTCTTCGACTACGCCGGCGCTGGCCTCGCCACGGCGCCCTACGACCCGGCGCGCTACAGCTCGCTCTCCGGCTACGCGGACGACGTGCTCGCGATCATCGGAGAGCTCGACCTCCACGAGGTCACCTTTGTCGGGCATTCCGTGAGCGCGATGATCGGCGTCGTCGCGTCGCTCCTCGAACCGGATCGGTTCGCGAAGCTCGTTCTCGTCGGCCCCTCCCCGCGCTACGTCAACGAGGGCGACTACGTCGGCGGCTTCGCCCGGACAGACATCGACGAGCTCCTGCAGTCGCTCGAGAGCAACTACCTCGGATGGTCGAGCGCGATGGCGCCGGTGATCATGGGCAACGCGGAGCGTCCCGAACTCGGGGAGGAGCTCACGAACAGCTTCTGTCGCGTCGATCCCGAGGTCGCCCGACTGTTCGCGGAGGTGACCTTTCTCTCAGACAACCGAGCGGAGCTCCCGAACGTCTCGGTTCCGACGCTCATCCTGCAATGCTCCGATGACGTCATCGCGCCCGCCGTGGTCGGCGAGTACGTCCGCGACGCGATCCCCGGCAGCACGCTCGTCTACCTCGAGGCGGTCGGGCACTGCCCGAACCTCAGCGCTCCGGCGGAGACCTCCGCCGCGATCAGAAGGTTCCTCTGAGCGACCCTTCACCGGCTGGTGCTCGGCGCGCCGTCGACGGGGGTGACGCGCTCGCCCCGAACGCCGACAACGCTGAGGACCTCTACGAGCACGCGCCGTGCGGCTACCTGTCGACCTCGATGGACGGGACGATCACCCGCGTCAACGCGACGCTGCTCGATTGGCTGGGACTTCCTCGCGACGATGTCCTCGGTCGACGCTTCCTCGACCTCCTGACGATCGGCGGAAGGATCTACCACGAGACCCATTACGCGCCGCTGCTGCGGATGCAGGGGTCTGTCCGGGAGATCGCCGTCGATTTCGTGCGGCAGGACGGGCGACGTCTCCCCACGCTCGTGAACTCCGTCCTCCAGCAAGACGACGCCGGCGAGGCGATCGGCATCCGCACCGCGGTGTTCGACGCATCGGCGCGCCGCGCGTACGAGGAGGAGCTCCTTCGCGCCCGCAAGCGCGCGGAAGCGGCGGAGGGGGAGGCTCGCGAGCTCGCTCGGGTCCTGCAGTCGACGCTCCTTCCGCCGGATCTGCCGTCGATACCGGGCGTCAACATCGCGGCCGCCTATCGACCCGCGGGATCCGGCGACGTGCTCGGCGGCGACTTCTACGACGCCTTCCAACTCTCGGGGAACTCGTGGGGGGTCGCCATCGGCGACGTCGCGGGCAAGGGAGTGCGCGCCGGGGTCGTCACCGCGCTCGCGCGACACACGATCCGCGAGGCAGCCATGCGCGAGCCGTCCCCGAAGGCGGTCCTTGCCGCGTTGAACGACGCCCTCTACAACAAGGACGACGCGCGGATCTGCTCAGCGATCTTCTTCCGGCTGCGGGTGGCTCGCGACGGGACCGTCGACTGCGAGTTCTCGATCGGAGGCCACGAGCCTCCGGCGCTGCTTCGCCGGGGTGAGCGCGTCCGCAAGGTCGGGACACTCGGCAGAATCCTCGGCGCATTCCCCGACGCGTCGGTCTTTGACAGTTACGTCGTCCTGCGGTCGGGGGACGTCCTCCTCTCCTACACCGACGGTGTCCCGGAAGGACGCCGCGAAGCGGACTTCTTCGGGGGTCACCTCCCTGTGCTCCTGGACACGCTCCGAGGTGCGACGGCGTCGGCAGCCGTCTCGACACTCCTCGATGCGGCCGTCGCCTATCAGGCAGGCGCGACGAGTGACGACATCGCGATCCTCGGGCTGGCCGCAGAGCCGGCCACACCGCGCTCGGAGGCAGTCGAGGGGCGCTAACGGTCGAGGGCTCCCTGTGCAAAGGGAGGATCGCCAGGACCCCCGATAGCCTCCCGGCCATGACGATCGAGAACGGGGCGACGTCGGGCGCGTCTGGCGGCGGGTCGGGCGCGGCCGACGCCGGCGACTCGGCTCCGGACTCGACGCCGCATCGCGCTGCAATCTTCTCGGTCGTCACGATGGCCCTCCTCATGAGCTCGCTCGACGGCACGATCGTCGCGACCGCGCTCAAGTCCATCCAACATGGGCTGCACTCCTCGATCAACTGGACCAGCTGGGTGATCACGGCCTACGCGGCCGGCATGGCACTCGCGCTGTCCCTCGCAGGAAAGCTGACTGAGCGCTTCGGCCGACGACGCTTCTTCCTCGTCTCGGTCGCCGTCTTCGCGGTCTCGTCGCTGTGCTGCGGCCTGGCGACCAACATCTACCTGCTGATCGGGCTGCGTGTCCTGCAGGCGGCGGGCGGCGCAGGCTTCACCCCCTCCGCGACCGGGATCGTCGTCGAGTACTTCGGCACAGCGCGGGACCGAGCGGTCGGCCTCTTCGGCAGCATCTTCTCGATCGGCTCGATCGCCGGACCGATCTTCGGCGGACTCTTCGTGACCTACTGGAGCTGGCGCGGGATCTTCTTCGTGAACGTGCCGATCAGCGCGCTGCTGACGGTGCTCTGCGTGCGCTACGTGCCGCGGGACTCCGACCGCACGGCCGAGCGAAAGTCGCTGGATCTGAGCGGCATGCTCATGCTCGCGGTGGGCCTGCTCGGCCTCATGACTGGCGTCAGCTTCCTCGGACAGGCCAGCACCCATGTCTGGTCCCCGGAGTTCCTCGCCCCCGTCGGGGTCGGCGTGCTTGGCCTCGTGCAGTTCGCGCGGCACATCCGGCGGGCCGCCGAGCCGTTGATCGCGCCGCTGCTGATCACCGGCAAGGGCTTCGGCGCGGTCAACGCCGTCAACATCCTCTACGGCGGAGCAGTGTCCGGGATGATGACCCTCATACCCCTCTACGCCATCAACCGCTACCGCATCAGCCCGCTCGGGTCGGGAACCATCCTCACTGCGGAGAGCGTCGCGGTGATCGCGATTTCGGGCGTCGCCGTGATGGCGCTTCGACGCACCGGCTATCGACGCCCCCTCTACATCGGTTCCGCGCTCATCGCGACGGGAATCGCCCTGCTCGCGATCCACCCACCGGGAATGTCGGCATACGTGTGGCTGACGATCGACGCCTGCATCGTCGGCATCGGATCTGGCCTCTCGGACCCGGCGAGCCGCAATGCGGGGCTACAGCTCGCCCCGGGCCGCGCCGCGGCCCTCGCAGCGCTCCGTTCGACGGGGCGACAGGTCGGCCAGATCGCCGCAGTGTCGATCACCGCGGCGACACTCGCCGCGTCCCGATCGCCGGGCGAACTGCAGGCGAAGGTGTACGTCGTCTTCGCAGTCCTGCTGACGCTGTGCTCGCCGGTGATCAGCCGCATCTCCGAGCACCGCGGCTCCTGGTAGCGGCCCCTGTGACCACGCCGCGCGCCACGAGCAGCGGAACACGCGAACCGCGTGTCGCGCGCTCTCGTTTGGGGGTGCTCACCGTTGGGCGATCGAGCTCGACCCTCTGAGGCGGACATCAATGGTGTCGCAGGGCGCTTGGCACCCACCACTTTTCATTGACAGGCACTCACACTCACCGTCTCGTCCGCCGAGTCCGATCCAGGCCCCAGCTGGGCCGAGCGCCGCGTTGCGCTGCCTCCGGCTGACTACTGGCAGGTCACGGCTGCGCAGCGAGCAGCCAGTCCCCCACGACATTCACGTGAAGACGTCAACCCCGTCGAGAAAGCTGGGCGAGCATGCCTCCGTCAACGACCAGCGTTGTGCCGTTCACGAATCGGGCGTGCGGGGAGGCGAGCCACGCCACCGCCTCGGCGATGTCCTCAGGACTTCCCAGCCAGCCAATGTGATGCGGGTCTTTGAGCGAAGCGAACTCATGGGTATCGGCCTCGAGGGCGACCGCGCTGGTGTAGCTCGAGGGCGTGTCGACCGCGCCAGGTGCGACTGCGACGACGCGCACCCCGGACGGTGCGAGATCGATGGACATCTGACGAGTGAGCGCGACGATCGCTCCCTTTGATGCCGCATAGGGCGCGCTCTCCGCGAGGGCCGCGAACGCGTGGACCGAGGCCATGTTGACGATGACGGGATCCGCTTCGCAGGTCGAGAGGTAAGGCAGGCAGGCGCGGCTCATCAGAAAGACGGATTTCACGTTGACCGCGAAGACGCGATCCCACAGTTCCTCGTTGACCTGGGCGATGCCGGTCGAAAAGGGGCTGACCCCAGCGACGTTGCACAGCACCCGGATCCCGCCGATCGCGGCAGCGAGCTCCACGACCCGTCGGCAGTCAGCGTCCCGGCTGACGTCGACCGTGCAGGCCGTCGCCGACCGGCCGCTCCTGTTCAGCAACGCGACCGTGCGCTCGGCGCCGGCAGAATCGCGGTCCGCGCAGACAACGTGCAGGCCATCCTCCGCGAGCCGCACCGCCGTGGCCTTGCCGATCCCCCGACCTGCACCGGTTACGACCGCGACGTGCGTCGTCACGAAGTTGCGCCCGCGATCGAGCCGGCACCCGTGGCGCTGAGGTGGCGCGAAATCCCCCCACCGAGACGTTGCGCCCTCACTGTGGCGCGCATCGAGTGCGGCGTATTTCGGTCATGAAATGACGGTTACCGCGACAGCGTTGGGGAGGATCTCGCCATGGTAGAGCAGCGGCCACCGCAGCAGGTCTTATCGGAGGACGGCCGCAACGGGGCCGAACGCGGGGAACCGCGGGTTCTGCGCGGGGAATCGGAGGCGGGCGAGTCCGACCCGGTCAGCGTGACGAGCGGGAGGAATCTCCCGGCGTCGGTGCCGGAGAACCGCTGGTAACCGAGGTCCTCGGCGCTTGGGGGCAGACAGTGGTTGATCAGAGATTCGGCGATTCGCTGGAGCCTCGCGGTCAAGGCTCGAAATCTAGCTTTGGCGCCCGCGCCCGCCCACTACACCGACGCCAGAGAGGTCGACCTCCATCTCTCGCACAGCACCCCTTCAGAGATACCTCCGACATGGCTTCTCGTTCACGACGCCAGCCTCCACCCTCGGCCTACGCGAGTTCGGCGCAGGGTCGCGGACGCCTCGAACGAGGATCGAAGGCCGCCATACCTTCAGGTGCGAGGGGCCGAGGCGCTTCAGCACCGATCGCATCAGGAGAGGCAGGCCTCGCGAGGCACCGGCGCCGTTGGCTCCCCTTCAACGGTCACCGTACTTTCCAAACCAACAAGGCCGACACAACCAGAGCGGATGAACCATCAAAAGGCACCGCTCTCATCATCAGGTCGACATACAGAACCGCACCCGGCACAGGAGGTGAGCTGAGAATCGCTCGACGGTGGTCGTTGCAACCACGGGCACGGGCAGACGTGCAGTCCAAATTCCAAGTAGCTGAGACGGATCCGTCCCAAGCATCATGGTTAACCCAGCCGTCAAGAATAACGGCACCCGATAGCGCGGTTGTCGTGGAGGAGCTGGGAAGGAGCCCCCAAAGACTGAACTCCTCCACGATTCCGCTACTGATCGGGGTGAACGGAGGGTCTTCATTGGAACGCACTGCCTGGACCAGTTCAGATGTGTAAGCCGCCGTACCCTTCCCCGCGGAAAGTCCAGCCGAGGTTCGAATGGCGTTCATTTTTCTGACTATGGCGAGGCTCTGGTCGGCCATCGATTTGGCGGGCCCGTCGCTGCCGCTACAGGACCGCCAGCCAAGGTGATCTGTGCCAAGATCAGCGCTCCGAGCAGCAACGCTGACGCCGTATGTGGGCTGAGGACTTGGGATACCTGCGGGGACCGTCGGGCTTTCCTCACAGCCGCATTTGCCGAGCACGGATTTGTCGAGCACGGATCTCGGTCGCTGGTAGCCGATCGGAACCCTTGGCCCCTACTGCGAGCTGCAAGGAGGGGGCTAAGCGGCTGATCGCTGGTGGCAACGAAAGGCTCGGCAGCAGCCCAGATACGCCTACGGGACGCCCAGTGCATGACTCAACTCTTTCTGAACCTGGAGCTAAGGGTCCGAGACCGGATTGATTGCACTGTGCCGACACTGTGACCGGCGCGAATGCCCGGGCGATCGCTCAATCCAACACGGCGCGGACCCTAACGCCGACTTACGTCGGCTCTGGCTCCGGCCTGCACTGCTGAGGGCGGATCACCTTGCCATGTCCGGGGCTGGGGCATTGGCGTTGGGCACACAACTCTTTTTCGTGCCCAAGCAGGACTATACCACCATACGTGGTCACTTCACCACGTTACGTGGCCGTCCGAGCCGGGCGCTGCGTCGGCCGCTCCCCCGCGGACGAACAGGAAGCACGACCGCGACCCACGGGCGTACTGGGTCCGGAGATCACCGGCGTTGAAGGGCGAAACCCGTTCGAGCTTGAGGGTCAAGCTATTTTTGGTGCTTCGCCTCATTCGCGCCGCCGTGCTCAATCCACATCTCCAAGAAACGGAAATGCAGCACGTAACCCACGGGGCTCTTCATCCGACGCGCTCAGAAAAGCCTCTGATGCCTCGAAGCCCATCGCGCTCAACCCGAATTCAGTTGGAGTTCTCAAATGGGAGAGCACGTCTCCCTCGGGGACAGCGATGCGACTCGGTGGCACATTGGCCGAACATTATCGAGCCTTTACGCGCAAGCGGGTTGCTTTAGTAGATGGGATCCGACGGTGGTGGTTCACCCGGCGCATCACTGAGCTCGACAGGGCTGATGGCGTGCCGTGGATGATCTCAAGGTGCCAGGAGTTGGTGAGAATTGATGATGCTCTTGACTACCTCGGATATTTTCAGTCCGGAAGACTGCGAGTGCTCTCTTAGCAGTTCGAATGCTCGCTCCGCAGACACTCGTTGCCGAGCCATCAGGATTCCCTTTGCCTGCTCAATTTCCGCGCGCCGTCCGAATGCTCCTTGTAAATTGTGATATTCGCTGAACCGTTGCAGAGTGATGTCGATTGCGCTCTGGAGCTCAGCAGAGGTTGAGTCGACGATATAGGCAAAGATTCCGCGTTTGGCTGCCTCACTCACAAATGAGGGGTCATCAGTTCTCAGTAATGCGATCACCGGGCAATACGCCTCACGGACAATTGCCGAGATTATCCCGAGAGCGTGGTCCGAGGAAGGTCCAAGCTCGACGAGCGCCACATCCGGTTGTACTCGCTCCGTGGCTACCGCAGTTGCTGCGACATCGACTTCACTTGCCACAACGGTGTGACCGAGCTTCTCGACAAGGGCGGTAAGCAACGCGAGTCGGTCGCGTTGCTCGTTGGCAATCAGGATTCGCACGGTCTCGCCGCCTCAGCTTCCGGGGCCCCTCGGTAGAGCCACCGGCAGATGCATGTCGGCTTAGGACAACCCTATATTTCACCTTCTACCCAGGTTCTGGCTCCTTCTACCGAAGTCAAGCGCCGCCACACGCCGCGCTGCGGAATCGCCGGCCCGAGTTTCCGGCGTTTCCCGTCGGCGCAGGCCGAACGGACGAGGCGGTAGAACCAGACACACTGCCGCACTTGCTCAGGTTCATGGCGATGACATGGCGCCCCCCGGTCGTGCCGACTTGGGCACAAGGCGAATTCGGTGTCCAACTCTCGGTCCCATGACATGACACGACCGTAGGGGCGCCACTCGGGACGTAGCCCAACTGGACTTTCAGGCATCTGAACAGCCATTTTGCTGAGGTCGGAGGGGCGACTTGCAGCAATACGACACGGCATCATGCGTGGCCAACGGCACCCTCGTAGCGCGTCGGCCGCTCACCGAAGCTGCGGGCTCCACCGGCTGCGCCGCTGATCTACCTGCTCGGCGAAGCTGCGTCCTGGTTCAGCACGTCCGGGGCCGCCCTCGAGCAATCCCCCTCATTGCTCGAGGCATGCCACGAGGGTGCGGCGGGTGCAGACCTCGATCATCGACCGCTTGTAGCTCTCCGAGCCACGGCTGTCGTCGCTCGGCTCCGCGATCAGGCTCGCTATCTGGGCCGCACGCTCGATGTCGCTCTGCTCCATCCTCGACCCAACCAGCACCGAGCCCGCTTCGGCGACCGCGATCGCGTGGGAGTCCACGCCTCCGAGTGCGATGAGGGCGTCCTCGACCTCGCCGGTCGCCGAGATGCGCAGGCTGGCCGCGACCCCGACCGTCGGATAGTCGTCCTCACTGTTCGGCGTGAAGCGCGTGTACGCCTCACGACGGTTGCGCCGACTGGGGACCTCCACGCTGAGCACGATCTCGTCGTCCTCGACCGCGCTCTCCATGAACCCCGTGAGAAACTCGCTCATCGGGATCTCCCTCGTTCCCCGAGGTCCCTGCACCGTGACGACGGCACCAAGTGCGAGCATCACCGGCGGCACGTCCTGGCGAGGGTCTCCGTGGACGATCGCGCCCCCGATCGTCGCCACCGCCCGGACTCGCGGATTGCCGACCTTTTCCGCTGCCGCGACCAGCGACGGAGCCTCGGACGCCGCCAGCGGCGACCGGGCGATATCACGGAGCGTCGCCATCGATCCGAGCCGCAGCGCTCCATCGGGCTGCTCGCTGATCGCCGTCAGGTTGGGGACGTGCCCGAGGTACACGAGGACCTCGGGCTCGATCAGGCGGTTCTTCAAGAGGACACCGATCGACGTCCCGCCGGCGACGAGCATGGCTCCTTCCTCGCCGAGCGCGCCGATCGCCTCCTCGAGGCTGGACGGCGCTAGGAAGCGGGGTCCCGCAGCGCTAGCCAAGGTAGGCCTGCACCGCGGCAAGGATCGTCTGGTAGCCCGTGCAGCGGCACAGGTTGCCCGCCATGTAGTGCCGGATCTCCTCGGGGGTCGCGGAGGGGTGGTCCTGCTTCAGGGCGTAGGTGGACACGACATGTCCCGGCGTGCAGATGCCGCACTGCATGCCCTCCTCGCCCACGAAGGCGTCGAGCAGGTCGGGCTCGCGCGCTGTCAGACCTTCAACCGTGTACACCGTGCGCCCCTCGGCGCACAGGGCGAGGTAGATGCACGAGCTCACCGGGAGCTCATCGACGAGGACGGTACAGAGGCCGCAGACGCCGACCCCACAGCCCTCCTTGGTCCCGGTGCTCCCGAGGCCCCGGATGGCGTCGACGAGCAGCGTCTGGCCGTCTGCCTCAACCGACGTCTCCTCGCCGTTCAGCGTGAATCTCAATTCCATCGAAGGTTCTCCAATTCCGTGCGGTCCGTGAGGCGCAAGCGAGCCACACTCGTGACAACTGCTGTTCGTCGTGCCCTGCACCCACGTCGCCACCCATGGCGGTTCGACGCCGACGCGTTCAGCCGTGCAGGGCGCCGTAGATGCGCTGCGCCGTGATCGGGAGCTGGCGTAGCCGTTTGCCAGTGGCGTCCGCGACCGCGTTCGCGATCACCGCGCCGACGCCGGGGTTGCACGTCTCGCCGATGTTCTTGACATTCGCGGCGCCCACGCCAATGCCACCGTGGACGAGCACGGTCCGCAGCACCGGCACGTCTTGGACGCTCGGCAGCTTGAACTCGCCGAGGGTGGCGGCCCAGACCTGTCCCTCGTCCTCGTCGAGGTCCTCGAGGCAGGCGTAGCCAAAGCCCATCGTGACCGCCCCGTCGATCTGCATCTGGTGCGCCTTCTGGTTGATGATCGCTGCCACGTCCACCGCGGTGAGGATCTGCAGCACCTTCATCTGGCCCGTCTCGGGATCGATGGCCACCTGTGCAATGTGGATGCAGTACGAGCCGACCTGAGGGCCACTGTCCTGGCTGAACTTCACCGTCACCGGCTCGTCGTCACGGAGTCGGTTCCGCCAGGCCTTCATTGCGTCGTCCATCATGTAGGCGAGCGACGCGGTCACCCGGCTGCCTCCCGCTCCGGCGTCCTGGGGGAGGTCGTCGGTGCCCACCTGGGCCACCTCGACTTCGTCCGAGCGCAGCCCGATCCCGTCGCACACCAGCTCGCGAGCCACGGTGTGGCTGCCGGTACCGGTCTCGGTGATCGGCAGCTCGACTCGGACACGGCCGTCCGGCAGCGGCACGAGCCGCAGGCTCGTCGACGCGACGACGGGGGTGCTGTGACAGAAGACGCTGATGCCTCGCCCGTTGAGCCACCCGTCGGGAACAGGGAGCTCGCGGTAAGCATCGAGTGCCGCGTTCAGCGTCTCGTTGCCCCGGTACTCGACCCAGTGGTAGCCCTCCGTGCCGATGTCCTCCTGGCGCACGAAATTGCGGCGCCGGAACTCGGCGGGCTCGATCCCCGCGGCGCGAGCGAGCTCGTCGACGGCAGATTCGATCGCGAAGTTGCCTTGCGGCGCGCCGGGCGCGCGCATGTTCCCCCGCGGCACGGCGTTGGTGTACACCCGCGTGATCTCCGTCGCCATCAACGGCACCCGATACGCGTCGATCTCCGCGACACCGTGCGGACCGGGCGCGCGGGGGGTGAAGCCTCCGTAGGCGCCGGCGTTGAATGTCGCGTTGAGGTCCATCGCGGTCAGCCGGCCGCCCTCGTCGCAACCGACCCTCACGCGGATGATCGCGGGGTGCCTCGGATTGGTCGCCGTCAGGTCCTCGTTGTAGCGGAGGACCATCTTCACCGGGCGTCCACTCAAGCGGGCGAGCTCGGCGCACAGCGGTGCGTGCTCCGGGGAGCCCTTGCCCCCGAAGTCCCCGCCGATGGGCGCCGGTCTGATATCGATCTCGGACTGGTCGATCCCGAGGCAGGCCGAGAGCTGGGTCCGCAACGCATAGGGCGACTTGTTGGTCAGCCACAGCTGCAGGCGGCCGTCGTCCCCCCACTGCGCGATGCATGCCTGGGTCTCGAGGTAACCCTGGTGGACGGACTGCAGGCGGTAGGTCTCGTCGACGACGTGCTGCGAGGTTCGCAACGCCTCTTCGACCGCTTCGCGATCGCCGTGGTCGTGATGAAAGATCCAGTTCCCGGGGTCGCCTTCGTTCACGGCCGCGCCGGGATACTCCCAGGGGGTGTCGTGCACCCGCGGGGCGTCCGGCGCGAGCGCCGCCTCGATCGTCGTGACCGCGGGCAGCTCGTCATACTCGACGTCGACGAGTGCGGCGGCGGCCTCCGCGATCTGGCGCGTCTCGGCGACGACAGCGGCGACCGGCTCACCGACGAAGCGGACCTTTCCGCGCGCGAGCACGGGCGCATCGCGGAGCCCCCGGCCGTAGGTGGCCTCGGTGACATCGGCTGCCGTGTAGACGCCAATCACCCCCGGCTGAGCGAGCGCCTCGGAGATGTCGATCCGGACGATCGTCGCGTGCGGGCTCGCGCTGCGGACGACCGCCCCGTAAGCGGTACCTGGCGGCAACAGATCGGCGACGTACCGGAAGGACCCGGACGCCTTGGCGCGGGCATCGAGGCGCCCCGGCGGGCCTTCGGCGCCACGCGGACCCTGCACGACTTCTCGGGCATCGGTGGAGGTCAAGTGATCTCTCCTTCTTGATGAGGGCTACGGAGCAGTAGCGGTTGCCGTCACGGGATGAAAACCGTGGCTGGCCCCGCCGAACTAGTCCTCGAGCACCACTACGGCACCGTCTCTCACGGAAACCTGCCGACCGCTGAATTCCATTCCGGCCTCCGCCGCGATGACGTAGTTGTCGCCGATGTCTGCAACGGACTGCGTACCACGGGAAGGGTCGAGTGCCCATGCCGGCGAGTCCTCAGTCACGATCCCGCCGCCGCCGCCCGGCACACCTGCCCCCTGGACGACGGGGGTGGGGCGGGGCAGGCCGGGGCCCATGCTCATCACGCAGACGTTGTACTCGCGCTCCTCGTCGGCGAGGCCCATCGTGAATCCGCGGATGGCGAGCTTGGAGGTCGAGTACACGCAGGTCCCGATGTTGGGCTTTCGGCTCGAGGGTCTGAAGCTCCCTTGGCCGAAGTTGATGATGTGCCCGGCGTTCAGCGACTCCATGTAGGGGATCGCGTGCTTGCAGCACAGGAAAGTCCCCATCAGGTTGGTGTCCATGACCTTGGAATAGAAGCCCTGGTCCATGTCACGGATCCGGGACCAACGCGGCGAGCCGACATGGAAGTGCGTGACGATCCCCGCGTTGTTGATCAGGGTGTCGATCCGCCCGTGGCGGGCGAACGCCGTGCTGAAAAGGTTGCGCACGGACGCCTCGTTGGTCACGTCGGTCGGGACGCTCAGCACCTCGGCACCGATCCCGCGGAGCTCCCCTGCCACAACGTCCATGGGCGCGATGTCGGCGAGAACGACATTCGCGCCGTTCGCGGCGAACCGTTTCGCGATGTGGCGGCCGATTCCGGCGGCGGCACCCGTGACGACGACGACAGAACCTTCGACGGACATGCTTCCTACCTCTCGAAATAGACCGCTACCGCTCGCGCCATGACGGCGTCGGTTACCAGTGCAACCGCGCCGCCACGGCCGGTGGTGTTCAGTCGCCGGAAACTCAGCGAGCTGACGCTGCAATCCGCAAGCTCAAACGAGCGCGTACAGCTCGTCGGCGACCGCCTCACGCCACTTCATCCCCGGATCGAGGAACTTGTCGGCGGGCCGCACGCGACGCTGCGCGGCGGGGTCGACGCCCTTCGGTACCTTGCCGCTCTTCACCTCGTCCATCGCCTCGAGCAGGAGCTCGCGGGCCGCGATGATGGCAGTGTCCGAAGATCCCAGGTGCTCGGTGCTGCGGTCGGTGATCTTGCCCATGCCTTCCTGCACGGCGTAGTCCTGGATGCCGATCCCTTCGATGCCCGTGTAGCTCTTCGTCCGCTGCGCCTCGCGGTCGATGAGGTAGTCGTTCGAGCGGTTCGCCTTGTTCCAGTAGGTGCCGGGGATCCGGTCGGCAGCGGCGATACCGAAGCGGCCGACGTGGTCCTCAGCGGCACCCGGGGCCAGAGGCTGGCCGTCCAGGCGGTAGCTGACGTTGTAGATCGCGGTGGTGGTGTTGTCCATCGGCACCCAGAACAGCGAGGTGGCCATCGGGGCGGGCGTGCGATTGCCGAAGTCGTCGATGAGCTGGCCGAAGTTGTTCATGCTCGGCATCAGGTAGTTCGTAACTCGCACGTAGGTTCGGCCATCGCCGACCTCACGAAGGCTGGCGCAGTGCATGCCGAAGTCGGTCATCTCTAGCTCGATCTTGGGGTGCTTGTCGCGCTCGCGAAGGCCGGGCTCCTTGCCGAAGCGGCGGTGCAGGAACGACGAGTGCGCCGTGTCGATGCCGCCCTCGACGCACTGCAGGTAGTTGCAGTCCTCGAGCGCCTTGCCGACGGAGCGGTGCGTATCAGGGACACCGATCCATTCGTAGTTGGGCTTGGGGGGTACGGCGTCCTCCGCACCGAGGAAGGCCCAGATCAGGCCGCCGCCTTCCCAGGTCGGGTAGGCCTTGATCTTGATTGTCAGCTTGAACTTGGAGTAGTCGGGCTCTGACGGCATGTCGACACACTCGCCGGCCAGGTCGAACTTCCACCCGTGGTACACGCAGCGCAGTCCGCACTCCTCGTTCCGACCGAAAAAGAGCGGGGCGTTGCGGTGTGGGCAGTGGGCGTCGATGAGCCCGACCACGCCGTTCGAGTCCCTGAAGGCGACGAGCTCTTCGCCGAGCAGGTCGACGCGGATCGGCGGGCAGTCCGCCTCCGGCAGCTCCTCGTGCAGTGCGATCGGGAGCCAGTAGTGGCGGAACAGCGTTCCCATCTCGGTGCCGTCGTCCACGAGGCAGAGGCGCTCGTTTTCTTCTTTGGTCGTCATCGGACTTCCTCTCTTCTTCGAACCGTCAGTCAGTGATCGGAGTGCTGGATGCCGTAAAAGCGGGCGGGATTGTCGGACAGGATGTTCTGCAACACGCCGTGATCGACGTCGTCATGGAGAAGGAGCGCGTCGGTCATCTTCTCCTCGAAGGCGGGATCGACATGTCCGTAGTCCGAGCCGATCAGGATGTTGGCCGACTCGCAGTCGCCGAGGATGTAGGCGAGGTCCTCGTCGGCCTCGCACGCGACGTACAACCGATACTCCGCCATCAAATCCGCCGGCGACGGCGCGTCGCGTGAGAAGAACCGTCCGGCGCGTGGACTGCGGGCCATGCGCAGCCGGGCGAGGCTGTGAAACACCGTCGCGAGCCAGGACGAGCCCGCCTCGATGAACCCGAAGCGCAATCCGGGAAACTCCTCCGGCACGGAGTTCACGATCAGGTCCTGGAAGGCGGCGACGACCGCGTGGTTGGAGTAGCTCGCACCGAAGGTGTCCTGGATCATTGCCGACCCGTTGCCTGCATGGATGCAGATCGGGAGGTCGAGGACCCGCGCCTGCTCGTAGAGCGGAAAGTACGCAGCGTTGGCTGCCGTGCCTTGATCCTCGCTCCCATGCATGAACACGCCGACCGCGCCGTGCTGCTTCCCGGCCGCGAGTTCGGCTGCGATGTCACTCGGTGAGTACAAAGGCGGCATCACGACCCAGCGGATCCGGCCGCCCGATTCATCGGACACCCTCGCCATCCACTCGTTGTACGCGCGGCACAGCCCCGTGTGGAGCGCCGGATCATCGGTCACGTGCCCGAGGAAGAAGGTCGGGTAGACGACCTGGACGTCGACTCCGAGCTTGTCCATGTCCTCGAGGCGTGCCTTCACGTCCGTCAGCTCGCGGCACTCACGGCGGGTGTCGGTCCTTCGAACCTCGAACGCCGCGTCAGCTGGCGTGTGCAGCCGGAACGAGGCGCGACCCGCGGGGCGGGGGTGGATGTGCCCGTCCACGAGCCAGAACGCATTGCGGTCCCCGAAGTACGTGTCCTCCGGAACCCGGACGATGACGGGACGACGCCTCGTCAGCGAACCGTCGAGGAGATCCCACATCTCCTCGGACTCGATGATGTGCGTGTCGCAATCAACGATCATCCCGTGCCCCCGCCTGGATACGATTTCAAGTCTTTGACCAGCAGATTCCAACCGCATGACGTCGGCGACCAGCATCCAGCTCAGCGAACGATGGCGGCCCCAGCGCTGCGAAAGGATACCCTCCGCGGCGTCAGGGACACAAATAATTGGCTGCAATCGATTGTAAATTAAATGAGCTAGCGGGGAACGGGCCGCCACGGTCCCCCAAGGCAGCAACGGTTCCGACTTCTTCCGCATCGCTCGTAGCGGGGCGAAGAAAGTCACAGAATCGCAGCTCACCGCGCCCTTGCAAACGATTCGGACCCCGAGGCGCGACCAGTACTATTTATGCATGCCAACCATTCGGGATGTCGCCCGCGAGGCAAACTGCTCGCCGGCCACGGTGTCACGGGCACTGAGCGGCAGCTCGGTTGTGAACGAGGCGACTCGGGCTCGGATCGAAGAAGTGGCGAAACGCCTCGACTACCGCCCCAATGCCGTCGCACGGTCATTGCGTCGAAGCGGCTTCCAAAACCGCATGGTCGGATTGATCATTCCGTCCGTCGAGGAGCACAACTACTCTGTTGGCACGTCGTTGCTGCACGACGCAATGGCGCAAGCGGGTTATCACCTCGTGCTTTGCTGTCACCACAATGATCCCGCCGCGGACGAAGCTGCGGTGCAGTCGTTGCTCGACCGCGGCGTCGACGCGATCATCCACGTGCCGTCGACGCGCGAAGTGGCCGCCAGCCGCACACGACTCACCCGACAGCTCCCCGTGGTCGAGCTCCAGCGGCATTCCGAGGTGCCCGGCGTCGATGCCGTGGTGACCGACGTCGTGCTGGGCGCCTACGAGCTGACGCGCTACCTGATCGGGCGCGGACACGATCGCATCGCGATGATCGCCGGCTTCGATCTGCACTCGCAGTCGAGCGCCCGGGTCGAAGGATTCCTGCGAGCGATCAATGAAGCCCATCTCGACCCCGCGAAGTGCCCGCAGTTCATGCATGAATACGACGCGACGTGGGGCAGAGAAGCGACCGGAATGCTGCTCGATGCTCCGGGCGAGCGGCCGACCGCCATCGTCTCGGGCAGCATCCAGATCTCCCTCGGCGTCCTTGCAGAGCTCCAAGCTCGTGGAATCCGCGTGCCTGACGAGATCTCGATGGTCGGCCTCTCGGAAGCCGAGTGGTGCGCCGTCGCGTCGCCGAGCCTGACGACCTACGAGTTCCCGCTCAAGGAGATGGGTCTGATGGCAGCGCAGATGCTGCTCAACCGCCTCCATCCGAGCCTGAACGACCTCAACCCGCGAGTCGTTCGATTCGGCGGCCGGATCATCGAGCGCGAGTCCGCCGGCAAGATCAACTGACGGAACGATCCGCGAGAATTGGCTGACCCCGACTGACCGCGCCGGCCCGCGCGAATCGCGCGGTGGCAGCTGGCGTTGCGGATCAGACGATTCCCGGCGACCCCTCATCCGCGTGCGCCGAGGCGCGTCGGAACAGCACGAAGGGGATGCATCTCCCCGCCGCGTCCTGGTACTCCTGGATCCTCGGCATGACCATGCGGCGCTCGGCGAAAAGGCGCTCCCGTTCCTGTCCTCGTGCGACCCTCGCCAGCGCAGGGAAGCTCTCGCGGCCGAGCTCGATCGTGACAACGGGGTTCGTCGTGATGTTGCCGTACCAGGCAGGATGGCTGACACTGCCCCCGTTCGCTGCCGCCACCACAAAGCGGTCACGATCCATCGTGTAGAGCAGCGGCGTCACGCGGGGGCGCCCGGTGCGCGCCCCGGTGCTCACGAGCAGCAGGATCGGTCGTCCTTCGAAGTCACCCGTGACCCTTCCGCCGTTCGCGCGGAATTCGACAGCCAGTGCCGCGTTGTACTCCCGTGGGTCCGTGATCTCGCTACGCAACGGCATCGGGCCTCAGTTCTCGAGGTGGCGCAGGACAGAAGTGGCCCGCCCTCTCGCGATCGCCGACCACGTCGGCCGTCCGATCCCAGCCGTTGTCGTCACGGTCTGACCATGAACTTCCCTGACAGGCGGGAGGTGGTGCGACAGCCCGACATGAGGCCAGCTAGTCCAGGGAGAGCCCATAGAAGCTAGCGCCATTCGTCTTCGTCATCTTGTCGGCGCTCAGCTCCTTCACGCCCGGCAGCTGGAACATGAGGCCCTGGGCGTCCCGGATCGAAGCCCGATCAGGGTGCCCGTAGTCGGAGCCGACCAGCAGGTTGTCGTCGCCGAGCACGTCGATGAGATAGCTGACGTCCTCGCTCGTTTCGCAGGTGACCCAGAAATTGAGCTCGGTCAGGATGCCCCCTGGAGCTCGGCCGCCTTGCTCACCGCGTCGGCATCGAGCGCCATCCGGTTGGTGAAGGAATTGAGCGTCGTCGACGCCCGCGCCATCCATAGTGCGTAGGGAACCCCGTCGGCCCCGGACTCGACGAACGCGAATTTCAGCCCGGGAACTTCGCCGGAATGCCGGCACTAAGCAGCGCACTGAAACGCGCTCATGAGATTGACGTTTCCCGAGGATCGAAGGGCCGAATAGTGCCCGCCGACAGGAGCCCACGGCTGTCCGGTGTGCATGCAGATCGGGAGCTCCAGCTCCCGAGCGAGGTTGTAGAAGGGGAAGAAGTAGGAGTCGCTGGCGGGGCGGTCGTTGGCCTCGGCCGCCCGCTTGTGCACGCCGACGGCGCCGTGCTCCTTGGCCCAGCGCATCTCGTCCAGCGTGGCCGGCATGTCCACGAGCGGCATCATCGCGACCCAGTGCAAGCGCCCACCGGACTCTGCACAGCGCTCGGCGAGCCGGTTGTAGCTCTGACAGAGCGCCACCATCAGCGCGGGATGGAGCGTGACCTCCGCCAGGAGCAGGGTCGGATACAGGACCTGGTGGCCGACATTGAGCGAGTCCATGTCCCGAAGCCGCTTGGGGTCGTTGCCGGCGATTTCGGGAGCTCCCCAGGGTCGATCAACGAAATTCCCCAGGTGGCCGCGTGGTGAAATGCGACGGAGATTACTGGTTGATCGCCGGCGTCACCCCCTTGCGGAGTGCCTCGGAGCGCGCCCGGTGGGAGCGCATCCGGTAGCTCTCGCCGTCGATGTTGAACACGACGCTGCGATGGAGCAGCGGTCGAGCATCGCCGCGGCGACCATCGGGTCGTCGAAGATTTTCCCCCAGGAGCTCACGCCGAGGTTCGTCGTCACCACGATCGAGCTCTTCAGATAGCGCTGGGTGATCACCTAGAACAGCGCCGCGGCGGCCTCGGACTGCAGCGGCAGGTAGCCGACCTCGTCGAGATGCTGCCCGCTGGCCAGGAGGCCGCGGAGGCCTTCTATCGCCTCGTCGATGTCGCTTACGAGCGTCGCAGCGTCGCGGTCACCTCGAACCTGCATCCCTCCGGCTTCGACACGATCATGCCGAAGACCCCCCGCCACCGCCACCGTCGACCGCCTGCTCCATCACGCGCACGTGGTGCTCACCGAGGGCGGGTCACTACGTCTCAGCGGGGCGCTCTCCGGAAAGGGGGTGGCGCCGTTCGTCTGAGCGTCACGGAGAACAGCTGTCCGCCCGCGAGGATTTCCTGCTGGGGACCGTTGACACGGCGAAGCAGCTTTGGTCGGGGGGCCGGATGTCAATGGCCAAGTTGCAGTTCCCGACTTCCGGGGTCTTCGAGGTCCTCTCACGGCGGTGGGGCCTCGAGCGGACGTGGTGGTGGATCATGAATAACCGACGACTCCGAGGCCGTCGCATGAACCTCGACCATCCCACCTCCGTTTCGCGACGCGCGAGACGATTGGCCCATGGCGATCAACGTCCTGGAAGTGGAGCGCGACCAGCTGTTTCTGATGCCCCCTTCGGTCGCGGACTGGCTGCGGTGGAGCGAAGCCACATTTCAGCTGCAGGCGGTGTTGACACTGGTGGATCCCCGCCGAGCACGCGACGGCCGCAGTGCCCGTGGTTTCATCACCTCGGGGTCGTCTTCGCACGAACAACGGCATGGCCGTCTTAAGCGCGTAGAAGGCCTCGCGACTGACAAAGACGTAGCGACAGCGACCCTTTGACCCCGTAGCGAAGTCACTTCCTGTCTACTAAAGCGTCAGCCTTCCGAAACAGTGAAGGTGCAGAGTGGAGATCACCACAGCGGTCCCGCCTGTGCTGCGACGCCCTCCGCCCTCCCCCAGGCGGGGGGCGCTCGCTCGAATTAATCCCGCACAAGTTACATGCGGAGCGCTATCTGAACGTCCGAGTGGCCCACGGCGATGTCTCCCTCGTCGCCGCGAGCTCGACCTGCATCAAACCCCAGAAGGACTCCATCGGCGCGTTATTCAAGGCAGTCGCCCACGATGCCCATCGAACCGACCAGCTCGTGGTGGCGAAAGGTTCTGGGTGAAGGGCCACGAGATGAACTCGAACCATGGTCGCTATGCAGGATCGTCTCCCTCGAGGTCGCTCGAGACCGCCAAAAGCGACGCGTCGTTCGCGAGCACGCCGTCGTTGCGACGTCAATCACCCAGCCGACGACCAACGCGGCAACAGCTCGAGCACGACGCAGCAGTAGAGGGTGCCCTCGCGGGTGTGGTGCTCGGTCACGTCAGTCAGCCCGAGCCGGTTCGGAGAGGCTGCCGCCAGCGCCGCGGCCGCGAGATCCAGCTCGATCGCGTCCAAGCCTCAAAGCCAGCCGAGGCGCGCGGAGCTGAGCTCGGCGCCAACGAGGCACCGGTTGCGCCAAGTCTCGTCTGCATTAATGCGATTAATGCCGAGGTCGACCGCGAGCGACCAGATCGATATGCGGTTGCCGGTCACTCCGACTCCGACTTGTCGGGATCGCCCGACGGACCGTCGGTGTCCGCTGCATGAGGTTGGAGCGTTTGCGGCGAGGTGCCGACAAATTCGATCGGGATGGATCGGGGCGCATTCGACGCTCGCAATGGCGCTTGGAGGTGGAGAACCCCGTTCTCGACCGTGGCGCGCAGCTCGTCCAGCTGCCAGTGGCCCGGGAAGACGAGTCGCCGCTCGAAGAGCCCATGGACACGCCCGCGCTCGATCATCTCGATCCGCGCACCCGGTAACTCACGCGACGCCGAGATCGCGAGGTACTGATTCTCCACCGAGACACGGATGCTCGAGGGATCGACCCCGGGCACGTCGAAATCGACACAGAGGTCGTCGCCTGACCGGTAGACGTCGTACGCGAGCGGCGCCTCGGTACCGATCTGCTCGGACAAATCGGCGAACGGAGCGACCGGAAGCGGCCGCATCTCCTCGATCGGGTCAAAACGAACAGTCACCATCACGAACCTCCCGACACTTTTGTCGCTCCGCCGAGAGCGTCCCGACAGAAGTCGTTGCGCACGTCCGCGCCATCTCGACCGACGATACCCCCGGCAGGCGAATTGATCCGGGGGCCTCGTCGAGCACCTCGTCGGCTATGCGAAGTCCGACCTGCTCGTGCCAAAAGATCTCAGCGCTGGTGACCTTGCGCGCGCAGCCAGCGGGTGCTCACCGTGCTGGAGCCGCGGCGCTTGCCCGAAGCCCATGTGCTTTGCGGAGACCGCCCGGTTCGGTACGGGCGGGGTTCTTGCGCGCCATGAATCCCGAGGAAGTGACGTCGCGCGGCCACACCGCGGCGAACGAGCATCCTGGCGGCACGCGGTATTTCACGCTGATCGCTCCGTCCCTCGGCGCATCGACGATGCCCGACGAGTGTCACGGAGGGCGTCGTCGTGGTCGATGAGGGACGCGTTGAGCGCCGCCGTCATCCGGCCGAAGCTTTCCCGGTCCTTGTCGGTCCAGTCCTTGGTCAAAGTTGCGAATTGTCGCCGCCGCTTGCGCTCGACGCTTCGCATGACCCGTCGACCGGTCGCGGTCAGGGTGACGACCGACGAGCGTCGGTCGTCGCGAGCGGGACGTCGACCAACGAACCCTCCGGTTTGCATAACAGCGACTTGACGGGTGACGGTCGAAGCGTCGAGATGCAGCTCCTCAGAAAGCGCGCTGATGTTCATCGCACCGAGCTCATCGAGTGTGCGCAAGGCCAGGTAGCCGGCTCGGTCGACGCGGCCATAGAGGTCACTCCTGCGGCCAAGCGTCTCAAGGTGACGAACGAGCCTTAACAGTTCGATCTCGAGGGTCCCAATCAGATCCGTTTCTTCTACAGGCCTCTCCATGCTCTCCGCTTCCGCCCATTTACTACCTGTACTACACATGTAGATGTGTGTATCTTACAGAGATCGTCTGTTTGCCGCTGCCAGCTTCGGGTAGGACACATCCCAGCTTCGGGTAGGACACATCGCAGAGGGGGTCAAACGACGACCGTCATGCTCTCGGTTGCGACGACTGACGGGGGCTCTTTGTCGAAGGCGGCGGACACCGGCCCGGGCAGGCCAGGATCTCATGGGGAATCGCGGGCGTCAGCGGCAATGAGACCTACCCGGTTCAGCGGCGTCTCGAACGTACGCGCATGACAGAGAGCGATTTTGCTGCAAGCGACACTGTCAAAGTTGGAGCGGACCAGATCGCCTCCGCCCAGCCGGAGGCTGTTTTGGCTCGGTTGGACCGGATCCCCATCTGGGCGTTGCCGGCTTCCTACCTCGTGATCATCGGGATCGGATACTTCTTCACGTTCTACGACATTGCCGACATCGGCTATGGGATGCCCGCCATCAGCAAGCAGTTCCGCCTGTCCGGAAACGAGGCCACCTTCGTCGCACTGTCAATTGGTCTCATCGGTTACGCAGTGGGTTCGATCATCATCGGAAGCCTCTCGGATCGCTTCGGGCGCCTTCCGATCCTGCTCCTCACGATCGGACTCACTGCTATCGGGTCGTTTCTCGATGCCACCGCCACCGGAGTCGTGACACTCAGTATCTGGCGTTTCGTCACCGGCATGGGTGTGGGTGCCGACCTCAACCTCGTCTCGACCTATCTTGGCGAGCTGGCCCCAGCAGCCAAGCGAGGCCGCATCGCCAATCTCACCTTCCTCGTCGGGATTCTCGGACAAGCCGTCACCCCGTTCGTTGCCCTCGCTCTTGTCCCTCACTTTGAGATCGGGTGGCGCCTGCTCTTTGTCATCGGTGGCGTCATCGCCACCATTGCCTTCATCGCGCGGTTCAAACTTCCTGAGTCGCCTCGCTGGCTTGCGCTCCACGGCCGTGCCGAAGAGGCCGAGCGCATCGTGAGTCGCATGGAAGCGGCCTGCCGGACCAGAGGCGTCGAGCTCCCTGAGCCCCACAAGCAGACCCTTTCGCTCGGGCGCCATGGCGTCGCATTTCGCGATCTCTTGGTGCAGCCTTATCTCGGACGGCTCGCCTTCCTCGTGCCGATGTGGTTCTTGTGGTACATCGGCAATTACGGGTTTCTCGGCGACGCAGCAACCCTGTTTTCCTCACACGGCCAGGACATCGGCAACTCCATCCTCTACCTCGGCATTGGCGCCATCGGCTATCCCGTGGGTGCGATCGTGATGGCCATCGTCGCGGATCGAGTCGAGCGCAAGCTGCTCATCTTCGCTTCGACGCTCGTGTGGCTGGCAGGAATGCTGATCGTCGGAACCCTCGCGAGCGAGGCGGTGCTCATCATCGGTTCGTTCCTCGCGTCACTCGCCCTCGGGCTATACCTACAAGTCGCCTACACCTACACCGCCGAAAACTTCCCGACGCGGGCTCGCTCAACGGGCTTCGCGCTCTCCGATGGAATCGGTCATGGTGGCGGGGCCCTCGGTGCGCTCGTCCTTCCAACCGTCGTCTCGTCCGTGTCCTTCTTCGCGGGCTTTGCCGGGATCGGCGTGACCGGAGTGTTGGCGGGCCTCGTCGCACTGTTGGGGCCTCGGGTCAGTGGGCGCCGCCTCGAGCAAATATCGCGTTGAACCCTTCCACGAGCATGCGAGCGAAGGTCCGATGCAGACGCGAGGCGACGAGCACGGGCGTGACCATTTCCAGGCTCCCATGGGCAAAGACAGACGGTAATGGCTCTCGTGATCGGCTTCGACCACTTGGTGACAAAGGAGCAAACATCGCATGGGAATGACTGCGGCTGACTATTTGTGCGAGCGGCTCATCGAATGGGGCGTGGACACGATCTACGGCTTCCCAGGAGACGGGATCAACGGCATCCTCGGCGCGCTCCACCGGCACGAGGACAAGCTCCGCTTCATCCAGACCCGCCACGAGGAGATGGCCTCGTTCATGGCGTGCGGCCACGCGAAGTTCACCGACGAGGTCGGGGTCTGCATGGCCACGTCAGGTCCAGGTGCCATCCACCTGCTGAACGGCCTCTACGACGCGAAGTTGGACCATCGTCCGGTGGTAGCGATCGTCGGCCAGACCTTCAACAGGGCCATGGGTGGGGACTTCCAACAGGAGGTGAACCTGCTCCAGCTCTACTCCGACGTCGCCTCTGCCTACGTCCAGCAGGTCACGGATCCCTCGACGATCCATCATATGATCGACCGCGCGATTCGCATCGCAAAGGCCGAACGCACCGTCACCTGCGTCATCGTGCCCGCCGACATCCAGGACATGGACGCCGTGCCCGAGCAACCGCTGAAGACCCACACCGTGCACTCGGGAGTGGGTTGGTGGCCACCCCGGCAGATCCCCTCGGTCGATCAACTGCAGACCGCTGCGGACATCTTGAACGCCGGCAAGCAGGTCGCCATCCTCGTCGGCCAAGGGGCGCTGCACGCGACCGACGAGGTCCTCGCCGTCGCCGATGCTCTGGGCGCCGGAGTGGCGAAGGCCCTCCTCGGCAAGGCGGCCGTCCCTGACGACGTCCCCTACTGCACCGGTTCGATCGGGCTCTTAGGAACCAAGCCCTCCTGGGACATGATGCAGGGTGCCGACACGCTGCTCATGGTCGGTTCGAGCTTCCCGTACTCAGAGTTCCTCCCCCCGCTCGGACAGGCCAAGGCCATCCAGATCGATATTGCGGCGCGGAACCTCTCGATCCGCTACGCGATGGACCTCGCGCTCGTGGGGGACTCGAAGGACACCCTGGCCGAGCTCTTGCCTCTCTTGCACCACAAAGAGGACCGTTCTTGGCAGGAGGAGATCGAGAAGAACGTGACGGAGTGGTGGCAGCTCATGGAGGACCGTGGGCAACCCTCAGACCTGAACGGGCGCATCCGGCCCCAGGGCCTCTTCTCGTCGCTCTCGCGCCACCTTCCTGACAACGCGATCCTCTCCTCTGACTCGGGGACGGCGGCCAACTGGTATGCGCGCCACATCAAGATCCGCTCCGGAATGAAGGCGATGCTCTCGGGGAACCTCGCCACGATGGTCCCCGGCGTCCCCTATGCGATCGCCGCCAAGTTCGCCTTCCCCGACCGGGTGTCAGTGGCCATGGTCGGCGACGGCGCGATGCAGATGGGCGGCATGGCCGAGATGTTGACGGCCCTCAAGTACTACAAGACGTGGTCCGACCCGCGACTGATCGTGCTCGTGCTGAACAACGAGGACCTCAATCAGGTCACCTGGGAACAGCGCGCGATGGAGGGCGACCCACGCTTTGAAGGATCACAGTCGATCCCGTACATGGACTTTGCCGCGTACGCGAACCTGATCGGACTGAAGGGCATCAAGGTCGCGACCGCCTCGGAGATCGAGGGCGCGTGGGAGGAGGCCTTCGCCGCCGACCGTCCCGTCATCGTCGACGCGATCACCACGCCTGACGAGCCGCCGATCCCGCCGCATGTGACGCGCGAGGAGGCGGAGGCACTGATGAAGTCGGTCCTGGCCGACCCGAAGGAAGGCTGGCGCGGCGCCCTCGAGGGGTTCCGGGAGACCGTCCAATCGTTCATGCCGGGGCGCTGAGCAATGCCGAGGACCAAGAGAACAAGGACAAAGGTTCCGAGGCTCGCGCCGTCCCGGGTCAAGACGGCGAGCCACGGCGACGTGCTCGGCGAAGCGACCCACGTCATCGACAAGATCGTCAGGAACGTCCAGCACGGGACGTTCGAGCGCTCCCTGTCCGGGCTGACCGCAGTCGCCGCGACGGTGACCACTGCGGAGATCTTCATCGAGCACTACGGGGCGAGCTTCGGCAACAAGTGGATGTGGAGCCCGATCATCGTTACCCCTCCGGTCGTCGTCGCGGGCGTCATGGGCGTGTTCAGCCGGAAGTGGGCAAAGACCGCCCTTCCCGCCACCGCCCTCGTCTACACCGCCAACGGCCTCCTCGGGGAGTACTTCCACGCCCGGGGCGTCGCCCGCAAACCGGGCGGCTGGGGCCTCGCCTCCTACAACGTGCCGATGGGCCCGCCGATCGCCGCGCCGGGCTTGATGACGCTTGTCGGTGGCATGGGGCTGCTCGCCGCCCTGCTCCGCCGGGAGGCCGACTAGCGGTGCCCGACCTCACCAAGGCGGATCACCTGCCCAACCTTCGGGAGGGGCGGCAACCCCCGGAGCCATCGTGGCTGCCCCGCCAACGCCGGGGCATCACGCCGCAGATGATCGGGCGCTACCCCGACTTCGACGTCTTCGACGCCTCGGCCACCTGGGACGCGGCGACCGCCCGTGTGATCGCCGATCGGATGGAGGTCCGAGCGCACTTCGAGTTCTTTACCCCCGAGGAGCAACCGACGCTTCGGGCCTTCTGCGACGTCGCGGTCGCGCAGGACACCGAGCCGCGCATTCCGGTCGCCGAGCTGATCGACGAGAAGCTGGCCGCCGGTCGCCTCGACGGCTACCAGTACGCCGGCATGCCCGACGACCGCGACACGTGGCATCTGACGCTCGCCGGACTCGACGAGGTGGCGTTGGTCCGCCACGACGCGGGCGGCTTCGCCGCCTTGGAGGCTCGATCCCAGGAGGCGATCGTCGAAGATCTCTCGAAGGGCAGCCTGCGCTCGGTGTCCTTCGACCAGCTGAACGTCGAGCGGGCGTGGTCAGTGTGCATGCGCATGATCCTCGCCGCCTTCTACTCCCATCCCTGGGCGTGGAACGAGATCGGCTTCGGAGGGCCGGCCTACCCGCGCGGCTTCATGCGCCTCGGACCGACGAGCACCCTTGAACCCTTCGAGCGCCCGGGCGCGTCCGACGAGGACCCGGTCCGGACCGTGGCCGAGGGCGACGCGTGATCCGCCACTTCCTGAAAGGCGCCATCGGCCCGAAGGACAACGACTCGCGCTACCTCCTCGACGTCCATCGTCGCGACCTGCCGGGCGAACAGACCATGTGCCACTACCCCGACGACGAGGAGGTCGACCTGTGTGTGGTCGGCGCCGGCGCCGGCGGCTCGGTGCTGGCTCAGCGGCTCGCCCGGTGCGGCTGGAATGTGGTGATCCTCGAGGCGGGTCCCTTCTGGCACCCCGATGAGGACTGGGTCTCGGATGAAGCCGGCTCGCACGAGCTCTACTGGACCGAGAAGCGGATCATCGGCGGCTCCGACCCAATCGAGCTCGGCAAGAACAACTCGGGTCGCGGGGTCGGTGGGTCGATGGTCCACTACGCGGGCTACTGCCCGCGCTTTCACCCCTCGGACTTCACGACCTTCACGCTCGACGGAGTGGGGGCCGACTGGCCCATCTCCTACGACCAGCTCCGTCCCCACTACGAACGAGTCGAGGCCGAGCTCCCCGTCGCTGGACAGAACTGGCCGTGGGGTGATCCGCATACTTATCCGCACTCGCCGCATCCGATCTCGGAAGCGGCTGCGGTGCTCTGGCGCGGAGCCATCGCCCACGGCATCACGATGCGCGTCGGGCCGGTCGGCATCGTCAACGGCACCTTCGGCAACCGCCCACACTGCATCTACCGCGGCTACTGCCTGCAGGGCTGCAAGGTCAACGCCAAGGCCAGTCCGTTCGTGACACACCTCCCCGACGCGCTCGCCCACGCGGTCGAGATCCGCGCCAATTGCATGGCGTCGCGCGTCGAGCTCGACACCGCAAGTGGCCGGGCGATTGGGGTCACATACTTCAAAGAGGGCGAGCAGGTCGAACGGATGCAGCGCGCCAAGGTCGTGGCCGTCGCCGGGTACTCGATCGAGACGCCGCGCCTGTTGCTCAATTCGGCCACGAAAGGCTTCCCAAACGGCCTGTGCAACAACGAGGATCAGGTCGGCCGCTACGTGATGGTGCAGGGAGCGACCCAGGCGGCAGGGCGCTTCCCAACCGAGCTGCGCATGTACAAGGCGCCGCCGGCCCAGATCTCCTCCGAGGACTTCTACGAGACCGACTCGTCGCGCGGCTTTGCCCGGGGGTTCTCAATCCAGACGGTCTCGCCCGAGCCGATCGGGTGGTCCGAGCACGTGCTTGCCGACGGCCACTGGGGACGGGCGCTTCGCGAGTACATGCGTGACTACAACCACTGGACCACCATCGGTGTCCTCAACGAGCTGCTCGCCCAGGCCGACAACCGCGTCACGCTCGCGGAGGAAAAGGACCGCTTCGGTCTTCCGGTGGCCCGCTTCGATTACAGCCTGTGCGACAACGACAAGGCGAACATCGCCTTTTCGAAGGGGGTCATCACCGACGTCCTCCACGCAGCCGGCGCGCAGGACATCCTCACCATCAAGCGCTTCGCCCACCTGATCGGCGGCGCGCGGATGGGCACCTCACCGGCGAACAGCGTGGTCAACGCCAACCAGCGCAGCTGGGCTGTCCCGAACCTCTATCTCGCCGACGGCAGCGTCTGTCCGACCCAGGGATCGGCGAACCCGGCGCTCACGATCATGGCCCTCGCCTCCCTCCTCGGCGAGCACCTCGCCTCCCGGCCGAGCACCGCGCGGGCCGATGCCCGATGACGGGCCGAGCGAGCAGTCGTCCCGTCGAGGAGTTCGCTCCCGACGCGCTGCGTCAGTACGCGCTCTTGGCAGACGGGGAACGCGGTGTCCTCGTCGGGCCAAGAGGCGAGTTCGCCTGGATGTGCGCCCCTCATTGGGACTCCGACGCCGTCTTCTCCTCGCTCATCGGCGGCGGGGGCCTCTACGCCGTCACCCCCACCGAACGCCGCTTCGTCTGGGGCGGCTACTACGAGGACGACTCCCTCATCTGGCACAGCCGGTGGGTGACCACGAGCGGGGTCATCGAGTGTCGAGAGGCCCTCGCGTTCCCCGGCGACCCTCACAGCGCGGTGGTGCTCCGACGGATCATGGCCGTCGAAGGGCCGGCGCGGGTACGGATCCTCCTCGACGCTCGCGCCGGGTTCGGGGTTCACCAGATGGGCCATCTCAAGGTCGCGAACGGAATCTGGACTGCGAGGTCCGGCGGACTGCACTTCCGCTGGTCCGGGGGTGAAGAGGCCAAGCCGTCGCGAGGTAACGGGCTCGAGCTCTGCGTCAAGCTCGAGCCGGGGGCGCAGCACGACCTCGTGCTCGAGCTGTCCGATCAGACTCTCGCCGGCGACCCCGTCCTGGCCGCGCCGGCGTGGGAGTCGACCGAAGCCGCGTGGGCGGCTGCCATCCCCCGACTCGACGGCACACTCGCTCCCCGCGACGTCCGCCACGGCTACGCGGTACTGCGCGGCCTGACGAGCGCGGGCGGTGGCATGGTCGCTGCCGCCACGATGTCACTCCCCGAACGGGCCCAGTCCGGGCGGTGCTACGACTACCGCTACGCCTGGATTCGGGACCAGTGCTACACCGGCCAGGCCATCGGCGCGCACGGTCCCCACCCGCTCCTCGACGACGCCGTCGCCTTCGTCGCCGAACGCATCGCCGCCGACGGGCCCAATCTGAGACCCGCCTACACCGCAACAGGCGGCCCGGTCCCCGACGAACGCACGCTGTCCCACCTCGACGGCTACCCCGGCGGGTCGGACAAGGTAGGCAACTGGGTCAACAAGCAGTTCCAGCTCGACGCGCTCGGGGAAGCGCTGCTGCTCTTCGCGGCAGCCGCCCGCCACGACCATCTGGACCTCGAGCACTGGCAGGCGGCCGAAGCCGCCGTGAAGACCATCGAGGCTCGTTGGGGCGACGCCGACGCCGGGATATGGGAGCTAGACAACCGTCACTGGGCGCACTCGCGGCTCATGTGCGTCGCCGGTCTGCGGGCGATCGCGGCTGCCGGGCCGGCCGGCTCGCAGGCCGGTGCATGGACGACGCTCGCCGACGCCATCGTGGCCGACGTCGGCTCGAACTGCCTGCATGAGAGCGGACGTTGGCAGCGCGCCCCCGGCGACGAGCGGGTCGACGCCGCGTTGATGCTGGCCGCCATCCGCGGCGCGCTGCCGGCTGGCGATCCCCGCAGCCTCGCCACCCTCGACGCGGTGGAGGCCGACCTCGCCAGCTCCGGCTACGTCTATCGCTTCCGTCAGGACGAACGGCCCCTCGAGGATGCCGAGGGCGCCTTCGTGCTCTGCGGGTTCCTGATGGCCCTCGCCACCCACCAGCAGGGCCGGACCACCGAGGCCGTCGGGTGGTTCGAGCGGAATCGTGCCGCGTGCGGTCCTCCGGGGCTGTTCACCGAGGAGTTCGACGTCCGCCAACGCCAGCTCCGAGGAAACATCCCCCAGGCGTTCGTCCACGCCCTCATGTTCGAGACCGCCACCAGGCTGGCACGACCCTGGAGCGCGCCATGAACATGCCAATCCACCTCATCGGTGGCACCGGTGATCGCCAGATGAGAGGGGAACCGACATGACACAGACCGTCGTGATCACCGGCGCCAGCGCGGGCATCGGCCGCTCCGTCGCACAGCTCTACGGAAGACGGCGAGACCGCGTCGGACTGCTCGCGCGCGGCAAGGCCGGCCTCGACGGCGCGGTCGACGACGTCGTGCTCGCCGGGGGCCAGGCGCTCGCCGTTCCGACGGACATGGCGGACTTCGAGCAGGTCGAGGCGGCGGCCCATCGCATCGAGGACGCGCTCGGACCCATCGACCTGTGGATCAACGTCGCGTTCGCGTCGGTCTTCGCACCATTCGCCGAGATCACGCCCGAGGAGTTCAAGCGGGTCACCGAGGCCAGCTACCTCGGCTTCGTCTACGGCACCCGCGTCGCCCTTGATCTGATGCGGCCCCGGGGCCACGGCACCATCGTCCAGGTCGGCTCAGCGCTGGGCGACCGCAGCATCCCGCTGCAGAGTGCTTACTGCGGGGCCAAGCACGCCATCAACGGCTTCACGTCCTCGGTGCGCATCGAGCTGATGCACGAGAAGAGCAACGTCCCCATCACGGTGGCACAGATGCCGGCGGTGAACACTCCCCAGTTTTCCTGGGTGCTGTCGCGCCTGTCGAACCACCCCCAGCCGGTAGCGCCGATCTACCAGCCCGAGATCGCGGCACGCGGCGTCGCGTTCGCTGCCGACCACCCTCGACGAAAGCAGTACTGGGTGGGCGACAGCACCGCGGCGACGATCCTCGCAAACAAGTTCGCGGCCCCGCTACTGGACCGTTACCTCGCCCGGACCGGCTATGCGTCCCAACAGACCGCTGAGGAGGTAGGACCAGACCGGCCAAGCAACCTCTGGGGGCCGGTCGACGGCGAGAGTGGTCACGACCACGGCTCCCATGGCGAGTTCGACGACCACGCCCACCACTTGAGCCCGGAGCTATGGGCCTCCCACCACGCGCGCACGATGACCGCAGTCGGCGGCGCCGCGGTCGGCGCTGCTGCGGTGATGGCCAGAAAGCTCCTCGCCCGCCGATGATCCTTGCTGCCAGCACCCCCGTGGGTCTGCCGCCGAAGCTCCCGCGCTCGTCCGCGTCGGCGCATGCTCCGGCGCGGCTGGTGGCACATGTCGGCCAAGGCCGTGCCGGTCTCGGCGCAGTGCTCCTGTTCTTCCCCGGGCTCACAGACTGGCTGGTTGCGAGTCGGCCTCTCCAGCGCGGCCCACGGAGGATCATCCGGCTGCTCGGGATTCGCCAGTTGTCCCAGGCGCTCGTCACCGGCGACCGACCCAGCGTCGCGGTGCTCTTCCTCGGAGCCGAGATCGACGTCGCCCACGCGGCGAGCATGGTGGCCCTCGCGCTGTGCAGTCGTCGCTGGCGACGCGCCGCGCTCGTTGACGCCTTGATCGCCTCCCTATTCGCCCTCGCCGAAGCGGCCGCTGCTCGAACCGAACGTGCAGCCACTCAGCCCCGGGCGTCCACTGCGGCGGAGCGCCGGGCGGACCGCTTGGCCCGCCGCCTCGTGCCCAAGCGTCTCGCGCCAGATCGCGGTGTGCCGAACGCCGGCCCCGAATCGCCTCGAGGAGGCGCCCTTGCCTGAGATCGAGAAGCTGGACGTCAGCGTCTACACCGTCCCGACCGACGAGCCCGAGTCCGACGGGACCCTCACCTGGACCGCCACCACGGTGGTCGTAGCAGAGCCCGTCGCCGGAGGGAAGGCCGGCCTCGGGTTCTCCTACGCCACCGGGGCGTGCGCTCGCCTCATCCACGACGTACTGGAGGAGGCCATCATCGGCCGCGACGCGATGGACGTCGGAGCCTGCTGGTCGGCGATGGTTCGTGCCATCCGCAACATCGGCCGGCCGGGCGTGGCGTCGATGGCCATCGCCGCGATCGACATCGCGCTATGGGACCTGAAGGCGAAGCTCGTGGACCTGCCGCTCGTCACGCTGCTCGGCCAGGTGCGTGAGGAGATCGCTGTATACGGCAGCGGCGGGTTCACCTCCCTCACCGACGACCAGCTCGCCAACCAGCTCGGAGGGTGGGTCCACGGCCAGGGCATCCCTCGGGTGAAGATGAAGGTAGGCGAGGCCTGGGGCAGTCGGCCGGATCGGGACCTCGAGCGCGCACGGGTGGCACGGGCCACGATCGGGGAGAGCGCCGAGCTGTTCGTCGACGCCAACGGCGGCTACACCCAGAAACAGGCGATCCGCATGGCGCGCGCCTACGACGCGCTCGGGGTCACCTGGTTCGAAGACCCGGTCTCCTCCGATCACCTGGCATCCCTGGCCGAGATCCGTGCCCAGACCCCGATCGATGTCGCCGCCGGCGAGTACGGCTACGACCTCTTCTATTTCGACACAATGTGCGCGGCAGGCGCCGTCGACTGCCTGCAGGCCGACATCTCGCGTTGCGCGGGGCTCACCGAGTGGCTCCGGGTGGCGGCGGTCGCCGAGATTCATGGGCTCGAGATCTCGGGCCATTGCGCGCAGTCGCTGCACCTGCATCCGGCGTGCGCTGTCGCCAACGTCCGGCACCTCGAGTACTTCGCCGATCATGCCCGCCTCGACCGAATCCTCTTCGACGGGGTCATCGACCCCACAGGCGGCGTCCTTCGACCGGACCTCTCTCGAAGCGGTCTCGGGCTCGAGCTGAAGCGCACCGACGCCGATCGCTACACGGAGGCGAGGTAGTGCCGCCAAATCAAGACGAAGTGACAGCGGGTAGAGCGATCGGCGAGGAGGATCAGGCCGTCACTGCGCGTCTCGGTGGCGACCTGATCCCGACGAGCCGAGAGCTCGCGAGGCGAAGCGGGGCTGTCTCGTGACGGTGCTCTCGGAGCGGCCGAAGGTCGAGTGCCTGGTCAACCGGTCCCACAGCCCGACTGGCATCCTCAAGTGGATCACCTTCACCGATCACAAGGTGATCGGCAAGAGCTACCTCACGTCGTTCCTCTTCTCCTGTATGGCCGGCTTGATGGCCACCGATCAACCTCACTGCCGCGTCAGGCAACGTTTGCCCCATCCCCATCGGCGCATACGGGTGAGCCTGGAGGTCCGCTTCGCCGCGCGTTCTGGGGCAGTCCCTCGGCCTGGTTTCAATACTCCCTGCCGATTCGGGCGATGTCTCCAAGCTCCCTGTGCTGACTCGACTTGTCGTTCTGTCGCCGAACGGCGCGCTCGATAACATGACGCAACTTGTCAAGTTCTCTCAGATCGCCTGTCCACGCTGTCACTTGGGATTGACGCCGATTCACCCGCCCGGCTGCCCAACGTTTCGGTAAACGTTCAGGTCATCGCGGGCTTCAGGCAAGCAACTAGTCTCAAACCGGCTTCCCCGCAAGGAGGTACTGAATGAAGATCGTCGTTGCGGTCATCAAGCCCTTCAAGTTTGACGAAGTGAAGGATGCACTGAAGGCTCATGGCGTCATGGGGCTCACCATGACCGAGGTTCAGGGTTTCGGACGCCAAGGTGGGCACACGGAGACGTATCGCGGAGCGGAGTACATCATCGATCTCGTTCCAAAGGTGCGGCTCGAAATCCTTGTGGAAGATATCCAAGTGGATGACATCGCCGAAGCCATCATTACGAGTGCTCGAACGGGAAGAATTGGAGATGGCAAGGTATGGATCCTACCTGTCGAGAATGTAATCCGGATCAGAACGGGCGAGCGTGGGCCAGAAGCGCTTTAGTACCCACGGAATTGTGGCTCCTAGATCAAGTACGGGAAGACGCCCCACATCGGCGCACCACCGCATCACGCGCCAGCCGCCCTCGGAGACTCTGAAGAAGAGTCGGACTCATCGTGATCCGATCGAGATCTTCGACTCAGTTCCCGATCTGCGAGGTAACGTTCTGACCTTTACGGCGTGACTAAGAAGCAGTGCTTCTACTCGTCGAGCTGAGAACGCGGCCGTAACTCCTTTTTCCATCCATACTGCAATCGACGAACGCCGACAGCGCTAGCGAGGAGGAGCATGCACGCGGGAGACACGGCTTGGGTTCTGGTGAGCGCAGCTCTCGTGTTGTTCATGACCCCCGGGCTTGCCCTGTTCTACGGCGGAATGGTCCGATCGAAGAACGTTCTTTCGGTTATGGCCCAGAGCTTTTTCGTGATGGGCATCGTCACGGTTCTTTGGGTCGTGGTCGGTTTCAGTCTTGCCTTTTCGCGCGATGCCGGAGGTGGCCTGATCGGCAATCTCGGGTTCTTGGGCCTCAAAGGGCTCGGCCACGGCTTACCCGGCTACGCCCATCTCTTGGTCTCGCCCGAGGCCGTCATGATCTTCCAGATGATGTTCGCGATCATCACCGCTGCGCTCATCATCGGTGGTGCCGCCGATCGAATGCGGTTCCAGGGCTTCGCGGCCTTCATCACGCTTTGGCTTTTGTTTGTCTACTCGCCCATCGCACACTGGGTGTTCAGCCCCGTCGGTTGGCTGGCCCATCTCGGTGTGCTCGACTTCGCCGGCGGAACTGTTGTAGAGATCAATTCGGGCTTTTCCACGCTCGCTCTTGTTCTTGTGCTTGGACGCCGACAAGGATGGCCACGGGAACGGATGCCGCCGCACTCGATTCCGCTCAGCGTCATTGGCGCCGGAATTCTGTGGTTCGGTTGGTTCGGTTTCAACGCCGGTTCAGCGCTCGCGGCAAACGAGACCGCAGTCCACGCGTTTGTGAACACGCAACTCGCCGCTGCAGCCGGACTGCTCGGCTGGATGATCTTCGAAGGAGTGAACGAGCACGTCACGACCGCGCTCGGCGCCGTCTCGGGTGCGGTCGCCGGGATGGTCGCGATCACTCCCTGCGCCGGATACGTCGGGCCGATGCCTGCTTTGCTGATCGGTGGTCTCGCGGGCTTCTTCTGCGTGCTCGCCGTCCGGTTGAAGTTCCGCTACCGCTATGACGACTCGCTCGATGTCCTGGCAATTCATGGCGTCGGTGGCCTGATCGGGATGGTGCTGCTCGGATGCTTCGCCGAACGCTCCGTGAATGCAGCCGGCAGCAACGGTCTCTTCTTTGGAGGTGGCGGTCGACTCTTCAGTCTTGAACTCTTGGCGGCGGGTGTGACGGTCGGCTATTCCTTTATCGTCACCTACGGAATCGCCAAGGTCGTTGATCGCTTTATCGGACTCCGGGTGAGCCCTGAGGATGAGTCTCGAGGTCTTGATCTCAGCCATCACGGCGAAAGCGCGTACACATCCAACGCCTAGAGCCGCTGCCAGTTCATTTTGGAGACCGGGCCGAGTAGGAAGGCGCTGCTTTCTAAAGGGCGATTCTTCTCGCCCAGCCAGCGAAGATGTCGGCATTCGAGTCCAGACCTCGGTGCAGCACAGAACGAGCGGCGATGTCTCGGTCGACGTCATTAGGAACAGATTCGCTCCCCAAACGCTAACCACATGCCACCGCATCGCCGCGCCAGATCGACGAGTAGAGGTGCACGTCCGCGCCACATAACGCGCGTCCCCAAAGCGCGTTCGGCCTCGCCGAGGTGCTTGCCATGCCGGGGACGTTGGTCATCGTCACGCGGACGGGGAATTCCGTTACCCGTCGGAATGGCTCTGCTGCTGGTGTGCACGACCCTGACCGGTCAGTTCGGCTATGTCGAAGAGGTGGTGCCGGCGATTTCGGGAACTCCCCAGGGTCGATCAACGAAATTCCCCAGGTGACCGCGTGGTGAGGTACGGCTGACATTACTGGTTGGCCGCTGGCGTCACCCCTTGCGAAGCGCCTCAGAGCGCGCCCGGTGGGAGCGCATCCGGTAGCTCTCGCCGTCGATGTTGAACACGACGCTTCGGTGCAGCAGCCGGTCGAGCATCGCCGCCGCGACCATCGGGTCGTCGCTCTCGCGCGCGCCCCCGAATGCCGGGTCGGCTCGGCCTCAGGATGACTTGCCCGCGATGCGTCCTTCGAGTCGCCCAGCGTGTTGAAGAAGTGGTCCGGCGATGACGCCGTGGTGGCCAAGCGTCGACGAATCCATCCGACACCTCCGGGCCAAACCTGGCGATCAGTTCATCGACTTCAATTCGACTCCTCGCTACGGTTGCCCCGTGCCGCCCCCTCTTGTCCTGCTTCCCCCGTCGGAGGGCAAGGCTGACGGCGGCCGGCGTGGAACGTCCTCCGATCGGTTCGGGCGCGAACTTCACGAACCACGCAACGCCGTCCTCGAGGCGCTCAGGAAGTGCGCGGCCACCGCGAGCGTTTCCGAGAAGAGCAAGGTCCTCCGCGTGCGCGGTGAGCTGCTAGAGCGAGCCATTGCCGCGACGCAGTTGCTGATCGAAGGAGAAGCACCGCTACTTCCGGCGTGGAAGCGCTACAGCGGCGTCGTTTGGAACGCCCTCGACCCGAGCACCTTGGCGCCCGCAGCGCGTGCGCGCATCCTCGTTCCCTCGGCTCTCTACGGCATCACAACCGCCCAGGACCACATCGCCGATTACCGATTGGGGATGCAGTCGAGGCTCCCAGGAGTCGGGAATCTGGCGCGCTTCTGGCGGCAACCGCTGACCGACCTCATCAGCACCGTCACGCGGAGAACCACGGTGATCGACCTGCTAACAGCAGAGCATCGAGCCGCGTGCGACTGGCACCGACTCGGTCCCGTCGTTCGAGTCGACTTCGTCCAACCGCAGGGTCGCGGGGCTGCCGGTCATTTCGCAAAAGACGTAAAAGGTCGTTTCGCACGCCACGTGATCGATCTCGGCATCAACGAGGCGCTCTCGTTTACCCACGACGGATGGAAGGTCGAGCGAATAGAGGACGGATACCTAGTCCGTGCTCCAAGGTGAGACCGACCAGACGTCTGTTCCACGACGCCAATCGACTATCGCCACTCCGGATCTCTGCTCGCCGTCATGCGCGCCCCGAAACGCCGGATACATGAGACGCCTGGACTCAGCGATTGCCGCGGTCGGACCTTGTCACAACCAAAGAATGCCGAGTCGCTGGCTAAGGAGCGAAGCGGAATAGTCGTCCCCCGGGACTAGGGCCAGGCGGCGTGGAGAAGACGTACAGCGCGTGGTCGACGAAGACCCTGTCCCGGTGACCTTGCTGGCCACAAAACATTCCGACGGTGATCGAGCCTGGTGAAAGGCTCGTGAACACCTTCATCTACGACGAACCCGAAAGGTACATGACGAAGTCTTCCGGATGGGCGAGGCACGCGTAGCCCTGAAGAGCTGATGCTTGAGTCACGACGCCAAACAGGGCTCCGCTGTCAGCGGCGGCCACGTCTTGCCAGGACATGTCGTTCGTATCCGCACTGAAACTCACCGCGCCGCTCGGGCCGACCAGATTCCACAACGTGATTTCTAGCGTCGGCTTGGCGTCTGCAATCGTCTCCAACGCATGGTCAACATCGATTCCGCTACAGCCCCTGTCGCGCGACGTTTACATCTCTCGCACACCGACGAGCGAGGACTTTGCCGCCAGCGCCCGATCGCCGAGCGCATAGAGCGCCGCGGGGTTGTCGCTCAGCATCTTCCGCCTCGCAGACTCGGTGATGTCGGTGTTATTCTGCAGCTTCATCATCGCGTCGTACTCGCTCGAAGTATCGGTGTGGCCGAAGTCGGTCCCGATCAACAGCACATTCTCCCCCACGGCGTTGATGATGTAGGGAAGGTCGTCGTCGACCTGGGCTGTCACGTAGAGGTGGTGCCCGAAGAAGGGGTTCGACTCCGCGTTGAAGGGCTTGCCGGTCCGGCGTTGCACCTCGTGGCACAACCACGGGACCCACGAAGCCGAGGCCTCGATCATCCCCCACCGAAGAGTCGGGAAATCGCTCGTGACCGACGAACTCATCACGGCCATCGCGGCGATGACAGTCGGGACCCGGAAGGGTGCCCAACCACCACCGACGGCGTAACGGGTCCGGAGCAGGTTCGTCAGCGCCGGACTGCCGTTTGCGATGTGTACGGCGATCGGCATGTCCAGTGCGACCGCCTCCTCGAAGAGCGGGTAGAACTCGGGATCGGTGACGATCAGGTCACCCTCATAGGGGCGTAGGCAGAGCGCCACGGCGCCGTGGTTGTGCGCGAAGCGCATTTCCTCACGGGCGAATTCGACGTCGAAGGGTGGAACCACACAGGTCCAGTAGAGGCGTCCAGCCCCCTGCGCCCAGACGTCTGCCATCCAACGGTTCCAGCTGCGGCAAAGTGCACGCTCGGCCTCAGGGACGTCGGTCACTGACTCGATCCAGAGCGAGTTGTGCAGGACCTGCACGTCGATTCCGAGCTCGTCCATGCCTTGAAGGCGAAGCGCGATGTCGTCCATCTCGCGCGCGGCCTGCGCCGCGTTCACCAGCCGCCCGGTGCGCTTGGACTGGCTGTCGAGCTCCTTCTCGGTCATCGTCGGCAACCGGAACCCGCCGATCTTCCCGTTGACGACCCAGTACTGCCGACGTGGGTCATCGGCGGCCGAGAACAGCTTCGGCCGGTACTTCTCCTCACCGGGCTCGAGATAGTCCCACGTGTGCTCGGTCTCGACGACGTGTGCGTCAGCATCGATCACTGGAGGACGGTTGTCACTCTGAGGCTTGACTGCGGCCATCGTTTGGCTGTCTCCTCGATTCGCGCGTCGTTGCGGGCATGAATCCCTTGGACCTCAAACCTCAATGCATGAATGCACCACCGTCGACGACGATCGTCTGCCCGGTGATGAAGTCGCTATCGCCAGAGGACAGAAACGCTACGATCCCGACGAGGTCCTCGGGCGTCTCGACCTTCGCCAGCGCCCTCTCAAGCGCGGCGCGCTGCTGGGCGCGCTCGAGTTGTTCGGGGGTCGGGTCATCCTCGGCAACCGTCGCCCCGGGGGCGACGCAGTTGACCCGGATCCCGTCCGCCCCAACCGTGCGAGCGAGGCTCCTGGTGAAGCCGAAGAGAGCTGACTTCGAGGTGACGTACTGGAGCATGGTGCCGCCGGATCCCTTGAAGGCGGTGCCAGAGCTGATGTTGATGATCTTTCCGTACTGGCGCTTACGCATGTCCGGGATAACGGTGCGCGCGCAGAGCCAGGAGCCAAGCACGTTGACCCGCAGCACCTTCTCAAAGTGCTCGAAGCTCAAACCTTCGGCGGTCGTGTTCACCACCGGAACGCGCGTGAACATCGCGGCGTTATTAACGAGGACATCCACCTTGCCGAAGGCCCCGATGGACTTGGCGACCATCTCGACGACGCTCTCCTCCTCGCCGACGTCGGTCTGCACCGCGATCGCCTCGAGGCCGCCTGCGACGAGCTCCTTGGCTACCGCCTCCCCGGCTGCGCCATCGAGCTCGGCGACGACCACCTGCGCGCCCTCGGCCGCGAGGCGGTGCGCATAGGCCTTGCCGATCCCGTAGCCGCCACCGGTAACAATCGCCGTCCGGCCGGCGAGGCGTTTCTCACTGAACTCCGATCGCGTCATGGGCCAGCTCCCTGCTCGATCTCAATGTCCGTCATCAATTCCAAGGATCCCAAACAACCAGGTGCAGGAGGCCTAGCTACTTCGACCTGAAAAAGTCGGGCGGCGATGCTCGCGATTCCGGCGCTCAGCTGGGATGATGGCCTCGACCCGTAGGGCT
>Ga0307374_10001774_pt1 | contig 39450 bp, 46 predicted proteins | sample OX3MG_FD_202532 | JGI IMG/M metagenome (GOLD analysis project Ga0307374, IMG submission 202532) | Soil microbial communities from Risofladan, Vaasa, Finland - OX-3 | ecosystem: Environmental > Terrestrial > Soil > Coastal area > Acid sulfate soil | place: Finland: Risofladan, Vaasa | collected... | reverse complement strand
GGCGCGACGACGAGACCGTGCCTGCGTTGACGACGAAGAGGTTCTCGAGCCGCCATGCGTACGGGACGTGCTTGTGGCCGGAGAGCACGAGGTCGACGTTCGCGCGCTGCAGCGTCTCGAGCGTGTCGCCCGCGTCGTTGACGATGTTGCGCTCGCGGCCGGTTCCCGGCACGGGCAGCAGATGGTGGTGGAGGACGAAGACGCGCAGGTCGGCGGGCGCGGCGAACTGCTCCTCGATCCACTTGTAGCGGCCCCGGCCGATCTGGCCGTTGTCGAGGTCGGGCTCGCTCGAGTCGACGGCGACGATCTGCGTGTCGCCGAGGCGCAGGACGGAGTTCCGCTCGCCGAACAGCTCCTCGAAGTGGACGTAGCCGACGTTGCGGGAGTCGTGGTTCCCCGGGATCACGACCATCGCCTCGCACTCGACGCCGTTGAGGTACTCGCGCGCGAGTGCGTACTCGTCCTTGAAGCCGTGCGACGTGAGATCGCCGGAGACGACGACGACGTCGGGCTCGAGCTCGTTCGTCTCCGCGATCGCCCGCTGGAGATGATCCGGCAGGAAGAACTGCTGCCCGCAATGGAGATCCGACAGCTGCACGATCCGGAACATCCCGGTGAAGCCTACGAGATCGCTCTAGAAGATCCAGCCGCGGCCCGCATCCAACGACCGGTACCTGGTACCGGTTGTCCGCGTGGGGACGACGCGATCGAAGGCAGCAGCCGCTCAAAGCCGCATTCCTCCGACGCAATCGTCACGAAAGTGTGTCCAGGTACCTGGTACCGGTCTTTCAGAAGATCCAGCGAACGGGGAAATACAGCGCCGCCGCCATCAGCCCCGCCGCGGGCACCGTCAGGAGCCACGCGAAGACGATGTTCCCGGCCACGCCCCAGCGCACGGCCGACAGCCGCCGCACCGCGCCCGCACCCATGACCGAGCCGGTGACGACATGAGTCGTCGAGATCGGGAAGCCGTAGTGCGTTCCGAGCCAGAGCGTCGAGCCGGCGGCGACCTGCGCGGCGAAGCCGTGCTCCGGCTGCATCCCGTAGATCCTCTGGCCGAGCGTCCGGATGATCCGCCAGCCGCCCGCGTACGTCCCGGCGGCGATCGTGAGCCCGGCGGCGATCTTCACCCACGTCGGGACGTAGAAGCTCGAGATCGAGCCGTGCGTGTACAGCGCGAGCGCGATCACTCCCATCGTCTTCTGCGCGTCGTTCGCGCCGTGGGAGAAGGCGACCCACGTCCCCGACACGAGCTGGCCATAGCGGAAGCCGCGATGGGCAGTCCCCGGCGTGACCCGGTGGAAGAGCCGGTACAGGAGAACCATGAGCGCGAACGCGAAGACAAAGCCGATCACCGGGGACGAGATCCCGGGCAGGACGACCTTCTGCCAGAGGCCCGACCACTTGACCCCCTTCGAGCCCGACTGGACGAGCGCCGCTCCGACGAGGCCGCCGATAAGAGCGTGGGTCGAGCTCGACGGCAGCCCAACCCACCACGTCATTAGGTTCCACGCGATCGCGCCGAGCAGGGCGGCGAGCACCGTCTTGTCGGTGGCGAGGCCCGTGTCGATGAGCCCCTTCCCCACCGTGGTCGCGACGGCCGTCGTCACGAACGCGCCTGCGAGGTTCGCCGCCGCGGAGACGAGCACCGCGAGACGCGGCGAGAGGGCGCGCGTGCCGACCCACGTCGCGACGTAGTTCGCGGTGTCGTGGAAGCCGTTCGTGAAGTCGAACGCCAGCCCGACCGCGATGACGAGGACGAGCAGGAACATCAGTGCCCCGTCCGGTGATGGTTTCGCGTTCCCGGCGAGCGAAAGCCGAGCGAGGCAAGGACGCAGGGAGCGTCGACAGTCCCACTATCGACGCGACTGAGGACGCCGCAACCGGCGAAGCCGGTCGACGAGCGAAGCGAGGAGTCGCGACGGTTTGCAGCCGCCGGGGACGCCCAAACTATTGCCGGACGGGGCACCAGCTAGCGGTTCTTGACGAGAATCGCCTCGAGGACGTTCGCCGCCTTCTCGCACGCGTCGACAGCCTCCTCGAGGGCCTCGTGGATGTCCTTCCAGCGGATGAGCACGTGCTTCGAGTCCTTGAATCCCTCGAGCAAGCCGATCGCCTCGGCGAGCTTGTCGGCAGCGCGGCGGATCACGTGCGCCTGGCCGCGCGCCGGCTCGCGGATCTCCTTGACTCCGTACGTCGCGATCTTGCCGGCCGCCTCGTCGACGTAGTCGCAGATGTCGTCCAGGACACCGGCGAGCCGGTACATGTCGTCGCGGTCGAACGGCGTGACGAACGTGCGGTTGACGAGGTCGACGAGATCGTGCGTCAGCCGGTCGCCCTCGTGCTCGAGCTCCTTCACCTCGCGCACGCGGTCGGCGAGGCCGTCGGGGAAATGCTCGATGAGATCGACAAGGTGCTGCGAGATCTCAACGATGTTCGCCGCGGCACGGTTGTAGAGCACGAAGAACTCGCGCTTCTGCGGGATGAGGTTGATCGGAGCCATGCCAGGGGTTGTCTATCACTCATGCGCGTCGGTCGGCGTCCGACGCCCTGGCTACCGTGCTGCGGGATGGAGCTCCAGCTCCCTGTCTTCCAGGCGTACCGCGGTTCAGAGCCGCCGCGGTTCGCCAGCCCCGCAGAGCTCGAGTGCGCGAAGGTGCTGGACTACTACGGCATCGCCTGGGAATACGAGCCACGGACGTTCGTGCTCGAGCAGGACGAGGCGGGCCGGGTGCTCGAGGCCTTCACGCCCGACTTCTATCTCTCCGAGCAGGACCTCTACGTCGAGATCACCGCCATGAAGCAGTCACTCGTCACCCGCAAGAACCGCAAGGTGCGCAAGCTCCGTGAGCGGTATCCCGGCGTCCGCATCAAACTCTTCTACCGGCGCGACCTGGAGCGCCTGGCCCAGCATTTCCACCTCGATATCGCCAGCTGAGTCCGCCGACGTGGACGCCCGCATCGGAGCGGTATACCTCTCCGCGGCGGAGCTTTCCCATCGCGTCCGGGAGATGGGCGCCGAGATCGCGCGCGACTACGCCGGCCGCGAGCCGGTGCTCGTCTGCTCGCTCAAGGCGAGCCTCGTGTTCGCGGCCGACCTCTCGCGTGCGATCCCGATCCTCCACGCCATCGACTTCGTCGAGCTCGCGGGCTACGGCAGCGCGCGGATGGGCGGCCACCAGCAGATCCGCGTGCTCAAGGATCTCGACCTCGACGTCCGCGGCCGCGACGTCGTGATCGTCGAGGACGTCGTCGACACCGGTCTGACCCTCAACTACCTCGTGCGCACGCTCGAGCTGCGCGGGCCCGCATCGGTGGCTGCGGCGACGCTCCTCGACCGGCCGTACCGCCGGCTCGTAGACGATCTCCCCGTCCGCTACGTCGGGTTCACGGTGCCGGACGAGCTGTACGTCGGCTACGGCTTCGACATCGACGAGCGCTACCGCGAGCTGCCGGATCTCCGGCTGCTCACTCTCTGACCGGATCGGGCTCTACTCGTCCGGCTGGGGCGGAGCGGGCGGCGTGCCCTCGTCCGGCGGCGGAGACGGCGCCGCTGGCTCATTCGGAGCGACCATCACCGTCTCCTGTACCGGCAAGCGGGCTAGACGAATCCTCTCCTTCGCCTGCGCGACCTGAAGCTCGAGGTCGGACTCGAGGCTCCGCCCCCGCTCGTCGAGCTCATCCAGTCGCTTCGACGCCTCGTTCGCGGCGCGACGGTCACCGCTCCGTACGGCAGCGCCGAGCTCCTGTAGCGCCGGCGCGCGGGCGCGTTCGACCTCCTCGAGCCGGGTGCGCGTCCGCCAGTTCGTCAGCGAGGTCTCGAGCCGGGTGCGCCACACCTCGGCCGCCGTCAGCGCGTGCTCGCGCCCGTCTGCGGCGAGCCGAGTCGACCGCTCCGGCAGCAGCCGGCCTTTCTGGCGCACGGCCTCGCGGAGCGCGCCGAACGCGAAGAGCGCCACGAGGAGCGTCGCGACGCCCCAGCCCCAGGCTCGGGCTGCGAAGAGCCCGACCGTGGCGCCGAGCGCAGCGCACCCGAGACACAGGAGGACGAACCGCGCCGGCACGCCGAACCAACGCGGCTCGAGCTGCTCGCGGACTACCGGCCCGGGGACCGACTCGCCGTCAGGACTGTCACCGTTCACGAGGGGTGTGTTCCCCTGCTTCGAGCGCCCGTAACGCCTCCGCTGCGCGCCGGCGGAGCGGGCCGACCTGCGCGCGGTAGTCGTCGTCCGAGACCTTTCCCGTGCGGTGGTCGAACTCGAGCTCCTTCAGCGCGTCGAGGGCGCGGTCGCGCTCCTCGGCGAGCGCGAGCCGCTGCCGCGCCTCTGGGGCTAGCTCGTCGAGCCGGTCGCTCGCGGGCGCCGGCTCACGGAGGAACGGGCGCGCGACGAACATGACGGCTACCACCGCAAAGGCGGCCGCGAGCGCGAGCCCCCAGTCCATTTACCCGCTCCGGCGCCGCGCGTGTCGGCGCCTCCACTCTTCGATGAGCTCCGTCGAGCCTACGCTCAGTCCGCTTCGGCGCCGCACAGGTCGGCGCCTCCGCTCTTTGATGAGCTCCGTCGAGCCTAGGCTCATGGTCAGATCCCGGCGGGAGCCGTACCCGCCGCATACCGCGCCGCCAGCCGGCGCTGCTCGACCGCGTCGGGCCACATCGCGACGAGCGCGCCGAAGACGAACAGGAAGCCGCCGGCCCAGATGAGGTTGATGAGCGGCTTCACGTAGAGCTTGAGGTCGATCGTGTCGCTCTTCGCGCTCAGGAGCGTGGCGGTCGAGAAGAAGTCGCCGAGCGTGCGTGGGTCGTGGTAGATCGACGCCTCGTTGGCGGGCCCGATCCCGGCGTCGTAGACGTTCATCCCGGGCGTGACCGTGAAGCTCTCGCCGGGGCCCGTCACGGTGACGACGGTGCGGAAGCCGGTGTAGTCCGGTCCCTTCACTCCGTACACCCTTCGGTACTTCGCGGTGTAGCCGGCGATCTCCATCGACTGCCCAGGCCGGAGGTGCCCGTCCTCGCGAATCGTCTGGTACGCGCTCGAGCCGGCGATCCCGATCGCGAGGAGGACGATCGCGGCGTGAACGATGTAGCCGCCGTAGCGACGGCGGTTGCGCGAGACGAGCCGGAAGATCCCGCCGGCCGCGGCGCGCCCGCGTAAGAACTCGAGCACGATCGAGGCGATCACGAAGGCCGAGAACGTGTACGCAAGGAGCCCCGCCCACGAGCTCTCGAAGCCGAGGCCGAGCAGCACGCCTCCCGTGACGAGGCACACCGCGAACGGGATGAGGAACGTCTTGCCGAGCGAGCGGAGCGACGCCTTCCGCCACGCGACGAGCGGCCCGATCCCCATGAGCAGCAGGAGCGGGATCCCGAACGTGTGGAGGAAGAAGTCGTAGTACGGCTTCCCGACCGAGCGGGTCTGGCCGCGTACGGCCTCCGAGAGGACCGGGTAGAGGACGCCCCACAGGATCGTGAGCGCGAGGGCGACGAGTAGGAGGTTGTTGTAGAGGAACGTCGCCTCCCGCGAGACGAGCGACTCGAGTCGCGTCTTCGTCCGCAGGAGTGGGAGGCGTAGATAGATGAGCGCGACGGAGAAGACGACCATGAAAATCAGGAAGCCCATGAACCAGGCGCCGATCGGGCTCTGCGAGAACGAGTGAACCGAGTTGATGATCCCGGAGCGCGTGAGGAACGTTCCGAAGAGCGAGAGGTTGAACGCGAGCGCAACGAGCACCATGTTCCAGACCTTCAGCATCCCGCGCTTCTCCTGGATCATCACCGAGTGGAGGAATGCGGTCGCGGCGAGCCACGGCATGAGCGCGGCGTTCTCGACCGGATCCCAGGCGTAGTAGCCGCCCCAGCCGATCTCCGTGTACGCCCAGTGGGCGCCGAGGAGCTGGCCGACGCCGAGGAACGTCCACGCGGCGAGCGTCCAGCGGCGGGTGGCGACGATCCAGCGCTCGTCGGTACGGCCGGAGAGGAGCGCGCCCATCGCGAACGCGAACGGGACGGAGAGGCCGACGTAGCCGAGGTAGAGCATCGGCGGGTGGGCAAGCATGTACGGGTTCTGCAGGCTCGGCACCATGCCCGCGCCGTCGACGGGGGCGGGTTGCTGGTGGAACGGGCTCGAGACGAAGCAGAGCATGAAGGCGAAGAAGACGGCGATGAGCCCGAAGACGGGCACCGTCCAGGCCATGAGCTCGCGATGGCGGCGGTTGAGCCAGACGGCGAGCGCGGCGTAGCCGGTGAGGATGACGAGCCAGAGCAGGAGCGAGCCTTCCTGTCCTCCCCAGAACGCGGAGAGCGTGTACGGCAGCGGCAGGTCGTGGCTCGTGTGCTCGGCGACGTACGCGAACGTGAAGTCGTGGCGGGCGAGCGCGATGAGGAGGACGGCCGAGGCGAGGAGCGTCGCCGGGAATGCTGCGATGAGCGCGTTCTGCGCCGAGAGCGCGAGCCGGCGGCGCTTGCGCCAGGCGGCGTACGAGCCGGCGATAAGCGCGTACGCGATCAGGCCGAAGGCGAGGAGGAGCGCTGCACGCCCGAGCGGTGCCATTACTTAGGTCTTCGACGAGGCCGACGACGGCGCGTAATGGTCGGGGCACTTCGTGATGAGCGAGTCCCGCGTCGCGGCGAAGCGGCCGTGACGCATGACGCCCGCCACGGAGATGTCGCGTCCCGTCCGGAAGAGGCTAGGGACGCTGCCGCTGTAGCTGACGTCCACGCGTGCCGGCTTCTTGTCGCCGATGTCCTTCACGGCGAAGCGAAGGGTGTCGCCAACGTGCTGGACAGGGCCGACGACCTTGCCGACGAGTAGGACATTCCCCTTGGCCGTGCCGATCGTGCTCGGCGTCAGCTGGGCGACGCCGTTGCCGGCGAGCGCCGTGTAGACGACGAAGATCGCGAGTGCGGCCGCTACCGACAATGCGATCACGAGCCGAGCAGGACTGGCTCCCACGGCGGAATCCTAGCCCCAGTCGGTGAAGCCCAGCGTCGCTAGGCGGCGCGCTTGTCGGGCTCAGCCACCCGCTTCGCGGGCTCGCGGGCTGGGATCCGGTACCCGTGCTCGTGGCAGAGCGATCCGGGTGCGTCCTCGGTGAGGGCGTCGCAGTAGCCCTTGCCGTACGCCGCGCGGAGGAACGCCGCAACGACTTCGAGATTCCACTCGCTCACGTCGGCAGTCTCCCGCCAGAGGTCGGTGAGGCGGAGGTCGATGTCGAGCTCGAGAAGGTCAAGACGTGACGGGTGCTTGGGCATGCCCACAAAGTAGAAACAGGGTCGGACGGCATTCCGGCGCGCCTGTTCGCGCCGGCGGCGGCACGGTTTCGACACGAAGTTGCGCGCCCAGCGGCGCGATTCGCCGCGCATCCTTCGCTCCCCGTGGGTGGGTGGGGGTTTGGGACGGGAGTACAGAGTCTCGGCTCTCGTAAGCTGCCCGCGTGGGAGAGATCCGCTTCGGCCCCGCCGATCTGCCCAAGACGGAGAGCTTCGATGCGACGTTCGCCGCGCTCGCGGCCGAGGGCTACCGCGCGTGCGAGTTCGGCTTCGCTGGCGGCTTCTGGCTCGACTACGACACCGCCCCGCTCCTCGGCGAAGCCGCGGCCGCCTCCGACGTCGCGCTCTCCGTCCACGCGCCGCTCGCGGCGTTCATGGGGCACGCCGACCGCGGCAAGAAGTTCAAGATGGCGCTCGGGATGCTCGATCACACCGCCGGGCTCGCGAAGGCGTGCGGCGCGCAGCTGATCGTCTTCCACCCCGGCTTCCTCCTCGGCCGCGAGCGTGACCGGGCGATTGCCGACGTCGTCGACCAGCTCGGCGACCTCCGCGAACGGCTCGAGGCGAAAGACCGGCTCGTCCCGTTCGGCGTCGAGGTGATGGGCCGCGTGCGCGACCTCGGGACGGTCGGCGACGTCGTCGCGATCGCCGCCGCGGTCGACTTCGTCCGCCCCGTCCTCGACTTCGCGCACATGCACGCGACGAGCGACGGCGAGTTCCTCGAGGCCGACCGCTTTGCGGACGCGCTCGCTTCGGTCGACGCCGTCCTCGACGCGGGCGCGCCGTTCCACATCCACTTCAGCGACATCCAGTACGCGAACCGCAACGAGACGAAGCACCTCCCGTACGGCGAGGGAACGCTCCGCGCCGAGCCGCTGCGGGACGCGCTCGCTCGCTTCGACCGGCCCGCGACCGTGATCAGCGAGTCCCCCGACGCCGCCTCGACGCGGTTGATCGGGGACGTGCTCCTCCGGCGCGAATAGCATCGGTCCGATGCTTGATCCAAAGGTCTTCAAGGCGTACGACGTCCGTGGGATCTATCCGGACGAGCTCGACGAGACCGGCGCCGAGGCGATCGGCCGCGCGTACGTCGAGCAGTTCGAGCCCCGGAAGATCGCCGTCGGTCGCGACATGCGGCTTTCCTCGCCGACGATGCAGGAGGCCCTGATCCGCGGCGCGACGGCCGCCGGCTGCGACGTCCTCGACATCGGTCTCGTGGGAACGGAGATGGTCTATTACGCGGTCGGCTCGCTCGGACTCGAGGGCGGGATCATGGTCACCGCCTCGCACAACCCGAAAGAGTACACCGGCATGAAGCTCGTGCGGCGTGGGGCGCTCCCCGTCGGCGGCGAGTCGGGGCTCCTCGACGTTCGCGACCGCGCACTCGCAAGTGACAACTTGTCACAAGCGTTGTCAGCGCCTGGGTCGGTGGAGGCGCACGACATCTGGCCCGCGTACGTCGACCGCGTCCTCTCGTTCGTCGACACCGCGGCGATCAAGCCGCTCAAGGTCGTGATCGACGCCGCGAACGGGATGGCCGGAACGATGCTTCCGCCGGTTCTCGAGCACCTGCCGATCGAGGCGGTGCGCTGCTACTTCGAGCCCGACGGCTCGTTCCCGAACCACGAACCGAACCCGCTGCTCCCCGAGAACCGCGAGTTCATCATCAGCAAGACGCTCGAGGAGGGCGCCGACCTCGGCGTCGCTTTCGACGGCGACGCCGACCGCTGCTTCTTCGTCGACGACACCGGCGAGTTCGTCCCCGGCGACTTCGTCACCGCGCTCTTCGCCGAGATCTTCCTCGCCCGCGAACCCGGCGCGAAGGTCATCTACGACGTGCGCGCGAGCCACGCCGTACCCGACACGATCGGGCGCGCCGGCGGGGTCGCGCTCGTCAACCGCGTCGGTCACGCGTTCATAAAGGCGCGCATGCGCAAGGACGACGCCGTCTTCGCCGGCGAGGTGTCGGGCCACTACTACTTCCGCGACTTCAGCCAGGCCGACTCCGGCGTCATCCCCTTCCTCCTCATGCTCGAGCTCATCTCACAGAAGGGACGGAAGCTCTCGGAGATCCTCGCGCCGCTCCGCGGGCGCTACTTCATCACCGGCGAGCTCAACACGCCGGTCGCCGACGTCGCACTCAAGCTCCAGGAGCTGAAGGAGCGCTACGGGAAGGAAGGCACGGTCTCCCATCTCGACGGGCTGTCCGTCGACGCCGGCGACTGGCACTTCAACGTCCGCCCTTCGAACACCGAGCCGCTGCTGCGCCTCAACCTCGAGGCGACCTCGCAGGATCTGATGGAGCGCAAGCGAGACGAGGTGCTCGCCGTGATCCGCTCGTGAACGAGGAGTACGCGTTCTCTGTCCGGACGCGCGTCGCGTTCTCGGACACCGATGCGCAGGGGGTCGTCTATTACGGCCGCTACAACCCGTACTTCGACCTCGCGCGCGCCGAGTGGCTCCGCACGCTCGGCCTTCTTCACCGCGGCAGCGGCGAGGCCGAGTTCGTCATGCGCGCGAACGACGTCGAGTACTTCGCGCCGGCGCGCTTCGACGACGAGATCGAGATCCACGTCCGGGCGCGCTTCGGCCGCACGAGCATGACGTTCGAGTTCGCCGCCTTCAAGGTGCCGGAAGAGACGCTGCTCGTCACAGCGCACCAGACGCTCGTCTTCATCGACCGCGCGACGCGCCGGCCGATCCCGATCCCCGACGACTACCGGGAGCCCTTCGGTGTCGACTGACGCCGACGATCGCCTCCGTGACGCGGTCGCGGCACTCGCCACCCGTGACGACTGCTCGTGGGCCGGGATCTCCTTCGTCGAGGGAGACGAGCTCGTCCTCGGCCCGCAGGCCGGCGAGCCCGAGCCCGAGCGGCGCACGGCCGTGGCCGTCGTGTGGCGCGACACGCGCGTCGCCGAGCTCGCAGCCGACGGCACGGTCGAGACCGCGCACCTCGAGGCGGTCGCCGCCGACATCGCCGACCTCTGCCTCGTGGGCTGGGACACGAGCGGCGAGGAGTGGGTGCCCTAGGCTCTCAGCTCGGCGTCACGCGCCGCGCGTCGAACACGCCCTCGACGTTGCGGAGCGACGTGAGGAGGCCGCGCAGCGCCTTGACGTCGCCGACCTCGGCGACGTACCAGTTCCGCGCCATCTGATCCTCGACCGTCCCGCCGTAGGAGACGATGTTCGCGCCGTGCTCGGCGAACGTCCGCGCGACGTCCTCGAGGAGGCGCGGCCGGTCCCACGAGTCGACCGCGATCTGGACGCGGAAGCTCTGCGAGCCGCCGCCCTCCCACTCGACCGGCGTGAACCGTTCCGGGTTGCGGCGTAGCGCACGGACGTTCGGGCAGTCGCCGCGGTGGATCGTGATCCCCTTGCCGAGCGAGATGTAGCCGACGATGTCGTCGCCCGGCACCGGCGTGCAACAGCGCGCGAGCCGCACGAGCACGTCGTCGACGCCGATCACGTTGATCCCGTACGTGTTGCTGCCGGCCGCCTCGCGCGCACGCGGCTTCTTCACCGGCACGGTCTCCTGCGCGACCTCGCTCACCTTGAGCTGCTGGAGGACCTTCTCGACGATCTTCGACGCGAGGAGCTTCCCGGAGCCGAGCGCGATGTAGAAGTCCTCGGCCTTCTTGTAGCCCGACTCGCGGATCACGCCGGCGAGCACCGCCGACCCGGCGAGCTTCTTGTACGGGAGGTTCTGGTGCTTGAGAGCGTGCTCGAGCAGCTCGCGGCCCTTGGCCTCGAGATCCTCCTTCTGCTCACGCGAGAAGAACTGGCGGATCCGGTTGCGCGCCCGCGACGACGCGGCGATCGACATCCAGTCGCGGGACGGCCCGCGCGCGGCCGACTTCCCCGTCAGGATCTCGACCCGGTCGCCGCTGTGCAGGTGGTAGTGGAGCGGCACGATGCGGCCGTTGACCTTCGCGCCGACGGTGCGGTGCCCGACGTCGGTGTGGACCGCGTATGCGAAGTCGATCGGCGTCGCGCCCGCGGGGAGCGTCTTCACCTCGCCCTTCGGCGTGAAGACGAACACCTCCTCGTCGAAGAGGTCGGTGCGGAAGCTCTTGATGAACTCGGATGTGTCGGACTCGTCCGCGTGGATGTCCATGAGCGAGCGGACCCAGTCGTTCCACTCACTGTCGGCCGGCTTCGTAGAGCGGCGCCCGTCGCGGGTGTAGGCCCAGTGCGCGGCGACCCCGAGATCGGCGGTCTCGTGCATCTCGCGGGTGCGCACCTGGATCTCGAGCGGCCGCCCCTCCGGCCCGATCACGGTCGTGTGGAGTGAGCGGTAGCCGTTGAACTTCGGCATCGCGATGTAGTCCTTGAAGCGGCCCGGCATCGGCTTCCAGAGCGAATGGATGAGACCGAGCGCGCCGTAACAGTCGCGCGTCCCCTCCTCCCCGCCGCGCTCGACGATGACGCGCATCGCGGTGAGGTCGTAGATCTCGTTGAACTCGCGGCCCTTGCGCGTCATCTTGTCGTAGATCGAGTAGAAGTGCTTCGCGCGCCCGGAGATGTCGACGGGGATGTCGACCTTCTCGAGCTCGCGGCGCAGGACGTCGGCGGCCTCGGCGACGTGGCCCTCGCGGTCGGCGCGGCGCTCGGCGACCATCGTCTTGATCTCCGCGTACTTGCGCGGATGGAGTGTCTGGAAGGAGAGATCCTCGAGCTCCCACTTGAGGGCGTGGATGCCGAGCCGGTGCGCAAGCGGCGCGTAGACCTCGAGCGCCTCCTTCGACTTCTGGATCTGCTTCTGCTTGCCGAGGTACTCGATCGTGCGGAGGTTGTGGAGACGGTCCGCGAGCTTGATGAGGATGACCCGGACGTCCTCCGCCATCGCGACGACCATCTTCCGGTAGTTCTCCGCCTCGGCCTGCTCGCGGGTCTGGAACTGAACGCGCGTGAGCTTCGTGACGCCGTCGACGAGCGCGGCGATCTCGGCGCCGAAGTCCTCGCGGATCGTGTCGAGGCTGACGTCGGTGTCCTCGACGACGTCGTGGAGAAGCGCTGCGGCGATCGTCTCCTCGTCGAGCCGGAGACCGACGCAGATCATCGCGACGCCGACGGGATGCGTGATGAACGGCTCGCCGGAGCGGCGCTGCTGGCCCTCGTGCGCAGCGGCGGCGACGCGGAAGGCGCGCGTTACGAGAGCGACTCCGAGGTCGCCGCTCTCGGCCCCTCGTTGGGCGTTGAGCTCGGTGAGCAGGCCCGCGAGGAGCTCCTCGTGCCTCTCACCCGCATCCACCGCTGTCACTTTCTCAGTGTACTCAGGCATCTTTCGCGCGAACCTCTGCGGAAGGAACGGCCGTTACAGGATCGAAGTGACGGCTCCCATGCTCACGTTTCGCCGGTTCCGCTCCCGCCGCGCGATGCTTCGGCTCGCGGCGGCGCTCGCTCAGTGCCTGAGCATCTCCGAGTAGACGACCCCCGCTCGCCTGTTACGCCGCCTGGGCGAGCGGCGGTGGGGCCGCCAGCAGCGCCCTGAACTGTGCGGACTCGAGCAGGTCGCGGCGGGCGCCGTCCTCGAGCCCGAGCTCGGCGAAGATCGCGGCTGCCTGGGTGTCGCGGGCGGCGGCGGGCTTCCGCCACTCGCCGGCGAGCCATTCGCGCAGCTCGAGATAGCGCGCCGCCGTCGGGAAGACGCGCCGGACGACGAGTTGCGGCGAGACCGTCCCGTTCCAGTGGTTCTCCTCGAGCCGGAACGCGACGTCGTAGCGGTCGTCGAGGCGAAACGAATCGAGGCGCGGGCCCTGACCGAACGCGATGGCGCTGCCGCCGTCACGGCCGGAGCGGCGGATGCGGAAGCGGAGGTGCTTGCCGTCGCCGACGGTTGCAAGATCGGCGACTCCGACACCGGCTGCGAGGAGCGTCGGGGCGGGGTTGCCGAGCCCGAACGGCGCGAGCCGTGCGAGCTCGGCGCAGAGGTCGAGGGACAGCTGCTCGTCGCGGCCGACGATCGCGTCGATGCGCGTGACGGGCTCGAGGTCGGATTCGTCGAGCGCGCCCTCTGCATGCCGCGCGAAGGCTGCGGCGAAGGCGTCGACGTTCTCGGCCTTGATGGACAAGCCGGCGGCAGCACGATGGCCACCCCAGCGGCCGAGAAGCTCGGAGCATGCTCCGAACGCGCCGTGGAGGTCGAAGGAGGGGATCGACCGGCCGGAGCCCTTCCAGTCGCGGTCGCCGCCGCTGCCGGCGATGAGGACGACCGGGCGGTTGTAGCGCTCGACGAGCCGCGAGGCGACGATCCCGATCACGCCTTCGTGCCAGTCTGCACCGGCGACGGCATACGCTCGCCGCGCGCGCTGCTCCGGCGTCCATCTCTCCACCTGAGCGATCGCCTCGCGGAGGATGCGCCCCTCGACGGCCTGGCGCTCCTTGTTCAGCTCCTCGAGGGAGTCGGCAAGACGGCGTGCCTCGTTCTCGTCGTCGGTGAGAAGGAGCTCGAGCGCCGCGCGCGGGTGGCCGAGCCGGCCGGCGGCGTTGAGGCGCGGGGCGAGCCGGAACCCGACGGAGCCCGCGTCGATGCTTGCCGGGTCGACGCCCGCGGCTCGCATGAGCGCTCGCAGACCCGGCTTCGTCGTGCGCGCGAGCGCGCGGAGACCTGCAATCGCGAGCGAGCGGTTCTCGTCCACGAGCGGGACGACGTCGGCGATTGTCGCGAGAGCGACGAGGTCGAGATGGCGCTTGGGGATCTCGGAGTCGACGCCGAAGAGCGCCTGCCCGAGCTTGTAGACCACGCCGGTGCCGCAGAGCTCCGGGAACGGATAGTCGGACGGCCGCGTCGCAACGACCGAGCACTCCGGCAGCTTCTCGCCAGGGCGATGATGGTCGGTGACGATGACCTCGAGGCCGCGGGCGGCTGCTTCCGCGACTTCGTCGGCGGCGGTGATCCCGCAGTCGACGGTGAGGACGAGTCCGCACCCGTCGTCGGCGAGCCGCGCAAGCGTGCCGCTGCTGACGCCGTAGCCCTCGTCGAAGCGGCTCGGCAGGTGCCAGTCGACGTCGGCGCCGAGCTCGCGCAGCAGGAGGACGGCAAGGGCGGTCGCGGCGATCCCGTCGACGTCGTAGTCGCCGTGAACGCAGATCCGTTTGCCCGCGGCGATGGCAGCGCGCAGGCGCTCGCACGCGGCTTCCATGTCACCGAGGAGGAACGGATCGTGCGGCGGCTGCTCGCCCTCGAGGAAACGGCGCGCGTCGTCGGGATCGACATAGCCGCGGCGCGCGAGGACGGCGGCGGTGACAGCGGAAACCCCGAGCGCGCGCTCGAGCTCCGCCTGAGCGCCGGGCGGGCAGTCGGCGAGCGTCCAGGTGCCGTCGTGCATCACGCGATTCACGCTACGGAGAGGTGCGGACGGAATCGGCGTCCGGCCCTGTCCGCTGCGGACGGTTGTGGACGGATTGCCGGGAACTTGTGACTATCCCGACGCGAGGACGCGACGCGTTTCCGCGGCGATCACGAGCTCTTCGCGCGCCGGAACCACCTCGACGCGGAAGTCGCCGAGAAAGCGCAGACGCTCGACGATCCGCTCACGCAGCTCGCCGGCGTTCTCGCCGATCCCGCCGCTGAAGGCGAGCACGTCGATCCCGCCGCACGCCGCGACCATCGCGGCGATCGCGCCGGCGACGCGATGGACGAACACCGCCAGCGCGAGCGGTGAGGCCTCCCGCACGTCCCCCGAGCCACCGCCCGAGAGCGCGGCGAGGCCGGACTCATGCTCGAGCTGCTCTTCGATCTCGTCGAGGGTGAGCCTCCCGCGCAGGAGATAGACGAGCGCGACCGGATCGACCGAGCCCGAGCGCGTCGTCATCGGCACGCCCTCGAGCGGCGAGAACCCCATGGTCGTGTCGACCGAGCGGCCGTCGAGCACGGCGGTGACGGAGCTGCCGCCCCCGAGATGCGCGACGACGAGCCGCGGCACGCGCACCTGCGAGGCGACCCACTGGACGTTGATCCCGTGGAAGCCGTAGCGGTGGACTCCCCACTCCTCGCGCCAGCGCTCGGGGACTGCATATGTCGAAGCCTCCGGCGGCATGGTGCGATGGAAGGCCGTGTCGAAGACGGCCACATGCGGGACGTCGGGGAGCGCGGCACGCGCGCGGCGGAGCGCCTCGAGCGCCGGCGGATTGTGGAGCGGAGCGAGCTCCGACAGCTCCTCGATCGCCGCGACAACTGCGTCGTCGACGACCGCCGGCTCGGTGAAACGCAGGCCACCGTGGACGATCCGGTGGCCGACCGCGTCGGCCCGTGTGAAGTCCTCGACACGTTTTGCGGTTTCCCCGTGGACCAGATCGAGCTTGAGGCTGGTAGACCCTGCATTGACGACGAGCACGTCCACGAAGGGAGAATGGCATGACCGACGAGCAGCTCCGCGCAATCGACGCCTACTGGCGGGCGGCGAACTACCTCTCGGTCGGTCAGATCTACCTCCTCGACAACCCGCTCCTGCGCGAGCCACTGCGCGCGGAGCACGTCAAGCCGCGCCTGCTCGGGCACTGGGGAACGACCCCCGGACTCAACTTCCTCTACACGCACCTCGACCGCGCGATCCGCGAGCGCGACCTCGACGCCATCTTCGTCTGCGGCCCGGGACACGGCGGCCCGGCGGTCGTCGCGCAGGCCTACCTCGAAGGGACGTACAGCGAGCTCTACCCGCACATCGGCCGGGACGAGAACGGGCTGCGGGCGCTGTTCCGCCAGTTCTCGTTCCCCGGCGGGATCCCGAGCCACGCCGCGCCCGAGACGCCGGGCTCGATCCACGAGGGCGGCGAGCTCGGCTACGCGCTCTCGCACGCCTACGGCGCCGCGTTCGACGACCCCGGGCTCACCGTGGCGTGCGTCGTCGGCGACGGCGAGGCGGAGACGGGCCCGCTCGCGACGAGCTGGCACTCGAACAAGTTCTCCGACCCCGACCGCGACGGGCGCGTCCTGCCGATCCTCCATCTGAACGGCTACAAGATCGCCAACCCGACCGTCCTCGCGCGCATCCCCGAGGAGGAGCTCGCCTCGCTCTTGCGCGGGTACGGCCACGAGCCGCTCTTCTTCACGGCCGGCTTCGACGAGGAGGACGTCCTGTCGATCCACGCGCGCTTCGCGGAGCTCCTCGACCGGGCGCTCGACGACCGCCGCGCGATGCTCGTCTTCCGCACGCCGAAGGGCTGGACGGGGCCGCGCGTCGTCGACGGCGTGCAGGTCGAGGGGACGTGGCGGGCGCACCAGGTGCCGCTCGCCGAGGTACGGACCAACGCGGAGCACCGCGCGCAGCTCGAGGAGTGGATGCGCAGCTACCGGCCGGACGAGCTGTTCGACGAGCGCGGCGTTCTGCGCTCAGAGCTCGCGGCCGTCGCGCCCACCGGCGAGCGGCGGATGTCCGCGAACCCGAAGACGAACGGCGGCCTCGTCCTCCGCGACCTCGACTTGCCCGACTTCCGCGAGTTCGCCGTCGCGGTGGACGAGCCGGGCACGAAGACGGCCGAGGCGACGCGCGTGCTCGGCCGCTGGCTCGCGGAGGTCGTGCGCGCGAATCCCGACAACTTCCGCATCTTCGGCCCCGACGAGACGGCGTCGAACCGGCTCGGCGACGTGTTCACGGTGACCGACAAGCAGTGGGACGCCGCCGTCGAGCCGACCGACGAGTCGCTCGCACCGAGCGGCCGCGTCGTCGAGATGCTCTCCGAGCACCAGTGCCAGGGATGGCTCGAGGGCTACCTCCTCACGGGCCGGCACGGGCTGTTCAACTGCTACGAGGCGTTCATCCACATCGTGGACTCGATGTTCAACCAGCACGCGAAGTGGCTGAAGGTGACGCGCGGCATCCCCTGGCGGAGACCGATCGGCTCGCTCAACTACCTCCTCAGCTCGCACGTCTGGCGCCAGGATCACAACGGTTTCTCGCACCAGGATCCCGGCTTCATCGACCACGTCATGAACAAGAAGGCGGAGATCATCCGCGTCTACCTGCCGCCCGACGCGAACTGCCTTCTCTCGGTCGCCGACCACTGCCTGCGCAGCCGCCACTACGTGAACGTCATCGTCGCGGGGAAGCAGCCGGCACTCCAGTTCCTTGCGCTCGACGACGCGATCCTCCACTGCACCCGCGGGATCGGGATCTGGGAGTGGGCGTCATCGGACGAGGGCGGCGAGCCGGACGTCGTGCTCGGCTGCGCGGGCGACGTGCCGACGCTCGAGACGCTCGCGGCGGCCGCGATCCTGCGGGAGCGGCTGCCCGAGCTGAACGTTCGCGTCGTCAACGTCGTCGACCTCATGCGCCTCCAGCCCGAGAGCGAGCATCCGCACGGGCTTTCCGACAGCGAGTTCGACTCCCTCTTCACCACCGACCGGCCCGTCGTCTTCGCCTACCACGGCTATCCGTGGCTCATCCACCGGCTCACGTACCGTCGCACGAACCACGACAACATCCACGTGCGCGGCTACAAGGAGGAAGGGACGACGACAACGCCGTTCGACATGGTGATGCTCAACGACCTCGACCGTTTCCACCTCGTGATCGACGTCATCGACCGCGTGCCTGGGCTCGGCGACCGCGCCGGCCATCTGCGGCAGGAGATGGAGGACGCGCGGTTGCGGGCGCGCCAGTACGCGCGCGAGAACGGCGAGGACGCGCCCGACGTGGCCGGCTGGCACTGGTGACGAAACTCGATCCGGCCGAACTCCGGCACGAGTTCCTGCTCGACCCGGACGTCGCGTTCCTCAATCACGGCTCGTTCGGCGCGTGCCCGCGGCCGGTGTTCGAGAGCTACCAGGCGTGGCAGCGTGAGCTCGAGCGGGAGCCGATCGACTTCCTCGACCGCCGCCTCCCGGCCCTCCTCGCCGACGCCCGTGGTGCTTTCGCCGCCTATCTCCACGCCGATGCATCCGACATCGCCTTCGTCCCGAACGCGACGACGGGCGTCAACCTTGCCGCCCGCTCGCTCCCGCTCGGGCAGGGCGACGAGATTCTCACGACCGATCTCGAGTACGGCGCCTGCGACTTCGCCTGGGAGTGGCTCTGCCGGCGCGCCGGCGCGCGGTACGTGCGAGCGCCGATTCCGCTCCCCCTCGAGAGCTCCGCCGACGTCGTCGAGGCACTCTTCGCGCACGCGACCGACCGCACGCGAGTCGTCTACCTGAGCCACATCACGTCCGGCACTGCGCTCGTGCTCCCTGTCGAGGAGATCGTCGCGCGCGCACGCGAGCGCGGCCTCGTGACGATCGTCGACGGCGCGCATGCACCCGCGCACGTGCCGGTCGACGTCGCCGCGCTCGGCGCCGACTTCTACGCCGGGAACGCGCACAAATGGCTCATGGCGCCGAAGGGCGCGGGCTTCCTCCACGTCCGGCCCGAGCACCAGGAGCGCGTCGACGCCGCGATCGTCAGCTGGGGCTACGCGGACGGCGCGACGTTCCAGGAGCGGATCGAGATGCAGGGCACCCGCGACCCTGCCGCGTGGCTCGCGGTCCCGGACGCGATCGCCTACCAGGCGGAGCGCGACTGGGACGCGGTGCGCGAGCGCTGCCGCGCCTCGACCCGCGAGGCGCGCGCCGAGCTGTGCGACGTCCTCGGCACCGAGCCGCTTGCGCCGGAGGAGATGCTCGGCCAGATGGCGAGCGTCCGGCTCCCGCGGCCCGACCCCGGGCTCCGCGACCGGCTCTTTGCGAACCACCGCGTCGAGATCCCCGTCACCGGCCCGAACGGCGATCTCCTCCGCATCTCGGTCGCCGCCTACACGACACGCGACGACGTCGACCGTTTACTAGCCGCCCTCGCTCGGGAGCTTGACGCCCAGCACGGTCAGCAGCACGAGTAGCGCCAGTCCGATCACCCAGTACGCGAGGACGCGGCGCGGGTGGCGAGACTCGCGCAACGAGCTGAGCGCGACCTTGCCCCAGAGCAGGACAAGTCCGACCGTCGCGGCGCCGCCGATGACGATCACCGGCGCCAGCGTGACCGCCTTCCCGAACGGCCAGGAGAAGCCCCAGGCCGTCAGTGCGACGAGCCCGACCACGGCCGCGAGGGCCAGCGGATAGCGGAGTGCACGCATGAGACGAGGGTACGCTGAGCCCGTGGAAGCAGCGGGGAACTACCAGTCCGGCGACGACTACGTCGTCGAGTTCCTCGGCTACCGCTTCTCCTTCAGCAGCCTCGATTTCGAGGAGCGGATCACGGCCGCCGCCGTCCGTCTCGAGCTCGTCCCCTCAGCCGAGCTCGACCCCGATGCGACCGCCGACCTCGTCGAGCTCGTGGAAAGCGACGCGATCACGGAGCCGCGCAGCGCCCTCGGTAAGTACCTCGTCGAGCACTGGGACGCGCTCGCGCTCGTCCGTGGTGAATCGCTCGTGTACTGGCTGAAGAAGCTCGTCTTCCGCGGCGCGTGGCTCGACCATCGCGTCAAGGAGGGGCTCCTCGAAGTCGACTGGGACGAGCAGAGCCTCGACTTCACGTACGCCGACACGAACGGCGGACGGGCCCTGCTCGAGCTCCTCCCCACGCCGAGCTGGCGCGAGCTCCAGTACCGCGGATGACCGTGCCGAAGTGGTACGCCCTCGCGCTGCCCGCGTACCTCGCCGCGCTGCTCGCGGTCGACACGCAGGTCGGCCACGGCGTCCAGATCGGGCTCGGGATCCTGACCTTCGGCGTGCTCGCCGCCGCGCTCCGGCCGCTCGCACCGCTCGCTCGCGCGCAGGCGCTCGGCGTCGTCGCCTTCGCGACGGTCGGGGAGGTGACGGGATCGCTCGTCTGGGGCGTCTACCACTACCGCCTGCACAACCTGCCGCTCTTCATCCCGCCGGCTCACGGGCTCGTCTATCTGAGCGGGCTCGCGCTCGCCCGGACGCTTCCGAAGCGGCCGCTCGTCTGGGCGGCGGCGCTCCTCGCCGCGGTCTGGGGGATCGCAGGGCTCACTGTCCTGCCGCGGCTCGACGTCGCCGGCGCGTTCGGCGTCCCGCTCCTGCTCGTCTTCCTCTGGCGCTCGCGCTGGCGCGCGACGTACGCGGGCGTGTTCCTCGTCGTCGCGGCGCTCGAGCTCTACGGGACGTCGATCGGGACATGGCGGTGGGCGACGACGCTACCCGGGCTCGGGATCCCCGACGGGAACCCGCCGAGCGGCGTCGCGAGCGGCTACGTGTGGTTCGACGTGATGGCGCTGCTCGTCGCGCCGTGGCTCGTCTACGTGGCGGGCGGGACGGTGAAGCCGAAGCTCTCGCTCTTCCCCGCCCCCGCGCGCAGCTCGATGCGGCGCAGCCAGCCGAGCGGGACGATGAGCGCGTCGGGCGCGTCGTCTCGCGGGTCGGCCACGTAGAGCGTGATCATCCCGAAGCCGGGCTCGGGGTCGATCCGGTCGAGCGTGAAGTGGGACGTGTCGGCAAGCTCGATCTCGACGAGCGGCTTCTCCACGCCCATGGCCTCCGCGAAGTTGCTGATCGCACGGTGGAGGCGCTCGACGAACGCCTCGTGCGGCAACTCGTTGACGGGTGTCCAGAGATCCGGCACGCGGTCAGAATAGGCGTGAATCCGGCTCCGCCGCGGCTCCGACGTGCGCGCGGCCGAGCCCGGTGATCGTGCGCCCGCGCGGCGTGCGCGCGATGAAGCCGAGCTGGAGGAGATACGGCTCGTAGACGTACTCGATCGTGTCGGGCTCCTCGCCGAGCGACGCGGCGAGCGTGTTGACACCGACCGGCCCGCCGTCGTACTTCTCGACGATCGTGCGGAGAAGGTCGCGGTCGAGCCGTTCGAGCCCCGCCGCGTCGACTTCGAGCAGGTCGAGAGCCTCCTGCGCGATTGCGGTCGTGATGGCGCCCTCGTGACGCACCTCGGCGACGTCGCGCACGCGGCGGAGGATGCGGTTCGCGACCCGCGGCGTGCCCCGCGCGCGGCTCGCGATCTCCTCGGCGGCATCCGCGGCGATCTCGACGCCGAGGATGCGGGCCGAGCGCGCGACGATCGCGGCGAGCTCGCCCGGCTCGTAGTAGTCGAGCCGGAACGTCATCCCGAAGCGGTCGCGCAGCGGCGAGGTGAGGAGCCCGGTGCGCGTCGTCGCGCCGACGAGCGTGAACGGCGGCAGGTCGAGCGTCAGCGTGCGCGCGGCCGTCCCCTGGCCCATGACGATGTCGAGCCGGAAGTCCTCGAGCGCCGGGTAGAGGATCTCCTCGGCGGCGCGGCCGAGCCGGTGGATCTCGTCGACGAAGACGACGTCGCGCGCGTCGACCGCCGTGAGGATCGCGGCGATGTCCTTCCGCTCGAGCGCCGGTCCCGCGACGGAGCGGATGCCGACTCCGAGCTCCTCGCGGATGATGTGGGCGAGGCTCGTCTTGCCGAGACCCGGCGGGCCGACGAGGAGGACGTGGTCGAGCGCCTCGCCTCTCCCCTTCGCCGCGTCGAGCGCAATCGCGAGCTGCTCCTTGACGCGCTGCTGGCCGACGAACTCGTCGAGGCGCCGCGGCCGGAGGCTCTGCTCGAGCTCGTCCTCGTCCTCGCGGACATCTGGGGTCAGGAACTGCGTGCTCATTTTCCGCTCCGGCGCCGGCCAAGCCGCCGCCTCCGCTCTTTGTTGAGCTCCGTCGAGCCTACGCTCATGCGGCTCTCTTCAACGCGAGCCGGACACGTTCCTCCGGCGAGAGCTCGTCGTCGACGTCGGCGAGCGCGCGCTCGGCGTCGAGGAGCGACCACCCGAGCTCGACGAGGGCGTCGCGCGCAACGACGTGCGCGTCGCCGGACTCGCTGGCCGGTGCGAGCGTGGGATCGCCGAGCTTCTCCTTCAGCTCGAGCACGATCCGGTCGGCCGTCTTCTTGCCGACGCCGGGAATCGCCTGGAAACGCGCGGCGTCCTCACGCACGATCGCGCGACGCAGCTCGGTGGCGGGAGAGCCGGAGACGATCGCGAGCGCGACCTTCGGGCCGACGCCGCTGACGCTGAGCAGGTGGAGGAAGAGCTCGCGCTCCTCGCGGTCGGCGAAACCGTAGAGCTGCATCGTGTCCTCGCGGACGTGGAGGTACGTCTCGACCGTGATCTCCTCGGCCGTCTCGCCCTTGCGGACGGCGGCGGGCGTGGCGTGCACGAGGTACCCGACGCCGCCGACGTCGAGGATCAGCCCCTCGGGAGTGTTCGCGGCCGGCTTGCCGCGCAGGCGCGCGATCATAACCCAGCCGCCTCCAGCCGCAGCAGTGGCGGCGCCATCGTGTGGCAGATCGCGACCGCGAGCGCGTCGGCCGCGTGGTTCGGCGTCGGGATCTCCGCGAGGCCGAGGATCATCTTCACCATCCGCTGGATCTGCGCCTTGTCGGCGCGCCCGTGGCCGCAGATCGCCTGCTTGACGCTGGCGGGCGTGTACTCACGGCACGCGATGCCCGCGTTGGCGGCCGCGACGAGCACGGCGCCGCGCGCTTGCCCGACGGAGAGCGCGATGCGGGCGTCGGCGCCGACGTACGACTCCTCGAGAGCCACCGCATCCGGCGCGTGCTCGGAGATGAGTTCGGCCACTCCGTCGTAGATCGTCTTCAAACGAAGCGCGAGATCCTCTCCGGCGGGTGTCGACCAGCAGCCGTGGGCGATGCCCCTGAGGCGGCCTCCGCTTTCTTGGACGATTCCGTATCCGCAAGCAGCAGTCCCCGGATCGATGCCCACGACCTTCACGAGGGAAAGCTACGGACCCGGTCGGACGAATCCTGTTCGAGCGTGGCACGATCGGGCCCTTGGCCTCGACCTCTCCCCCTGCGTTGCCGCGCTGGTTCGGCCCCAGAGCCTGCCCGGATGATCCGGCCGTCTCGGCACTGATCGACCGCGTCGCGCGCGGGGCCTCGTGGGCGGACATCGGCGGTGCGTTCAACCTCAATCTGCGGATAGACGCCGAGCCGCCGCTTGTCCTCCGGGTGCATAGGCCGTGGATCCGGCGCGGCCGGGTAACGGGACTGCGGCGCTTGCGGGAGCGGCTCCAGCGGACGCAAGTCCACGTCGCTCGACCGCTTCCGATTGCCGGCTGCGACGTCCTGAGGGCCGCTGATCGTTGGGCTGAGCTCGAGGAGTTCATCGATCACGTCCAGCCACCGGCGGAAGAGGACTCCTACGTCCGCCTCTTCGAGGAGCTCGGACGCTTTCACAGTGCCCTGAACGCAGTCTGGGAGCCCGGTCCGCCTGAACCCCTCGACGACCACAAGACCTTCGCCCAACTGCGTTACTCGGTCGGCTTCACCCGCCGCAGACTCGGACCCCGCGGCGAGCCGGTCGTGCATCGGATGCGCCAACTGACCGGCGAGCTCTCCACGCTCCGGAAGGAAGTCGAACTGCCGTGCGCTCCTATTCATGGGGACTACAAGTTGGGCAATGCGGGAGAGCTGCCCGACGGCTCGTGGGCCACCTTCGACCTTGATTTCGCGCGGGTCAGGGAGCGGGTGTACGACATCGCGGCCAGCCTGAATCACGTCTCACAGACCGGCGAGTCGCTCGATCCACGACCGTTGCTCGACGCCTACGAGAGCACGGCTCCGGAACCGCTGACCCGCGACGAGCGCCGATGGCTCCCCGGCGCTCTGGCCCTTGTGCCCCTGCACTGGGCCGCCACCGCAGGGCTCGTGGGAAACGGTATCCACGAGGCCGAGAGCGCAATGACCTCCGCCGAGGCCTGGTGGTCGCGCCGGGCTGAACTGTCGTAGGCCGGGGCGCGGACGGCGCTAGCCGGCGACGAGCTCGAGCACGCGCTCGGGGATGTCGAAGTTCGCGTAGACGTCCTGGACGTCGTCGTCGTCCTCGAGCTGGTCGATGAGCCGGAGGATCTTCTTCGCCTCGCTCTCGTCCTCGACCGCGACGGTCGTCTTCGGCAGCATCGTCAGCTCCGCGGAATCGATCGCGAAGCCGGCTGCGGCGATCGCCTCGCGCACCGTGGCGAGCTGTTCCGCTGCGCACAGCACCTCGAAGGACGAGCCGTCACGGGCGACGTCGTCCGCCCCGCCCTCTGCGGCCGCGAGCGTGAGCTCGTCCTCGTCGACGCCGTCGGAGGGCACGAGGACGACGCCGCAGCGCTCGAACAGCCATGCGACTGCGCCCGAGCCACCGAGATTGCCGTCGTTCTTCGAGAAGATGTGACGCACCTCGGCCGCCGTGCGGTTCCGGTTGTCGGTCAGCGCCTCGACAATCACGGCGACGCCTGCCGGGCCGTAGCCCTCGTAGACGATCGTCTCGTAGGCCGCCGCGTCGGCGTCCGTGCCGGCGCCCTTCGCGATCGCGCGGTCGATGTTGTCCTTCGGCATCGAGGCGGCGCGCGCCTTCTCGACGGCGTTCTGGAGCGCGAGGTTCCCGGCCAGATCCGGCCCGCCGTCGCGCGCGGCGACGATGATCGCGCGCGTCAACTTGGAGAAGAGCTTGCCCCGCTTCGCGTCGGCGGCGCCCTTCTTGTGCTTGATCGACGACCACTTGCTATGCCCGGACACGGCTGTGCGTCTCCTCTCTCACGATGTTCAGGAACCGTTCGTGGACGCGCGTGTCGTCCGTCAGCTCGGGATGGAACGCGGCCGCGAGCAGTCGTCCCTCCCGCGCGAGCACGACATGGCCGTCGACCTCGGCGAGCACCTCGACGTCGGGGCCCGGCTCCTCGAGCCACGGTGCGCGGATGAAGACGGCGCGCAGTGGCTCGTCGCCGTCGCCGATGTCGAGGTCCGCCTCGAAGCTCTTCACCTGGCGGCCGAAGGCGTTGCGCTCGGTGCTCCAGTCGCCGAGACCGAGGTGGTCGCGGTCGAGGAGGATCATCCCGGCGCACGTGCCGAAGATCGGCCCGGCGAACGCACGCACCGCCTCGTCGAGGCCGTAGATCGACATCAGCCGCGAGATGGTGGTCGACTCGCCGCCGGGGATGATCAGGCCGTCGAGGCCGTCGAGCTGCGCGGGGAGCCGCACCTCGACCGGCTCCGCGCCGAGACGGCGCAAGACGGCGACGTGCTCGCGGAAGTTCCCCTGCACGGCGAGGACGCCGATCTTGAACGGCTTCTCCACGTCCCGATGGTAACGAGCGCTATTCGGCGGGCGTCTCGACGACGACCACGGCGTGCCTGTGGCCTTTCTTCCGCTTCCCGAGCATCCCGAGGAGGATGAGCCAGAAGCCGAGGATGCCGAAGGCGAGCGCCGGCGACCACGGGCTGATTTGCGACCCGAGCGACGTGCATGTCCCTAGGGGCGCGCCCAGCCCCGTACTGCTGCACTGCTGGCCGACCCCAAAGACTCCCTGGAGGAGCTGCGTCGGCGAGCCGATGAGGTAGTGGATGGTCGCGGCGAAGAAACCGATCGTCCCGTACACCGCCCAGCTCGACCGCTTCGTCCAGTGGCCGACGAACACGAAGAGAACGGCGAAGATCGAGATCGCCGCGAAGTCGCCGTCGCTCGTGTGGAACCACTTGAGAAGCGCGCCGCCGATCAGCGCGCCGCCGACCAAGTGGAGCCAGAAGACCGACGGCTTGTCGATGACGTTCCCGACGAGCAGGTAGAAGAGCCCGACGAACAGAGTGAGGAACGCGAACCAGTCCCCATGCCCCGACGTCAGCAGATCGACGAGGAAGAGCCAGAAGACGACAGCCGAGATTGCACGGATGAACGGGAACTTGAAATGCATCCGGTCGAATGATGCGGCGGCGAGGACGAGGATCCAGAAGAGCATTCGCGACCACGACCAGGTGCCGAGGTCGCCGTTGACGCCGTTCCAGCCCCACCACTCGAAGAGGTAGACGAGGAAGACGGCCCAGAGGATCACCGAGACGAACGCGAGGATCCCGGCGGCGATCCAGCGGTCCCGCAGGAGCAGCGTGTTCGCGATCCCGTAGACGACCGCGAGGTAGAGGAGCGCCCAGCCGGCGGTCGCAGCCTGGCCGTAGTTGCTCGCAAGGTAGGCGAGCCCGGCGCCCGCGCCGCCGAGGACGGTCAGCCCGCCCGTATAGACGAGGAACGACGAGCTAGTCCAGATCGGCTTGGTCTCGGCCCTGGCCACCGCGGAGATCATCTCGCGCCGGCCGGACGGAGTAAAGCCCGGCCGGTGGCAGCCACCGTTACGGAAAGGTCACGAGCTTTCCACGACGGGCAGCCCATCGGACTGCAGGTCAACGCTCCGACGGTGGACAGTTCGCCAGGAAGACGTAAGTGGCTGCCACCGGCCGCGGAGGCGCCCGGAGGATCGAACCCGCAGGTCTTCGGCTACCAGCCGCGAGTCTCGAGCAGTTCGCTCGGATCGAGCGTCTGCGTCGAGATTCCGACCATCGGCTCGCCGAGGCCGGCGGAGACCCGGGCGAGGACGTCCGCGTCCTGGAAGTGCGTCGTCGCCTCGACGATCGCCTCCGCGCGCCGCTTCGGGTCGCCCGACTTGAAGATGCCCGAGCCGACGAACACGCCGTCCGCGCCGAGCTGCATGCACAAAGCCGCGTCGGCCGGAGTGGCGATCCCGCCGGCCGTGAAGGTCACGACGGGAAGCTTCCCGTTCTCGGCCACCCACTTGACGAGCTCGTACGGCGCGCTGTGCTCCTTCGCCTCGGCGTACAGCTCCTCCTCGCGCAGCGCGCCGAGCTTCCGAATCGCGCCGAACACGGCCCGCATGTGCGTGACCGCGTTGACGATGTCGCCGGTGCCGGCCTCGCCCTTCGTGCGGATCATCGCCGCGCCCTCGGAGATGCGCCGCAGCGCCTCGCCGAGGTTCGTGCAGCCGCAGACGAACGGGACGGTGAACTGCCACTTGTCGACGTGATGCTCGAGGTCGGCGGGAGTCAGCACCTCCGACTCGTCGATGTAGTCGACCTCGAGTGCCTGGAGGATCTGCGCCTCGGCGAAGTGGCCGATGCGGCACTTCGCCATGACGGGGATCGTCACGGCCTCCTGGATCTCGGTGATCTTCTCCGGGTCGGACATGCGCGCGACCCCGCCGTCGCGGCGGATGTCGGCCGGGACGCGCTCGAGCGCCATGACGGCGACAGCTCCCGCGGCCTCGGCGATCTTCGCCTGCTCGGCGTCGACGACGTCCATGATCACGCCGCCCTTGAGCATCTCCGCGAGCCCGCTCTTGACGCGCATCGTCCCGTACTCGGCCATGTCCTGAGTGTAGCCGGGCGTCTGGTGATAGAACCGCTTCGTGGAACCGTGGTCTCGCGAGCGCAAGGGGAAGCTCGACGAGCTCGAGATCGACAGCGAGCTCCTGCGCGGCAACCCGCTCGGCGACCCGCACGTCCGGCCGCTCTGGGTCTACCTCCCGCCCGCGTACGAGGCCGAGCCCGACCGCGGCTTCCCGACGATCTACCTCATCCAGGGAATGACCGGGCAGCTCGACATGTGGCGCAACCGCACGGCGTTCCGCCCGAACACGCCCGAGAACGTCGACCGGCTCTTCGGCGACGAGGGCTGCCCGCCGGCGATCGTCGTCTTCGCCGACTGCTGGACGTCGTACGGCGGCTCGCAGTTCGTCGACTCGCCCGGGACGGGCCGCTATCTCGGCTACCTCTGCGACGAGATCGTCCCGTTCGTCGACTCCGCCTATCGGACGCTCGCGCAGGCTGCGCACCGCGGCCTGACCGGCAAGTCGAGCGGCGGCTACGGCGCGATGGTCGTGCCGATGCTGCGCCCCGACGTCTTCGGAGGGCTCGCCACTCACTCGGGCGACGCGCTCTTCGAGCTCTGCTACCTGCCCGAGTTCCGTGACGTGGCGCGGGCGCTCCGGGACTACTACGACGGCTCGTACGAGAACTTCTGGGAGGACTTCCGCTCGCGGCCGGCGTTCACGAAGAAGAAGGATCCCGAGCTCATCAACACGTACGCGATGGCGGCGTGCTACTCGGCGAACGAGGACGGCTCGGTCGACCTGCCGTTCGATCCCGCCACGGGAATGCTGCGCGACGAGGTCTGGCAGCGGTGGCTCGCGTGGGACCCGGTGCGGATGGCGCGCCGCCACGCCGACGCGCTCCGCGGCCTGAGGGCGATCTACATCGACGCCGGCAAGCGCGACGAGTACTTCCTCGACCTCGGCGCCGACGCCTTCCGCCGCGAGCTCGAGGCGCTCGGAATCACCGACGTCTTCTTCGAGCTGTTCGACGCGGGCCACATGAGCATCGAGTACCGCTACCCGCTCGCGATCCGCTACCTCGCCGAGCGCCTGCAGTAGCCGTCGGTTCGCGACCTGCCCTCAGTCCGCCCAGCTCACCTCCGCGTCGTGCGGCCTGATCGTCGTCCCTTCGCCCGGATAGAGGATGCTCTCGTGTCCGTCCTGCCAGCGGACGAGATAGTGGAGATGCTCGTCGTCGCCGAGCACCGCGACGATCTCTCCGCTGCGCCCGGGGTCGCCGACGTGCCTGCCGCTCGTCGTGACGAGGTCTCCGGGCTCGACGTGCCTGCTCTCGAGCGTTCCAGTCATGGCCTCCGCCCCCTTTTCGATGGCCGCGATCCTTCGCCGTGCGGCGGGCGGCGGCATCGGTGAATGCCCCGATCCGAATGACGACCTCGTCGGCCTACGATCGAGCCATGTGGGACGTTCTCAGCTGGCACGACGGCACGCTCGCAATCGCGTGGTGGGCCGTGATCGTGCTCATCGTCGCCCTGCTCTCGATCGGCGGGAGCTCGGCGGCCAAGAAGCGGAAGTAACGCCGCCTCAGAAGCGGTACGAGTGCCGGCGGCTAAGGAACCAGCCGTGGTGGCTCGCGTTCTTGCAGGTGAGGCCCGACGAGCGTGACCAGCACTCGAAGCCGCCGCGGCTCCACGTCTTTCCGTACGCGATGACCTTCGAGCTCTTGATGATCGCGGTGTCGCCGTGGCACGTGAGGATGGCGCGCCCGCGGACGTTCATCGTGTAGCTGTCGCCCCAGTTGAGGTGGACGCATCCCGTCGGCCGGCGCGGCCGCGGCTTCAGGCCGCTCGCGATGTCGCAGCGGAGGCTCCGCGGCCCCATCCCGCTCGAATAGCCGCAGCCGATGTTGCCGGACGGCGTGAGGAAGGTGACGAACGTCGAGCCTTTCGCGTGGGCGGCGCCGGTCTGCGCGGCGGCAAGGATCGCGACTATGAGGAGCGCGCGCTTCACGCCGTCTTGAGGCCGACGGGACACGCGACGCCGGTTCCGCCGAGGCCGCAGTAGCCGTTCGGGTTCTTCGCGAGGTACTGCTGGTGGTAGTCCTCGGCGTAGTAGAACGGCCCCGCCTCCGCGATCTCCGTCTTGATCTCGCCGTAGCCAGCGTTCGCGAGTTCCCCCTGGAACATCGCCTTTGACGCATGAGCGGCTTCGAGGTCGTCGGGAGAGGAGAAGATCGCGGAGCGGTACTGCGTGCCGACGTCGTTGCCCTGGCGGTTGCCCTGCGTCGGATCGTGCCCCTCCCAGAAGAGGCGCAGGACGCTCTCGAGCGAGATCACGGCCGGGTCGAACACGACGAGCACGGCTTCGGTGTGGCCGGTCCGGCCAGAGCAGACCTCCTCGTACGTCGGGTTCGGCGTGTAGCCGCCCGAGTAGCCGACTGCGGTGGTGTAGACCCCGTCCGCCTTCCAGAACACGCGCTCGGCGCCCCAGAAGCAGCCCATGCCGACGACGAGCTGCTCCATCTGCTCGGGGAACGGCGGCTGGAGCGGCGTGCCGAGCACCTCGTGCCGCTCCGGCACGCGCATCGGCGTGTCGCGCCCGGGAAGCGCGTTCGCGGGCGAGACCATCTTGGTCATCTTCTCGAAGAGGAACACCCCTGCCAGCTTACGCACGCGGCTTTGTCTCACCAAGCTGCTCGGCGACGGAGCCGACGATCTCGCGGTCGGCCTTCTCCTGCAGTACCGCCTCGCGGCGTTGCACCCAGACCACGAAGGCGATGACCGCCAGCGCCCCGAGGGCGCCCAGCCCGACGTCGATCGCGGTGCTGAGGCGCTCGAGCACGTCGCCGAAGGCGTAGTAGCCAAGCCCGAAGGCGGTCGCCCACACGATCCCGCCGGCCGTGTTGAAGACGAGGAAGCGCTGCCAGCTCATCCGGTTCGTCCCCGCGAGGAACGCGGCGTACGTGCGGAGGATCGCGACGAAGCGCCCCCAGAACACGACCTTGCCGCCGTGGTGCCGGAAGAGCCAGATCCCGATCCGCAGTCGGCCCTCGTGGAGCCGGATCCGGTGCCCGTGGCGAACGAGGAGCTTCGCGCCGCCGTAACGGCCGAGCGCGAAGCCGATGTTGTCCCCGACGATCGCGCCGGCGGCGGCGAAGACGACCACCCAGCCGATCGTGAGGTGGTGTGTCGAGCCCGCATAGAGCGCAGCGGCGATCAGCGCCGTCTCCCCGGGCACCGGCAGGCCGAGGCTCTCGAGCAGGACGAGGACGAACACGACGGCGTAGCCGTACGAGGAGAGCCAGCCCTCGAGCGTGTGCGTCGAGACGAGGAAACCGATCACTCCGTACATACTCACCCCGCGCTTACCGTAAGGGGCTACGGTGAACCCGTGATCGAGGCGCGGGATCTCACGAAGGACTACGGCGAAAAGCGCGCCGTCGACGGCTTGAGCTTCACCGTGCAGCCGGGCATCGTCACCGGCTTCCTCGGGCCGAACGGCTCCGGCAAGTCGACGACGATGCGGCTCATCCTCGGCCTCGACGCTCCGACGCGAGGCGACGCGACGGTGAACGGGCGCCACTACCGCGACCACCCGGCGCCGCTGAGCGAGGTCGGGGCGCTCCTCGAAGCGCGCTCCGTCCACACCGGCCGCTCGGCGTACAACCACCTCCTCGCGCTCGCGCAAACGCACGGCTATCCGAAGCGGCGCGTGCTCGAGATGATCGACCTCGTCGGGCTCCACGAAGTCGCGCGGAAGCGCGCGGGGACGTTCTCGCTCGGGATGGGACAGCGGCTCGGCATCGCCGCCGCGCTCCTCGGCGACCCGAAGACGGTGCTCCTCGACGAGCCGGTCAACGGCCTCGATCCCGAAGGCATCCACTGGATCCGCAACCTCCTCAAAGGCCTCGCCGCCGAAGGCAAGACCGTCTTCGTCTCGTCGCACCTGATGAGCGAGATGGCGCTCACGGCCGACCACCTGATCGTGATCGGGCGCGGCAAGCTCATCGCCGACACGAGCGTCGACGACTTCGTCGCGAGCGCGTCGGAGAAGGTCGTGCTCGTCCGCTCCCCCGATCTCACGCGGCTTCGCGACGAGCTCGCGGGCCCGGGCGTCTCGTTCACGGACGGCGAGCGCGGCTCGATCGAGGTGCACGGCCTCACCGCCGAGCAGGTCGGCGACGCTGCCGCCGCCGCCGGCATCTCGCTCCATGAGCTGACGCCGCAGCAGGCGTCGCTCGAGGAGGCGTTCATGGATCTCACCCGCGACGAGGTCGAGTTCGGGGCTCAGCCCGAGAAGGTCGTCGCGTGAGCGCCGCCGCGCCGACCGTCCCGAAGCTCGAGGCGCCAGGCCGCGTCACGTTCCCGCGGGTCGTCCTCGCCGAGTGGACGAAATTCCGCAGCGTCCGCTCGACGGCGTGGACGCTCGGAATCGGGATCCTACTCACGACCCTCTTCCCGATCCTCTTCGCGACCGTGACGTCGTCGCACTGGGGACAGATGTCGCCGCACGAGCGCGCCAGCCGATCGCCGCTCGACATCGCGCTCGCCGGGGTCTTCGTCGCGCAGCTTGCGATCGCCGTCCTCGGCGTCCTCGTGATCAGCGCGGAGTACTCGACCGGCTCGGTCCGCTCGACATTCACGGCAGTGCCGAAGCGGCTGCCCGTCCTCTGGGCGAAGCTCGTCGACTACGCCGTCGTGTCCTTCGTGGTGCTCGTGCCGGCCGTGATCGTGAGCTTCTTCGCGAGCCAGGCGATCCTCGCGCGGCACGACATCCTCCAGATCTCCTTCACCGCGCCGGGCGTCGCCCGCTGCATGATCGGCGGCGCGCTCTACGTCGCGATGGTCGGCGTCTTCGCGCTCGCGCTCGGCGCGATCGTCCGGAACACGGCCGGCGGCATCGCAACGTTTGCCGGGATCTTCTTCGTGATCCCGCCGCTGATGAACCTCCTGCCGACGAGCTGGAACAACGCGATCAGCCAGTACCTGCCGAGCAACGCGGGACAGCAGATCTTCTCGCTCGACCACGCGCAGCACACGCTGACGCCGCTCGCGGGCGGCCTCGTCCTGGCTGGGTATTGCGCCGCCGCGATCGCCATCGCGGCGTTCCTGCTGCGTCGCCGCGACGTCTAGAGTCCGCGCCATGGACGTCTTCGACGCGGTGCAGGCGGCGCGCGAGGAGACGGGCGTGCCGGGAGTCGCGATCGGCGTGCTGGAGGACGGCGTCGAGCGGCACGAGGCGTACGGCGTGACGAGCATCGAGAACCCGCTCGAGGTGACGTCGGACACGCGTTTCCAGATCGGCTCGATCACGAAGACCTTCACCGGTACCGCCGTCACCGAGCTCGTGGCCCGGGGCGACATCGAGCTCGACCGGCCGGTGCGCGAGTACGTCCCCGAGCTCGTGCTCGCCGACGCCGACGCGACCGAGCGCGTCACGATGCGGCATCTCCTCGCCCATACCGGCGGCTGGTTCGGCGACTACTTCGACGACACCGGCTGGGGCGACGACGCGTTCGCGATCTACGTCGAGCGGATGCGCGACCTGCCCCAGCAGACGCCCGTCGGCGAGCTGTGGGCCTACAACAACTCCGGCTTCGTCCTCGCGGGAATCGTCGTCGAGCGCGTCACCGGCAAGCACGTCGAGGACGTGATCAAGGAGCTCGTCTTCGAGCCACTCGAGCTGGCATCCACGACGTTCTGGCCGTGGGAGGTGATGACCGAGCGGTTCGCCGTCGGTCACGTCGGCCTGGGAGACGAGCTGGCGGTGGCACGCCCGTGGCAGATCGGCCGCTACGCCGCCGCAGTCGGCGGGATCGCCTCGACCACGCCGGACCTCCTCCGCTACGCGCGCCTCCATCTCGACCCGCCGCCGGCACTCGCGCCGATGCAGGAGCCGCAGGCGCCTGCCGCGGAGGAGGGCGAGTGGGTCGGGCTCACCTGGTACGGGAACGATCGCTTCGGCTCGATCGGCCACGGCGGCGGCACGAACGGCCAGATCGCCTACCTCGCACTCGTACCCGAGCGCGGCTTCGCGCTCGCCCTGCTCACGAACCACTCCCCGTCCGGCGTGCAGGTGATGGACGCGATGCTCCGGGCGGCAGGGTTGGCGTCGGAGAACCCGCAGCCGCTCGAGGCCGTCGCGATGGACGAGTACGCCGGCACGTACGGGACGACGATCGACCGCATGACGCTCACGCCGCTGGAAGGAGCCCGAATCCGCGTCGATACCGAGTCGCTCGGCGGCTTTCCGAAGAAGGACTCGCCGCCGGGCCCGCAGCTCCCTCCGGCCGAGGCGTTCTTCTACACGCCGGACCGCTGGTACATCGACGACGGGCCTCTGAAAGGTGCGCGCGGCCACTTCATCCGCGGCGACGACGGCGCCGTGCGTTGGCTGCGCGCGGGTGGCCGCCTCTACAAGCCCCTGTAGAGAGAGCGGCCCGCCGCCCTCCCTACCATGGAGCGGTGAGCGCCGACGAGTCCCGGACGACGCGCGTCCTCATCGACGCCTACGCGCTCGGCTCGACCGCGGCGCGCGGGATCGCGCGCGGGCTGACGCACCTCCTCGGCGGCGAGGAGCGGGCGCGCGTGATCGTCCTCCTCGCGTGCGTGCTCGGGCTTGCGGGAGCGGACGCGGCGACGGTCGGCGCCTCGGCGACCGAGCTTCGCAAGGGGCTCAACATCACGAACACCGACATCGGGCTCCTCGTCAGCGTGACCGCGCTCGTCGGCGCCGTCGCGACGCTGCCGTTCGGCGTCCTCGCCGACCGCGTCAAGCGCACGACGACGCTCGGCTCCGTGATCTTCCTCTGGGCCGGCGCGATGCTCTGGAGCGCAGCGGTGCCGAACTTCCACCAGCTCCTGCTCGCGCGCCTCTGCCTCGGCGCGGTCGTCGCCGCCGCAGGCCCGCTCGCCGCGTCGCTCATCGGCGACTGGTTCGCCGCCTCCGAGCGCGGCCGGATCTACGGCTTCGTGCTCGCGGGGGAGTTGCTCGGAGCCGGCTTCGGCTTCGCGGTCACGGGGGACATCGCCGCGGTCTCGTGGATCGGCGGCTGGCGCGCCGCGTTCGTCGTCCTCGCCATCCCCGCGTTCGTCCTCGGCTGGTTCGTCCTGCGCTTGCGAGAGCCGGCGCGAGGCGGCAGCGGCGTCCTCGCGCACGCGACGAACCCGCTTCCGCCGGAGGCCGACGAGTCGCGCGAGACCGTAGCGCAGCTGCTCGCGCGCGAGCGTGGCATCGCGCCCGACGCGGAGCTCCTGACGGGCCGCGACATGCGGCGCGCGTCCTTCCCGGAGGCCGCGAGGTACGTGCTCCGCGTGCGCACGAACCTCCTCCTCATCGGAGCGACGGCGTGCGGCTACTACTTCCTCGCCGGCGTCCAGACGTTCGGCTCGGAGTTCATGCGCAAGCAGTACGGGATCGCCCAGCCGGTTGCGAACCTCCTCCTGCTCGGCGTCGGCGGCGGCGCCGTTCTCGGCGTCCTCTTCGGCGGCGCGGCCGGAGACTGGCTCCTCCGCCGGGGACGGCTGAACGGCCGAATCCTGACCGCCGTCGTCGGCGCTGCGGGGGCGACGCTCCTCTTCCTCCCCGCCCTGCTGACGGGAAGCGCCTTCACGGCTCTCCCCTACCTCGTCCTCGCCGTGCTCTTCCTCACGCTCCAGAACCCGGCGATCGCCGCAAGCCAGCTCGACATCATGCCGCCGGCCCTCTGGGGACGAGCCGAGTCGGTGCGGACGTTCCTCCGCTCGATCGCAATGGCGGTCGCGCCGCTCCTCTTCGGCGCGGTCTCGGATTACGTCTTCGGCGGCGGGCGCTCCGGGCTGCAGTGGACGTTCATCCTCATGCTCGTACCGCTCGGCGCGAGTGCGTGGCTGCTCTTCAAGGCGCGGCTGTCGTATCCGCAGGACGTCGCGACTGCGGCCGCCGTCGCGGAGGCTTCGGGCTACTCTCGGCAGATCGCCGATGACCACTGGTAACGCCTTCCTCGTCCTCTCCGCCTTTCTCGCGAGCGCCGTCGAGATGGTGGAGGCGCTCACGATCGTCCTCGCCTCGGCGCTTGCGCGCGGGTGGCGCTCGTCGCTCGCGGGAGTCGGCGCCGCGACGCTCGCGCTCGCCGCGATCACGGCCGCGCTCGGGCCGGCGCTGACGGCCATCCCGCTCAACGCTCTGCGCCTCGCGGTCGGCGCGCTCCTGCTCGTCTTCGGGCTGCAGTGGCTGCGGAAGGCGATCCTCCGCGCGAGCGGCTTCAAGGCTCTGCATGACGAGGATGCGATCTTCGCGCGCGAGCTCGCCGATGCCGAGGGAGCAGTGCACGTCGAGCGCGCCGGCCTCGACTGGTACGGCTTCGTCCTCTCGTTCAAGGGCGTCCTGCTCGAGGGGCTCGAGGTCGTCTTCATCGTCCTCACCTTCGGGAGCGCGCAGCACTCGATCCCGCTCGCCGCGGTCGGCGCCGCGGGTGCGGTCGTGCTCGTCGCGATTGTCGGCGTCGCGGTTCGCGCGCCGCTCGCGCGCGTGCCGGAGAACCTCATGAAGTTCACCGTCGGCGTGATGCTCACGACGTTCGGGATCTTCTGGTCGACCGAGGGCGCCGGCGCGCACTGGCCCGGCTCCGACGCGTCGCTCCTCGGCGTCCTCGGCTTCGTCGTCGTCTTCTCCGTCCTGCTCGTGCAGGTGCTGAAGCGGGAGAAGCTCGAGGCGGTAACGGCATGAAGTGGCTGCGCGGGTTCGGCCGTTTCTGGTGGGACTTCGTGATCGGCGACGACTGGCTCGCCGCCGTGCTCGTCGCAATCGCGATCGGAATCACCGCCGCCGTCGCGCACTCGCACCTCACCGCGTGGTGGCTCATGCCGGTCGCGGCGCTGCTCGTCCTCTGGCTCTCGCTGCGCCGCGCGATACGTTCTGCCTAACCCGGCGGGCCCGTAGCTCAGCTGGTTAGAGCAGCGGACTCATAATCCGTTGGTCCTTGGTTCGAATCCAAGCGGGCCCACTTCAATAGTCTCGGTGGAAGTCCGTACGATGCCGTCCGTGAATCGCCGATGCCGCCGCGTGCTCGCGCGGGCATCATGGAGGTGTGAAAGCAAGCGATACAACCGCGGCAAAGCGGGCCGCTGTTCGCGCCGAGCTCGAATCGCTGCGCTCGGAGTGGCGGGAGGCGCTGCTCGCCGCCCGTGACGCCCTGCAGGCGGAGGAGGGTTTCCTCCCCGCCGAGGAGCTCGCGGTCCGCGAGCGCCATCTGCGGGACGAATACGCCACGGCGGCGGCGGAACTGCGCCGGTTCGCGCTCGACGAGGGGATCTCGGCCGAACTCGCCGAGCCGTTCCTCCCCCGCGCACGCGCGCGCAGGGCCCTCGCGCTGCCGAAGTCCATCCAGGCGTGCGTCTTCGAGCTCGACGACGTGCTTGTCGCCAGCGGTGCGCTCCACCGCGAGGCCTGGGCACGCGCGTTCAACGAGCTGATGTCGTCTCGCTCCGAGACGGTGTACAGCCGCGAGATCGCGCCGGAGCCGTTCGACCCGAGCAAGGACTACGGAGAGCACATCGAGGGTCGGCCCCGACTCGAGGGCGTTCGCGCCCTCCTCGCGAGTCGTGGCATCCGGCTCCCCGAAGGCGCACCGGACGACCCGCCGGGCGCCGAGACCGTCCACGGCATCGCGAACCGGAAGAGCGAGCGCCTCGGCGTGCTGCTCGAGCGAGACGGCGTGAGGGCTTTCGAGGGCGCGCGGCACTACCTCGAGATCGCCCGGGACGCGGGCATGAGCTGCGCCGTCGTTTCCGCGAGCGCGCACACGAACGAGATGCTCGAGCGGAGCGGCCTCTCGGAGTTCATCGATGCGCACATCGACGCCGGCGCGATCGAGAGCGGGCGCCTGCGGAATCCGCCGGCGCCGGACAGGCTGCTGGCCGCATGCCGCGTATTGGGCGTGGAACCGGGCCGCGTGGCGGCCTTCGAGACGAGCCGAGCAGGCGTCGAAGCCGCACTGGCCGCCGCCGTCGGCTACGTGATCGCCGTCGATCCGGGCGGCGATCCCGACAATCTGCGAAAACTCATGCGGGCAGGCGCGGGCCTCGCTGTCCCGGGCCTCGCGCAGCTGATCGAGCGCGCCGGCTGACCTAGGGCCGCTGCCCGTACCCGGGCGGCACGTGATACGTCGACCCGAGACCGCCCGACGGCCCCGACACTCCGTACGGATCGAGCGTGAACGCGTACGCGAAGTACGCGACCACGTTCACGCCCGGAATGAGGAACGCGAGCGTCCACCATGCGGTCCGACGGTGCTCGGTCGGGATCACGAGGATCAGCCAGAGATAGAAGACGAACGAGAGGAGCGGGATCAAGCCGAGGATGCAGAGCCATCCCGACCGCTTGACCGAGTGAAGCAGCACGATGTACGGACCGACGACCGGGATGAACGCCTCGCCGGGATGGACGACTCCGAGCCGGCTTCCGACCACGTACGCCGGGATGGAACCCACGATCCAGACGGCGATCGGGAAAAAGAGGAGGAGCGTCAGTGAGGGGGTCATGACTGCAGGATCCTACTCCGGGGTGCAGGATCCGCTGAGGCGGGGTAGTTCCCCTCCCGCGCGGGGTACCGCATCGGCGAGAATGGCAACGGTCATGAAGGTCTTCCAGCACGAGAAGCGTCTCCGCACCGCCGGCGGGCTGACCGTCACCGACATCACGGAGGACGTGCAGGGCGCCGTCCGCGAGAGCGGCGTCACCGACGGGATCGCGTGCATCTACTCCCCGCACACGACGTGCTGCGTGCGGGTCAACGAGATGGAGTCAGGCTTCCTCGAGGACTTCACGACCCTCCTGAAGCAGCTCGTTCCGCACGACACGTACTACGCGCACGACGACTTCGACCGGCGCACCGAGAACATCTGCCCGGAGGACATGGAGCAGGGCAACGGCCATTCGCACTGCATGGCGATGCTGCTCGGGACGGCCGGCGAGTCGGTGCCCGTGCGCGGGGGCGAGCTGCAGCTCGGCACGTGGCAGCGCGTCCTCTTCATCGAGCTCGACCGCGAGCGCGACCGGCGCTGGCTCGTCCAGGTCGTCGGCGCGTAGCGCGGGCTACGGCCCGAGCCCGGCGTCGAGCCGGTTCCCCGCAGGCGTCGGATTCACAGCGTGTGACTGGCCGACGTCGGTCGCTAGTGGCCGTTGAGGGAGAAGTGCATGTAGTCCTTCGTCGAGCCGGCCCAGAGTCCGCCCCAGCCCCAGCCGACGGTGGCGAACGTCCTACGATAGATCGCCGGCGTGACCATCCCCGGCCGCACGTTCGAGCGCTTGATGTACGAGCGCGCGGTCCTGTCCTCCGTCATCCCGCAGCCGACGTACGGGTTCTCGCGCGGGTCGAGGTCGATCGCCTCGCCGTACGCGTGCATCGACCACGTCGGCATCCGGCCGCCGGTGCACGGCGACGCCGCGGCCTGCCGGCACTCGAAGGAGGCAGTGAGGTCGCCGTTCGGGCGCGGATGCGGGCCGTACATCGCGTTGAACGACATCTCGCGGATCGGGAACCGCATCCTGTACAGCTTCCGGAGTACGCGGAGGACGGACACCGCCACGTCCCGGTTGACGACGATCTGTCCCATGTGCGTCGTGTGGTCGAAGCCGTAGTAGCGCGCCGTAACGACGCGGAGGTGCCGCCGCGAGACCGGGCAGCCGGGGTGCCACTCGCCCGAGGAGTGGAGCTCGTGCGCCTGCTCCCCCGTGAGGCGCGCGATGCCGGCTTTGCCGGTGCTTGCCGTGCTCGTCGCCGCTGCGACGGACATGAGAACGGCAGCGCAAGCGATGGCGGCGACCTTCATCGGCGGGCATGGTGCCACGGATCTCCTCACCTCGCCGGCGGCGGAGGCAGAGAATGCGCGGATGGTCACTGCGGAGGAGATCGCCGGCGTCGAGCTGTTCGCCGACCTCGAGCGGGACGTCCTCGAGCGGCTCGCCCAGGTCGTGGCGGACATCACGCTCATGCCCGGCGAGTTCGCCGTCCACGAAGGAGACGATCGCGCGCTCTTCGGCGTTCTCGAAGGACGTCTCGAGGTGCTGCGCGTCGCCGACGGCGCAGTCACCGTCATCGGCGAGCGGCTGCCCGGCAGCGTGATCGGGGAGCTGTCGATCGCCTTCGGGATGCTCCACCCCGCCGGCTTTCGCGCCACGGAGC